>WNFA01000196.1_pt1 | contig 68192 bp, 56 predicted proteins | sample 5400481 | NCBI WGS metagenome assembly WNFA01 (sample SAMN13153340, study PRJNA577476) | soil metagenome | isolation source: 120 cm saprolite under Douglas fir tree site 2 hole 1 replicate 2 | place: USA:California | collected 2015-04-18 | reverse complement strand
CTTCAAACGCGTCGACCAACTGCTCGGCTTCCGCCCGGCTCCGTCGCCGTTGACCGTTCCCAATCACTTGTTTTCTTCTCATTCCTCCACTTCATCACGCTCGCTTCTCGGGCGATAGGTGGGTTCCTCTGACGCATACGTTTCACACCCTCCTATCTCCTATCCCGACTCGACGTTGAGGGGCGAAGCAAAGGCGGCAATACTGGTCCCGGGTCGCTTTTTTTCCGTCCCTAACCGCTGCCCCCTCGAAGCCTTGATAGGTACCCTGAGCACGCCGATACTGCGACCCGGACTGAAGCACGAATAAAGACGATTTTACGATACGGGAGGAATGCGCTGAAATAGACTATGACACTTTTATGACACTCGCCGAATTATGTTAACCAGCAAGAAAAACCGGAACGCAATAACTTCTAGCAAGTCAAAGAGTTGAATGGTGGGGCTGGGGAGGCTCGAACTCCCGACCTACGGTTTAGGAAACCGACGCTCTATCCATCTGAGCTACAGCCCCGAGTCTGATCCTCAGATTATCACAGAGGATAGTGGCGTTGTGCATTTGGTGATTGCGATGCGTATCGCGGGCGGAGTCAGTCAACCGGGGGTGTGCGGGTGTGCGCTAAGCTCTTTTCATTTCAGTTACGTATGTTACTATCGCCCTCGCCGCGCATCTTGCTCGCGGGTCCTGCCCTTCGGAGGTCGTCATGAGTCGCACCCTTCGCTACATCCTGATTGCAGTTGGTGTCCTGATCGTATTGCTGATCGTGGTGCCATTTTTCATTCCGGTGAACCAGTTCAAACCTACCATTGAAGAAAAAGCTTCGGCCGCGCTGGGCCGGAAAGTACTGCTGGGGAATTTGAGTTTATCGCTGTTGCACGGCGCTCTGAGTGCGCAGGACCTGTCGGTTGGCGACGATCCCAAGTTCAGCCCGTCGCCGTTCCTGACTGCAAAATCGTTGAGCGTCGGCGTGGAAATCATGCCGCTGATTTTTTCCAAACAGTTGAATGTGACCGATATCGTAATTGATGAGCCGCAAGTCACGCTGTTGAAAAACGCCGCTGGTGTTTGGAATTATTCGTCCATGGGAGCATCGTCTTCCGCACCGGTGACGACAGAAGCAAAGCCTGCCGCAGCGACCACCCCTGCGGCGTCTTCCGCAACGCCCGATATTTCCGTAAAAAAATTGGAATTGAAGAATGGAAAAATTGTTGTAGGCTCAACGACTTCGCAACAACGGAACACCTACGATCATGTGAACGTCAAAGCGTCCGACTTTTCCTTGAACTCTAAATTTCCAGTTACCGTTTCCGCCGACCTGCCCGGAGGCGGCAGCTTAAAACTTGATGGCGACGTTGGTCCGATTGACAAGAGCGATTCGACGATGACGCCGGTGAATGCCAAACTCCATGTGGCATCACTGAACCTGGCGAGCACGGGAATTCTCGACCCGTCACTTGGGTTGGGCGGAATCGCCGACGTTGATACCACGGTTGCCGATGAAGGCGGGTTCGCGCAAACCAATGGAACCGTTAAGTTGTCGAAAGCGCTGTTCGTCCAGGGTGGCAGCCCCTCAGGCGTGCCTCTGAATGTGGACTACAGTACGAAATATGACCTGCGCAAAAATTCCGGTGTGTTGAATCCTTCGACGATGAAAATCGGCAACGCCACAGCGCACCTGAACGGTACTTACGCTGCGCAGGGCGAAACCACTGCTGTCGATTTGAAAGTGAACGGCGAAGGAATGCCGGCAAAGGATCTGGAGGCTTTTCTGCCGGCCATTGGCGTTCATCTGCCGACGGGCGCATCGCTGACGGCCGGGACACTAAGCACCAATCTCAACGTCAAGGGTCCGACAAACAAACTGGTCACCGACGGAACCATCGGCTTGTATTCGGCCAAACTGTCCGGGTTCGATCTTGGTTCGAAAATGTCCGCAGTCAGCGCTCTCACCGGCCTGAAAACCGGCAAAGATCTGGACATCGAAAAACTTACGACGAATGTGCATATGGCGCCGAATGGGCTGCGCGCGGAAAATTTCATTGCCGTGGTTCCAAGCGTTGGCAATATGACTGGGGCCGGAACTCTCGACGCAAAAAATAATCTGGATTTCAAAATGGCGGCAACGCTCACTGGCGGAGCGATCGGAGCAATGGGCTCGGCCGGTGCGGGAGTTGGTTCGTTAGTTGGCGCATTGGGCGGCTCCAAGGGTAGCGCTTGCAAAGGCGGCACCACGATTCCGTTTCAGATTCAAGGCACCGCTTCTGATCCGAAGTTTGTTCCCGACGTTGGCGGAGCTGCAGCCAACATGTTGAAATCGCAGTTAGGCTGCGCGGGCGGGTCGCTCAGCAATCTCGGAAACGTCGCCAAGCCGGGTGCACAAAGTCCGACTGACGCTATAAATTCGCTGGGCGGGCTGTTTGGAAAAAAGAAAAAACCATAATCAATTTGCAGTCAAATAAGAGAGGTTGGGCTTATTTTTTCCGTGTTCTTGTTGACGTGCGTGTAACTTCACAGTAGCCTCGTCCGTCCATACGACTGACAGTTCGTCGGCGGATTTTCTCTTTCTTCCAAAGGAGTTGGCATGCGCTCTTGGTTCGAACGCACCAGTTCACCTGCGCTCGTTGGCTGCATCGTTGCAATCCTGCTGCTGATCGCGCCCGCCGTAATCTTTGCGCAGGGCGGCGAGCCCAGGTACTTCGCCATCCGTGGCGCGCGAGTTGTGCCGGTTTCCGGGCCCGCGATGGACGAGGCCACGATCGTGGTGGCTCGCGGCGTCATCGTGGCAGTGGCGAAAGATGCGGCGATTCCCGCCGATGCCTGGCTGATCGAAGGCAAGGGCCTGACCGTTTATCCAGGATTGCTGGATGCGTTTACGGACGTGGGACTTCCTCCGCCCGCTCCCGCGCCTGCCGCAGAAGGTGCTCCACGCAGGACGGGCGAAGGCGCTCGCGGTCCGGAGGACCGTCCCAATAGCACACCGTGGCGCAATGCAGCTGACGAGGTGAGCCTTTCGGACAAGCGTATAGAAACGTGGCGCAGCGCAGGATTTACCACCGTCGTTTCCTGTCCCAAGGCCGGTTTTTTCCCTGGTCAGGCAGCGGTGCTGGATCTTGCTGGCGAACGTGCAGGCGATCTGGTGGTCAAGTCTCCCGTCGCGATTCCCGTTTCCATCAAACCGCTTGGCGGATTCGGAAGCGGGTTTCCCGATTCGCTGATGGGCGTGCTGGGGTATGAGCATCAGGTTTGGCTGGATACTGACTGGCTTACGAGAGCTGGCGAAGCCTACGAAAAAAATCCCAAAGGAATTGCGCGGCCGCGCTATGACCGGGCGTCCGCAGCGCTAGCAGAGGCTCTCGAAGATCACGCATTGATCCTGGTGTCAGGGAATTCCACGCTCGATATGCGGAGGGCGCTTGATCTCACCGATCGCTGGAAAGTGAATGCCGCAATTTACGGCGGACAAGGCGGTTACGAAATCGCCGATGAACTCGCTGCTAAAAAAGTTCCGGTATTGATCGACCTGAAATGGCCGGAAAAAGAAAAGGACAGCGATCCGGACGAAGTGCCATCGCTGCGCACGCTGCGGTTTCGCGATCGAGCTGCTTCAACACCGTCCGCTTTTGTGAAGGCGGGAGTGAAGTTTGCGTTTTATTCCGGCGCTACGGCTAATACAAAGGATCTTCTCAAGGCAGTAAAAAAATCGATTGATGCGGGGCTGACGGTCGATGCTGCGCTTCGCGCGCTCACGCTCTCGCCGGCGGAAATTTATGGAGTTGCCGATCGACTTGGCTCCATCGAAAAAGGGAAAATCGCCAATCTCGTGGTAACCGACGGCGGTTTGTTTGAGGAAAAAACGAAAATAAAACTGGTTTTCGTGGACGGCCAGCGCTTCGAAATTCGCGAGCCAGAAAAGCCCAAGGATCCGCCCAAAGGCGACATTACCGGAAAATGGAAGATATCTTTCACCAGCCCCGAGGGCCCGGAGGAATCCACCGCCGACCTCGCGATGGCGTCCGATGGGACCATCACTGGAACGCTTACATCCAAGCGCGGCACTGCGGCGATCCTGAGTGGCTATCTGAGCGCAGACAAATTCAATTTCGTGATCAACATTTCGATCGGGCCGTCGTTTGCCGATATCACCTTCAACGGAACCTTTGACGGAACTTCGATCAAAGGAACGATCAACGTTCAGGAATTCTCGATTGATTTTACCGGAGTGAAGCCCACAAGTAATTCTTCACTCGCAGAGATTTCATCTACGCTGCAGGGAGATGCGCGATGAACGCCCGCCATGGAATTGCCGTCGCTGCACTGCTCTCGGCACTGGTTGGATCGAGTTCGGTTTCGCGTGCAACGCCGCCTGCCGACGCCGATTCGGTGATCCTCATTCAGAATGCCACCATCTTGACCGTTTCGCATGGCATCATCGAAAACGGATCCATCCTTATTAAGGATGGCAAGATCGCTGAGGTTGGTTCGTCGATCAAGGCTCCGACCGGCGCAAGATTGATTGACGCCACCGGCCAATTTGTAATGCCCGGGATCATCGATTGCCACTCACACATCGCGATCGAAGGCGGGGTCAACGAAGGCAGTGTATCCGTTTCCTCGATCGCGAATATCGCGGAAGTCCTCGATTCGGACGATGTGGGCATTTACCGTGATCTTGCCGGCGGTGTGACCACCGCAAACATTTTGCACGGCAGCGCGAATTCCATTGGCGGGCAGACCATCGTCATCAAACTGCGTTGGGGCCAACCGGCAGCGAAATTGCCGTTCGAGGGCGCACTTCCAGGAATCAAGTTTGCTCTCGGCGAAAATCCCAAGCGCTCGAATTTCAGCATTCCCGGGCAGCCCAAACGCTACCCGGCCACGCGTATGGGCGTCGAAGAAACCATCCGCGGCGCGTTCACGGAAGCGCGAGATTATAAGAACTCCTGGGAGGCGTACAGGAAACGCATCTCTGGTGGAGAAAAAAATGCGTTGCCGCCGCGACGCGACCTGCGACTTGAACCGCTGGTCGAAGTCCTGAACGGAAAGCGCTACGTGCACGCGCACTGCTATCGCGAAGACGAAATCCTGATGTTGCTGCGGGTCGCGAAAGAGTTCGGTTTCAAAGTACGCACGTTCCAGCATGTTCTGGAAGGCTACAAGGTTGCCGATGAACTTGCCGCAGCGGGCGCTGGCGCTTCGACCTTCTCCGATTGGTGGGCTTACAAAGTCGAAGCCTACGACGCCATTCCGTACAACGCTGCGATGATGACCAAGCGCGGCGTGGTGGTCTCCGTCAATTCCGACGATGCCGCAGAAGCAACGCACCTCAACCAGGAAGCCGCGAAATCCATGAAGTTCGGCGGGTTGACGCATGATGAAGCACTGAAGCTGGTCACCATCAATCCCGCCATGCAGCTGGGAATTGATAAGCGCGTTGGCTCGATCGATGTTGGAAAGGACGCCGACCTGGTTATTTATAATCACGATCCGTTGAGTGCCTATGCGGTAGCGCAGAAAACCATCATTGACGGGCGAGTACTCTTCGATCGCGACAAAGACATCGCCGGACGCGCAACGCTTGAAAAAGAGAAGCAAGATCTGCTGGCCAAAGAAAAAAAGGCGGAAGAGAAAAAGTCCGACGAGAAGAAACCGGACGCAGCGAAAAAGCCGGAACATAAGCCCGACGCGAAGACTGATACGAAGCCCGATGATAAACCGAAGCCGCCTTCAGACGCGGGGAAGCCCGACAGCGGGGAAGATATGACCAACTCTCCTGATGGCGGTGCACAGTGAGAATCGGCACGCTGAGGAAAAGCTCGATTTCACGGACGCTGATTTTCCTGGTCGCCGCGGTTGGCATTCTCTCCGTGCCTGAACGCGCGAGGGCACAACAGCCGCCGCCGACTTACGCAATCACCCACGCGAAAATCGTCTCGCTCGCCAGCTCGCCAATTGAAGACGGCACTCTGGTAATTAAGGATGGCAAAATCGCTGCTGTCGGCGCCAGCGTGGAAGTGCCCGCAGGCGCGCAGGTCATCGATGGCAAAGGCTTGCAGGTCTATCCGGGATTATTTGATCCGGTCACGCAAATGGGACTGAGTGAAATCGGTGCGGTCAGCGCCACGGTAGATTCCACGGAAACCGGCGCCTACAACCCGGACGTCGTCGCCGCAACTGCGGTACTTCCTTCCAGCGAGCACATTCCGGTGACGCGCGCGGCCGGCATAACGGAGGTTCTGGCCGTTCCCGGCAGCGGTGGTTTCGATTTTTCCAGCAACCGCGGCGTCATCGGCGGGCAGGCGTCCGCATTCAACCTTACTGGCTGGACCATGGAGGACATGCAGATCAAGCGCAGCGTCGCCATGGTGCTGAACTGGCCGCAAATACAAACCCGCACCTTTGATTTCGCTACGTTTTCGCGAAAAGAAAAACCTTACGGCGACGCCAAGCAGGAGTATGAAAAACAGGTTACCGAACTAACTGACTGGATCGAGCGGGCGCGTCACTACGCCCAGGCGATTGGCCATGGCGGACCGTCCGATTTCGAACGCGACGTTAAACTTGAAGCGCTAGCACCGGTCGTCCGCGGGCAATTGCCGCTGCTGGTTTTTGCCGATCGCGCACGCGACATTCGCAATGCTGTGGAATTCTGCGAAAAGCAAAAACTCAAAATGATTCTGGCCGGTGGCGGGGAAGCCTACAAGGTAAAGGACCTGCTTCGCTCCAAGAATATAGCCGTCATTTTGGGTCCGGTGCTGTCGTCGCCCGACGATGAGGACGACCCGTACGACCGGCTGCTTTCACAACCGGCCGAGCTGTCGCAAGCCGGCGTGAAATTTGCCATCGGCAGCTTTGACAATTCGTTTGCGCGCCGGCTTGGACAGAATGCCGCAAACGCCATTGCCCATGGACTTTCCTACGTCGAGGGCCTAAAGGCAGTGACGCTGTATCCGGCGCAAATCTTTGGACTTGCCGATCAGCTTGGCACGCTTGAAACGGGGAAAATTGCCAACGTCATAGTTACCAATGGCGACCCACTTGAGCTGACCAGCGACGTCAAGTATCTCTTCATCAAAGGACAGCTCACGTCCACAGACAACAAACAGAAACGCCTATACGAAAAGTATCTAAATCGTCCCAAACCGTGATCGGCAACGGAAATCGTTAGGAGATGCCTGTTCTCGCAGCGGCACGGCACGCCGTATGCTTCTTTTTTTATGATTCTTCTGGGCTGACTGCAACTTTTTGGGGCGATATGCGTTTCTGTCTGTAAGTGATCATGCGCACACGTTCGCTCGTCCCGTTATGTCTCCTCGTATTTTTGCTCTCTTGTGCTTGGTCATCGCAGGCCCAAGACGCGACTAAAATCATCGACCAATACGTCAAAGCAAGCGGCGGAAGCAGCAAGCTCTCTAAACTGCAAACGCTTAGCCTGCAAGGGTCGATGACCCGCGTCTCCGACGGCAAGACCGGAGCGTTTACGCTCGACCTAAAAACTCCCAATCGCTACTACCTGGAGCTCGTCGTGGGAGAGCAGCCGGAGATCCTGGCGTACAACGGCAAATCGGTCTGGCATCTCTCGCCGCAGGGAACTCCGGTCACGCTGCTTGGCGAAGAAGCGCTGCAAGTCGAAGCGACATCTTTTCTCGCGACCTCGCATTTGCTCAATCTGAAGAAAAATAAAGTTGGGATTGCCTACGTCGGCGCGGCAAAGGTCGGCTCCCGCGATACCGTCGAAATTGAATTCACCATGCCGACCGCAGTGAAGCGCCAGTTTTACTTCGATATTTCCTCGCACCTGCTCCTCAAGGAGTCAGGCGCAACAGGCGGCGTTACGCAGGAGATCCTGTACGACGACTATCGTCCGGAAAATGCTACTAGCATTGCCCACAAACTCGAACTGCACCGCGGAAACGAGATCTACAACATTGTCGTCAATCAAGTTTCGGTAAATCAGAGCATTGGCGAACGGGTCTTCGATTTTCCAATCAAATCGCAGGTGCGTCTCCCCGACCTCAAGAAGCTGTTTGCGGAAATTGACGGCAACCAGAAAGCAGCGGACAAAATAAAAGAAAATTACACTGGCAGGCGCTCCACCGAAGAAACGGAATATGACGGTACCGGGAACGTCACGAAAGTGGAACGGCAGGAACACACGTTTTTCTATCTGAACGGCGAAGAGATCTCCACGCTGGTAGGTGAAGACGGCAAGCCTTTGAGTGAAGAAAAACAGGCTAAGCAGAACGACATCACGAAAAAACGCATCGAGGAAATTCAGAAAAAGCAAAGCAAAAAGGAAGAAAAAGAGGAGAAAGCTCGCGAGGAAGGGAAGGGCGAAAAGGACAACGACGAACCCGGGATTGAAATTTTTCTGCGCGCTTGCCAGTTCGTAAATCCCCGCCACGAACGCTTCCGCGGCCAGGACGTTCTGGTCTTTGATTTCGAGGGCAACCCCGAGTACAAACCCAAAAACATTGCTGAGCGCGTCGCCCAGCAGCTGGCTGGCGTGATTTGGGTCGATGAAAAGCAGCACGAAGTGGTGCGCCTGGAGGCTTATTTTGTGAAGGACTTCCGATTTGCCGGCGGGTTGCTGGCAAATCTACAGAAGGGAACAAGCTTCATCTTCGAGCAAACCTTCCTAAACAACGAGGTCTGGCTCCCCACCTACGAGGAAGCTCACATCGGCGTCCGCGTATTGCTGCTAAAGGGATTCAAAGTGAACGAGGTCACGCGGTATTCCGATTATCAGCGATTCCATATCGAAACTCTCTCCAATATCGCCAAACCAACCGAGCCTGCCAATCCTCCCGACAAACAACCTTGACGTCCTTCTAAACCGCTCGACTACTTCGGAACCGGTGCGGCCGCGTCCAGCACGTCGCGAACTTTTTGTGCCAGCAATGCCGGCGTAAAGGGCTTTTGCAAGAACGCAATTCCTGCTTCCAACACGCCGCCGGTGGCGATTATGTCGTCCGTATAGCCAGACATGTACAGCACGCGCAGGTTAGGATTTTTCTGTGTCAGCTTGCGGGCCAATTCGCGCCCGCTCATCGACGGCATGACCACATCGGTCAGTACCAGGTGAATCGGGAGGCCTGTCGCCGCGATCGACTGGGCGTTTTCCGGATCTTGAGTCACGATCACCTTGTATCCGTAGGAAGTCAAAACGGTTTCCGTCAGGTCACGGACCGCTTCCTCGTCCTCCACCAGCAGAATTGTTTCCGTTCCTTTTTGCGGCGCAGTTTTCAATCGCACGGCGGCTGCAGGCTCGGCGCTTTCATCAACTCGAGGCAGATAGACTTTGAATGTGGTGCCATGCTCGGGTTCGCTGTATACCCAGATGTAGCCGCCGCTCTGCTTCACGATGCCGTAACTGGTCGAGAGACCCAGTCCCGTTCCGCGTGTTCCGCCCTTGGTGGTAAAGAACGGTTCGAAGATATGCGCCACTGTTTCAGGACTCATTCCTGTGCCGCTGTCGGAAACCGCCAGCATTACGTAGCGGCCGGGTTTGACGCTGACGTGGTCGCTTGCGTAGGCGTGATCCAATTCCGTGTTACAGGTTTCGATGATGAGTTTTCCGCCATGTGGCATCGCGTCGCGCGCATTCACCACCAGATTCATCAGCACCTGTTCGATCTGTGACGGGTCGGCCTTGATCGTGCCCAGTTCCGCACTCATCTTTACGTGCATTCGAATATCTTCGCCCATCAACCTGCGCAGCAACTGTTCGAGTCCGCCAACGATCGCGTTCAGATCCAGGTTCTTCGGCTGCAAAACCTGCTTTCGGCTGAACGCCAGCAACTGCCTGACAAGTGCGGCGGCCCGTTCTGTGGCGTCGTCAATGCGTTCGATGTCGTTCCGCAGCGCGGTCTGGCCTTCCGTTCGCTCGCGGGCAAGTTCGGTGTAGCCCTTGATAATCGTCAGCAGATTGTTGAAGTCGTGCGCAATGCCTCCGGCCAGTCGCCCGATCGCTTCCATGCGGCGCGCTTGTTGCGATTGCATTTCCATCAGCTTGCGTTCGCTGATGTCCACCATGAAACCTTCCATGACCGGGTGGTTCTCACTGCCCTGCGTGATGGTCGCGGTGTCGCTGATCCACACCGTACGTCCGTCTTTGTGGGTGACGCGATACTCCGCTTGAAAGGATTTTCCCTGCAGGCCCGCCGCTTCTGCTGCATTGACCGCCGCGTGGTCGTCAGGATGTATGTGCCGCAGCCAGTTCTCGGAGTCTTCCAGCCATTCTTCCGGCGTGTAACCGAGAATCGATTGGATCTGGGGGCTGACGTAATACCAGCGACCGGTAACGCCGGGCTCGGCGATATAACTGATCGCAGCGACCTGTTCTACGATCATTCGATATTTGATTTCCGCTTCGGTTCGCGCGTGCTCGGCTTTTCTCCATTCTCGCAAGTCACGGCTCAGCAGTACTACGCCGCCTTCAGGAAGAGCCGTGACCGCCAGTTCCACGGGTATGCTCTCGCCCGGCTCACGGGTCACGTTGATCACTCCTAGCCAGCGGCGATCTTTTTGCAGCGAAGTCCGGATATCGTCCGTTGAGCCGCCTTGGGTATCTCGCACCGATACGCTTTCCCATTTTCGGCCAATCATCGCTTCACGGCTGGTGCTGCCCAGCATCTGCGCGTATCTTGTGTTTACGTAGGAATATTTTCCGTCCTGGGTGACGATGGCCATGCCATCCACGGCCAGATCAAGCGCGCTGGCCTGTTGCCTGACCCTTTCAGCGTTTTTCGACTGCCGGTAATCGCTGATGGCCATGCGAGCCGCATAACATGCGACAGAGATGGCGAGAAGCGAATAGCGCAAGATGCTCCACTCGGGACCAAGCTTCGCCGAGAGTAGAAAGATCATTACCGGCGCCACACCGAACAGCGCGTTAGTCAGAATCGTTTCGCCCAAAGACTTCGTACGTAGCACAACCGCTTCTTGTTTTTCGGTTACAGGCTTCCAGGTTGCGGCCCAGAACGCGGCCCACAGGAGTGGTACGGTCCAGGCCAGATCCAGCATTGTACCTGTCGGCGTTTCATAAACACTTTGTGCGTAGTTGGCAATGCCCGTGCCAACTGCATAAACCGCAAGATAAGCGGCCAGTCCGCCATACAACCGTCTGGTTTCCTTGGAGGGCGTGAGAAACATTCGCAACAGCGCCAGAAAGAACACCCCGATAATTTCCGCCGTGGCGACGGTGTTTTCTTGAACCAGCGCTTGATGAGCATTTAAAGATAGGGAGGGCACGTAGAACAAGCCGACATAGACAAACAGAGAGACGAGCGCGATTTGAACTGCATCCAGCACGAGCCCTGGATCGACCCCGGTTGAGTCTCGATCCTGATCCAGCAGGATGGCGATCACAAAAAAAGCTTCTTGCGTATCGAAAAGAAATCTCACGAATGAGAGTTCGGGAGGTTCGCGCAACAGGACCACTTCGTAGTAGGTCCAACCGATATTTCCTGCCGCCCACACTCCAATGCCTGCCGCCATCAACACCCAAAATGAATGAGTGAAACCGTTCCCGCGGCGCGAGGCACGCAGACACATTGCCACCGCAGCCACGCACGCAATCGTCTGCAGTGTGTTTCCGAGCAGGGAACCAGTAGGCGATTTTCCGAGTGTCAGCACTTCGACGACATGCAGTAGCAAGATCGCCGAAGCCAGGATGGAGAGTCTCCGTGGCATTCGCAGTAAGTTCGGACTCGGCGGAATGGATTCAGCCGAGATACTAGTTTATTGGAGATTTGAAGCGGCGGGCATCAGCGAATCGGGCGATGTTCCAAACGGGTACGCCGTAAACGCGAAGACCTTCGTCTTTGCAGCGGTGGACTTCCGCAAAGTCGAGCGTGGATTATCGTCCTTCGAAGGGATAACGGTCTTGCGCTTGAACGGCGGCGGCGACGTTACGACGTAAGGCAATTGTGTCCAGCGCGGGCCGTTTGCCAAAGCGCTTGAGGACAGCCATTTGGGTGGTTAGCATGTCGCCTTCGTGGACTGCAGCGAGGGCGCGCTTGGCTTCGTGTTCCACGCGTTCCATGGCGTCGCTGATGAAAACCCGCGCGGCATCGATCATAATTTTATTCGCGGCTTCTCCCTTGGCGAAAGCGGCTTTCTGCGCGCGGAGCAAACACGATTCCATCGCGTAAACTTCCATCACGACATTTGCCAGCGCCGCGACGAGTTCTTGTTCGTCGGCAAGTTTTTCGCGGAATTTTTGCACTGCGCCGCCCGCCGCCTGCAGAAACATTTTCTTGGCGTTGGCTACCACAAGAGTTTCTTCAGCGAGCACGCCTTCGGGCGATTCTTCAAACGACGGCCCGGAGAGAATTTCGTCCGCCAGCTTCATGGCCGCAGGAATCAATGGCAATTGTCCGCCCATGGCCCGTTTCATCAGCATTTGCACGATCAGCATGCGATTGATCTCGTTGGTGCCTTCAAATATGCGGTTGATGCGCGAATCACGGTAGGCGCGGCAGACCGGATATTCTTCATGGAAGCCGTAGCCACCGAAAATCTGCACCGCTTCATCCACTACGTAATCGAGCATTTCGCTGCCGTAAACTTTCGCGATGGAACTTTCGATCGCATATTCCTCAAGAACTTTCATGGAGTGAGCGACCTTGTCACCCGCCGCTGCGGACACCATGGTCTCGATGTTGCCGGCGCTGCGGTATACCATCGATTCGACCGCGAAAATCCGAATGGCCATCTCCGCCAGTTTTTCTTTCATCAGCCCGAAATCGCCAATCTGCTTGCCGAAAGCCTTGCGCTCCTTGGTGTATTTCGAGGCGGTCATCAACACGTGTTTCGCGCCGCCTACGCAGCTGGCGCCTAACGTAAAGCGTCCGGCGTTCAAGACGTTGAAAGCAACGATGTGGCCGCGCCCGATTTCGTGCAGCAAGTTCTCCTTGGGCACCCTGCAATTTTCCAGGAATACCGGCGTGGTGGAGCTGCCATGAATCCCCATTTTGTGTTCTTCATTCCCGGGTTTGCAGCCAGGGTATTTACGTTCGACGATGAAGGCGGAAAATTTCTCGCCATCAATTTTGGCGAATACGATATATAAATCCGCGAAGCCGCCATTGGTTATCCACATCTTTTGTCCGTTTAAGACGTAGTGCGTGCCTTCGCTGTTCAGTTCGGCGCGCGTGAGGGAATTCTGTGCGTCAGAGCCGGCTTGCGGCTCGCTCAGGCAATACGCTCCGATCAGCTCCGCGGTAGCAAGCTTCGCAAGATATTTTTGTTTTTGCGCTTCGGTGCCGAAATAGACAATTGGCAGAGTCCCGATTCCCGCGTGGGCTCCATGGGTGACGGCAAACCCTCCATAGATGGAAAGCTTTTCGGTGAGAACAGTGGTCGCAATCTTGTCCAGGCCCGCACCGCCGTATTCTTCGGGAACCCCGCCACCCATCAATCCGAGCTCTCCACCTTTTCGGATCAATTCCGCCATGAGTCCCGGCTTCTTGTTTTCCAAATCCTTTGCCAGAGGCAAAACCTCTTTCAAAACAAACTCTTCCGCGGTCTGTCCAATGAGCTTCTGATCGTCAGTCAGGTCGGCAGGCGTAAACACATCCAGGGCCGCCGGGGATTCAAGCAAAAAACTTCCGCCTTTTGCAGCGGTTTTGGTAACAACGCTGGTGGCCATGAGGTGCCTCCGGAGATGGTGCAAGACGATGCCGAAAGACTAGTCAAACAATAAGCTGTTACGACAGAATTGTACTCCCTGCGTCGAAGGAGTCGCAATTGACCGTTAGTACCAGTCGCGGCCACGTCGGACCAGGCAACGAACGAGCAATTCCGGCACGATTTGCCTGGAATGGCTTCCGGAATTAGAGTGGCTGACGCTCAATCTCGCACATCTGGCAATTGCTCGTCAGGAAAAACACTGGCGTTAGGCGGAACACAGGAGGGAAACGTGAGCAGTATCATTCTCTGGCGGTACAGCTTGGCAACACTGTTTTGTTTCTTCGCGCTTATTGGAATGCCGCCGGCCAATGTTGACGGCACGGCGCAGCAAGACGCGCAGCAAAAGGCTTGGCCGGAGATGGACCGTTTGAAGAAGCTGTATCTTGGCTCGTGGGACTACACCGAAACGTACTCAAAAACGCCATTTTATCCGCAAGGCGGAAGTGACGCGGGTGTTTACACCAGCGAACCGGGGCCGGGCGGAAATTCGATTGTGAACCGGTTCCATTCGCAGGGCGCAGTGGCTGATTTTGAAGGGCTGCTTGTCATCACGTGGGATCCCAAGGAGAAGGCCTACAAGTCGTACGTGTTCGGCAACGAATTCCCCGGCTGCATAGTGCAAACGGGCCAATTCGAAGGCGATGCGTTGGTATTTCGTTCTGATTTCGCGGCAGAGGGCGTGAAAATGAAGCTTCGCAATGTGACCCGCGTTTCCGCTGTGGGAAAAATCGTCAGCGAAGAATACATGGCTACGGAAGGATCGACTGAAGTGCTGATGGTGCGGGTGGACGCTACGAGACGTCCCTGATGGAGCAAAGGGATCGGCGCGACAATACGAAGACAGGTTCTTTGTTGCGCCTGGCTACCTAGGCAGGCTCGAAATGGCGCGAGTCAAGGTCATTGGCAGGAACTCACCTCTTGAGTCATATTTTGGAGACAACTTCTAGTAGAACCGCGCGAAGAGGATTACTATTTCTGTCAGCAAAATCTGAGCGCTAAATTAGAGGGATGAATGGGTTTTCTCGTTCGAGCCCTGAAAATTCTGCTGGTGTTGGTTCTTCTTTGCGTGGTGGTGCTGTGGTTCGCGGCGCATCGCGGCGACCGTGGTTATATAGCGCAGGAGGTTACGATCGATCGACCGGCGCCGATGGTGTTCCGGTGGATTACCACGGACGATTTGCTGCGCCGCTGGATTTCCGACCTGGTAAAACTGGAAAGAATGGGTCCAGCCGGGCCAGCCCAACCGAGCAATGTTTATCGGATAGATGAATTCATCGCAAAACGGCGCGTCGTGTTCGAAGTTAAAGTGATTCGAACAATTCCCAATCAGGAGCTTGAATTAGCCGTGAAGTCGGCTGTCGGATCCACTGACAGCTATACCGGGACCGCACATTTCAAGTTATTTCCCAACGGCGACTACACGAAGGTGGAGTTTACCTCGCAGACAGACTTCCAAAGCCTCGGCGACCAAATTGTCGAGCCGATTCTTACTTACGCGACACAAAAAAAAATGCAAGAAGATCTTACACGGCTCAAACTGATGATGGAGGCAGAGCCGGCTACAGCAACGCAAGTGGTCGTTCGCGGACGATCGACCGGAAAGTGAAACTCACGAACTTTCGCGGAGATTAGTACAGGCGTTCGATGATTCCTGCGGCGCCCATTCCTCCCCCGATGCACATGGTGATCATTCCATAGCGCGCATTGCGACGCTGTAATTCACTTAAAATGCTGGCAGTAAGCTTCGCTCCGGTGCAGCCAAGCGGATGACCGAGGGCGATCGCGCCGCCATTGGGATTCACTTTGCTTGCGTCAAGTCCGGCTTGTTTGATTACGGCCAATGATTGAGCGGCGAATGCCTCGTTCAATTCGATCACTGAAATATCTGCGAGCGTCAACCCCGCAAGTCTTAGGGCTTTGGGAATTGCGTTCACCGGGCCGATGCCGAATTCTTCTGGCAAGCAGCCGGCCGTTGCGTATGCCACAAAGCGCGCCAGCGGCTTAGTATTCAGAGCCTTAGCACGGGCGTCGCTCATCACTACTACAGCAGCGGCTCCATCACTCATCGGCGAACTGTTGCCAGCTGTGACTAGACCTTTGATGTGAAACGCTGGTTTGAGTTTGGCGAGAATTTCCAGCGAAGTGTCGGCGCGCGGCAATTCATCGATGTCGAACATGACGGAATTCACGGACGGCCTTTGTGATTTGCCTTTTGCCGAACCGCCGTTCCCATTCGCAGACAGAAACGTAATTTTTACTGCGACGGGCAAAGTTTCGTCTTTGAATTTTCCGGAAGCGATAGCTGCAATCGCTTTCTGATGGGAAGCCATCGAAAATTGATCAGCCTGCTCCCTCGAAATGCCAAACTTGCGAGCGATATTCTCAGTCCCCAGGCCCATATTGATGTACGCGTCGGGGTAGTGATCGACCAGCCAGGGATTCGGCGAAATCTTATTTCCGCCCATGGGCACCATGGACATGGATTCGGTACCGCCCGCGACAATCACTTCGGCGCCGCCGCCGCGTACACGGTCCGCGGCCAGAGCGATCGCTTGCAATCCCGAAGAACAAAAGCGGTTGATGGTCATGGCGGAAGTTTCTGCTGGCAAACCCGCGCGCAGCGCGGCGATGCGTGCCACATTCATCCCTTGTTCGCCCTCAGGCATCGCGCAGCCGAGAATGACGTCATCCACTTCACCGGCAGCGAGGCCGGGCACCCGCGCGATGGCTTCGCTGATCACTAACGCTGCGAGATCGTCGGGCCGGGTGGCGCGCAGCGTGCCTTTATAAGCGCGTCCTACCGGTGTGCGAACTGCGGAAACGATTACGGCTTCTGGCATGGGATTGCCTCGTGTCGAAAACTCTTAATTATTGTTGGCCGTCGCGCTGGAAAACGCAAATCGTGATGCGGCGGTCATTTCTTATGAGCTGGCTTGCCCGCGGGGCTTTTCTTAGGAATGAGAAGCGTCGCAGGAGGCTCGATGGGAAACTTCTTGGAATAATTTCCCTGATTGACGGCGATAGCGACGCGGCCCCGGGAATCGATGTACAGTAGCGAAGCGCCTACCGGTACGTTCATAAAAGTCTTCACGTAAGGCAGAGTGACAGGTTTTTTGCTGATCTGAACGGTGACTTTGTCGCCGAGCACATAGCCGAGCGATTCAAAATCTTCTTTGGGCACGTCGGTGATCAGCGATCCAAAAGGATCGTCGAGACCAATAATTTCGCCTGTAATGCCTTTTTCGTCTATCTTCGGTGTTTTCGGAGTAAGCCGAACCAGCTGCGGAACCTCCGGGCCGGCAATGGTGTAGTCCCAGCCTTCCGCGAGGTGCGCTGCCGCGGGAGAAAAAATGTCGCGTCCGTGGAAGGTAGACGATAGCGCGGCCTGGATCATCCAATGCTGATTGGTAATTTCCCTGGCGCCTTCCAATCCATCGCGCTCAATTACAGCGCTGACCAGACCGTTGTCCGGCACCACAAAGAACTGGCCTTTCTTGGATTTAACGATCACCGCTTTGCGGGAAGTTCCCACTCCTGGATCCACCACCACGAGAAAAACTGTCCCTGACGGATAGTAGGGCGTCACGCCGTACAAGAAACGTGAAGCTTCCTCGATTTGAAATGGCGTCACCTGGTGCGTGATGTCCATGATGCGCACATCCGGCGCGATGCCTATGATCACCGCTCGACAGATGGCGACTGCATCGTTCGCGGTACCGAAATCAGTCATGAAAACAATGGCAGGTTTTCTGGCTGGAGCTGTGGTTGCATCTTTTGGCGATGGAGCGTTTGCGCAGCCCGCGGAAACGCCGAGGAAAACCAACAGCATCGCGAGAAACGGCCACCTTTGCAGCCACGAGGGCATAGGAATTCCTCTCTTTTCGAGCACCTAGTATATGCATTTCGAGGAAGAAGTCTCGCGCTTCCGGTTTTGTACGGGATTTCGTGGGAACTTGTAGGTTCTTCGATTAGAATTTTAGTCCTCAGCCGGGGCTCTTCTCAGTCTCGCCCGCGCCCTAAAGTGAATCCCAAATTTTCCGTGCAAGGAGATTTTAAATGCGTCGAATGTTGATTTTGACGATACTCTCGCTGTCGCTGCTTTCGTTGCCGGTCTTCGCGGACCAACTCACTCTGAAGAACGGGGACCGCTTGTCCGGCACCATCGTCAAGTCGGACGATGATGCCAAAACACTCCTGATCAAAACCGACTGGGCAGAGGACGTCACCGTCAAGTGGGACGCCATCACGACCATTGTGTCTTCGCAGCCTCTGCACATCATGCTTTCTGACGGGCGGGTGATTGTGGGCAGGGTGAGCACCACGGATGGGATACTGGAGATCGCTACGGATGGCGGCACCGTGCCTGCGGCGCACGATGCGGTGAAAGCAGTTCGCGACAATGCGACGCAGGCCGAAATCGACCGGCTGCAGCATCCTCGCCTTCGCGATTACTGGAGCGGACTGTTCGACTTGGGGCTGAGTCTGACGGAGGGCAATTCGTCGACGGCCGCGCTTACGATCGCGGGAAAGGCTTCGCGGGTTGTGCCGAAAAATAAGCTGACGCTGTATTACACCGAAGTGTACTCCAGGGATAGCAATGAATCGCCGGCATTGACTACTGCAAATGCCATCCACGCAGGCGTTCGCGATGAGTTCAATCTGAAACCAAGAGTCTATGCCTTTGCCTTTACAGATTTTGACGAAGATGCTTTGCAGCACCTTGATCTGCGCAACGTGATCGGTGGCGGTCTCGGCTACCACGTCATCAACACCAAGAAAACGCAGTTCGATGTGTTTGGCGGCGGAAGCTTCAACCAGGAATATTTTGCTTCGTACACAATCGCGAATCCGGCGCCACCCCCGGTGCTGCTGTTTGAACCATCGCAGTCGCGTCACAGCGCCGAAATTGTGGCTGGCGAGTCGCTCAGCACAAAACTGGGGCCTCGAACGACCGTCAGCGAGCAGCTCTCATTCTTTCCGAACCTGAGTTCCACCGGAGAGTATCGCGTTACGTTCGATGCAAATGCCGTTACCAAACTCAAAATATGGCTTGGATGGCAGATTACCCTCAGTGATCGCTACATTTCCGATCCGCCCTTCGGACTGAAAGGCAATGATTTGCTGCTTTCCACAGGATTGCGGTTGACGTTTGGTAAGGGAATCTTCTAGAACCAGTGGGGCCGCGCGCGGGTTGTCCATCCTAGAGGAGGCTGAAATGAGCGGAATACTGTATTGGATCGTGGTCGGGCTGATTGCAGGGTGGCTCGCCGGTAGAGTGATGAAAGGCGGTGGCTACGGCGTCGTGGTGGATATTATCCTCGGCATGCTTGGCGGGATTCTGGGAGGATGGCTATTCGGGATGCTGCACATTTCCATGGGTGGTGGTTTAATTGGCGGAATCATCGTCGCCTTCGTCGGCGCGGTTATTCTGGTATGGATCACGCGGTTGCTGAAAAAAGCCTGACCTATGCCGGAGTTCGCCCAGTGAATGAAAGAGCGGGCTTCGGGTTACTAAAAGCAAATCGCGTCGGCTGCCGGGGGTAGGCAGGCCAGCGCGACTTCCGTCGCGGGTAACTCAGTTGGCTGCGGCGCGGTCTGCACGAGTGGCCAAGTACCACTCCGCGGTCGGCGCGCGCTGGAACTTTAAGTGCAGCTCTGCGCCTTCGGCGTTTTTTGCATCGCCGGACTTTTGGCGGGCGAGAATAAGATATTTAATGGCCAGTGGCGAATGCGGGTCTGCCGAGAGTTCGTCACCTGCGCTCGAATAATCCTTCTGCCCATAGAAAACGTAGCCGCGCGCGGATTCGTAGCAATTTTCAACGATCAAGTCGCGTGTTTCGGCCGCGAGCTTTTCTAGTTTTTGCACGATGTCATGAGCTGCGTCTAGCTGATTTTGTTCCGCGAGGATGCGCACTTCGTCGCGCCAGATTGCCGCCAGCGAGGGATTGCGATCAGATTCGCTCATGCCATCGATTGGGGAAGTGTAAGTTCCTTCGATTTCGCGAAGTTTTTGCAGCTGTTCTTTTGCGGTAGGCAGCAGCATCGCATACGCTTCCTGTATCTCAAACGCAGCATAAGGTTCGTGCAGGGCACTGGCTCTACGTTCCAGTTCAGAAAGCTTCTGGAGTCCAGCCGCGCTTTTGTCCTGCCAGAAAAACATCAGCGCCTGCTGGTACTCGGCGTGAAGCCGATCCCGGTTGTTTGCGGCGATTGCGAGCGCTTTGCGATACTCCGCTTCGGCTTTTACAAAATCGCCCATCAACGTGTAGGTGTCACCGAGCCCGATTTGCGATGTAATAAATGTCGGTGTGATTTTGAGCGCCGCGGAGTAGTGTGCCAGCGATCCCTGATCATCGCCGATATAGCGGGAAACTTCACCGATGGAATCTTCAGGATTCGCTTGGCCGGGCTCCAACTCTGCGTAGCGCTGCACGTAAGCCAGGGCCTTCACAGGATCCGGATTACCGGTTTGCACCTTTGCATAACCCAGATTATTAAAGACCGGCGCAAAATTGCTGTCCAGCGCGATGATTTGCTCCATCAATTTTACAGAACGATCGTAATCCTGCTGGGAATAAAGCCATTCGGAAGTCAAGTACAGTGCGTGGCGATCTTTCGGGAATCGCGCGAGAAGATCGTTCATCGCTGTGATTGCCGGCAGCATGTTGTCTTTTTGCACGGCGACGAGAAAGTTTACCAGCAGGCGCTCTTCGGGTGGCGCGTTCGCTGCCAGCAATTCGGCTTTTTGTGCTGCTTGCGGGTTTGGTTGATTGTGGTGAGCCGCAAACGACCAGACTGCATAGGCGAGCGCGAAGTTGGGGTCCTTTTCCGTGGCCTTGCGGGCGCTCGCGGCGGAATCGTCAAGCAGAACATTTTCGTACTGGTCGAAAGCCACTTCGACAAGCTTTTGCGCTTCGACTGATTTCGCGGCAACCGGGAATGCGAAGACATGACCCGCGACCGGAGCTGCTCGAAGCGCTGTTTCTGCTGGAGACTTTGGCTCTGAGTGCGTTACGCTTGCAGATTGCTGCGGATTTGCCCAAGCTGTCGCGGACAAGAAAGTTGGAATCAGCAGAACTGCGGATTTTAAGAAGAAACGATTCATTTTCTTGTACTCCGCGGCAATTCACTCTCACGTGCGAACCACGCCTGAAATTTTCGTGCCATGTAAAACTAGCGCTGTGCCTCATGTCTTCGTAACTGGCCGAGCGGACAGGTGTGCTGCGTGGTTACTCGGAGTGCTTTTTTGACAACACATTTGATTTGTTTCTACTGGGCACTTGTTGCAGAGATTGCGGCAGCAGATACTCCAAGTAGCCCTACTCGAAAGGTGACGTGGGTATGTCCAAATTGTCTTCGGTTAAATTACTGCGCGGCGGGTTCGCGGCGTTCTTGTTCGCCCTTGCGTGCACTCCTGCTGTTCCGGCAATCAAAAATATGGCTGTGGTGGCATCGGCGGGCAGCAAGCTCGCAGACGTGCCGCTCACGGAGTTAGTCAAATATTGTAAGGGCTCTGCGAAAACCTGGCCCGATGATGGAAGGAATTTCGTAATCGTATTGAAAAATCCAGATTTGCCGGAGATGCGCGTTGCTCTGCAGAAGCTCTTTGGCGGCGGCGCTGCGGAAGCCAGACTCGCCATCGCCAAGTTGAATGAGACCCGCCAGGCCGCTGTAATTGTCGATTCCGATGATGATTTGTTGCGTGCCGTGGATACCACGCCTGGAGCGGTTGGAATTGTGGACGTTTATTCGATCAACAGCTCGGTGAAAGTGCTGCGCGTGGATGGCAAACTGCCGTTCGATGTGGGCTACGCTCTCAAAGGCAACTGACGTTTTTTCTCACCGGCATAAATAAATCAGAAAAATCTCTTCCTAAGTGCGTGGAGGGTCGCCCGTGGACCGCAACGCCTTGATCGCCGTTAATCCAATCAACAAAATTGCCGCTCCCAACGCGCTCCACAACAATTCCGGATGCCGCTCCGTGAATGGCCGTGGGTCCCGGTAGTTCGCAGTTTCCTCTTCCGGGCCGAGAGAAAGAAACCGGTAAACGGGCTTTGCGGGTCCGGGGTCAAAGTAGTGACCCAGATCGTACTGCGGGCTTCGAGCCTTTTCGTTGCCATAGAGCAGCCTGTACTTTTGTCTTGCGACGAGTTTGAAACTCAGCGAGCGAGGCACGGATGCGAGTGTGAGTTTCACATTGGCCAAGCTACGATCATTTCCGTTGATCATTTCCGCGCGAATCAACCGGCTGCCGGAGAATTCCGGGAAGTCTATGTTCAACGACTCGCGCACCTTGTCGTTCTGTCTATAGCGATACACAACTCCGGAGCCCCAGTACGACCATTCCTGACCATCGCTGCTTCCGCTGACACGGACGGCACGATAAAATTCAGAGCTGTCAGTATCAATGCGAAGTTGCGAGATAGTCTGATTTTCGGACGCGAGGCTCGCTCGCCAAACACTTTCCTCCGGATCAACGGATTTTTCCTGCGTGAAAGCTGACGTGACATCCCTTGTCTGGACGACAAGTGAGCCCTCATGCAAAACGCTGATCGCACTGACCGGGAATTGCGCAGACTGATCCGCAATGCGCACGCGAATGTAGCGGGAACTCAGTCCTCTAAACGGGATCGTCTGCGTTCCGTCTACCGCTCGCGAACGAAACCGCGCAATTGGCGCACGCGCCTCCACAATTCGCCAGTTTTTCGCGTCATCGCTTAACGCCACTTCCGCCCATACGATAAAGTCTGGACGGCTGGTCTCCACTTTTACCCGATCGTAATTCGGATGGCTGTCGCCAAGATCGCCGATCACTTGCGTGTATTGCCCCGCGACAAAACTGTTCTCGATGACCCGCGCCGCGTGCTCTTCCAAATTTCTCGGCGCATGTCTCGCCTGCAAAACGTAAGGTACTTCTTCGCCGTTCGAATTCACGATCCGCACGTCTTCGCAGCCTGGCTGGCAATGTGGGTACATTTCCCACGGCAGCGAAACCTCTGCCGGCGCGTCGCCCTCCGTCACGAGTATCTGCACGGCGCGCGAGTAGCGCCACGAGCGCCATTTGTCGGGCAGATCTGCCGGCAATGCCAGGACGCCGATCATACCGGCGAAAAACAGCGCCGACATGATTCGCCGAATCGTCAATTTCCACGCTCGCGTGCAAGTTTGCGCGTATACGAGAACGAGACTCCCAGCAGGACCGCGCCGAGAACAAAAAAAGACAATATCCGGTAACCTCTATCCAGGAACGACAGGTCATACAAAAACACTTTTCCGACTACCAGCCCAAACAGCGCCAAACTCTGCCAGCGCAGCAGCGCCGATTTTTTCTGAACTCCAAAGAACAAGAGTAGCGTGGCGTACAACGTCCACAATACCGACAGCGAAACATGTTGTGCCAGCGCGGCATCCATTGCGCCGCCTGCTTTTGCAAAGTAGTCCCAAAATTCCAGGGAGAGGGCAATCAACGCATATATATTAATCGCGACCGCTAGAATGCCGATCTCCGTTCGTTCCGCTTCTGTCACCTCGGTCTTGTGCGTACGTGCCGCCCATAAGCCCATTCCCATGCTGGCAATCATTACAACGAACGCGGCGAATCGTGGGTTGAAAAGAAACTGTCCGCCGGCCGGCGGAAGCAGCAACAGGCGAAGTCCGGAAATCGCCAGCAAAAGAAAGCCCGCCTGCCGTAGAAAATTACTGGCGGCGCGGAAACCTGTCCATACCAGAATGGCGCCTTCGACGGAGAAAGTGAGCGTGATCCATTTTCCTTCGAGGCGAATCGGAACGGCCAAGGTCAAAAACGTCAGAGCCAGGCCCGCATACAGCAGCCGCGCCAAAGCCGACTGATTATCTTCGCCTGCGGGAATCAGCCGGGCGATTCCTACGTGCGCGGCTGCCAGAGCCAGAAACAGCAACGTTAGCGGCCACTTGTCGGCAGGCCACAGCAAAATAAAAAGCGCGCCAGAGTACGCGAACGCGTTCAGCAGCATGATTGCGACGTCAACTTCTCCGGTTGCCAGACCGCGTATTGCTTTGGCCACCGGCAATGCGCCGTACAAAAAGAAGAACAGCGTGGCAAACACCACGGTTCGTTCCAGCGGGGAAGTGCGGTGGAAGAATTCGCCGTACCATCCCCAAAAATAAATCTGCGTGCCGATAAAGGCGATCGGCACCAACGACCTCCAGTCTTTTTTTGTGGCAATCGCCAGCGCGCCCAAGCCCAGCAAGATCAGGTAGCCAAACAGGACCACCTGTTGATCCTTGCCGCTGCTCACCAAAATCGGCGTCAACAATCCGCCCAGCAAAGACAACACTGCGATGCGCTGCGAATCGCGTCCGATGGCCACCGCCGCCATCACGCCCGTAATCACGATCATGGCCGCGAAGCCGAGGTCCCGGCTGTATAGGGTGTAGTACTGGCATCCCGCCCAGACGGAAAGAAACAGCGTTGCTTCGCCAAGTGCAGCAATGCCTTCTGAAAAATAGCTGTAGCCCTTGCCCAGCAGCCACTGACTCCACGGCAGCATCAACGCGCCCAGCAAAACGCCGATGGCCACGCGTCCAGAAGGTCCGATTACGTTATTGTCGAACGCCCACTTCAGGCCGGAGGAAATCGCGATCAGCATCGCGACGATCCCGATCCGGTTGAACCAGTTTCCGGCAATACGATTTTCCAGATCGACCGGAGCGGCACTCCTCGCGTAAGCCGTCCCGACGACCGGTTCGCCGGTCACGCTTGCTGCCCGATACACCGACGGATGCACTGGAATGGCAGATCCCACGCTAGCTGGGGCGGGCGGCGGTGCGGTTGGCTCGGCTTCCGGCCTAACTAATATCGGCTCCATGACTCGAACCTGGTCGGTGACTGTTTCCGGCGGCGAGACGGCGGTCTGTTTAACATCTTCAGGCCTGCCTTGAGCCGAGGCAGCTTGGTGCGTGGCGGGTTCCAGGGCCAAAATTCGCTTTTCAAGCACGTAAATGCGCGAAGTCAGTAGAGGTATCTGCGCCAGTGAAGGAGATTCACGCTCGAGGCGGCGTACCGCCGCCAAGGCCATAATGGCAAGGACCGGCCCCGTCAAGAAGAGGGCAATTGCAATCAGTACAAGGAATCCCATACGGGTAGGAACTGCGAGATTAGAGCACAGCGTCCAGGCGCGTACAACTCAATTTGGAGTCGGGAACTGAACCTTTTTGAAAGAAGGGCCGCGCCGCAAACTAGGCAAAAATGTAGCGTTTGCGTCCTTTCGCGTTCCGATTTACATGCCCTAACCTGTTCGTTCGGACAGGCTTTTCCACAGGGCGTACAGCGAAGCCTGGCAAAGCGCAACCCGGAACACGTGAGCCATCTATCCTGCCTATTTTTATAGAGTTAGAGTGCATCAAATCGAAACACCCGGGTACTAGTAGATTCGTTTGACCCCCAAAATGTGCCGTCTGTACCATAGCCCCGGCTTTCTAAATGCTGTCTAATGGTACAGGTGCAGAGAACAGCAGAACGTTAGTACAGTTCCCGCATCTAACAGACGGGCAAAGGCGCAACAAAGAACTAGCCCAAATAGCGACCATCGGGCCCAAGAATAGAGGACAAATGAAGACCAATGACAGCAGCCGCAAGTGGATGTGGTGGTTCCTGGGAGTCGTTTTGGCTATGCAGCTTTATTTCGTCCGGGAGCTTCTGGCGGCATTTGCCCTGTTCGTTTTGGGATTCGGAGCGATCGCCTTCGTCTTAGGTGCCGTCTATATGCTTCACCAGGGCTGGGCAGTTGCCGTGGAGAGTCTGGCGAACAGCCAACACCCGGCAGTGCTTACCGTGAAGCGCGGTGTAAATTCGATGGAAACCGCGGCCCGCAGCAGCGCCCTAGCCACCATCGGTGGGGCGGAAGAGCTGGCCAAGCGTGCAATCCGCCGCGCCGGTTCCGCCCCCGCGCGGTAACGCTTAAAGTTTCGATTTGTTAGTAGGGAGAAGCCTCTGGCAAAGTTGTACTCCTGCAACTTTGCCAGTGACTAGCTATAAAGAACCTGGAAAAAAGAGCCAGTCGCCCTGAGCAAGCGATTGGCTCTTTTTCTTGGTGATGGACGGCAATCGCTTCCCCTGGTCGCAGATGGCAAACGACACGCGGAGAGGAAGTCCTGTACCTAAGTTCAGAGGGCACAGCTGACCTAAAACTGACCTTCGAGCCTGTATTCCGTTCAGTCGCAGTGCAGTATTTTCCTTCCCGGTGGTAGGACACAGTCCTCCTCCTCGCAGTTTCCGCATCGACTGTATTCGCCAAAGGCCCAGGAGAAAAAACGACCGTGAAGAAACCCAGATTCTTCAACAGGCTGCACTTGTGTTTGATGACGGCGATTGTGACGGTTGTGACCAACAGCACTCCGGCGGGTACCTCGCCGCTGACTATCGGAACGAACCAAATGCCTGCGGCGACGGTCAACGTCGAATATCGGTCCGCGATCACAGTTGGCGGAGGCGCACCACCGTACCAGTGGCGAATGACTTCGGGGAGCCTCCCAGCAGGATTGAGCTTCGATGATGTTTCGGGAACGATTGTGGGAGTGCCGGAAGTAAGTGAAAGCACGAGCCTTGTGGTAAGTGTCTCAGATTCTGCGGGGCATACCGCCTCAGCGCTGATTGGGCTAAATGTCTTTGCTGGCAACTGGGGAACGACCTACTACGTGGACAGCGAATCTGGAAACGACGGCAACTACGGCACCTCGGAGTCCTCGCCATGGAAAACCATGGCGCGTGTTAGCAACGCAAGTTTCGCGCCTGGGAGCCGAATACTGCTGAAGAGGGGAGGCGTTTGGAGAGAAGAACTGAACTTTCCATCGTCCGGTATCGCTGGCCAGCCAATCCTTGTCGATGCGTACGGCACGGGAAACGCACCTGTAATCAGTGGAGCCGATCTGCTTCCCCAGACTGGATGGACAGTGTGCAGCACGTGCCAGGCGTACGTCTGGCGAATCCCCGTAAGAACACAACCTAACATTGTTCTGTTCAACGGCACGCTTGGGATTAAGGAAACGTCTGTCGCGAATTTGACTGACGCCACAAAATGGTTCTGGAGCGACGGTACGTTATACGTGTGGTTTACTGGAAATCCGGGTTATTCCTACAAGAGCCCCGGAGTCGAAGTAGGCGCGAGGCAGATTGGCATCGCATTATTCGGTGTTTCTTACGTGACGATTCAGAATTTGCATGTCGAGGGCGCGAACGGAAAACCAAGCAACGGAACGGTATACGCGCAGGCGGTCACTTCGCTCGGTCGGAGCACGCATAACATCAGCCTGCATCGGTTGACGCTGAAAAACGGCGCAGGGGATGGAGTTCATCTGGAAGACTGCAACGCATGCATCGTGCAGGGCGTAACGGTATCGGGGATGGCTAGAAACGGAATTGAATTGGTTTCCGCCCATGCCACGTATCCGGTTTCCTCCGGCGCTATCCTCGGCAATACCGCCGCGTATAACCACTACGACGGAATTGGAACGTATGGCTGCGCCGTGGGTGCCACTTGCGAAGGGATATCCGAGCCCGCCGGCTTGTTTCTTTCCGGTCTGCTCGTGGCCGGGAACACCGTTCATGACAACGGCGCGGGAATCTATTTTCGCTGGACCCGGAATTCGCACGTCATCGCAAATACATCCGATCGAAACATTGACACGAGTATGGGAGGCGAAGGCGGCGGGATCGAATTGGAAGCTTCGAGCAACAACACGGTGGAACGCAATTTATCGTACGCCAACCGGACAAACGGGCTGGAAATGTCTAACGACCGGGGCGCGGGCACCGGCGTCACCGGGTCGTCGAACAACCTGGTGAAATATAACGCAGTACACGATAACGCGTGGAGCGGATTGTTCACCAATGCCGCGCCAAGCTCGAACAATATTTTCCTGTACAACGTGGTTTGGAACCACGCAAACGGAGAATGTTTTCTGGCGAATGGAATCGGCCACAAATTCTACGGAAATACCTGCTGGAACAATTCGACTGGCATCGACTTATTCACGTCGAGTACCACACCTTCCACCGGCTACATCACCGTGAAGAACAACATCATCGCGGCAAGCGTGCACAACGCTGTGAAGATTGAATCGGGCGTGTCGATGTCCACGCTGGCGTTCGATTATAACGATTACTACAATCCGGAGTCGTCGCTTAATTTCCGCTGGGCCACTTCGAGCGGGGATTTTTCCACTTGGGAGAAGAGCTTCACGTACGATCTCCACTCGCGAACGGAAAATCCCCAGTTTATTTCCAGCGCGCCGAGCCAGCCTGGCGATTTCTCCGTTCTCCCGAGTTCATCCACCATCGGCGCAGGCGTGGTCTTGGACGCGACCGAGAATACAGGTTTGAACAATTTTTCAACGTGGCCGGGTGAAATTCAACTGACGACGCAAAGCGTTGCCTGGAATATCGGCGCCTTCATTGTTTTGCAGTAACACCGAATCGAAATCGGCCTGCGGCTACAGCGAACGGAGAGCCGTCGCCACCGGTTGTACGGCCGCACGAATGGCCGGAAGCAGCCCGCCCACAACTCCCATAGCCAGCGCAAAAATGATTCCCTTCACCAGCAATTCGGGCGTGATCTTGAACGCAAACGCGAGATGCGAAAAGGTCTGCAGGTTCATCGCGCCGGTGGTAAGCCCGTTGAGCGGAAGCACTGCGATGCAGCCGATCAAGCCGCCCACGAACGCGATCAGTAGGGCTTCAATCACAAACGAAAAAACGACAGACGGACCAGCAAAGCCTATTGCGCGCATGGTCGCGATCTCGCGGCCGCGCTCGGAAACGGCAGAGTACATCGTATTGAGCGCGCCGAATACCGCTCCAATTGCCATGATGGCTGCGACCAGTCCTCCAAGTATGGTAATCAGCTTTGTCAGGCGGGTAGATTGTTTGGAGTAGTAGTCGATCTCCCGTGTGACGTCCACATTAAGGCGCGGATCCGTTGTGAGCGCATCCTTAAGTTGTTGCAAGGAATCGGGCGACGCCAGATGAACGGTGATCGATTGGAAAAAAGTGTCCGGGCGATTGTAGGCAGGGCCAATGAGGTGCGCGTCACCCCAGATTTCCGAATCGAAGGCGCTGCCGCCCGCGTCGAATACGCCCACAATTAGCCAGCGGACGCTGCCAAGGCTGATCGTGTTTCCGAGCGTCAGACCTGCGTAAGAGATGTTAGCGTTTTTTCCGACGACGATTTCCGTGAGGCCGGGCGTGAACATCCGGCCCTGCACTATTTTAATCTGTCGTCGGATTTCCAGCACGTTTTTTGAAACGCCGCGGACTTGCACGTTCGCGTCGGTGCCCGTGGATATCAGCGGTATCGGCGCGACCAGCACGACCTCTGGCGTAACGAGCGGTCCGTCGGAGGAACGCGCAATTCCCGGAGCGTCCTGCACGATTTTGACATTATCGATGGTGACGCCGCCGGTCATTTCAGACGTAGCGCCGGCACGCATGATGATGGCGTTGTCTTGGGACCCGGAAGAGACCAGCGTGGCTTTGAAGCCCCTCGCCAGTGACAGCATGGCAACGAAGACGCCGACGGTGCCGGCGATTCCAAGAACAGCCACAATCGCTGAAGTCCAGCGAGCCTTTACGCTGCGCAGGTTATAGATGACGGGAATAGCCACGTCACACCCTCCTCAGGGCGTCCACCACTCGCAGGCGCATTGCCCCAAGGCCCGGCAGGAGTCCGCTCGCGCCGCCAACGAAAACGGCGAACGCTAGTCCGGCCGCTAACACCGTGATCGATAATAGAAGTGGCGGTAGCAGACCGTTCAAAGCGGCACCCACAACCGGTATCGCGAGTATCGCGAGACCCAGACCGATTAGCCCGCCGATGAGTGCAATGACCAGCGATTCCGCAAGAACGAAGAACAGCACAAAACGATCCGAGTATCCGATGGCTTTGAGCACGGCAAGCTCGCCGGTGCGTTCGCGGACGGAAATCGCCATGGTGTTGCCGGTGACGAGAAGTAGAGTGAAAAAGACGACGCCCCCGATGGTTAAGATAAGCAGTTCGATATTTCCGAGTTGCTTGGCAAAGCCCGCTTGAAACGCGGACTCGGTTTCGGTCTTGGTTTCGGTAGCAGAATTGGCGAAGCCTTTATCAATCGCCGCAGCCACGCGAACCGCGTCATCCGGCGAATCCAGCTTCAAAACGTACCAGCCGATCGCACCTTTGATTTGTTGCGGTATGTTTTCATCAAAATACGTCCATTGCAGCCAGAACTGGCTCTCGTCGCCGCCGGGATGGTCGTTTTTGTAGATGCCGTCTAGGTTGAATTCCCAAGTCTTCGTCGGCCCGTATAGCGCATTTTTGATCGGAATGCGATCACCGACCTTCCAATGGAAGCGGTTAGCGAGGGTCGCTCCGACGATAGCGCCCTGACGGTCCTTAACAAAATTGTCCCACTGGTCGTCAGGAATCTTCATTTCCGTCATAACCTGGCGCTGATTTTCGGGATCTATGACGAACTGCGGGAAAAAATTCTTCTCGTCTTGATAAACGCCGCCGAACCAATTGTTGTGAGTAACAGCTTTGACGCCCTCAATGCGCAGTATTTTGTCGCGATAGGCGAGCGGAATCGTGTTGATAAGACCGGCGCGGTTGATGACTACCAGACGATCCGCGCCAGCGAGCTCGGTGCCACGGCTGAAGGCGCCCTTTACGACCGCAAGAAAGGTGAACAAGAAAAGCGCCACCGCAAACGACCCGATGGTCAAGATCAACCGCACTTTTTTTCGGAATAGATTTGCGAAAATCAATTTTGCGTATTTCATGCCACACCTCCGGCCATGGCACTCTGCGGAATTTTGCCGCCTTCGACCAGCACACCTTTTTCCAGATGCAGTGTTGTGTGCGCGCGGTCGGCAACCACTGGATCGTGTGTCACCATCAACACTGTTTTGCCGTGCTTTGCCACCAACTCTTCGATGAGTTCCATGATATCGGTCGCGCTTTTGCGGTCCAGGTCACCGGTAGGCTCGTCGCAAAGTAAAAAGGTTGGATCGGAAACAATCGCGCGCGCAATGGTCACGCGCTGTTCCTGTCCGCCGGAGAGTTGCCGCGGATAGTGATTCATCCGGTCGACGAGTCCGACGACGGACAGCGCCGTTTCCACATGCTGTTTGCGCTGCGCTTTGGAAAGTTTTGTCAACAGCAGCGGGAGTTCCACGTTTTGAAACGCAGTGAGCACCGGAATTAGGTTATACATCTGAAAAATGAAGCCCACGTGCCGGGCCCGCCACTGCGTCAGCTTGCTGGCGGACATATTGGTGATTTCGTCGCCATCCACCGAGATGTGCCCTGAAGTCGGCACGTCCAGCCCGCCCAGTAAATTCAGCAGCGTTGTCTTGCCCGAACCGCTGGGCCCCATGAACGCCACGAAGTCGCCTTTATCAACGTCGAGATTCAGGCCCTGCAGTACCTGAATGTTTTCTCCGCCGCGGCGATAGGTCTTGTTCACGCCACGCACTTGAATCAGGGCTGAAGAACTGCCGTTATTGTCCACGCGAATCATGCGTCACTCCTCCGGGTTTCAGGGTTTGTACTTACAAACCCTGAATAAGTCATTGGTTGATTCTTACTGCTTCGCCGTCCTGCAAATTCTCCGGGCCGCGTGCGACTAATGAGTCGCCGCTATTTACGCCAGCCATGATTTCCACATCCGAGCCGCGATCATTGCCAAGCGTTACGCCGCGCCGCTCTAGTTTTGTGTCTTTCACCAGGAACACGTAGGACTTTCCGCCGTCCGTGCGCACTGCCGATTTCGGCACGATGGCCGTCGGCTTCGGCCCCGTACTTTTCGCCACGCCTTTTTTCTTGGCCTCGTCTTCGCCCATGAACGCGACCTTCACGCCCATGTCGGGCAGAATACGTGGATCCAACTTATCAAACGAGATGCGTACTTTTACGGTCGCCTTTTGCCGGTCCGCTGTGGGGATTACCGTTCGAACATGCGAAGGAATCTGCCAATCCGGATACGCATCGAGCGTGGATGTGACACGCTGCCCGGGTTCCACCCGCGCGATATAGGCTTCGTTTACGTCTACTTCCACTTCGTTCGAATTCATGTCCACGATAGTGGCGATGCCCGTCCGCGTAAATCCGCCACCGGCGGAAATCGGCGAGACCATTTCGCCCACCTGCGCGTCTTTGGACACGATGATTCCGGCAAATGGTGCGCGAATCGTACAATTGTCCACCGCTTGCTGTGCTTCCTGAATTCGCGCGTTTGCACCAGCCACCTGCTGCTTGGCTAGCGCAATTTTGGCCCGCAGGCTATCCGCCGCGGTTTCTGCATTGTCCAGTTGATCCTGGCTCTGCACGTTTGCCGCTTTCAGTTCCGCTGCTCGGTGCAGCTGAATCTCCGCGTACCGCAGCTGCACTTCGAAATCACGGATCCCTGCTTGGCTTGAATTGCGATCCGCCACTGCCGAATCAAGAGCCCGGCGCACGTCCGAGTCGTCCAGGGTCGCGAGCAGTTGGCCGTCCTTCACTCGATTTCCTTCGTCAAAAAATACGCCGGTAACTCGCCCAGTGATTTTTGCCGCTACCGTCGCTCGCCGCCTTGGAGTTACGTATCCGCTGGCGTTCAGCAGTGTCTGTTGCGCGGGGTCTCCAGCCGGACGTGCTACCGCAACTTCAACTATGGGAGCGCGGTTTTTTAGCGCGAATACGCCGCCCGCGACCAGCAACAGCACACCGAGTCCAGCCGCGAAGAAGCCCCAGAACTTTCCGGCGCCTCCGCGGGAGCGATGCGTGTCGTGGATTTTCAGCGATGCTAGGTCCGCAGCCGGCATGGGTCGAGAGATGCTCCTCTTCGATAGTTAACCGCTTGGCGGTTACACATCCAGATGTAACGTCGAGCACGTCCGTTAGTTTTCAGTTTCGGGTAGAGGCCGGGGGAAACCCGTCGCTCATGCGTCTCCCCCTAACTATACGCGAAACCTGCTTCCTTTATATCAATCGAAAATCGCATCCAGCGTAGGCAAATCGGCGAACGACACCGCGCTACCGGCAAGCGCCCGTCGGTACCGGAGGGCATAGCCATCAGCACTGGCAGGCACGAGCGGCAGAAACAGCGCGACAACCGGCGGCCGTTTCAAAAAAAAATAGGCAGCGGCAAAATAAAACGGACCCGGCGGAGATTACTCCACCGGGCCCGCAGATGGTTTGCCTGTTCGGTCGATTTGCAGTAGCAAATCGAGCCGATCGGGCCTTAGTAAGTTGCGCCCTCCGGCACGACGACAAAGTCGACGCGGCGGTTAGCCTTTTCTTGTCCCTTTTCCGTGGAAGCTTCGCCGGTCCGGGTGGAAATACGCGACGCGTCCACGCCCTTCTCGACGATGTACTTCTTGGCCAGATCGGCACGGGTTTGCGCCAGCTTGGCAGCTTTGGGTTCCTTCTTATCCGCGAACCCGACGATCACCAGCTTGGCGTTGGGATCATTGTTCAAGCGCAGAGCGACGTCATCGCCAACGCGCTTGCAGGCATTGTCAAAGCGGGATGCGCCTGCCTTGTTGTAGCCGCAATCGCCGGCTTTTGCTGCTTGTGGCGGAGGAGGTGGCTGCTGTACGTCAACGTTGGTCGAGGCATCAGCGGTGCCGCCACGCCCGTCGCTTACCGAGCACTTCACGGTGTAACTGCCGGGCGCAAGGCCGGTGGAATCGAACTGTGCCTTGGGACCATCGCCGCTCACCTGGCCAGCGGTCGCGGAGTAGCTATATGTCAGAGGATCGCCGTCAGGATCGCTGGCGGTTGCGGTGATGCCAGTACGCTCGCCAGGCATAATCGGGCTGCGGTCGGTGGCGCAAGAAATCGTCGGAGGTTGATTGGGCTTCTTGGCAACGGTGACGTCCGCCGCACAAGTTGCAGTGCCACCTTTACCGTCGTCAACTTTCGCGGTGACGGTATAGCTGCCTTCAGCGAGGCCCGCCGTATTGAAGCGTGCGTCAGGGCCAGTGCCTTCCACGGCGCCCCCCGAAGCAGTGTAGCTGTAGGTCAATGGATCGTTATCCGGATCGCTGGCGTTGACGTGAACCGTAACCGCATCATTGGAGCCGGCGAATACGGAGGTTGGACTCGCGGAGCAGGCCGCGACCGGAGGATGGTTCGGCGGAGGCGGAGGATTCGGGAAGCCAAAGCGCAACACGAGACCGGTGCCGAGACGGACGTTATTCTGGCGCGCGGTGGGATTAACATTTGTTCCGCTGAAATTCGTCATCAGGTAATCGATCTGGGCGAACCGCCAAGCGACATACTTGTTGAAAACGATGTCAACACCGCCGCCCGCAGCTAATGCAAATGTGTTTTGGCCGTTGTCGCCTGTCACTTCGCCGCCGCCATGCACGCCGCCAAACAAAAATTCAGCAAAGGGCACGAAATGATCGAACTTCCGCAGATTCAGGCGCGGGCCGAAGAGGTAGCTCGTGAGGCCGCCGCTGAGCTGGTTGCCGTTGACATCGCGTTTGAAATGGTAACCGCCCAGTTCTGCGGTCAGTCCGAGGAAACGATTCGCGTTATAGGTGAACCCGCCATTGGCGCCGTGATTGTTGAAATTGCTAAAACCGTCGCCCGGGTTGAAGTTGATATAGCTGTAACCTACAGCGAGCTCAAACTTGGGCACGAGCTGTCCGGGCGCGCTGTCATCTTTAGCGGCCTTACTTGCCGCCTGCGGGCCGGGAAATGGAGTGGCCTTGGGAACCGCAGGAAGAGCAAAAACGCCGCGCGTGGCGTGCACCGCAGCTGCTGGCGCCGGCGCGGGAGCATCGGCGACGGCGCTGATTGCGGTTGCGGGCTGGGCCGCATTATCGTCCTTTTGCTGGCCAAAGAGTGGAAACGCCAGAAGCGCCGCCACTGCTGTTGCTGCACACCACTTACGCATAAACATCCTCCATAAATTCGTCGTAGGACTTTCCACTCATTACCGCGTTTACCCCGGTAGGAACTGCGCAGAGGGAGTCGCCACAGTTCCGTCTTTGTCTTATAAAGCGCGAAGCGAGAGCTTACGCATCTGCCGCCCGGCTTGCATTGTTCTCAGGGCGGGAACTTCAGATAAAAGACAAAGCGCGGTTCCAATAGCCTATGTCAAGCCGCCAAGATTCCGCAAGCAAATCCTTGTTCCGCAGCCAGAAATTCGGCCTGCGAACGTTGGAGAATTAGTTGGTAAACTGCTGGCGACATGACAACGTTTACGACCATTGACCTGAATTGGACCGGGAGGCCCCGCTCCATCGCCGCACTGCTGATGGAATCGGGAGGCACCTGTGTCGTGATTGATCCTGGGCCGGAATCTACGTTAGAAACGCTGCGCGCAGAATTACAGAAGCGCGGGCACAACTTCCAGACCCTCGATGCTCTGTTGCTGACCCATATTCACTTGGACCATGCCGGAGCGACCGGAGCGCTGGTGCGGGAAAATCCGAACCTTAAAGTCTACGTGCATGAAATCGGCTCCCCGCACATGACCGATCCCTCGCGATTGCTGGCGAGCGCTGGACGGCTCTACGGCGGAGATTTGCAAGCGCTGTACGGCGAGTGTATGCCGGTACCGGAAAAAAATCTTACGTCGCTGCAAGGTGGCCAGCGGATTCAAATCGGGCAAGCGGAATTAGAAGTCTTTTACACGCCGGGGCACGCCTCGCATCATGTGACGTATTGGGATCGAGCGTCGCGGGCCGCTTTTGTTGGGGATACCGCGGGGATACGTGTGGAGGGCCATACGTTTCTTCTGCCAGCCACACCGCCACCAGACATTGACGTGGAAATCTGGAATCAATCGCTGGATAGGATTGCGTCCTGGGGACCGGAGCGAATATTCCTGACGCATTTCGGATTTATTGAAAATCCGGCCGAGCACATTCGATTGTACAAAGAGCGTCTTGCGGAGTGGAGCGCGCTAACGCGACAGCTATTAGAGAGCGGTGCGGAGACGATCGAGGCGGAAAAGCAGTTTGTGGACGCAATTGCCTCTGAAATCAAATCCACGCTGCCGATAGATGCGGCCGATCATTACATTTTCAATGGCGGCTTGCGGCTGTCGTGGCTGGGATTGATGCGTTATGTGCGGAAGCGGGATCTGCAAGGAAAGCCGAAGAGGGCCACCTGAAGGACGAAACGAGATCAGGAAACGGATTCGTCGGCCGCCGTTTGAGAAGCGTCGGAAGCGGTAACTTCAGGTGGACTCGCAAGCGCTTCGAATCGAGCGGTCAGACCGTCCACCAACAGATCGACAAGTTTTTGTGCGCTTGCACCGTCGGGATCGCGATCGGGATTGTATTGCGCCACGTCCAGAGCGAGAAGAGTTTTCTGGCTGAGAACTTCGCCGAGTGATTGGCGGACTTCGTCGAAACTGAGCCCCCCGCTTCCCGGTACATTCACCGCCGGAAATTCTTCCTGTGAAATGATGTCGATATCCAAATGCGCAATGAAGTCGCGCGAATCCGTGTGCAGGTGAGCGAGCGCGTCGCGAGTACTTGCGGCTGCGCCTTTCTTCTGGATATCCGCCGCATACACGTAGCGTAACGGGGATTTAGAGAGAAATTCTTGTTCGGGCGGATCGACACGATCCAGGCCGAAAAGTAAAACGTCCGGCTCGCGCACCAGCGGCGTCTCACCCCAAAAACGTACCAACTCCGGAGCGCCGCGGCCGATGATGCTGGCCACGACCATGCCATCGATGCGCCCTGACGGTGTGGATGCAGGAGTGTTGAGATCAGCGTCGCGATCCATCCAGAAGAGATTCAAATGCTTGTAGTAACGGCGGGCGCCAGTGAGCAGCCCGATGACCTGCGCGCAATCTCCGCCGAGCACCAGAACCAGAGCCCCGCTTTTGATAGCAACTTCGGCGTGAACTTTCAGGTCGTTCAGTCCAGCAACGATTGCTGGAAGATTGCGTGCGCGGCGATGCTCTTCGTCGTCGGCAAACAGCCGAGCCGGACAATCGCCCAGATCGGTCACTTCATAGCCGATGTTTTTGATTTTTTCGATCAGGCCCGCGGCTCGAAGAGCTTGCGGCGCTTTTTCAGTGCCGGGTAGAAACGCAGCCGCGCTCGAGCAGGCGCCAATCAAGGCAATCTTCTTCGGCTGACGGACAATTTTGACCGCCAAGTTCGTCTCCTGAAGTTTCTGAAAATCCGGCCGCGCTTTCGCGACGAGCCGCCCCTTCTACTGGCAAGAACACCGACTACTTACATCGGGAAAATAAAATTTAGCGCCGTGGTGCCGCAGCGATGGTCGCAAGCTCCGGCGGCAACGTAAACCGCACATCTTCGCGAATCAAGTCCAAATCGCGCTGATCCGTGTACCCGTGTTCGGCCAGGCGCTGACTGACCTGTTCGACCAACACCTCGGGGGCCGATGCGCCGGCGGTCAAACCAACACTTCGCACGCCTTCCAGCCAGGCCGGATTAATGTCCGATGCGGAATCGATAAGTTCTGCTTTTACTCCGCGCCGCTGCGCGACTTCCACCAGGCGGTTGGAATTAGAACTGTTCTGCGAGCCCACCACCAGAATCAGATCCACATCCTGCGCAACCTGCTCGACGGCTTCCTGGCGATTCTGCGTCGCATAGCAGATGTCGTCGCTTTTCGGTCCGACGATCTTGGGAAACTTCTGCCGCAGGCGAGCAACGATTTCCTGTGTATCGTACAGGCTGAGCGTGGTTTGCGTAAGGAAAGCGAGCTTGTCCGGATTGTTGACCTCGAGCTTGTCCACCGCGGCAACCGAATCGACTACGATGGTGCGGTCGGGCGCTTCACCGGAAGTACCGATAATTTCCTGATGATCTTTGTGGCCGATAAGGATGATGGTGCGGTCTTCGCGCGCGAACTTGAGGGCCTCGAAATGTACTTTTGTGACCAGCGGGCAGGTAGCATCGATCACTTTCAAAGAGCGAGCCTTGGCTTCATCGCGAACCCCGGGCGGCACGCCGTGGGCGCTGAATACCAGCACCGCGCCTTGCGGAACTTCGTCAATTGATTCGACGAAAATCGCGCCGCGGCGGCGAAGCTGCTCCACAACGTAAGTGTTATGAACAATTTCGTGGTGTACATAGACAGGGTTGCCGTAGGCTTCGAGCGCCAGTTCCACAATGTCTACTGCGCGTACTACCCCTGCGCAGAAACCTCTCGGCCTCACTCGTAGTAATACTTTGCCTTTTGATTCCGTGGCCATCTTGCTCCCATGATTGGTTGAGGTGCTTATTTGTAAAACTCTATCATAACCTAGAGGCGGGAATAGCGGCACGGTTTTCGAGGTTTCCGGTGCTGGCTAAGTTTGGCCAATGGGAGAATTGAAGCTCGAAATTATCGCGGAATTGGGGTGAAAAGATGCTGCTCACGGACCAGGTGGCGCTGATTACCGGATCGGGACGCGGGATTGGCCGCGCCATGGCGCAGTTGTTTGCGAAGGAAGGAGCGGCGGTATTTTTGACGGCGCGCACGGAAAAAGAACTGGCGAGGACCGCTGCGGAAATTACTGAAGCAGGTGGACGAGCAAAGTTTCTTGTCGGCGATCTCGCGAACGAGGCGGATTGCCGCGCGGCTCTCGACAAAATAGTAGCGGAGTATGGGCGCGTCGATATTCTGGTCAACAACGGCGGGCATTACGGACCGGTGCTTCCGGTGGAAGAGTATCCGATGGAGGAATTCGATCGCGTGATAGCGGTGCACTTGCGCGCGGCGTTTTTGTTGAGCCAGTTAGTTCTGCCTGGAATGTACGAGCGCAAGCGGGGCGTGATTTTGAATATTTCCAGCATTTCGGCTAAGGCAGCCTATAGCTGGGGCTCTGCATACGCTGCCGCAAAAGCCGGACTCCTCGGGCTTACGCGATACAACGCAGCGGAAGCGGCACGCAAAGGCGTTCGTGTGAATGCCATTTGCCCGGGGCCGGTGACCGAATCCGAGATGAGCAAAGAGTTGGGAGCGGAGCTGGCGCGCAAACTTAATGTTACTGAGGACGAGCAGCTCGCGGGATTTCTGGAAGGCATTCTTCAGGGTCGCGGGCAGACAGCGACAGAGATCGCGGAGATGGCATTGTTTTTGTGTTCAGAGAAGGCCAGTGCCATCACTGGGCAGGCGATCAACGTCGATGGGGGAGCGGTCTTCTACTAGGCCGATACCGGAAGCTGCTAAATCGCTGGCAACACTAGTGACTTCATTGACTTGCCCTGTGCGAGCACCTAGAATCGCCACCCCAGCTTCCATGATTGGCGAAACCATTTCGCACTACCGGATCACCGACAAACTCGGCGCCGGTGGCATGGGCATCGTCTATAAAGCGCAGGATTTGCAACTCGAACGATTCGTGGCGCTGAAATTTCTTCCACAAGATTTGTCGTTAAGTGAAACCGACCGCGAGCGATTTTTGCGCGAAGCGCGCTCGGCTTCGGCGCTCGACCATCCCAACATTGGCGTAATCCACGGAATTGATAAGACCGGCGATGGCCGCATGTTCCTCGTCATGGCCTATTACCAAGGGCAAACCCTTTCGCAAAAATTAAGCGGGGGGCCATTGACGCTGCGGCAAGCCACGGATTGGGCTTGCCAGATTGCGGCGGGACTTGCGGCAGCGCACGCACGCAACATCGTTCATCGCGATATCAAGCCAGGGAACATCATCATCACCAAAGATAATTCGGCCCGCATCGTGGATTTCGGATTGGCCCGAGTGGTCGCTACGCCCAGCGCCACGATGACTGGTGGAATCACCGGCACGCTTCCCTATATGTCGCCGGAACAAATTCTCGGCGAGGCGGTCGACCAGCGCTGCGACGTCTGGGCGCTGGCGATCTTGTTGGTGCAGATGGTGACCGGCAGCCATCCTTTCGGGCGCGATAACTCGACCGCGATGACCTTCGCTATCTTGAATCAGCCGCCGGCAGCGATTGAGGCATTGCCCGCGCTATTGCAGCCGATTGCGCTGCACGGACTGGCGAAAGATGTCGCGCATCGTTATCCGGACGCAAAAGAAATGCTCACGGATTTGGAGTCGGCGCGGGCGCAAATTAGCACGTCGGGGATGGCGCTGGATGAGCCAACGCTCACGCAGTCCACTCCTTCTGCGGCTCTGAAGGATGTGATTTCGCACGCATCGACGCCGCGCTGGCAAGCGTCGTCGTCTTCACTCTCTACGGCCAACAAACGCAAAGAGAGGCGAGCGGCGCCTTATCTGTTCGCAGGGCTTGTGGTGGTGGTGCTTGCCGCCGGATCGTTGCTTTTTTCTCCGGTCCGGCAACGCGCGGCCGCGATGCTTTCCGGCAGCGGCGGAGAAAAACATGTGGCGGTGCTGCCGTTCGACAACATCGGAAACGATCCGGCGAACGAAGCGATTGCGGAAGGATTGATGGATTCGCTGACCAGCAAGCTTTCCAATCTGGATGCGCAGCAACAATCACTGTGGGTAGTGCCATCGAGCGTTGTCCGCAGCCGGAAAGTAACCGACCCTTCGTCGGCGGAAAAAGATTTGGGAGCCAATCTGGTCGTGAAAGGCAGCATTCGCCGCGACGCGAAAAACGTGCAGTTGACAGTGAATCTGATTGACGCCAAGGATTTGCGGCAGGTCGGTTCGGCAGTGTTGGATGATGCGACGGGCGACCTTGCAGGTTTGCAGGATGAAGCGGTGGCGCGGTTGGCGCGATTGATGAACATCAATGTGACCGCGGAGAGTTTGCGGGCGACGGGCGGCAGAGCAACTCCGGCAGCCTATGAGCTGTACTTGAAAGCGCTGGGGTTGATGCAGAGGTATGACAAGCCGGGGAATTTGGATCAAGCCGTGAATGCGCTGAACGATGCGGTGCACAACGATCCGCAATTCGCGCTGGGGTATGCATCGCTGGGTGAGGCGTACCGCCTGAAAAATCAAGTGGACCCGAATCCGCGCTGGATCGAGCAGGCTTCGGCCATGTTGGACCGGGCCGCGCGACTCGACGATCACCTGCCCGCTGCATACGTTTCCTTGGGGCGGCTACACTCGGCAACTGCGAAGCACGATCTGGCGTTGCAGGAGTTTAAGAAAGCGCTGGGGATCAATCCGCGCGACGCGCAAGCGATTACCGGCATGGCACACGAATATGAAAGCGTAGGCCGGCTCGAGGACGCCGAAAACGGCTATAAGCGGGCGATCGCTCTTAGGCCCGATTACTGGGAGGGCTACAATGCTCTTGGCTCGTTTTATTACGGACAGAAACGATTCGGCGATGCAATCGCGCAATTCCAAAAGGTTGTTGAGCTGACGCCTGACAATTCTGCAGCTCACAGCAACCTGGGAGCGCAGTATCAAAACGTCGCAGACTATCCAAAGGCGGAGGAAGAGTTCAAGAAATCCATTGCGCTTGCGCCTAGCTACATGGCGTACGCGAATCTCGGCTCGCTCTATGAAACGCAAAAACGTTGGGAGGAATCCGCACGAATGACAGAGAAGGCGCTAGAGATCAACGGCAACAACTTTCGCGTGTGGGCGAATCTAGGTTTAGCTTACGAGTGGTTAAGGCAAGAGGACCACGCGATGGCGGCGATTGACAAACAGGTGCCGCTGCTGGAGCAGGCGGCGAAAGCCCAGCCGAGTGACGCGAGCCTTCGCTCGGCGCTGGCGGTCCTGTATGCAGCCAAGAAAGAGAAAGGGAAAGCGCTGGAGAATTTGCAAAATGCGCTGGCCATCGCGCCGACGGATTTGGATGTATTGAGCGATGCGGCGGAAACGTATGAGCGACTCGGCGAGAGAGCCAAAGCGCTGAAATACTGCGAAGAGAGTCTCGGCAAGGGCTATCCCCTGGACGCATTCAGGCTGAAAGCGTCCATGCAAGCATTGCTCGCCGATCCGAATTTTCGAGTCCCGGGGAAGTAAATTTCACTATCGAAGGAGAAAGATATGGCTCAGCCAGCACCAGCACCAGAAATCGCACCAAAAGTCACGATTCGGATCCAGAACGGAGTTCCGGATCAAGACTCTGTCAACATCGACGTCGGCGAGGAGGTGGAGTTTCACAACGAGGACAACGTGCCGTACAAGATCCCGCTCTCCTATCTGACGGGCGGATCGGACGACAACTATCCGCTCTCCGTGTATCTTCCAGCTGGCGGAAAGTTCGGGCTGATTGGCGAGGCCGACTCCACCTGCGAGTATTACGTTACTTCCGCCTCCGCCGCGGAACGGGTAGGCGGCGGACCGCCATATTCCATCATCGTGAGCGGCTGAAGCCACCATTTGGCCGTGAAGCGCAACGAATGCTGCGCTCTCTGATGGCTTAGGGGAGAAAGGGCGGCGCAAGGCTATCCCGCCCTTCTCTTGTTTTTTTGGGCCGCACGGAGGAAGCGTGAAGCAATAGCAGTTCTAGGACTGTGGAATTCATTGAATTTTTTCGCGAAACGCAGTGGAATATTCGCAAAAGTTTAGTCACTTCAGTTAGAATCCATCCATCTCAGGATTTTGGTTACTCTGTTGCGCGAGGAGGTCAGCCCATTCTCGGCCGTGAGCGTTCCAGTGTGCCAGGTGCACGATGCCTCTATTTGATTTTATTTCTCCGTTTGCGCGGAGACCACGCGTGAGCATTATTCCTACCGCAGACACAGCCTTTGGATTTACCGGCCCGGAAGGACGACGCAGCACGCGCATCGAACGTCCAGTGCCGCTGCTGATCACCGGACACGACGGGCTGGGCCAGGAATTTCTAGAGCGCACGTCGGCGGTGAGTTTGAATTTGCACGGCTGCCGGTATCCATCGCGACACGATACACATGTCGGTTCGTGGATCACGCTGCAGATTGGCGAAGCGCCGCTGGGCGAAATTGTGACCACGGTGCGCGCGCAAGTTCGCTCGGTGCAGATTCCACGCAATCCGCGCGATCTGTATCACGTTGGAGTAGAACTTGAAAAACCAGGCAATGTGTGGCGCGTTCCCGCGCCGCCGCCGGACTGGGTGACCGCAGCCGAGCGGCTGAAGGCGGAATTGCCGCCATCCAAAGAACAGACGGCTGCGGCGACTGGTCCGGGTCGCGCGCCGACCGCTGAAGACATGCCGGCACCGCCGTCGAATACGGCGACGCCCGCAGTAACCGCTCCCGAACTGGCCGCCAGAAACGGTAACGGCGACATCGACCGAATGCACTTGTCGGAAGCGCTGGCGGGATTGGCTCCGTCAATCACCCTGCCGTCGCCTGCACTGCCAACGACTTCGAAACTCAATTCAGGGTTTGCGAGTACAAACCCTGAATCCCGGCTTAACGCGGAAATTCCAAGTGCAAGCCCGGAGAGCCAGCTCAACGCAGGGTCTTTAAGTACAAACCCTGAGATCCGGGAAAGCGCGGCGGCTTATTCGCGGCCCAATCGCGTGGCAATCACGCCGGAGCGCCTGCTAGCCGCGCTGCAACCAAAAATTGAGAAGGCCGCCGAGGCGGCCATTTTAAACGCAGTGGCCAAGCACCTGGCGCCGGCATTGCATGCCGCGGTGAATTCCATCGATGCGGCGCGCGAAGCGTCCGTACAGCAGGTTTCCAATGCCACCGCACAGCAGCGTAGCGCGCTGGTACACACTTCGCGCGAAGAAGTGCTGGCGCGGCTCGAGGACCGTTTGGACGAAGTGCGCACCCGCTGGGATGCCCAGCTGGATGGATACCGGATACGCGCGGAAGAAATCGTGCAGCGAATCGACAGACAAGCAGGCGCATCGCAGAAAAATCTCGGCGACGCGCGGGAAGCCAGCGAACGAGCGCTACGCGATACGCAGCAAAAGATTTCGACGCTGATTTCCGACTCGCTGTCCGGCGCGCTTGAGGAATTCAACCGCGGCGTGGCTCAGGCTTCCCACCGCCATCTGACCAATTTGCTGGAGGAAGCGCAATCGCTGACCCGTGAAGCAACCGCGCATCTGGAAGCGAACGTAGCGGAAGCCCGCGCGACGGTGCAAACCTCCGCCAGCGAAGCGATGAACGAATTCCGGCGGCAGGCGGAGATTCATGCCACGGTGACCGCAACGGATACCACTCAGCGGCTGACCTCAGCGTTGGCGGCAATGGATGCCGAACATCGCGCGGCTTGCGATAACCGCCGCAATTCGATCCAGGCTGATATGGCCCGTTCGACCGAGCAGGTGACCGAGCAGTTCAGGCAGGGACTGCGCGCGTTTTTCTATTCGTGCCTGGTGGCGGCGGTGGGCGCGGTCGAACAACATTCCCAGGCTACGCGCGAAGGGTTTTCGCTCGACGTGAAGAATTTCTTGCCTCCGACGGGATAAAGACAAAAATGCTTTTGGCCTGCGTTCGATACCAGTCATGCAGAAACTAGTGTGCCGCGAGATCGTTCTTATAGATGGCACCGGCCTTCATCACGAACTTCACGTGCTGTAACTCCTTAATGTCTTTGAGGGGATCTCCCGAAACCGCGACAATGTCGGCCCATTTGCCGGGTTCGATCGTGCCCACTTTATCGGCCCAGCCTAATACTTCGGCAGCTCGACTAGTCCCGGTCAGGATGACTTCCATCGGGTTCATCCCGTAGTCAGCGTAATACTGGAATTCGCGCGCTTCATTCAGATCGCGCCATTCTGAACCGCCCGCATCGGTGCCAAAAGCGATTTTCACATGGCGCTTCAGCGCCTTTTGGAACGCGACCTTTTCCAGTTCCACCATTTTTAACCAGTTGCCGCCACGTCCCGGCGCGACATAAGCGCCAACCATGACCGTCGGAATCCAGACAGTTCCTTTTCTTGCCATTTCGTCCATGAGCGTTTCGGTGAGTCCGTCGCCGTGTTCGATAGTGTCCACGCCGGCCCGCAGGGCCGCTGCGATGCCGTCGCTGCCGATGGCGTGAGCGGCGACTTTCTTGCCGAGGCGATGGGCTTCGTCCACGATGGCCTTGGCTTCCTCGTCGGTGAAATTGACCATGCTGTGCAGCACGCCGTCGGCTTCGAAGTGATAGTGACGGTCGGAGTAATACTTGATCCAGTCAGCACCGTACATGATCTGCTCGCGGACCGCTTTGCGCACGCCGTCCACGCCGTCAGCGTACTGGACACCTTGCGGGATGATGATTTCCCAAGAGTAGCCTAGTGGGCCGTACATGCCGGTCGGAGTCAGTGCGCGCGTGGCGACCTGCATGCGCGGGCCGGGGACCTCTCCGTTGGTGATGGCTTTTTTGACGTCCACATCGGCGTACATTGCGCCTTCGGTTTCCAGATCGCGAATGGTGGTGAAACCGTTTTCCAGAGCAATGCGTGCATTGCGAGCACCGAGAATGGCGCGGTACGGAATGGAGTCCTTGAGGAGCTGTTTGTCGTAGTCCTCGGCGGTGATATCGCCGTTGAGAAGGACGTGGGTGTGGAGATCGATGAAGCCGGGTAGAACCGTAGCTTTTGCGAGGTCGATCACTTCGACGCCGATGGGTGCCGCGCCGCCGGGTGTTACGGAGACAATCTTTTCGCCTTCGATGAGGATCAGGACGTTATCGATCGGCCTGTCGCCTTTGCCGTCGATCAGATGCCCGGCTCGAATAGCTACACGCTTTGCTGAGGTCGGCGCTTTTTCCTGAGCTGCAAGGGGGATAAGTTGGCAGGCGAAAAATACAGCTGCAATGGCGACAGTGTTTCGATTCATGGGAGTACCTCCAAGGCCTGCGAAGCTTACCAGTTCCCGGGCGAGGTCGAACATGCAGAATTCCCAAAATCGAACTTATCGATTCCCATTTTGAGATGTAGCCCATTTTGTTTTCGCAGCACCGCGAGTCACCAATTACACCAATTATGAACGTTTCCTAAACCTTCGCTTTTGGAACACTGCGTGCTCTCGCTTCGGTACGGGTTGCCCATGACAGAGCTGAATGTCAACGACGAAGTTGTTACCAGGCGTCCGACGTTGCCGATGTATCTGCTCATCGTGGACGACGAAGAAACCACTCGCGAACTCTGCGCCACCGTTGCAGCGCAAGTAGGTTTACGCGCCACCTCGGTGTCCTCAGGCGACTCGCTCTCGAAGTTTTTGGAACAAAGAGCAGTGGACATTCTTCTGGTGGACCTCAAACTTCCGGGAATGAGGGGCCTGGATCTCCTCAAGCGCGTGACTGAACTTTACCCGCAAATATCTGTGCTCGTACTCACGCAATACGGCACCATTGATTCCGCGATCGAGGCCACGCGCTTTCCGGCCTTAGCGGCCAACCTCAGTTGGCCATCCTCGTTGCAATCACTTCTGGATCTTCGTAGATGAAACGCCCGCACGATTTCGCTGCGAATCAAAAAACGAAATCACCCGCCGCCGATACTCCCCCGGCGCCGTTCCCATCGCTCCAGTGTGCAAGGCCCCTGGCACGCGCCACAATTCCTTCGGTCCGGCCGCGGCGCGAAGAATTGCCTCAGAATGCCTGCACGGCAGCACCACGTCCGCTCCGTCGCAAATCAGCAGCAACGGAAAAGCCCGCGCTTTCACCGCTTTTTCCGGCGAAACTTCACTCGCCGGAAATCCCGCCAGCCGCTCACCGCGGTAAATCAGCACCCACGCTCCCGCCGCGAAAAATGTCTTTCCCAGCAGCGGCCAACGTTGCAATCCCGCGTAGTCATACGCCGCTTCCTGCAAGTTCGCAAACGGAGCTTCCGCCGCAACCGCTTCGATTCGCGCATCGCTTCCCGCCGCCTGCAGCGCAATCCCTGCTCCCATCGAATTCCCCAACGCGAAAATATGCTCTGGGCGTTCCGTATTTATCAGCTCGTCGATCGCCGCGCTCACGTCTTTGCGCTCCAGCCATCCGTAACTCGCCATTTCTCCGCCGCTCGCGCCGTGCGCTCGCGAATCCATCATCACCACGCCATAGCCGCGTTGCAGCAGCATCCGCGCGTGCTCTTCCGTCCCGTAACGGTTGTCGGCCACTCCATGAAATACCAGCACCCACGCGCCATTGGGCTTTGCCGTGCGCACTTTCCACCCGCGCAGTGTCACACCGTCCGGCGCCCGCACATCAAAATCTTCCCGTCGTGCGCCAATCTGCGCAAACGTCACATCAGCATCCCGCACCATATCAGCCGTAAACACGCGCTTCTCCGGATGTAGAAATCCCGGCGCACCCATCCACCCCGCCACCACGGAAAGCAAAGCCGGAAACAACACCAAAATCAGTAAGATTCGCACCAATCTGGTCATGAATAGGATACGAATTTTAGAAGTTAAACGTTTCTAACGAAACGGAGGGACGGAGGTGGCACTGGGTCTTACGGCCCTAACCGCAACAGGAAGGCTGTCATTCCGCGCGCAGCGAGGAATCTCTCTTCGATATCCGAGCTGCAGAATTCTGTTACGACCGGAACAACACCGACTCGCGCTGAAACATCTTCACCGCCAGAAACAACGCCCCCGCCGCATACACGCAAGTCGACGCAAAAATCAGTGCAATATAATTCCAGTGATACTCCCCGGTCACCAATTCCTTGCACAGCAAACTCACATTCAATAGCGGCACGATCGCCAATTTCGGCGTCAAATCCACTCCTGGCAACATCGCCGCCACTGCCGGAATCACCACCAAAAACATCAGCGGCGCAATATAACTCTGCGCCTCTTTGTGGCTCTTCGCGAAAAGTGCGATCGTAATTAATCCTGCGGAGAACAACACCGAGAGCGGAACGGCCATGATGATCACCGAAGCGATCGCCGCCGGTCCCAGCGTCAACTGCGGAGCCGGTTCTCCCTCCTCCGTCATCTGATCCAGCGCATGAGACTTTTGCAGCACCGTAGTGGAAACCTCCACCGACACCATCAGCAGCATGGCGGTGATCAACGACGCCGTGAGCACCAGCAAAAATTTGCCCAGCACCAGGTGCATGCGCGACACCGGACTGGATAGAATCGTCTCCATCGTGCCCCGCTCTTTTTCGCCCGCGGTCAAATCAATCGCCGGATGCATCGCTCCGTTCAGGCACATCAAGATCAGGGCATAAGCGATGATGCCGCCCAGAATTGCGCCGGCCTGCTTTTCCGGAGACGCAAGGCTTTCTTTTTTTACCTGAAACGGCCTCAGCAGATTTGCCGGCAAAGAATTCGCTTCCAGCCGCTTCGCTACCATGCCGTCGCGATATTCCTTCAGATAGCTCTCGATGTTTCCCGCGGCAAATTCGGATTTGATCTCTCCTCCATAAATATCGATCTTGACCGTACCGCCCTGGCCCTCGCTTACGTTTTTCTCGAAGCCCGCGGGAATCTCAACGGCCGCGCGAATTTCTTTTTCGACGACCTTATGTCTCCAATCACCGGTGGTCCGAATCACGTTGATTTTGGGATATTGTTGCAGCGCCGCCACCACACCCGGGGAGTCAGTTCCCCCCACGATCATCACTTTCGGCTTTTCTTTTTTGGCGTTCCCGATTACCGCCGACATCACCGCGGTAAAACCTGTGCCCATGACCGGGATCACCAACAGCGGCACCAGGAATGTAGTAATCAGTGTGCGTTTGTCGCGCAGCGCTTCCGTCAATTCTTTGCGATACACAATTCCAATATTGCGCAGGCTCATGTCAGACCGACTCCTGCGCGCCGTAGTGCGGCGAGACAATTTTCACAAAAATCTCCTCCAAATCATTTTCTCCATGCCGCTGCCGCAGTTGCTCCAGTGTTCCCTCGGCCAGTAATTTCCCGCCCTGAATGATTCCCACGACGTCACAAAGCTTCTCCACCTCGCGCATTACGTGCGTTGAAAAAATCACCGTCTTCTGGCGCTCGCGGCATTCGCGGATAAATTCAATAATCGTTCGCGCGGTCATAATGTCCAGCCCCAGCGTCGGCTCGTCGAAAATCATCACTGGCGGATCGTGTACCAGCGTTCGCGCAATCGAAGTTTTCTGTTTCATTCCCGTGGAAAGCTTGTCGCACCGGCGATCGCGAAAATCATTCATGTCCAACCGGTGAAAGATTTCGTCGATGCGTTTCTTTAAAGTCGCTGAGTCCAGCCCATTTAGCTTTCCGAAATATTCCACCATTTCCTGCGCTGTCAGCCGCGGATACAGTGCCGTTGCCGTTGACAGAAATCCGCAATTCGCGCGCACCCTTTCGGGGTGCTCCACAACATCGTGCCCGCACAGCCGCGCCGTTCCTTCCGTGGGTTCCAGGATCGTGGCCAGCATGCGAAGCGTGGTGGTCTTGCCGGCCCCGTTCGCGCCCAGCAGTCCGTAAATCTCTCCCGGCCGGCAAGTGAAACTCACTCCATCCACCGCGCGCACTTCGCCCCGCTTCTTGTCCTGAAACCGCTTGCACAAATTCAACGCTTCAATCACCGTTCCGCCTTTTGCGTTTCCGATATTCTTCTGACACTTTAATTAATCCGTGATACCGGGCCGTAAGTATTCAGTACCAACCGAAAGTTCGTCATTCCGAACGTAGCGAGAAATCTCTCCTGGCTTTCTTCGTCGCCGCTACAAAATCCGCCATGTTCGAGGTTTGCCATGCCGCGCCGCCAAGAAGATTACCGCAATTCGTGCCTTGCCCGCGCCAGGAGTCCCGGACCTGCAAAAAAGCATCCACCGCGCTCCCTCGCGCGTCTCTCTCCTGGCGCCCCGCAATGCCTTCCGGTGGTGCAAGCTCTGTCGCTCTTGTTAAGATGATATTCTTCGGCTCGCCCGGAACGGCGAGAAAGACCTGAACATTACGGCGTAAAGATTCTGGTGCACGAACTATCGCTGTTGTAAACGTGCGCCGTTACCAGAAGCGGCCGCAAACGGGTTTCAGGGTTTGAACTTAAAGCAAACCCTCGGATAAACAAGTCGTCCTTACAAATCCTGGAGTATACGGGGTTTCAGGGTTTGTACTTACAAACCCTGAAGTACAGAAGTACAGAGGATCATGGATCGCAGACTTCGCAATCGTATCCTGCTCATTCTTCTCGCGGCTGGTATTTTGGCGTACCTGCTGCTCCTGCTCAGCGGCCGTCAGCCGGTGGCCAAGCTCTCCGCGGTCACGCCGACGCGTGAAAATATCGTTTCTTCCATCAGCAGCAACGGCAAAGTTGAACCCATTTCGCCTTCCATCATTCGCGCGCAACTCGATACATTCGTGGAAAACGTCACCGTGTTGGAAGGTCAACAGGTAAAAAAGGGCCAACTACTCCTGCAGCTGAACGTAAAAGACGCTGCTGCTTTACTCGCGCAAGCGCGTGCTCGCCTTCTGAAAGCGCAGGACGATTTCCGTGCCGCCAGTTCTGGCGGACGCTCGGACGATTCTGCGCGCGCTACCGGCGATCTGGCCAAAGCGATTGCTGAACGCGACCGGTTGCAACGCAGCCACGACGCTTTGCAGCGGCTGCTTAGGCAACAAGCTGCCACCAAGGACGAGCTCGCCGCCAACGAACTCGAACTCACCAAGATACAGGCTGAAGTGACGCGTTTCACCGCCGCCAAACAGGAATTTGACCGCGGCGTGCATCTTGACGGCCAGCGCAGCAGCTTGCAGGTGCAGCAGGCACAAAGCGAAGTCGCGGCCTTGGAAGTAAAAGTCCGCGATGGACATATCACCGCGCCCGCGGATGGCACACTGTATTCTCTTCCCGTGCGCCAGGGCGACTTTGTAAAAGCAGGAGATCTGCTTGCCGAATTGGCTGACCTTCACAAAGTGCGTGTGCGCGCGTTCGTGGACGAACCGGAAATCGGCGCGCTGAAGCCGGATCAACCCGTGCGCATCACGTGGGACGCGCTACCGGAACGTTCCTGGCAGGGCCGCACGGAAATTATTCCCCAACAGGTGGTTCCACGCGGCACGCGCAGCGTGGGCGAACTGCTTTGCTCTGTAAACAACGATCGGCTCGAACTTCTACCCAACGTAAATGTTAGCGTGCGCATCAATTCTCAAGAGCGCTCGAACGTGCTGGTTATACCGCGCGGCACGGTGGCGTCGGAAAGCGGCAAGCGTTATGTGTACGTGGTAAAGGCCGTGGGATTGGGAGTTGTCAAGAAAGTGCTGGAGAAACGAGAAATTCAAGTGGGCATTGCGGACTCCGTGCATTACGAGGTTCTCAGTGGCCTAGACGGAAAAGATCTTGTCGCGCTTCCTGGTGATGTGGATCTGCACGATGGTATGCCTGTCAAAATCATCAATACGGAATCCGCCGCGGCTGAGGGGCACACGGATGCGCAGTAAGCAATTTCGGGCGATACTTTTTTTGAGCGCGGCATTTTCATTTTTCGGCATTCAGACAGCGCGCGCGGAATCGAAAGTTCTTGCCGAAGCGAAAAGCGCTTTCGCTACAGGTGATTATCCCAAAGCCATCGAGATTCTGAATCGCGAAGCGGCGGTATCTCCACGCGACGCGGCGGTGCAATATTTGCTGGCACGCTGCTACTTCGAGAGCGAAGAATTCGACGGGGCGATTGCGCCCGCGGAAGCGGCAGTTTCGCTGGAACCGAAAAATTCGCTGTACCACGAATTACTGGGCCGTGTTTATGGTGAAAAAGCCGACCGCTCTGGATGGTTGAGGGCGTTGTCGCTGGCAAAAAAAGCCCGCAAGGAATTTGAAATCGCGGTACGTCTGGACGAACATAATTTCTCCGCGATGCAGGCGCTGATTGAATTCGATTGCAGCGCGCCAAGTATTGCCAGTGGCGGCGAGGACAAAGCGCGGCCGGAAATTGAAAAACTCAGCGCGCTCGATGCCGCGGAAGGACGCTATGCGGCGGGGAATTGCCGCCGGCAGAAGAAAGATTTTGCCGCCGCCGACAGCGAATTCCGCAAATCGCTGGCGATGCATCCCAAGTCGCCGGATTTGATCTACGACATTGGTGATTTCTATATGAAGCGCGGCCAGCCGGACGGTTTGCGCATTGCGCTGGTTGAAGGCGAACGTGCCGCTCCCCCCGCAGATCCGCGCGCAAATTTCTACCGTGCCGTGATCTACACGCTGGAAAAGAAAGATCCGGCGGGCGCGACAAAAATGCTGCGCGAATTCCTTGCCAACGTTCCCAAACGCAACGAGTACCCGTCCAAAGCCATGGCCCATTACTGGCTCGGGCGGATACAACAAAACCAGAACGACGAAGCATCCGCAAAAAAGGAGTACCAGGAAGCATTGAACCTGGAACCAAAAAATCGCTTAGCCAACGAAGCGTTGAAGCATTTGCAGCACGACTGACCGCCATGATGGATCTGCACGAAACGTTCACGGTCGCCCTGGAAGCGCTCCGCTCTAACAAGCTTCGCGCCGTATTGACTTCGCTTGGAGTGATTATCGGCAGCGCCTCGATCGTTCTCGTCGTCACTGTCGCCCTCACCGGCAAGAAATTCGTGCTCCAGCAGATCGAAGCCACCGGCTCCAATCTGGTCTGGGTTGAGGCGATCAAAAGTCCCGGCAAAGCACAGCCTTTGAGCCACGAACTGACGCTCGAAGACATGGAAATTGTGCGCGGATCTGTTCCGCAGGTGGTGCAGGTCGCCGGGACCAGCGACATGCAAATGTCCGTGGTTGCCAAAGGAGTCGAGCGTTCGGTGACCTTGCTCGGTGTAACCGAGGGTTATCAAGAGATCCGTCGCCTAATAGTTCTTCGGGGCAGATATTTCGATTCCACGGATATGGAGCGGCGCGACAAGGTCTGCCTGATCACCCGCCAGCTCGCAGCTCGCCTGTTCGGACTGGAAAATCCTCTTGGCCGCACCGTTCGCATGGGCGAACTCACCTTTTCCGTTATCGGTGTCTTTGTCGAACGCGCGGAGACCTTCGGCCTCTCGGACATTCAGGATGAGTCCGTGATCATTCCGTTCGGCCTTATGAAGTACTATTCGGGTGCGAATATAATTCGCGTGCTGGATGCTCAAGCCGCTACCGCGGCGGATGTGCCGTCTGTTGAGCGCCAAGTACGGCACATTCTGAAGAGCCGGCATCCGCCCGAGGCCGAGTACAACGTGCAGACCTTGACCGTAATCTTGGACGCGGCGCGGAAAATTTCTTTGGCGCTGACGGTAGTGCTGATCGTGATCGCATTTATCGCGCTGCTGATCAGCGGCATCGGCATCATGAACATCATGCTGGTGACGGTGAAAGAGCGCACGCGCGAAATCGGAATTCGCAAAGCGATTGGAGCGGCACACCGCGAAATACTCTACCAATTCTTGATCGAGGCATTTTTGATCAGCGGTGGCGGCGCGGTGTTGGGGATTCTGATCGGGATTGCGATCCCGGTGGGAGTACAGTTTTTTCTTCCCGGCAATCTTCGTGTTCCGGTGTCTGGTACCAGCGTAGTCCTGGCGTTCGTGGTTTCCTGCAGCACAGGATTGTTTTTTGGCTATTTGCCGGCAAGCCAGGCGGCAAAAATGCAGCCAATCGAATCGCTGCGCTACGAATAGCGGCAAGCGCGCCACGGATTTTCGATTTTGCCTCAGAGCATTTCCGGGAGGATTACAACGATGCGTGGAATCATGCGTGTAAGTGCGGCTACGGTTGCCGTGATGTTCCTTGCAATTTCCGGTTCAGCGCAGGAAGCTTCCGCGCCACCGATCGCTTTGACTTTGAAGCGAGCTATCGAACTGGCGCTGCAAAACAGCCAGGACATCCAGGTAGCGAAGATTCAGGCTAGCATTGCGGACAAGGCGGCGCTGATCAACAAAGCGCAATTTATGCCCAATGTTTATGCGGGCTCCGGTTTGGGCTACACGTACGGGATTCCGGAGACTCCAGGCGGGCGAGCCCCTTCGGTCTTCAACGTGACCTACACGGAGCAGGTGTTTAACGAGCCGCTGCGCGGGCAGGGCAAAGAGCAGCAGGAGCAAGTGCGTTCGCAGAAGATCGCTCTGGAGGACATGCGAAATTCGGTGATTGTGCGGACGGCATCCGGCTATCTGGAACTGGTGAAAGTGCGGCACTCCGCGGAATTGCTGCAGAAGGAACAAGCGAGTGCGGAAAAAATTCTGGGCGTAGTGAAAGAGCGCGCCGGAGAGGGCTACGAGTTGCCAGTGGAAGTCACGCGAGCGCAGTTGACGCGGGCGCAGGTGGCACAGCGGTTGCTGCAATTGCTGGGACGCCAGGACGAACTGGAAATGTTTTTGCGCAGCCAATGTGGGCTGGCTCCGGAACAGCAGATCGAAGTGACGGCGGAAGATTTGCCGGGGGCCGCGGAGCAGGAAGGCGCGAATTTGATAGCGATGGCCATGGAGAACAATACCGCGGTGAGGATGGCGCAATCGGATGTGCAAGCAAAAGAATTTCGATTGATTGGAGAAAAACGCGGCTACTGGCCGACGCTGCAACTCGTAAGCGTGTATAGCTTGCTGGCAAAATTCAACAACTACGCCCTGTATTTCAACCACTTTCAGCGGAATAACTACAATTTGGGAATTCAGGCACAGGTGCCGATTTTCAGTCCGAGCACCAAAGCGAACGTGGCCCTGGCGCAGACCAATCTGCTGGCGGCGAAAGCTTCCTTGTCCAATAAACAAGATCAGGTGAGCGGGGAAGTGCGGCGAAAAACGCGACGGGTGCGGGAGACCGACGCGGGGAAGGAAGTTGCACGCCTGGAACTGCAACTGGTGCAGCAGGACCTGGCGCAATTGCAGGCACGATTTAACGAAGGCAAAGTGAGCCTGCAGGAAATTGAAAAGACCCGGGTGGATGAAAACGAGAAGTGGATGGCGCTGCTGGATGCCACGTTTCAGCGGCAGCAGGCGCAACTGGATCTGTTGAATACCGCGGGACAATTGGACAAAGTTCTGCAGTAAGGGGTTCTCGAGTAGAATTTCCCGCCTATGGCATTGGATCGCGAATCGCTGGAAATACTTGCCCGCGCACTGGAAAAACTGGACGCGGGCTTTGCACGCTTGCCAGATTTTGCCAGCGGAGTTCCCGGCGGTGCGCGAACGGAAGAAGTAATGCTGGCGCTGGCGGAAGAGCTGCAGGACAACTATCCGTATTTTCATCCCTTGTACGCGGGACAAATGCTGAAGCCGCCGCATGCGGTGGCGCGGCTGGCGTATTCGCTGGCGATGTACATCAATCCGAACAATCACGCGCTGGATGGCGGACGCGCGACCTCGAAGCTGGAAATGGAAGCTGTCGCGGAAATCGCGGCGATGTACGGATGGAAAGGATTTCTTGGACATTTGTGCGGCGGCGGGACGATGGCCAACCTGGAAGCGTTGTGGGTGGCTGGGCAGTTGCATCCGGGAAAGAAGATTGTGGCGAGCGACCAGGCGCACTACACACATGAACGAATCTCCGGAGTGCTGCAATTGCCGTTTGAAAAAGTCGTGTGTGACGAGCGCGGGCGGATGGACCTGAACGCGCTTGAGAAACTGCTGGTGGGCGGCAACGTCGGAACGGTAGTGGCGACGATGGGAACGACCGCGACGGGATCAGTGGATCCGTTGCCGGAGATTCTGAAATTGCGCGAGAGATTTGGATTTCGCGTGCACGTGGACGGGGCGTACGGCGGGTATTTTGTGCTGGCGTCGAATCTGGCGGAGAGCACGGGGGAAAAATTTGCTCGAATTGGGGAAGCCGATTCGATTGCGATCGATCCGCACAAACACGGATTGCAGCCGTATGGATGCGGCTGCGTACTGTTTCGCGATGCGGCGCTCGGGCGGTTGTACAAGCACGATTCGCCATTTACGTATTTCAGCTCGAAGGAATTGCATTTGGGCGAAATTAGCCTGGAATGTTCCCGGCCGGGAGCGGCGGCTGCAGCGCTTTGGGCGACGCAGAAGTTGTTGCCGCTGGCGCGAGGCGGAGAATTTGCCGGCGGTTTGGAGAGAGGCCGGGAAGCGGCTCTGCAATTTTTCCGGGCGATCGAGAGCAATGGGAAGTTCGTGGCGGCATTCGAGCCGGAACTGGACATTCTGGTGTTTGTGCCGAAGGGCGATTCGATTGAGCAGATTTCGGCAAAGTCGCGACGGATATTTGAAACGGCGGCGCGCGAGGGACTGCACCTGGCGGTGGCAGAATTGCCCGTGAAGTTCTGGCCCCATCTTCGGCAGCAGAACGGGCGGGCGACGGTGACGTGTTTGCGGTCGGTGCTGATGAAGCCGGAGCACCTGGAGTGGGTAGGGCGGATCGTTTCGATACTGGAGAGTTGCAATGCGGACTGAGTTCTTCGCGAGTGGCGAGAGACATGGGTAGCCGGTCCGCGGCGACCCGACGCAATCCTGGAAACGAAAGAAGCGGGAATCCGGTGAACGATTCCCATTTTGGGAACGGAAACGATTTTTTGAAAATGTGTGGCAAGCGAAGGAGTTACAGGCACATTTTTCGTAAGTGGCAAGGAAAGGACTTATGGTTTGTCGAATTGCGAAGTGGCGGGAACATGCGACGGAGAACAAAGGAGTTAGGAAACAGGAAAGCGGCTTAAAGGATGAAAAGGCTGCAAGTGTGGCAATAAAGAGACTTAGGGCGGTGAATGGCGGTCTAGGAATGCAGCTAAGAGGGGAATCGATTCGAATTACGAATGAATTACACTCAGAAGGATAGCATGGGAGTAAATGCTTGTCCAGCGAAATCCGCGGGGGGGGTTATGGCGCCTTGTCGCGCGCCTAACGGCGCTCGGTCGGCCGCGTAGAGATCGTCTCCCAGTGCTAACGCACTGGGCTAACTTCTGTCGCGCCTCCGGCGCTTGTTGAGTAGGACGGAAAATAATCGCGAATCGTGAGAAGGACCGTGGGAGGAATCGTGCGAAGATCGCTGGGAGAAGCGCGGTTGCAATTGCGTATGGATTTCGGGGTTATGAGGTTGTTTGACTACGTTTAGATATACGTTTAGATAGTTGTTGCAGCAGACTCTCTAATCGTACACACAGAAAAATCGGTAATTGTCGAGGATCTGATGATCCCGGAGCGGAGGCAGAACTTGGCCGGCGAACCTGCTCATTCCTGTTCCGGGGGCGAGTTGCAGGACCTCTTCGAAATCGGCGATGGCCTCCATTCGAGCGGCGTCGGCGCCCGGTTGGAACCGTTTTGGATCCACATAGTCAGACACTTCGCTGCCCGCCGGTTCGTTGCTCAACGACCACCAGGAAGCATACGCTTCGGCCACGTGCAGCGTGACGACCGCTCGGTAAGGGCTATTAGGGCGTTGGCGTAGAAAAGATTCTCCCTGGCGGATAACTTCCCGAGTCTGATCTCCGCCTTTTTCGCAGGTATAGCTGGTATCCCAACCGCGGTCCAGAAGGAGAACGAACGCGCGCTCGCCCCAAGGTGTTTGCGGATACTGCTCCCAGATACGCCACAGAAGATCGCGGGGATAATAGGAACCTGCGCCGAGTTCGTCATACTTTAGCGTCAGACTGTAGCGGGCCAGGTCAGTTTTAAGCTGTGCGCAATCGGAGCTAGGTCGATCGCGTGCGCGAGTGTCATCGCATCCAAGATGACTGGCCACGAGGTCAGCCGCGAAAAGGATTGCAGGTCGCAGGCCGGGTGGCGCTGTCTTTTCCGCGTCGAGAAGCTGGAAAACGGTGCGCCGATCCTGAGGGCTACTGCCATTGCTCTCCTGCCCCTGCAGGACAGTCCGCAGGTCGGGAAACATTGGAGACAATTCGTTCACAGCCAAGCGTTTCACATCCTGGCGAAACTCTTCCATCGGGTCTGATTCGATGTGAACTTGGGGTTTTTCAAGTGCGCCTATCTGCGAAGAAGGCGGCTCGCCCTGCGAATCGTTGCTTGGAATTGCAGATGGCTGGGGCGCAAGGATGATTTTCGCCATCGGGCGAACTGGAGGAAGTGACTTTGCCTGCAACGGCGGCAGGTCGTTTAGACGGAAATGATAGTAGAGCCAGCTGCCCGCGGCCAGGCCAGCCAGCAAGGCGCCGATGATGGCGAGGATGAACCGCATCTTCCAAGGGCTGATGTGTAACGGCTGTTCCACAGTGCGTAGCTCCTAATCGCAATGCGAGGCGGATTGTGTTCTCTGCATTATCGGATTCCTTCGGGGTCTCTGCTGTAGATCTGGGACTGAGAGCCGCGAAAGACGCATCATCCTGGACACCTGGATTTTTCCGTCGCGTGGAGTGTCGGGCCGGAAGCGCTCAGGGGCCGGCGCCAGCACAGAAGATGGAAACGGAGAGTGGCATCGAAAAGAGAATGCATCGGATGGAAAAGGCGAGGCATCAAATGAACAGGTATAAGACTAGGAAAACAAACGAGATTTGGTTGTTGGGCGAGAAATACAAGTCGGGTACACTGGATAGTGTAGATTTGTCGCAGGAAATAGAGGACGGGGTTATTACGCGGCTCCATTAAAGGTAAAGGCTAAGGGCCCAAATCGGCTTGTGCGAGATGGGCTAGTAATGAGGTTTTGCTCCAGGACAATTATTTCCACTGAAATTCTATAGAAATTTGCTTGGCATAACTTTTATCTCAGGGCTTGTAAGTACGAGCCCTGAGACCCTGAGGGTGATGAATGTCAGATGTTATGAAGACGGTTTTGTTGAATCCGCCGAGTTTTGAAAATTTTGATGGTGGAGCGAGTTCACGATGGCCCGCGACGCGCGAGATCGAGTCGTATTGGTATCCGGTATGGCTGGCGTATCCTGCGGGGTTAATTCCGGGCAGCCGGCTAGTCGATGCTTCGCCGCACAAAATTGATTGGAAGCAGACGATTGAGATCTGCAAGAGTTACGAATTTCTGGTGCTGTACACCTCGACGGTGGGCTTTTACAGCGACCTCAAGCTGATTCGGAAAATCAAGGAAGAAAATCCAGGATTGAAGATTGCGTTCGTGGGGCCGCACGGACATATCAAACCGGAAGAGACTTTGAATTCGAGCGCGGACATTGATTTCGTGGTGCGCGGCGAGTTTGATCATTCGGTGGCGGAATTTGCGCATGGCAAGCCTCTGGAAACGATAGCTGGCGCCTGCTTTCGCAAAGACGGCAAGATCGTGATGAATACGCCGCGGCCGCAACTGCATACCGCGGAGTTGGACGCGCTGCCGTACGCGACAGACACTTACAAACGAGATTTGCAAATTGAGCGGTACAACGTTCCGTTCCTGCTGCATCCGTTCGTGTCGTTCTATACGACGCGGGGATGCCCGGCGATGTGCACATTCTGCATGTGGCCGCAGACGATTTCCGGACACGCATGGCGGACGAGGTCGGTGGACAACGTAGTGCAGGAAGTGAAGAACACGCTGGAATACTTCCCGCAAATGAAAGAGATCTTCTTCGACGACGACACTTTCAATATTCGTCGTGACCGGGCGATCGAATTAAGCCAAAAATTCAAGGCGCTGAAATTCCAGTGGTCCTGCACGGCGCGCTGTCACAGCAAGTACGAAGAATTGAAGGCGATGGCGGATGGCGGTGCGCGGCTGTTCATTGTGGGATTCGAATCCGGCGATGCGCAGATTCTGAAGAACATCAAAAAAGGCGCCACGATCGAGATGGCGCGCGAGTTCATGAAGAACTGCAAAAAGGTCGGAATCAAAGTGCACGGCGACTTTATTATTGGATTGCCGGGCGAGACGAAAGAAACTATCAACAAGACCATCGATTTTGCGAAGGAACTGGATTGCGAGACGATCCAGGTTTCGCTGGCGCACGCCATGCCGGGCACGGAGCTGCATGACCAGATGTCCAAGGAAGGGTTTTTACGAGTGGAAGCACTGGCGGATACCGGCGGACATCAATTGCCGCATATCGAGTATCCACATTTGTCGAAAGCAGAAATGATGGATGGCGTGAACCGTTTCTACGATGATTATTATTTCCGGCCGAAGGTTGCGTGGCGGATTGTTCGGGAAGCGTTGTGGGACAGCCATGAACGAAAGCGTTTGTACCATGAAGCCACCAGCTTCCTGAAACTGCGCGCGGAACGATTGAAGTGGGTACGGCAGGGCGGCGACATCGATAAGACGATTGTGTCGGTGCCCGGGTCCGCTTCGGCTTCGGCCAACGACTAAGACGGCCGAAATTAAGTAATTTCCATGGCAAGCGAGAAACGGCTACGGATCAAGACGCTGGTCATGGTCCTTGCGATGGTGGTGTGCGCCAACGCCGGAGACCTGCTGCTGAAGCGCGGCATGACGGAGATCGGAGCGGTGGCGATTACAGCGAGCGGGGTTTCGCACGCGTTCTGGATGACGGTAACGAGCCCAACGATTTGGGCGGGAATCGTTTTCCTGATCGGATTCATGGTCAGTTACATGACGGTGTTGAGCTGGGCGGACTACAGTTACGTGATGCCGGCGGGAGCGTTTGGATACGCGATATTGACGTTGCTGGCGGTGGTGTTTTTGCACGAGAACGTGACTTCGAAAAGATGGGTGGGCGTGCTGCTGATTTGTCTGGGCGTGCTGCTGGTTGGACAGACTAAGCCGCGGACCACGGAAAGCGCCGCGATGCAGAAGGTGACGGCATGAGCGGCGGCACGATTATATTGCTGGCAGTGCTGATCTGCGGCAGCACGTTCGGCGAAATTGCGATGACATACGGAATGAAAGCGACGGGAGAGCCGGCGCGCTTGCGGCCGAAACCGTTGCTGATTTTTCTGGGACGCGCGGTGTGCAACGGATGGTTCTGGGTGGCGATTCCGCTGATGGCACTGTCGTTTTATGCGTTATTGGTGCTGCTGTCGTGGGAGCCGATTAGTTTTGTGATTCCGGCATCGGCGCTGAGCTATGTGGTTGGAACGCTGGGCGCGAAATATATTTTGAAGGAAGAAGTGAACGCGGCGCGATGGGCGGGAGTGATTCTGGTTTGCATCGGAGTGGCACTGGTTGCGGCCGGTTGATGGGGTGGGTTCGAACGAGCCGATGGCAGAGAATTCGATGCAAGCCGTGGTTCTGGCGGGCGGGCTGGGGACGCGAATGCGTCCGATCACAGAAACAATTCCCAAGCCGATGATCGCACTTGCGGGAAAGCCTTTCCTGCAGCACCAACTGGAACTGTTAAGCGGCGCGGGTTGTGAGAGAGCGCTGCTGCTTGTGGCTTACCTGGGCGAACAGATACGAGAATATTTTGGAGATGGCGCGAGATTTGGTTGCAAAATCTCGTACTCGTTCGAACCGACTCTGCTGGGCACCGGCGGAGCGCTGAAGAACGCGGAAGCGCAGCTGCAGGATTATTTTGTGCTGGTAAATGGCGATACGTATCTGGGGATCGATTATCGTGCGCTAGTGAAAGAGTTTGCGGGAGCGAATTGTTCAGCGCTGATTGTGGCATATGAAAAACCAGCCGCGATTTCACAAGGTATTCCCGCGAGTCTTCTGCCTAACAATCTAGGTGTACACGCCGATGGTGTGGTAACGGCATATCGCAAGCGGGATCCGGAAGGTCTCAGCCACATTGATGCAGGGGTGATTGTGCTGAAAAAAGAGATATTCGCGGGATTGCCGCCAAGACAAAAGTGTTCGTTGGAAGAGGAAATTTATCCGAGCTTGATTGCGAGAGGCGAAATGCGCGCCTGGGTGACGCGTGAGCCATTTTATGACATGGGCAGTCCGCAAGGGCTGGCGGCGCTGGAAGAAAAACTGAAATGATCCTGACGAAAACGCCATTCCGGGTGAGCTTCGCCGGCGGCGGCAGCGACTTACCGGAATTTTACCGGCGCAGCGGCGGAGCGGTCTTGAGTTCAACGATCGACAAGGCGATGTACATCGCGCTGCATCCCTATTTTCACGACAAAATTCGAATCAAATATTCGCGGACAGAAGACGTTGCGAGTGCATCAGACATTCAACATCCGCTGGTACGTGAATGCCTGAGCCTGGTGGGCATCGAACGGGGCATGGAAATTGCGAGCTTCGCGGATGTTCCAGCCGGCACGGGAATGGGATCAAGCAGTGCGTTCACGGTTGGTTTGCTGCATGCGCTTTACGTGCGGGCCGGTAAGAATCCTAGCGCGCATGAGCTTGCTACCGCAGCGTGCGAGATTGAACTGGAACGGGTGGCCGCGCCGATTGGCAAGCAGGATCAATTTGCGGCCGCGTATGGCGGGCTGAATTTTATTCAATTTCATGCAGACGGAAAAGTGCATGTTCATCCTGTGAAATGTTCGGCTGGAACCATGCAGGAACTTTCCGGGCGATTGATGTTTTTTTATATTGGCCAGGAACGTCCGGCCGCTTCGATTTTGACCGAGCAAGCGCGCAATATGGCGGACAAAGACAAATTTCGCAATGTGCAGCAGATGGTTGAGCTGGCGAACGAGTTGCGCTCGGCGTTAGAAAGAGACAACCTGGATTCCTTCGGAGATATTCTGGACCGTGGCTGGCAATTGAAACGGGGGCTGGCCAGCGGCATTACGAATGAGGTGGTGGAATCGAACTATCGTCTGGCCAGGGAAGCGGGAGCGGCGGGCGGAAAACTTTTGGGAGCTGGTGCCGGAGGTTTTCTGATGTTGAGCTGCCGCAAGACAAAGCAGGGACAGGTGCGGGAAGCGCTGGCTGCACTGCGGGAAATGCCGGTTGAGTTAACCACTGGTGGTTCGGAGGTTGTGCATAATGACGGGCGCAACGCGCGGGCGACCAGCTAGGGACGCGTATGCAGTATGAGGCCGCTAAAAAAGCATCATCTTCGGTTCGACGTAGGTTCTCCGACGAAAACCAGGCAGCCGTTTGGATCTGAAACGTGGAATTCGGTCATACCATATTCTCTGTCGAATAGATCTCTGATTTTGTATTGGTTTTTGAAGGTACTCACGTGCTCCCACAAGGTCTGAATACCGGAAACTTCAATGTATATCTCAGTGTGCCCACGGACGCACTTCATGACATCCTCCGACGCAGCCTTCTGAAAATGAACGGTTTGGCCGTCCCGCTCCACTATCGAGTAATCAGCCGATTTGAGGGTCGACGTAAACCCGAGCACGTGTTGGTAAAACAAAATACTTTCCTCCATGTTGGCAGTTGCCAGCATGGGGCTAATTCGTTTCGCTACAGCTGCTTTGCTAGCCACAACGCTACCTCCGGAGGTCAATACACACATTACCGTAAAGTTCTGCAGCGTTGTTAGGGTTTTGCGGGCGGTATATAATTCTTAAAGCTGGGCCAAGCGGTGATTCCTTTGACAGAAATGAAAACGACTTCTGTTGCAATTACGCCCTCCGTAGCGGCCAAGGATTATCTACTTGCGGTGCAAGGCGTGCTGGCACGGCTTGACCACGCGATTGTGGACCGCATGGTGGAAGTCGTTTGGCGCGGATATGAGGAAGGGCGCACGCTATTCCTGTTTGGGAATGGCGGGAGCGCGGCGCTGGCTTCACATTTCGCGTGCGACATCGGAAAAGGGACGATCGCGGGGAAACGCAAACGGCTGAAAACAGTAGCGCTGACGGACAATGTTGCGCTGATTACGGCCTGGGCTAACGACAAGGCGTACGATGCGATTTTCGCGGAGCAGCTTGAGAGTCTGGCGGAAAAAGGCGATATCGCACTGGCAATTTCCGGAAGTGGAAATTCGCCGAACATGATTCGCGGACTGGAAGCGGCGCGCCGGTTGGGAGCGCAAACGCTGCTGCTGACTGGATTCGACGGTGGACGGGCAAAACCGCTGGCGGATCTTTGCCTGGTGGTGCCCTCAGATAGCATGCAGCTGATCGAGGATGCTCATCTGTGCGCCACGCACGCTATATTTTTGGCAATCCGGCAACGCATGATGCAGACAAATGGCGACTAGCCGCGAGAGTCAGCGCAAATCATCCTGCAATCTTCCCATGGTGTCATGCTGAAGGCGGTTATTTTTGATCTTGATGGCGTGGTCGCTGACAGCCACCCTATTCATGAAGCGGCCTGGAAAACTTTGCTGGTGGAGCAAGGATTTGATTCCGCAACACTTAATCTGGACTTTCTGTACGCCGGACATCCGCGGCGCGAAATCCTGCGGCACTATCTTGGGCCCATCGCAACATTGGAGATGGAACGGTTGGGCCGGCGCAAAGATGAGTTGTATGTGCTTGCCGCGAACCAACTGAAGGCGAAGCCTGGAATTCCTCGAGTGCTCTCCGAACTGAATCAGGCGGGAATACTATGCGCGCTGGCGACGTCCGCCGGACGCGCGCGAACGAATGAATCACTGGAACAGTTGGGAATCACGAAGGATTTTTCGGCGATTGTGACCGGCGAAGATGTAATCGCTGCCAAGCCTGCGCCTGACATTTTTTTGCTTGCGGCGGTTAAACTGGGCGTGACGGAGAAAGAAAGTGTGGTGGTGGAAGATTCGGTGGCGGGTGTGCTGGCGGCGCGGGCGGCGGGAATGAAATGTGTGGGATATGCTCTGCCTCGGTTTGCCGCGGAGCTTGCGGGAGCTGGAGCCAACCACGTGATCTCGGATTTTCCCGAAGATGCACCGCGCTATTTTGAAGAACTTCTTTCTTGCAACGAACCGCATGCGGTCTCACATATTGAATCGCGCCAACCGAGGGGCTAGATGACCGCTGGGATCAATCTGCTGGCGTTGGCGGCACTCGCGGTCGCGTGTATCGGGATTCTCTCCTCATCCATTTTCCTGGTGTTGTCGCTGGCGGGTGCCGCGAAGTTCCATCGCGAGAGTGAAGAGCAGCGGCGTTTTGCTGAAAAACGGAACAAGATACCAGCAGTGTCTTTACTCAAGCCGGTGCATGGCGCGGAGCCGCGGCTGAAGGAGAATATCGAAAGTTTTTTCCAGCAGGACTATCCGGAGTACGAAATACTTTTTGCGGCGGATGAGGAAACCGATGCCGCATTGGAAATTGTGCGGGAAGTTGCCGCGCGCTATCCGAATATAAAGTGCTCGATATTGGTTACTGGCCAGCCGGAGTTGCCGAATCCACCGGCGTATTCGTTTTTTAGGATGAGTCAGGTGGCGGCGCATGACATTCTGGTGACCAGCGACAGCGACGTCGAGGTTGCGCCGAATTATCTGCGTGAGGTAGTGGCGCCGATGCTGGATCCGGCGGTGGGCATGGTTACTTGCGTATATCGCGGGAAGAATACGGGAGGATTCTGGTCCGGGATGGACGCGATCGGTATGTCAGTGGAGATGACCGCGGGTGTGGTGACCGCGAATTTGCTGGAAGGAATGAAATTCGGGCTGGGGCCGACGATCGTTACGCGAAAAGATTCCATTGCAAGAATCGGCGGCTACTGGGTGACCGGGGAATATTTTTCCAATGATTTTGTGACCGGAAATTTTATTGAGAAAGCGGGATATCGCGTGGTGCTTTCGCGGCACATTATCGATCACGTTGTCCCGCCGATGACGTTCAAGCGCATGTGGGAGCGGCAGGTGCGCTGGGCGAAAGGAACTCGCTGGTCGAGGCCAAAGGGACACTTTGGGACTGGACTTATTTTTGCGATGCCGTACGGAATTCTGGGATTTCTTGCGGGAGCGGCAAGCGGGCATTTGTTGTTCGGGGCAGGATTGCTGATTGCCGCGATCATCAATCGATTGTTGGAGTCGTGGGTGATTGGCTGGGGAGTAGTACGCGATGCGCGGGCGCGACGGGAATTGTGGCTATTTCCGCTGCGCGATCTGCTGGGATTTGCGGTGTGGTGCGCCAGTTACTTGAGCAAGAGCGCGGTGTGGCGCGATCACCGCTATCAGTTGATTCGTGGCGGGCGAATTGTGTTGCGACAAGATGGTGAGAAAGCTTTGTGACGACGCTGACAGCGGCGTCCAGCCATTTCGCCATGCAGTTTGCGCGAGATGCGATCTTGCTGATCGCCTGCCTGCCGCTGGCGTATTACGTAGTTGCGACGCTGGCGGGCTTGCGATTTTTTTTGCGACAACGCGAGAAAAGCCCAGGTAGCTTTACGCCTGAAGTGAGCGTTTTGAAGCCGGTGCGGGGCGTGGATTTTGCGTCGTATGAAAATTTAAGAAGTTTTTGCCTGCAAGATTATCCCAAATACGAAATCCTATTTTGTGTGAATGATCTGGATGATGCGGCGGTTCCGTTGATTCGAAGGCTGACGGAGGAATTTCCGCAGCGCAGTATCCGGCTGCTATCTAATGCGCCGCAACTGGGTTCGAATCACAAAGTAAATAATCTGGCGCTGCTGGCGAGCCAGGCCAAATTCGAGCTGCTGGTGCAGAGCGATGGTGACGTACGCGTTGGAGCGGATTACCTGCGAGAGATGGCGGCTCCATTCGAGCGCGCAGAGACCGGCGCAGTGAGCTGCTTTTATCGCGGAGTGACACAAAAAAATTTATGGGCGGAAATCGAAGCACTGGGAGTGGCGACGGATTTTTCCGCGGGCGTGCTGGTGGCGGACTGGATGGAGGGCGCGACGTTTGCGCTGGGCGCTTCGGTAGCGACGACCAAGACATGGCTTGGAAAAATTGGCGGATACGAAGGGCTGGCGAAGGTGCTGGCGGACGACTACGAGATAGGGAATCGCGTGACGAAAGCTGGTGGGCAGGCGATGTTGTCGCGCGAAGTAGTAGAGACAATGTATCCGGCACAGACGTTTGCAGAATTTTGGGCGCATCAGATGCGATGGGCGCGGACGGTGCGACTATGCCGTCCGGCATCGTACGCAGGATTGTTGTTCACGCACGGATTGCCGCTGGCGATTGCCGGAGCGATTGTGAGCCGATCCGCCGCTGTGGCTTTGCTATTTATGGCCGCGTATGTGGGTTTGCGGCTGGCCGTGGCGGAAACCGTGGGTGTGTGGGGACTGCGAGATGAAACGGCGCGGCGGAAGTGGTGGCTGTTGCCGCTACGGGATCTGCTGCAATTTGCCGTCTGGGTCGGCAGTTTTTTTTCCAACCGGATCACATGGGGAGACACGGAATTCGAGCTGAGCGCGAACGGCGAGATGGCGGTAATCGGGAAAGTCGCTGCGAAAAAGAGTGCGGAGAAGCCGCTGCGGACAGGTGACGGAGTGGACAAAGGCGTTTAATCTGAATATGTTGAATCGTAGCTGTCCCGAACTCGGGAAGGTGCTGCGGTTCGTTTTTGTTGGTAGCTGGTATTTTAGGGTTTGTAAGTACGAACCCTGAGACACCGTGTGACTCAAATCATCACGCGCAACTGCTGGGCGGTCGTCCAATTGGAAGGACTCCAGATTCTGAATTTAGCAAAGACCCGCCATTTTCTATATTTTTCAACTTAGGATGTCCTCAGCTGGCTAAAGTTGTGCTGTTTTGGTCTTTCACTTTCGCGTAAGCCTTCCGGGTGGCAACCTGTCCAGCAGCAATTTGAGCAGGCGTTTTTGGTTTAGCTGGTGGCTGCATCGCTGTAGTTGGACTCGGGACAGCAGAACCGCCGCCCGTTGAAGTCGAACTAGAATTGGCAAGACTCATCATTAAAATTACAAAAACTCCGAAACTGCCGAGCACCCATGCGATAACCAGTGTGGAAGTGCTGGTAAACCGATGTCCGCACTTTGGACAGAGTTTTGCGTTGTTCGCAACGGTGTTGGCGCATTTGCAATTCTGCATAATTTTATTCAGTCCCTGGAATCTTTTTAAAGCAGTTCATATTGAGGGCTTTTACCACAGCACAGTTAAGGGACGACTCCAAACTCGCTTAACACTGATTACGCGAGCGGTTACGCAACATGACCGACGAAGAGTTGATTAAGTTCGGAAAGCAGGTGCGGAGGCTGGCTGAAAATCCCTTTCAGCGGCAGTTGGAAGAGGCTAGGCGGGAGTGGAAGCTTGGTTGAAACGCTGGGGAACACGGGCCGGTACAAAAATTTCAGGTCCCCAATGGCGCTACACGCGGCAGTGTGGTATCCATAAGTTTTCTCTGAAGGCGTCTTCTCTTTTCTTCCAAAAGACGATAAATCTCTGTGGTTAGTTCTACTAGCTTTTTAGGGTCTTGCTCGACTGCGACTTGTTCGCACACTTCGCGCCAGCGTTCTTCGTTTTGGCCAATCATAGCCCCTATTTCCTTTCGATAGCATCAATAGCGGCAAACTTCCGGTCTACGTGAGGTCTTGAGCGAGGAGAACCCGAATGCAGCACACAACTCTTTTTGGTAGCGACGCCACAGGTAGGACAGGGGACGGAGGATACTTGTTTGGGCGTGAGTTCGCTCTTTTTCATTTTGACAGATTGCGGTTACACGCCGTCGCGAATCTGTACAATTTTGCACACTCCCCACGTTTTTTCGCGTAAACGCCAATACCCGCATGGTTAAGCTCAGACGTGGTGGTGCAGTTGTTTCTTGTGATGATGGCCGTGGCTGGAGCGAAAGAAGCGACCATCGCAGGCCGCGCAGCGATAAGGGTTCTGAAACAGCACATGGCGCAGGAACCAATCTTTGACGCCGATTCTTCTCGAACGGAAGAATTGTTTGCCGCCACAATGGGGACAACTAGGGACTTGAGCCTGAGAAGTGGTTTCGTGCATGGGAAAATCCTCTGCTGGGGAGGCCTATCTTACAACGCTTGGCGATCTCATGGACAGCGCCTACCTAGCTTCGTGCTAAGCTTCGTCATGGACACCATAAGCAGAACATCCGTTCACAAGCGCACCCCGATGCGCTTCCTAGGAGCGCGTCCGAAAATTAGCATGTAATGACGTCGAGGTGGGCGTTTCTGATTCGTGAGGCTAGCAGAAGCCTATGGCGAGTTGGAGTTTGTTCCCGTGAGTTACTTTGTCTTCCAAATCGCTTCCGGGAACCAC
>WNFA01000342.1_pt1 | contig 68398 bp, 69 predicted proteins | sample 5400481 | NCBI WGS metagenome assembly WNFA01 (sample SAMN13153340, study PRJNA577476) | soil metagenome | isolation source: 120 cm saprolite under Douglas fir tree site 2 hole 1 replicate 2 | place: USA:California | collected 2015-04-18 | reverse complement strand
TTCGGGGGTGTCGGCACCGGTGGAATCGGGGGTCGACGCCACGTCGGCACGTGCATCGGATGCGAGTCGCCGCGTCCTTCCGTAAGCGATGTGCGAACCCGAATGCAAGCGGTGTGCCGCCCAGCGAGTAGTGGGCGGTTCCCACTGCGAGTCCATCGTTGCGGGGGGCGCTCGGGCGGCGAACGGATCGTCATCTGGCATTACGCCGGGAATGTCGGACTCTCGGTTCACCTGCCGCTACGTTCTGTCGCGAGGCCGAACCGCAAGAGCGACGCGTGATTGCATCACGCGTCGGCGCGACGCCGCTCGAGCTCACGTCAAGCGGAAGGAGCCCACGAGAGGATGCCCAAGAGGCTGATGGCCAGCCCGCACGTGCTTATCATCGAAACGCCGTACGCGAATCGCGTGGTGCAACGAACCTCACGCGCTCGCCCGCGACGAAACTTTCCCGATAGTTTTTACATACCGAGCAAATTACACAGCGGGCCGCCGACCCGGCAAAACGACGCCGGAGAAGACCCCCTTCACTGCGGGGATCTCCCCGACCGTTCACGGGCCACTCGGTCACTTAGCGAGGGCTTCGAGGAGACTGTGCCGCGCGCGCCCATGCCACTGCCGAATCAGATTTGTCGAAGATGATGGTCGTCGGGCTCCACGTATTCATGGCCGCGATCGGGTCGTCGTGCCGGTTCACCTACTCAAGCGCGAGGTTATCCGTCCCTATTGGGGCGCCGCGATCCTGCCCACAACGTGGACACCCGGCCCTCTACCGGACGTCGGTTTGAGCACCACCGTCTCGCCCTGGTCCGGCAGGATCCCGATCAGCGGCCGAACGGTCAGGGCGTGAGTCACCAGCACGAGCGTGCCCGGTCCGCGCCAAGCGGACACCATCTCCTTCAACTCGAGGAGACGCGCAGTGGCATTCGGATTCATGTCCGGCACAAGGGCCCACGAACTCTCAACCGGGCCGACAGCCATCAGGTGGGCCGTTTCCATACAGCGGCACCAGGGCGAGGACCGGATCCGGTCCACGCGCACGCCGTGGTTGCGGAAGGACTCGCCAAGCGCCTTGGCCTGTTGGCGCCCTACTTCATCTAGGTTCCGTTGCGTCGTGCAATCGTCGATCTTGAAGCCGGGCGGGTCACCGCCGTAGCCGGGCGGCGCGTTACCATGGCGAATCAGTGCAACATGGCCACCATTGACGAGCGCGGCCAAGGCTTCCTTGGAATCATCGGCGGCCAACGCCGGCGCGACGATCAGCGAAATCGCAAGCGCGAAGGAAGCGAACCGGCCATGCTAGACCGTTCGCCTCTCAGCTGCTGCCTTCGCCAGCAGAATACCGACTGCCACGACCCCAGCCGCAACGCATGACAGGTGAAGAGTAGTTAGACCCACTACCCCGAGCAGCGGGTTGCCTGTGGCCCAAGGCCAATACGGTTGAACGTCAGAGTGCATCATGCTGTCGAGCAATGAGTGGCTGGCACCCCCGAAAGCGCCACCGATGAGCGCGGCCATAAGCTCACACTCTTGCCACCGAGACAGAAGGCTGCTACCGAAACACCGCAGCCGCCGATCGGCGATGCGGCCTACGACATGTAGGAGCACCCCGACCACGACCCCGACCGCCGTGCCGACCAGCATGGTGTGAAACGCTCGGTGCAGAGGCCACTCGTTGCGGACGAGATAGTAGGCTGTCTCTACATCAATGACGACTTGAGTAATCGCGAAGGAAGTGAAGGAGAAGTATCGGTTCACGACTGCCTTCCCCAAGAGACCGGGCCCGAAGTGGAAAGGTGTTACGGGCATCAAGCGCCCCTCTTCCCTCGGTTTTGTAGACACGGCATGTTCTAGGCTCCTCGCGTCAATCGGCGAGCAGTCCGTCGGTCGCGAAGGTCTTAGGCAAGAGCTCGTAACTCGCGAAACGTGGCCGGGTGTGTTGACCGAGCGGGGCTGCGCACTGCCCGCAGAACTTGTTCTCAGGAGGGCGTTCTCCGCATGGCACCGGGGACACTGCATTCACTCGCCTCCGATGAATTGCGCTGAGAACGAGGACGCCGAGGTTTCTGCCGGCCGGCGCGAGCTGACGCTACCCCTTCAGGCGCGGTATCAGCCGCACCGCATTCTCTCGGTCGATGCGAGCCAGGTCGCTCGCGCTGAACCCGTACGCCGTCAGTCCCTTCACGTGGTCTGCGGCGGTGCGGTATGGGAAGTCGGTGCCGAAGACGATCTGCGACACCGGGACAAGCTTGGTGAGCGATGCGAGCGCCATCGGGTGGGACGCCTGGGCGGTGTCGTAGTAGAACCGCTTGAGCTCGTGCTCCACGCCGTTCGGTACACGCGCGGCGAGGTTCTTGTTGATCAGCGGCAGTCGGACGAAGCGCTCGGTCAGGAACGGCATGGTTCCGCCGCCGTGGGAAAAGATGACCTTCATGTCCTGACAGCGCGCGGCGGTGCCGCTGAACACCAGGCTGGCTATCGTGCGCGTCGTGTCGGTGCCCCACTCGATGATCGACTCCGGCACGTCCGGCATGAGGTTCGCGCAGCAGTTCGCCGTGGTGGGATGCGTGTACACCACCGCCTTGCGGCGATTCAGCTCGTCCATCACCGGCGCAAACGCCGAATCGCCGAGCCATTTGTCGCCGTAGCTCGTCAGGAGGCCGATCCCATCCGCCTTGAGCGTATCGAGCGAGTACGCGATCTCGTGAAGGGTGGCGTCGACGTAGGGCATGGGCATCGCCGCGAACATGCCGAAACGGCCCTTGGAGTCAGCGACCAGCTTCGCGCTGTACTCGTTGCACTCGCGCGCGAGCTGGCGCGCGCCCGCGTCGTCGAGGAACCTCATGGCGGGCGTGGTGATGGAGGTGATTGCGATGGCGACCCCCGCCTTGTCCATGTCGGCGATCGACTTCTCCGGCGTCCAGTCGCGCACGGGGCCCGGGATGTTCCTCGCTGTGATCGCGGCGACGTACGGCGGAGGTGTGTGGTGGTGGTGGACGTCGATTCGATGCGCCTGCGTCATCGCCATCTGAGCCTCCGACTCGCCCCTGGGCAGGAGCACGGTCGCCCCGAGGGCGGCGATTCCGGTGAGAAACTCGCGTCTGATCATGAATCCCCCTGTCCCGGCGTGCGGGTGGACGTCACTCGAATCCCACGGAGTGAGATTGTAAGGCCATGGCGATTTCTGCGGTTCTCCTGTCGACTGACAACTCTCGTCAACCGCTCGGGGCTGCCTGTCACGCGCCAGACCCGAAGGAGCTCTAAGCCTCGAATTCACCGACGGTTGGTGCGGCTGGCACTGCGTGTGCACATGGACGTGGCCATAGAAAAGGAGGACGATTCCATGTACTCGCAACTGAAATCCACGACGCTCGCGCTCGCGCTGATCACGTTACTTGTCGGGCTCACGGCGTGCGCAAAATATCCTGTCGTCGCCACGACCCCGGGGCAGTCGCCCTCGGCGGCGGCGCCAGCCCCGGCTCGATAGGTTTCGCGTCTAGACCCCTCGTGGCTCACGGCCGCGCTCCTGTAGCGGGCGCGACCGTGAGCCGCAGCAACTCGCCGACCGCGCGGTAGGCCTGGTCGATGGCCGCATCGGTGTAGGCGTAGGCCGCCGCGTCCGCGTTGGCGATAGCGATGCGGCCGAACGGCTGGCGCGCGGCCACGCATGGCAGCGGGCCGCCGTCGATCCAGAACGGGTCCCACAACGAGTTGTACTGATACGCGTAGCCGTGTGGCCAGCGGTTCACGGTGAGGGCCAGGACGTCACGCGCCGGGTCGAAGCCGCCTGCCCCCAGCATTCGCGCGAGCTGCTCCCGCACGTTACGCTCGAACGTCTCGAAGGTCGTCGCCAACAGCTCGCGGCGGCCGGCGCGGTGTTGCTCGCGCCCTGGCAGTCCGGGCAGGCAGGGCGTGCGCATCATGTGGACCACGATCGGCTCGTTGGGCTGGCGCGGCGGGCGGTAGCGCCCCACGCGCACCGGCAGGTCCAGGTCCACCGACGTGTGAAAGCTGCCCGGGCAGTGCACCTGGCTGACGCGTAGCGCGTGGAAGCTGGTCCAGTCCCGGAGCACGACGTTGGTGTAGACGATCGGGACCTTGGCCGCGTCGGCGAGCGCCTCCCGCTGGTCCTGGGGCAGCTCGGGACAGAGGTATGGGATCACGCTACTCCAGCACGCCAGCACGCAGTTCGAACCGCGCACGCTTTCCAGCCGCCCGCGGCGCGCGTAGCTGACCTCGACCTCCGCCGCCTGCGCCGAATCGCCGGCGTGGCGCACGCGCACGACCGTGCTGTTGAGGCGCAGGCGCGCCGGCCCCGGCTCGTCGAGCCGCGTGTAGTCGGCACGCCCTACCGCCACATCGGCAACGCTGCAACCGGGAACGGCGCGTGGGATCAGCCGCTGGACGAGTAGCCGCGCGAGGGTCGCGTTGCCGTCGGGGAAGTGCACGAACGGCGAGCGCCGGCCAGGGCGCGCGTCGAGTCCCATCCCGGCTCCAGCGGTCGGACCCAGCTTCATGCCCGCGAAGCCGGGCAGGCCGAGGCCCCAAGCGTCGAGCGCCGAGACCGCGTCGATGCCCAGTCCGTAGAGTGCGTGCGGGCGCGCCTGGAAGAACGGCAGCACGTCGGGATGGCAGCCGGCACTTTTCGCCAGGAAGTCGGCGTAGCTCATCCGCGCGAGGCACGCCTTCTTCGCGCTGTCGTCGAGCCCGGGGAGGTAGTCGACGGGTTCCTTGACGAGGCGCCGGATGTCGCGCCTGGCTGCCTCCGACAGCGGGGCCTGGGCGAGGAACGCCGGCCACGGGTCGGCCTCGCCTTTGCCGGGCGCACGCAAGAGCCGGTCGGCTCCGAACGTCGCGCGGTCGAAGAAGACGGCCGCGCCCATGCCGAGCCTGGCGTAGAGGCCGCGCTCGAGCATGCGCTCCCAGCGCGAGACGTCCACGCCCAGCTCGGCCACCAGGGCGCTCGCGGCTCGACTGTACGGCGCCGGGCTGTCGATGGCGAACGTACCGCCGTAGCCGATCAGAGTGCGCTTACCGACCTGGAACTCGTTACGCCGCGCGTGGCCGCCGAAATCGTCGTGGTTGTCGAGGATGAGGATGCGCGCGGCGGGGCCGGCCGCCTTGCGGAAGTACCAGGCCGAGGCCAGCCCGCTGATGCCGGCGCCCACGACCACGAGATCGTAGGTCTCGCCGTTGTCGGCGGCCGGGCCCACGGTCTTCCAGAACGACCCGTCCCGCACCGCGTGGGCGACCTCGAACGAGCCTTCGTGGCTGCCGCGCAGGCCCGTGAGCGCGGGCGGGTACGGCGCCGTGCCGCGCGCCGCGTCGTCGAAGCGCAGCCCGAACGCCTCGCGCGGCGACAGCAGCACCCCGCCGACGCTGAGCGCGACGCCGTTGAGGAAGTCCCGCCGCGTGATGGCGCGGCGCATTCCGAGCCCCTCGCTACCCGCCGTCAGGCGGCACCTGGAGCGCGAGCGCTGCCGGCATGACGTCGGCGAGGGCGCGGGCGAGCTGTCCCTTCTGGTCCCACGACGCGAACCTCACGATGGGGGTCGTGCAGCCGACGTCGACATAGGCGCGGATCTTCTCGATGACGGCGGCCGGCGGGCCGCACGCGAGCCAGCTCTGGATGTACTCGCGGGTCATTGCGGGGCTGTAGTAGGTCTGGAGGAATTTCACGGACTCCTCGAACGCTGCGCTCTGGTCGTCGTTGATGTTGACCATGAGGTGGAGCGCGGACTCCATCGGTGCCGTCGAGCGACCGGCCTCACGCGCGACGTGGCGGATCAGCGCCCAGCGCTCCTTGAAGCGGCCGACCGGCGTGTTATCGGTCATCCAGCCATCGGCCATGAGCCCGACGCGCCGCAGCGCTCGGTCCATCACCTGTGGTCGAGTCACCTCGGGCTTGGGATTGGTCGCGATCCAGATCGGCGGGCATGGCTTCTGGACCGGCTTCGGCTCGAGCGTGAGATCGTGGAACTCATAGAAGCGGCCCTGGTGGCTGACGCGATCCTCGGTCCAGAGACGTCGGAGGATCGTGATGCCTTCCTCGAGCCTGGGTCCGCGCTCGATGAGCTTCACCTTGAACGGTGCGAACTCGGCCTCGGCCCTTTCGCGCGGCAGGCTTCCGCCGACGCACGCGCCCAGGATCATTCGGCCATGCGAGAGGAGATCGAGGGCGGCCCATTGCGCGGCGAGGAAGATGGGATCGCGCAGGGGAAACGTCGACAGGCAGCACGTGCCCAGCCTGACGCGCCGCGTGCGCGCGGCGATCGCCGAGAGCAGCACGAGGGACTCGAGCCGCGGCTTGGCGAAGAGACTGTCGCCGACCCAGACGGAATCGAACGCGCCGGAGGCGTCGGCCTGCTCGGATACTTCGAGCAGCTCGTCGCTGCTCGTCGCGCCGAACAGCACGCCGCGGTTCGGCAGGCTCAGCCCGTAGCGGGGTGCTCGCTGTGTCAGGCGCGTCCTTTTACGGCTTGTAGTTGACTTTCACGGGCTGAACCTTGCGCAACAGGTCCGGGTACACGAATGCGCCGTAGTCGAGAGGCTTGCTGAGCTTGCCCTGCTGCTTGAGCTGCGCCTCGGCCAGCCGGAACATGCCGATGGTGGAGTTTCCCAGCTCGATGTCGAAGGTGAGCTTGGTCATGAGCTGCTCCACCAGCGGGGGGTCCAGATTCTTGAGGAAGTCGGACACGTCCTTGGCGGCGCGCTTGCGGTCCTTGTTGATGATGTCCGTCGCCTCGACCAGCGCGCGCATGAACGATTCGGCCTGCGCCGGGTTCTTCCGGATCCATCCCAGGTTCATGTAGATGTACACGCCCTGCTCGAGGATGCCTTCCTGGTCCTTGAGCACCTTGGTGTTCTTGACGGCCGCCAAGCCGCGGGTCACCCAGGGTTCCCACACGGCGTAGGCATCGATGTTGCCGCGCTCCAGGGCCGCCACCATCTCCGGCGCCTCCACATTGACCACCGTGTAGTCCGCCGCGTTGAGCTTGAGCTTGTCGAGCATGGCCAGCCAGAACACCTCGCCGCCGGAGCCGCGGGCCACGCCGACCTTCTTGCCTTTCAGCTGATCCAGGTTGTCGATATTGCGGCCCACCACGGCGATCCAGCGCACCAGGCGCGTGGCCTGGGCCACGACCACCACGTTGGGGTCCAGGTTGTGGTTGCTGACTCCGGCGATCTCGGAGCCGAAGGCCGATTCGATCTGGCCGTTGATGAGAAAGGACACCATGGCCGAGCCGGACGGCCCCGTGTTGATTCGCACGTCCAGCCCGTGTTTCTTGAACAGCCCCTCTTGCTGGGCCACGTAGTAGGCGGAAAATACAGGGTCTACCCCGGTGGCGATGGTCATCTTGGTCTGCGCCCATGCGGCGACGCTCCAAGCCAGCAGGCTCACCACGAGCAGGCATTGTGCGCCGCGAGTCCACATGACAGTCGCCCTCCCTGCCGGCAAACTAGGTCGCCGGCGAATATTTGCCTGCGAACGTATAGATGCTCCAGCGGAACATGCGGTCGACGGCAAAACCGAGCAGCCCCAGGGTGACCAGGGACACGAAGATTTCGTCCACCAGCATGAACAACCGTCCATCCCAAAGCATCTTGCCCAGCCCGTCGTTGGCGGCGATCAGCTCTGCCGCCACGATGGTGGTGAAGGAATTGCCCATCGCCAGGCGCATCCCGGTGAGGATGTAGGGAACGGTCGCCGGCAACGCCACATGAAAGAAGATCTGCGCCCGCGTCGCTCCCAGGGATTGCGCCGCCCGAATCTTGTTGGGAGCGATGGCCGACACGCCCGCCGCCGTGTTCAGAATGACGATGAAGATCGTCGTGTAGATGATGAGGAAGATCTTGGCGCCTTCGCCGATCCCGAACCAGATCACCGCCACGGTGATCATGGCCACCGACGGTATGAAACGCAGGAACTCCGTGTAAGGCTCGAGCAGCTTTCGCACGGGCCAGAACGAACCCATGGCCAACCCGATGGGAATGCCCAACAGGGAGCCGGCAATGAACCCGGCCAAGATGCGCTGCATGCTGGCGGCAAGGTGCTCCAACAACACGCCATTGCGCACCAGCAACAGGCCCTTGCTGAACACAACCGTCGGCGGCGGGAACAGCACCGAGCTGACCACGTAGAGGGATGCCAACTGCCAGATCATGAACAGGCTGACAAACCCCAGCGCGTAGCCTCCGTACACGCTCCACAGGCGTCGCGCGACGCCCCCCGGGCCGGGGATTAACAGGCTCTGGCCCGCGTTGGTGTCCCTGGCTGTTGGATTTTCCACGGGGGGCATTCGCTAGTCCGCGCGGGCTATGGCTTTGGCGACTTCATCACGGATCATCTCGTAGACCTGCTTGTAGTATTGCAGGAACACGTCGTCCGTGCGGCTGCGCGCCCCATTCAGCGCGACCTCAACCACGCCCTTCACCTGCGATCGGGGCCCAGCGCGCATCACGCCAATGCGTTTACCCAGCGTGACGGCCTCGTCGATGTCGTGGGTAATGAAGAGAACGGTCGTGCGCGTGGTCTGCCAAATGTTGGCCAGTTCCTCCTGCATCAGCGAACGGGTCTGTGCGTCCAGTGCGGCAAAGGGCTCATCCATGAGCAGCATTTTCGGTTCGTTCGCCAGCACCCGTGCGATCTGGATGCGCTGCTTCATCCCGCCGGAAAGCTCGGCAGGATACTTCTTCTCCTGGCCCTTGAGACCGACGAGCCCCAGGTAGTGCATGGCGCGCTCGCGCCGCGGAGCCCGGCGCACGTGCCGCATGCGCAACCCGAATTCGACGTTCTCGACGGCGGTGAGCCAGCCGTAGAGCGAGTCATCCCCTTGAAACACCACCCCCCGGTCGCGACTGGCGCCGGTCACCGGACGACCGTCCATCAGGATGTGCCCTGTCGTAGGGGCCTCAAAGCCCGCGAGCATCTTGAGCACGGTCGTCTTGCCGCACCCGCTGGGGCCGAGCAGGCAGAAGAACTCCCCGGCCTCGATCTCGATGCTGAAGTGCTCCACCGCCCCATACTCGACGCCCTGCAGCGACCGGTAGGTTTTCTCCACATTGTGGAACGATACCAGCGGCATAGCATCTGCCCTCGACCCTTCATTCGAGAGTTTCATGATCCGGACGATCCGCGCCCGGAGGCTCAGCCTAGCAAGCCCCAACTGCGCGGACAACCGCTAAAGCCCGCCCGCACGATCCTTCGGCCGGCCGAGCACGCACAGCCACGCCTGCCTGCCTACGCTCTGCTAGACTCGGCCCCGATCGCGCGGAGGCTCGCCGGTGGCCCAATTCTTGAGCAGTGTGCCCGAGCTGATGGACGCGGGACTTCGCGGCTCCCAACCGCCGCGCGGGCGCGCGCTCACGCTGCGCCTCGCCGCCATCGGCGCGTTCCTGGCTCTCTGGAGTCTGCTCTCGGGCGCCGTCGTTGTGCTGAAGCTCTTCAACCCGATTTTCTTACCCGGCCCCTGGCTCGTGCTCGGCAGCGTGCTCGACATGGCGGTACGAGGCCCGCTCTGGATCCACCTGGCGGCGACGCTCGAACGCGTCGCGATGGGCTTCGGCGTCGGCGCGGCCCTCGGCGTCGCGCTCGGCCTGGCGGCCGGGCATCTCACGCCGGTCCGCAACGTGGTCGAGCCGCTCGTCGAGGTGCTCCGGCCGATCCCGCCGCTGGCGCTGCTGCCGATGTTCATCGTGTGGGTGGGGATCGGCGAGGCTTCCAAAATCGGGTTCATCACGTACGCGACGTTCTTTCCGATCTTCCTCACCACCGTCACCGGCGTGCGGCAGATCGACCCGCTCCTCGTGCGGGCAGCCCAGAGCCTCGGCGCGCGCGGCGTCGCGCTGTTCACGCGCGTGATCCTGCCGGCCGCGCTGCCGGATATCCTGACCGGGCTCCGGCTCGGCGTGGCGCTGGCGTTCTTCGTCATCGTCATCTCGGAGTTCATCGGCGCCGAGCACGGCCTCGGCTACCTCATCAACGACGGTCGCAACTTCTTCCTCGTGCCGCAGATGCTCGGCGCCGCCGTGGTGTTGGGGCTCCTCGGCTACGCGGGCAACGGGCTCGTGCGGCTGCTGGAGCGCCGGCTGACCCGCTGGCAGCATCCCGCGTGATGACGGCCAGCGGCCCCAAGATCCAGATCCAGCGCGTCGCCAAGTCCTTCGGCGCGCCGGGTCGCGCGATGCCGGCGCTGGAGGAGATCGACCTCGACGTGGCCGAGCGCGAGTTCGTGTGCCTCCTTGGTCCCTCGGGCTGCGGCAAGTCGACGCTGCTGAACATCGTCGCCGGATTCCTGGTACCCACGACCGGCACCGTCCTGGTCGACGGCCGGCCGGTGAGTGGGCCCGCGCCCGAGCGCGGCGTGGTGTTCCAGGAGTACGCGCTGTTCCCCTGGCTCACCGTCACCGGCAACGTGGAGTTCGGGCCGCTGCTCCAGTCCCGGCCGGCCGCCGAGCGGCGCCGGACCGTCGACCGCTATCTCGACCTGGTCGGCCTCAGCGCCCACGCAGACAAGTTTCCGGTCCAGCTATCGGGAGGCATGAAGCAGCGCGTCGCCATCGCCCGGGCGCTCGCCAACAACCCCGCCGTCATCCTGATGGACGAGCCGTTCGGGGCGCTCGACGCTCAGACGCGCGAGGTGCTGCAGGACGAGCTGTCGCGCATCCAGCGGGTGGAGCACAAGACGATCCTGTTCGTCACTCACTCGATCCGCGAGGCCGTCTACCTGGCCGACCGCGTCGTCGTCATGACGTCGGTGCCGGGTCGCATCAAGCAGGTCTTCCCGATCAAGCTGCCGGAGGTCCGTGACCGCTTCGCGCACGAGTTCACGCGGTACGAGAGCGACATCACGCGCGTTCTGCGGGAGGAAGTCGCCAAGGTGCGCGCGTGAGCGCGGCGGCGACGCGGGCCGTGGCGCTGCTGGGCGCGCTCGCCCTGTGGGCCGCCGTCGCCCACGGTAACGCGTGGCTCGGCGTCGTCAACCCGGTGCTGCTGCCCACGCCGGGGGAGGTCGGCCGGGTCGGGCTGGAGCTGGCGTGGAGTGGCGAGCTGACACGTCACTTTCTCACATCGCTGGGCCGCGTGGCCCAGGGCTTCGGCCTCGCCGCGCTGGCCGCGCTCGGTCTCGGCCTGCTCGTCGCGATGTGCGTGCCGCTGCGTCTCATGGCGGAGCCCGTGATCGAGTTCGTGCGCCCGATCCCGCCGCTGGCCTTCCTGCCGATGTTCCTGGTCTGGTTCGGCCTCGGCGAGGCCTCGAAGATCGCCTTCATCGGCTACACGACGTTCTTTCCGATGTTCGTCGCCATCGCGGCCAGCGTGCTGCGCGTCGACGTGGTGCTGTTGCGCGCGGCCGCCAGCCTGGGCGCCTCCCGCGCGGACCTCGTCCGCCGCGTGGTGCTGCCGGCCGCGCTGCCCGGCATCGTCGTCGCCCTGCGCGTCGGCGTCGGCCTGGCGCTGTTCGTGATCGTCGGCGCCGAGTTCATGGGGGCCGACGCCGGCCTCGGCCACCTCATCATGGAAGGCCGCACGTTCTTCAACCCCGCGCAGATCGTCATGGGGGCCCTGACCCTGGGACTCCTGGGATCGCTGATCAACACGCTGTTGCTCACCGTCGAGCGCCGGCTGCTACGCTGGCGCGCCGCGGCCTGAAAGGAGCTTCGCATGCGCACCCTGCTCGCCCTTCTGATTTCGCTCCTCGCCTTGACCGGCGACGCGCTCGCCCAGGGCAAGCCCGAGCTCACCGAAATCGACGCCTGGCTCGTGCGCGACGCGCAGATGTCCTCGCAGTTCGCCGTCGCCGACCAGCTCGGCTACTTCAAGGCCGAGGGCATCAAGGTCAATCCGCGCTGGTACATCGCGGGCACCGACCTGCCGTCGATGTGGGGCGCCGGCAACATCCACCTCGGCACCGCCACCGCCACGATGGTCGTGCCCATCGCCGCCGCCGGGCAGACGATCTACAACATCGCCCCTCAGAGCGACATCGCCGGCACCCAGCAGATCGTCCTCGGCAAGAAGGGGCAGGAGATCGTCCGGTCGCCGAAGGACTTCGAGAAGGTGAAGATCGGCATGCCCAAGGGCGCCTCGGTCACGATGGCCATCCAGGCCATGGCCCGTGACAGCGGTGTGGACTTCAACAAGCTTCAATTCGTGAACCTCGCGCCGCCCGACGCGGTGACCGCGCTCGCCAAGGGCGACATCGACGCCATGGCCGCCTGGGCGCCGTGGGTGTTCAACGCCGTCAAGCAGGCGGGCGGCAAGGTCTACTTCACCGGCAACCGGAGCTTCATCCCCGGGAAGGAAGGCCAGGTGGACTGGCTGCACGTGCACGCCGGCGTGGTGGCGAGCGGCAAGATGCTCAAGGAGAACCCCAACACGCTGAAGGCAATCCTTCGCGCGCTCCGGAAGGCCACCGACACGCTGAACAACGATCGCGACGCGAGCGTGAAGATCGTCGCCCGCGAGATGAAGACGGACGAGGCGCTGACCCGCGACATCATGGCGCTCAACATCTACTCGATGGAGATGAACGAGAAGATCCCGCGCGGCATGGGCGAATTCGTGGACTTCCTGCACTCGCTCGACCGCATCAAGCAGAAGTTCCCGCCCGAAAGCGTGATCTACACGAAGCTCCTGGAGGAGATTGACCCCGGGCTCGTGAAGTGGAAGTCGAAGACCGAGATCAAGTAACTCTTCCGCTTGACAGGCCGGCGCCGCGAGCCGATCATCCCTGATCGTCACGCTTCTCTGAGAGGAGGAGGCCATGGACCGCCGGGAAATTCTTGCCGAACGTCCGGTCGAGAGGGGTCGGGGCTTCATGCCGGGGGTGAGTGTCAATCCATCGCGACTCTTGTTCACCGCCGGGCTGACGGGGCGAACCCCCGATGGCAGTCTCGTCGCCGGCGGCATGGCCCCACAGGCGCATCGCACCTTCGAGCGCCTGCAATCCATCCTGGGCCGGGCGGGGGCGAAGTTCGACGACGCCGTCAAGCAGCTCGTCTACGTCACGGACATCGAGGCCTACAACGCCAGCGGTCGCGCGGAGCGCGCCAAGTTCTTCGGGAGCTCCCGCACGGCGTCGACAGGCCTGGCCGTGCGTCGCCTGGCCGACCCCGCCATGCTCATCGAGGTGGAGCTGGTGGTCGATCTCGCCGGCTCCGCGCAGGGCAAGCCGTTGCTGGAAAAATACAACGTGGAACAGCACGGCGGAGACTTCTATCAGGGAGTGATCGTCAACGGCGGCCGATTGCTCTACCTGGCCGGCCAGGTCGCGAACAACTCCGATGGCTCGGTGGCGGGCACGGGTGACTGGCGCCGTCAGGCCGAGAAAGTCTACGAGAACATCGGCCACGTACTGCGCGCCGCCGGCGCCACGCCGGCCAGCGTGGTGAAAGAGACCACGTGGGTGCTGAGCATCGACTCCTGGCGGCAGCATGGCGCCCCGGTCCGTCGCGCGCTCTACGCTGGCGACTACCCGGCCTCGACCCTGGTCGAGATTCCGGGGCTGGCGCGACCGGAGTTCCTGGTGGAAATCGAAGTGATCGCGGCCGTGGCGTAGAGCGACGCGCGGAGGAGGCCCGACCATGCCATACAGCACGATTGCCACACCGGACGCGAAGCCCGTGGCCAACTACAAGATGGCGACGCGGATGGAGGGCGGGCGGTTGCTCTACATCTCCGGCCAGGTGGCGTGGGATGCGAGCGGCACCATCGTCGGCAAGGGCGATGTGCGCGCCCAGGCACGCCAGACGTTTCAGAACCTGCGCGGCGTCCTCCAGGCGGCGGGCGGCGACCTGGGGAACCTCATGAAGATCACGACCTACATCACGAAGATCGAGGATTTCCCAGCCGTGGCCGAGGCGCGCCGCGAGGTGTTCCCGGGGGAGCTTCCGGCCAGCACCTTGATCGTGGTCAGGAGCCTGTTCCACCCGGATTTCTTGATCGAGGTCGAGGGCGTGGCGACGGTGTGACCGCGGCTCCTCCTCGCGCCGTTACAGCAACCCGTACAGCTTCCCGGCGTTCTCGCAGAGAATCTTGCGCCGGACGGTTGCGCTGACCGATCCCAGATCCTGGCTGATCCACTTCTGCGAATCGGGCCAGATGCCATCGGGGTGCGGGTAGTCCGAGCCCCACATAATGTTGTCCTCGCCGATGAGGGGGATCATCAAGGCCACCGAAGGCTCGTGCTGGTACGTCGAGTACCCCTGCCGGCGCCAGAGCTCGCTGGGCTTCATCGATAGGTTGAGCTGGTAATAACGGTCCTCGTACTCCTCGTCCATCCGATCGAGGATGTAGGGGAGCCAGCTGACGCCAGCCTCGCCGAGCACGAACTTGAAGCCCGGGAACCGATCCAGCGCGCCCGAGAACACGATACCGGCGAGAAACTCGGAGGCGGCAATCTGGAACATCGTGGTGCGGGTGGCGCGGTATCGCAGGTCGTATTCCTTCTTCATGGCCTCGTCGGCGGGCTCGCGAACGGGATAGCCCGTGGTGTGGAACGAGATCGACATGCGGCATTCCTGCGCCGCCTCCCACAGCGGATCCCAGGCGGCATGCCAGATGGGGAACACGGCGGTGGACACGGCGAAGTCAGCGCCCTTGAGGCCGAGCCTCGCCGCGCGCCGGAGCTCACTCGCGGCCGCCGCGGGATCATGGTTGGGAATGCACGCGAGGCCGACGAAGCGCCGTGGATTGCTCTTGCAGAAGCCCGCCGCCCAGTCGTTGTAGATCTCGTACACCGCCTGGATCAGCTCGCGGTCCTGCATGCGCAGGCCGATCCCCAGGATCCCGTACATCACCTCGGCGTCGATACCGTCGAGGTCCTGGTCCTTCAGGCGCAAGTCCGGCGTGGTCGGGTGCGGGCCGCCCTCGTAGAACCCGACCTCGAACATCTTTTCCACGTGCTTCGAGAATCCCCGCTGCACGCGGTCGAAGCCGAACCCGAGGCCGCCAAAGACTCCGAGCTCCTTTTCTTCGGCGTACCAGCGCGGACCATCCGGCGTCTGGCGCACCTGCGGGACCAGGTCCCGAAACCTCGCGGGCGCGTTCTTGACCCAGAGATCGCCGGGCATCCAGGTCATGTCGATGTGGCAGTCGGCGGAAATGATGCGATAGCTCATCGGCGGGCTCCTTGCGTACGGGAGAACATGGTCTACCCGCTGATCCACCCGGTCTCGGTGACGTCGAACTCCTGGTTGTCCGGGCCCTGGTATTTGATTTCGTAGTACGAGCGGGCGCCAGAGGCGGCGGCGTGACGCACGTCCGTCCGGTTCGTCATGGCTTTGGCCCCCGCCGCTTCCAGCTTCCGGCACGTCTCGTCCACATCGTCCACCATGAAGCCGAAGTGATGGACGCCCGCGTACCCGGGCTCGTCTCGAGGACTCTCAGCCGTCCCCTCATCCCGGGACTTGAGAATCGCCAGGTTGATGTATCCATCGGAGAGATAGCAGCCCGTCCTGGCCTGCCCGACCTCTTTCAGGCCGAACACCTCCTTGTAGAAGGCGGCGGTCTTCTCAGGATCCGGGGTACGGATAGCGATATGCTTTATCCTCGTCATGATGGTCTCCTTTCCCAGCGTCGAGACTAGCCGCCGAATCTGGCGCGGTCAACCCGGGCGACCAGTCCGCGACCCGGCAACGTTCTTGCACCCCCTGCTCGATGCGCTGGTTCACGAGGCGCGGGGGTACCGCAGGCGCGGAGCCTGAACCGGTAAGAGGAGGATCGCTCATGCTCATCCAGTTCACGATCGTCGCGCTGCTGGCACTCATCCTGTCAGGGCCGGCCGACGCTCAGGTGCACGTGGATATTGGAATTCACCTTCCTGCACCCCCGCAACTGGTCGTCGTTCCGGGGGCCCCGGCGGTGCGTTACGCTCCTGCCGCGCCGGCGAACTTCTTCTTTTACGGCGGTCAATATTGGGTCTTCACCGATGGCGGCTGGCACGTCAGCCGTGGACACGACGGACCGTGGATTCACGTGGCCCCTCAATTCGTTCCGCGCTCCGTGCTGATGGTGCCAGTCAGGTACTATCACGTGCCGCCTGGACACTGGAAGCAGTGGCAACGGCAAGCGCCGCCCCGCTGGGAGCATGAGTGGGGACACGAGTGGGCGGACAAGCGGGCCTGGAAAGGTCAAGGTCGCGACCGCGAAGATGGTCGCGGGGACGGCCACCAAGAGGGTCACGCCGAGGGTCGTGGACAGGGTCACGGCCGAGGCAAGTAGTCGAGGGAGACGTGATCCTTTACGGGCTCTCGGGCGACGAGCTTTCTCGCGAGATCAAGTCGAAGCTCGTGACCGTGAGCTGATAGCCCTCGCCGTCCGCGAGCGGCGGCAGGGTGAAGAACGTCCGCGCCCCAGGCACCGCGTTGCCGAACACGGAGACAACCGTCTCGCGAACGACGCGGCCGCCGCCATCGACCACCTGCGCGCGCACGCGGACGTTGGTCAAGCGCCAGCGTGAATCGTTGTAAAGGTATCCGTCGGTCCCCGGGCGCATCCAGGTCGGGCGCCGCGCCCACTCGATCCGAAACGAGTCGGGCGTGGGGTGGTCACCCTGCGCGTGGCCTCGCGCACTGACGAGCAGCGCCGCCAGCGTAAGTAGCAGAACGCGGCGCAGCATGGCGACGGGTCTAGAAGATCTCGGCGAGCTTCAACGGCTTGGGCTGCTCGCGCCGGTGCCCGCGCCCGAAGTGCTCGGAGAGCCCCTGGCAGATGATCGGCAGCGCGATCGTGACGTCGGCGAAGCACATGACGTTGTCGCTGCCGTGCGCCTCCTTGCCCCAGGAGATGCATTCAGTGGCGAGCGTGGCGCCGCCGAGCCCGCCGTACACGGTGTTGTCGGTCGTGATCTGGATCGAGGCCTTGTGCGGCGTGGGATCCGCGTTCCCGTGGCGGGTCCGGACGCTCGTCGCCGTGATCTGCAGAAAGTCCTTCGGCACGCCGCCGCCCAGGAAGACCACCGAGGTCCCTCGTTTTGACATCATGGCCACGTCCATGATGTCGGTTGCGATCCGGTAGTCCTTGAAGAAGTCGACCACGGGCGCCTGCTCGGCCTTGGCCGAGGTGCTGTAGCCCTCGCCGATCGGGCCGTCGGGCAACCCGCAGCAGAACACGGGCACCTGGCACCGCGCCGCGGTGGCGAGGATCGACTTCGGGAAGCCCTTGGCGTCGAGCCAGAGCCCGAGCTCGAAGAGCAAGCGCACCGTCGGGATCGTGGGCTTCCGCCACGTCTCGGCCAGGTCGTCGAAGAACCGGCCCGTGACGACCGTCTCCATCTGGTCGTACTTCTTGGAGGAGACGATGTGGTCGTAGAACCGGTAGTACCCCTTCTCCGCGAGCGCCACGTCGTCCACGTGCTCGGGATCGACGCGGTAGACCCGCGTCTCCTCCATCTGGTCCAGCAGGTCCTCGGTGATGTTGGCCGAGGTGGACGCGAGCACGTCCACGTACCCGCGCTCCACCAGCCACGTGACGAGCGGCCACATACCGGCGCTCGACATCGACGCCGCGTAACCGAGGCAGATCAGGCTGTCGCCCTCGATCATCCCCTTCCAGGTCTCGAACGCCTCGCCGAGCTTCCGTCCCTGGAAGGCGGACTTCCGCATCCTTCCGAGGAGCGCGAGGACGCTGCCACGCGGGCTGTCCTCGGCTACGGTCATGGGCTCGCGGAGCAGGCTCGGGTCGTCGTAACGAAGGTCGCCGGTCATGGTCGCTCCTATCGCTGAGGAAGCCAGGTGCGCGACTTGGCGTGCTCGTCGGCCCGCTCGGTCCGGAGATAGCGGTACCGGCTTCCCCGCGCGATCAGCGCTTCCTGAACGCTGCCGCCGGGGAACTGGGCCCGGAGCCGGGGCACGACGAACGTCCGGTCGAAGAAGCGGCACGAGAAAATGTCGAAGTACGCGCGCTCCTCGTGGGGGAACACGTGCAGACTCACATGGCTTTCGGCGATCATCGTCATCGCGCTCAGCACGGGCTTCCCGCCGACGGTGTCGCGGATGACGTAGGGCCGCATGATCGGCGTCATGCCGATGTCGGCCGGGAGCCGGTCGAACAGCTCGAAGAGCGCGTCCAGGCTCTGCGGGCCCTGATACGCGTCGACGTTGAGAAAGAGATGCGGCCCGAAGTCATTGTCGACGTCCGGCTCGGAGTCCTTCAGGTCCTGGCGCTCGACGGCCCTCACACTCGTGATCGCGCACGGGAAGACGGCCTCGAGGAGCGCCCGGAGCTTGGCCGGGTCGAAGTCGTCGGGCGCGACCAGATCGGCGAAGTACGTCTCGCGGAACGAGAAGGTGTGGAGCGTGAAGTGACCGCCCGCCAGGAACACGAACGCGCTGATCCCGCAGTCCTCGGGCACGACACCGTTGTAATAGGGCAGCACGAACGCCGGCATCGCCCGCCGCAGCCCGAGCTGCGCTGGCGCGTCCTCGAGCACCTCCTGGATCAGGTGAGCGTCGTCGAAGCGCGAGCGGAATCCGCGGAACCCGTCGATCGTGAAATGGAGCATTCGCCTCCCCCCGGCGCCTTGGCGCCCGGCCCATCTTAACGCGGTTCGCGTCGTCCTTTAACAGCGAAACGTCGTACCACGGCCGCGAGCAGCCCCGGCGCGTGCCGCTGGAGGAAGACCACCGCCTTCCCGAAGCCGGTGATCACCGCCTCCCGGCGGCGGTGCGCCACCGCACGCACGATCTGCCGCGCCGCCGTCGGCGTCGACATCACGAGCAGCCCGGGAATCGGCCTCGCGGGCGCCTCCCGGCGCCAGACGCCGCGGTTGTCGACCTGACGGATCTCCGACTCGACGAAGCCGGGACTGATCAGCGTCACCGCGATGCCGTGCGCCGCCAGCTCGGGCGCGAGCGACGCGGCGAGGCCGTGCACTGCGAACTTGCTCATCGAGTAGGGCGACGAGCCCGGAACGCCCACGTGGCCGCTGACGCTGCCGAGCAGGACGAGCCGGCCGCGGGTCTTCTTGAGGTCCTCGAGGGTCGCGTACACCGTTCGCAGGACGCCGAAGACGTTGGTCTCGAACTGGCGGCGATAGTCGTCGAGCGAGAGGGTCTCGAATGCACCGACGACCCCGAAGCCCGCGTTGGCGACAACGATGTCGAGCTTGCCGAAGGCTGTCCGGGTAAGGGCGGCGGCGCGCTCGAGGTCGCCATCGCGGGTGACGTCGCAGGGGACCACCAGAGCACGGCGCCCGGCCTGCGTGATCTCCGCCGCGAGCGCCTCGAGCCGGTCCTGCCGGCGCGCCGCGAGGACCACGTCGCCGCCCTCGCGGGCGAACTCGCGGGCGAGCGCGGCTCCGATGCCCGACGAGGCGCCCGTGATGAAGACCGCGTTGCCGGCAAACCGCCGCCGACGTCGCACCGACGGCGCGCTAGGGATTCTGAAGGATGATCGCCTCTTCGGCGAATGCGGCGGCGGTCTTGGCCTTGCGGACCGCGTCGCCGTGGTCTCGCTTCGTCTTGGCGTTTTCGTGGTGGGCTTTGGCCTCGACCACCAGCTTCTTCGACTCGTCGATCAACTGGCGGGTCTCGGGCGTCACTTTCCCCGCTTCCGCCTTCTTGATGAGATCTTCCGCCTGTTTGATCACCACTGGGCAGTTGTAGGCCCAGGCTACCGGGCCGGCGAGGACAAGAGCTGTGGCTACGAGCAAGACGACGACGGTTCTCATGCGTGCCTTCTCCTCTAGAGATGGTCGGGGTGAGAGGATTTGAACCTCCGACCCCCTGCTCCCAAAGCAGGTGCGCTACCGGGCTGCGCCACACCCCGCCAGCATGATCGTGTCGAATCGTCCGGACCTGACTATATCACCCGGTGAGGAGCCGCCGGGCGGCCTCGAGCGCGCGGCCGCGGTGGCTCACGCGGGCCTTCTCCTCGTCGGAGAGCTCGGCGAACGTGCGGCCGAGCGGCGGGTAGAAGAACACCGGGTCGTAGCCGAAGCCACCGCTCCCACGCGGCGCCTCCGCGATCATGCCTTCGACGACTCCCTCGACGACCTTCTCGCCGTGCGCCGGGCCCACCAGGGCGATCACGCAGCGGAAGCGCGCGGTCCGCCACGCCGGCGCCACGTCACGAAGCCGCTCGAGCAAGAGCCCCCAGCGCGCCCGGTCGTCGAGCCCCGGGCCGCCGAACCGCGCCGTGTGGAGCCCCGGCGCGCCCGCGAGCGCGTCGACTTCGAGCCCTGAATCGTCGCCGAGCGCCAGCGCGCCCGTCAGGCTCGCAGCGGCGTGCGCCTTTCCGAACGCGTTTTGGGCGTAGGTCCGCCCGGTCTCTTCAGGCAGCCTGGCGCCGGGAAACTCGGAGAAAAGCCGGACCCGGAACGGCACGGCGCCGAGGAGTGCCTGCAGCTCGCGTCCCTTGGCGGGATTGAGCGTGGCGAGAACGAGAATCCCTCTAGAGGGTGAAGGCGCGCTCGGCACGCGCGTCAAGAGCGCGGCGCTGGAGCCCGACGAGACGACGGATGCCCCCCTCGGCGATCGCCAGGAGCGCGTCCAGCCGGGCCCGGCCGAATGGTACCTGTTCCGCCGTGCCCTGCACCTCCACGAACTCGCCGGCACCGGTCATGACGACGTTCATGTCGACCTCGGCGGTCGAGTCCTCGACGTAGTTCAGGTCGAGCACCGCCTGGCCCTGGACGACGCCCACGCTGATCGCGGCGACGCAGTCGCGGATCGCGGCCGCTGTCTGAAGACCGGGAATGCGCGAGATCGCGTCGGCCACGGCGATGAAGCCTCCGGTGATGGCGGCGGTCCGCGTGCCCCCGTCGGCCTGGATCACGTCGCAGTCCACCCACACCGTCCGCTCGCCGAGCTTGCTGCGATCGATGACGGCTCGGAGCGCTCGCCCGACGAGCCGCTGGATCTCCTGCGACCGGCCGCTCGGGCCGCGGTTCTCGCGCGGCGTCCGGGTGTTCGTCGAACGGGGGAGCATCGCGTACTCGGCGGTAACCCACCCCTGCCCCTGCCCCTTGAGGAAGGGCGGGACCTTGTCCTCGACCGACGCGGTGCAGATGACCTTCGTCGCGCCGAACTCCACGAGCACCGAGCCCTCCGGGTGCAGGAGAAAGTCGCGCGTGACCGTGGTGGGGCGGAGCTGATCGGGAGCGCGCCCGTCGGGCCGCGGCATCGCTAGCGTGCCGTCCGCGAAGTTCTGTTGACGATCACCCGCCCGCCGCCCCCGCATGCGGCGAGATCTTGACATGAGTTCTGGGACGGGACACTAGCGTGCCCGCGTCATCGAAGGCGGCTCGGCGCCCGCCCGCGCCCGCTGGTCCCAGGCGCGCTTGTACTCGGCGAGACCGGCGAGGATCGCGCGGGCGATCTCGTCCCGGTACTTCGTCTCCTTGAGGCGCCGCTCCTCGCGCGGATTGGTGACGAAGCCGATCTCGATCAGGATCGCCGGCATCGCCGCGCCGCCGAGGACGTAGAACCCCGCCTGCTTCACGCCGCGGTTGGAGATGCGCAGGGACTGCGTCATCGAGTCGTGGACCACCTCCGCCAGCCGCGAGGACTCGGTCTGGAACTCCGACTGGGCGAGATCCCAGAGGATCGCCCTCACGATGTCCACCTGACCGGAGGGGCGGCCGGACGGCTGCTCGAGCTGGACGACGCCGTTCTCGAGCGCCGCGACCTGCCGCGCGGCGCTGTCCGTCGCCTCCGACGAGAGGAAGTACGTCTCGACCCCATCCGTCGCCGTTTCGCGGTGGGCGTTGGCGTGGATCGACACGAACAGATCCGCGCGCTCGCGGTTGGCGAAGCTCGTGCGGTCGCGCAGGGTGACGAAATGGTCGGCGTCCCGCGTGAGGCGCACCTTGATGCCGAGCCGCTCCTCCACGAGCTTCGCGACCCGGCGCGTGACGTCCAGCACGAGGTCCTTTTCCATGAGCCCGGTCGGCCCCAGGGCGCCCGAGTCGTGACCGCCGTGGCCGGCGTCGAGCACGATCATCTTGAGGGGGCCCCGCTGCTCTCGGCCCTCGCGCGCGGCCGGCTCGGTCGGCCGGGCCACGTCGAGCACGAGGCGCGGCGGATCGGCCAGGGTGCTGGTACGGATCGTCCCGGCCGCGCCCTCGAAGACCACGCGCAGGAGCCCGTCGGGCCCCGCGCGCTCCAGCCGGACCTCCGCGAGGAGCCCGTCGCGGATCTCCTCGACCCGCGCGCCGCTCCCGAGGCCGACCAGCCGGACGCGCGCCTCCTTGGGCCCGCTCGACTCGACGCGGTAGGCGACGGCGGCCGACGTTTCGACGACGACGCGGGTGAACGACGGATACGAGCGGACCCGCAGATCCTCCAGAGTCACGTCGACCGGTGCGAGGGCCGTACGCGACGCGGCCGCTCCCGCCGGCGCTCCGGCGACGAGCGTCGGAACGACGCGGCCGACGAAGGACTCGGGCACGAGCCACACCCCGCGCCTGACCCGCACCGGCGCGTCCAGCATCACGGGCTTGCCGTTGACCAGCACCTGGGCCCAGTTCCGCGTGAGGGTGACGACCTTGTCGCGGGTGCGCAGGTGGGCGCGCGTGCTCGCGGGAGTCGCGTCGAGCTTCGTCTGGAGCGAAGCGGCCACCCTGGTGAGCTCGACGTACGTGCGCCCATCGTGGATGACTGTGGGCAGGCCCGCCCCGGCCCAGCTCGTCGACGAGAGCAGGAGCGCGATCAGGGCGCCGGCTAGACCTCGGGCGCTCATGGGCGAGGCCAATTCTAACAACGGAACGCGCGGGCGGGGCCCTTTAACATCGGGGGGCCGCGCGCCCCTCCTCCGGATGGCTCTTCGGCTCGGACGAGGCTTCGGGCGCGTTCGGGGCGCGGGGCCGCATCACCGCGAACACGACGAGGCCGATCGCGATCCAGGCGACTTCGCGGGCACGTCTCACGAGACTGAAGGAGATCGCCGTGGTGGGCGAGAGCCCCAGCGCCACGAACGTGGCCAGGAAGCCGCCCTCGAGGACACCGAGGCTGGCCGGGATCAGGAAGGTCGCGACCTTGATCGCCGTACCGAACGCCTCGATCACGGTGGCGGTCGCGAGCGACACCTCACTGCCGAGAAACTTCAAGATGAGCCACGTCTCCAGCGAGCCGAGGAGCCAGGCGGCGAAGTGAAAGGCGATCGAGAGCACCAGCCGCTGCGGCGCCGTCCGGTAGAACTGTCCGAGAGCGTCGTCGACCCGTCCGAGCGTCGAGCGCCCCCGGGTGGCGCGGACGCCGAGCCGGTCGAGCAGCCCGCCCGCCCACCCGAACATACCGCGTGTCTGCACCAGAACGAACAGGCCGAGGGCGACCGCCTCGACGGCCAGCAGCCAGAGCATGCCGTAGAAGAGGAGCGACCCACTCAGGATCGAGCGCCACGCCAGCACGATGCCCAGAAGGAGAAAGAGCCCCTGGGCGATCGTGATCGTCGTCTTGGCGACGATGACCGAGGCGAGGCTCGCGTCGAGCGGGGCGTGCCCCCGCAGGAGCCAGGCCTTGACCGCCTCTCCTCCGATGGCGGCTGGCGTCGTCAGGTTGAAGGCCTCGCCGGCGAGCCGCGACGCGAACAGGGCTCGAAAGGCGACGCCCTCGCGCAGGAAGGCGAAGCGCCATCCGAGCGTGTCGAACAGCGTCACGAGCGCGACCGGAAAGCAAAGGACGATCGCCAGTCGCCAGGAGAGATCGACAATCGAGCCGAGGACCGCCGCGGGGTCGTTCTGGACGACCAGCGCGGCGAGCAGCGCAAGGCCGAGCACGAGGAGGGCGATGCGAAGGTAGCTCAGCTCAGCTTTCCCGATAGAGCACGAGGACGACCCCGACCAGCGTGAACGCCAGTGGCCAGATGCGACCCGGGAACCGGCCGGCCTGGGGCGGCAAGCGAAGCTCGAGCCAGCGGCCCCATCCCAGGATCATAGCCAGCACGCCGAGAGGGACGTGCGTGACCTCGATCAGGAACTCCTCTTTCAAGTTCAGCCCCGCGTGGGAGTGCGTGAGGAGGAGGCCGCCGCCGACCGCGCAGAGGAGCGGAAAGATGAGCGCGGCCCACGGGACGCGGAGCCGACCCGTGCGGACCGACCATTCGAAGAGACCTAACGCAACGACCAGGAGGACGAACAGGCGGTGCTGAAGCACCTCGGCATACTGCATGCTCTCCCAGAAGCCAAGGGGCCCGAGCGGCCAGGCGCCGGGGTCGATGCGGATCATCAGGAAGCCCGCCAAGCCCAGGAACAGGAGCGGCCAGTGACACGCCCAGGGCGCCCGGCCGGCCGCGTTCAAGACGGCCAGGCAGCCCATGCCGAGCACGAAGAAGCCGGCCACGTGATGATTGAACTCCGACCACGCGCGGTCGGCGGCCGTGCGCGGCGCGTTGCGGTCGTCGACCGGCATGTCCGCGATGGTCGGCGAGGTTAACGCGGGCCACCGCGGCGTGAACCGCACGGCAACCTCGGCGAGGGGCGCGCGCTCGGCGACGACGTCCCGCGCGGGCGGCAGCGAGGTCAGCGAGGCGGCGACGAACAGCACCGTCAGGCCGAGGCCGAACTCGACCTCGACGAAGCGACGCATGCGCGCGCGTGAGACGTCCGACCCCTCCGGCAGCCGGCGCACGGCAACGAAATTCGCCGCGCCGAGGAAGAGGAGGCCGCCGAGGACCGCGACTTTCGCCAGGACCATGACGCCGTAGGAGGTGCCGAGAAGGGCGCGCGGGCTGTCCACGTAGGACAGCGTGAGTCCCACCCCCGCGGTGACGAGGGTCGCAACGGCGACTGTCGACATCGTCGAGAACCGCTTCAGCAGCGCCGCGGACGGCGGCGCGGCGGCGCGCGGCGCGGCGCTGACCATGAGATGGAGCAGCCCGCCGATCCACACTCCCGCCCCGAGCTGGTGCAGCGCGTCCAGGACCAAGAGAAGGGCTCTGGGCCCGAGGCGGCCCGCCGCGTGACTCATCCACGCGCTACCCGCGCCCAGGGCCACGGTGAATCCGCCGAGCGCGACCCACCATCGCAGACGGTCCGGACGCCTCGCCAGGGCCACGCATCCGGCGACCAGCCCGGCGCACGCGACGATCCGGGCGAGGCTCGCCCGGAAGTAGCTCGTGCCCGCGATCGCCCCGAGCGGCCACCCCGCGGCCGCGTCACCGAGGACGGAGAGCTGGACGGCTTGAGACAGCGCCTGCGCACCGGCGACGACGATGGCGCCGCCAGCCGTCAGCGCGAGGCTTCTCGCCAGGCGTGAGCGGGCCGCCGGGTCCTCGCGCGACGCTGGCCGCAGCAGCAGCGCCGCGAAGAACACGCCTCCGATGGCGACCGCCTGACCGCACAAGGCGAGCCCTCGGAGCAGCACGTCGACGAATCCGGCCACGGAGCCTCAGGCGCGCCGCCGCGCGCCGATCGACAGGAGCAGGAGGAAGAAGATCGGCGTGCCGACGGACGCGAAGATCAGAAACCAGTGGGCCAGCCCGAACGCCGACAGAACGACCACCAGATAGATGAAGTCGCGACTGGAAAACGCCTCCGCGAGGCGGGCCGCCCAGGTCGCGTCCACGCCCACCGCGGTGTCCCGCATGATCTGGCGCGACGCGAGGGTGGCGGCGCCGAGGGTCGCAACGACCGTGAGCGCGCCGAGCGCCAGCGGCCACGTCGCCTCCCGGGTGACGCTCAAGCCGACCGCCATGCACGCGAACACGGCGATGTGTACGAGGTTGTCGCCCCAGAAGTCGAGGATGGCGCCGTGCGGCGACTCCATGAACTTGAGCCGCGCGAGCTCGCCGTCGCAGCCGTCGAGGATCGAATGCGTCAAGAACAGCAGCGCCCCCGCGAGCTGAGCCGCGGGCGACGACGACAGGAAGAACGACGCGCCGAGGAGACCGATCGCGAGGCTCACGAGCGTCATGGCGTCGGGGGTGACGCGCGTGGCAGCCAGCCGGCGCGTGAGCGCCAGCGAGATCTTCCGCTCGAAGTGGCGCGACATGAATCCCTCGCGCTGCTTGATCAGGCTGCGCAGAAGCCACGTCTCGGCCGGCCCCGTGTCGGACGGCCCGGTGAGCGGGAACCGTCCGGCGTCATCGGCCTTGAGATCCGTCCAGTCGAACCGCGCGCGCAACCCCTCCACCAGCTCCCCCGCCCCACGGTAGCGCATCGCCGCCGCGAGCACCGCAGCCGAGTCGTCGGTGTCGATCACCGCGGTCAGCGACGCGTCGGCGTAGAGCCGCTCGGCCTCGATCTCCGATTCGCGTAGCGCACGCAGCCAGCGCGGTTGGGGGACGACGTTTGCTGAAAGGATCACGATCCGGCGCCGCGAGTCCAACGCCAGCCGAACGTCGTCGCTCAGCACGGTCGCCGCTGTTCCGCCGAGCAGGCGGTCGATGCCGGCGGGATCGCTCTGCACGAGCACGCGCGAAAATCCGGCGCGGATGCCGGCGAGCACGATCCGGCGCAACAGGGGGAGCCCCGCCACCACGGTGTCGGGCGAGACTCGGGCGCCCGAGCCCGGCGCGGGCGGCACGATGAGGAGCAGGCTGTCCACTGATCGGGCGGAGACGGCGACCACAGTGGTCAGGTCAGGACCCCGGCAAGCGTCACCTCGCGCCCGCCTTCGCGGCTCGACTGGCGCGCCCCGTGCTCGAGCGCGACGCACAGCGAGGCTTCGGCGAGGTTCTCCCCGCGTGGGGCCGCGCCCGTCGCCTCCGCGAGAAATTGGCCCGCCACCGCGTCGAACCAGTCCGGGTGATGCGAGCCGTCGGACATGGCCGGCGGGCAGGGCCAGGAGAGGTCGGGGCCTCGGCCGTCGCCCTTCAACACCAGCGTGTCGTCCTGAAGCTCGAGCACGCCCGCGGTGCCGCTGACCTCGGCCCAGTTCCGTCTGACGTCGGACGCCCAGGTCAACAGGATCTCGGCGGTCGCCTCCGCAAAGGTCACGCGGACGCTTGCCGTGTCCTCCACGCTCCACGACACGTGCCGCCGCCGCTCCAGAGTGGCGCTCACCGACAACGGCGGCTCGCCGATCCATCGCTGAACGACATAGAACACGTGCCAGCCGTGATCGGTGAGGACGCCGCCGCCGGCGACGGCGGGATCGACCCGCCAGTTCCCGCCGCGTTGGTCGCCGACCGCGGCGGGACGGGTGCGCAGGGTGTGCCAGACCACGTGATTGACCCGGCCGATCCGGCCCTCACGGAGCAACTCCGTCGTCCGGCGCACGATCGGCGCGTGGTGCCAGTTGTGGACGGTGTAGAGCACGCGCCCCGTCTTCGCCGCGAGCCGCGCGAGGGGGGCCAGATCGTCGAGAGCGCCCACCAGCGGCTTCTCGCAGAGCACGTGCAGACCGCGCTCGAGCACGCTCCGGATCAGCGGCGCGTGGCTCGCCGGCGGCGTACAGATGTCGACGAAGTCCAGCGAGGCCTCGGTCAGGAGCTCGCCCGCCGTCGCGTACCAGCGCGCGCCCGGGGCATGGGCCATGAGAACGGCCCGCTGCTCGGGCCGCGAGTCGGTACCGCCGACGATCTCGACGTCATGCCGACGGCGCCAGCCGGGCAGGTGGCCGTGCAGGGCGACGTTGCCCAGGCCGATGAGCGCACCGCGCAGCATCCTATCGGAGCCCGTGCTCTCGCACGACCGCCTCCAGCGCCTCGTCCAGAATCGCGAGTCCCGCGAGGGCCGTCTCCTCGCGGATGGTGAGCGGCGGGTTGATCCGGACCGACGGCGAGTAGGTCATCGACACGAGCCCACGCCGGAGACATTCCTGGTACAGCGCCTGCGTCACCGTCTTCGCCAGCGGCTCCTTCGTCGTCCGATCGCGCACCAGCTCGATACCGAGCATCAGGCCCCGACCTCGGACCTCGCCGACGCACCGGTACTTGTCCTTCAGCTCTTCGAGTCGCCCGAGCATCACCTTGCCCACGCGCTCGGCGTTCTTGACCAGATCCTGCTTCAGGATGATCTCGAGCGAGGCGAGGCCGGCCGCGGCCGCGAGCGGGTTGCCCCCGTAGCTGGACGAGCTCGCGCTCGGGTTGGACCAGGGCTTGGCCGCCGTGGTCTTCTCGGTGGAGATCACGGCCGCGAGCGGGAAGCCACCGCCCATCCCCTTGCCGACCGTCATGATGTCCGGCACGACGCCGTCGTGGTCGCAGCCCCACATGGCGCCGGTGCGGCCGAACCCGGTGATCATCTCGTCGGCGATCAGCAGCGCCCCGTGCTCGCGCGCGATCGCCTGCACCGCGCGCAGGAAGCCGTCGGGCGGGATGACGTTGCCGGCGGTGCCCTGCATCGGCTCGACGATGATCGCGCCGATCTCGCCGGCGGTCTGGTAGCGGATGACGTCGCGCACGAACTCCGCACACGCGATGCCACAGTCCGGAAACCGGAGCTTGAACGGACACCGGTAGCAATCGGCGTAGGGCGAGGAATAGCGGCCCGGCACGAACGGGCCGAGGTGGTGCTTGAACTCGCTGCCGAGCAGCGGCAGCACGCCGGCCGTCTTGCCGTGGAAGCCGCCCCAGAACCCGAGCACCTCGGCCCTGCCGGTTGCCGCGTGCGCGAGCCGCAGCGCGGCCTCGACCGCCTCCGCGCCACCGGAGAACATCTGGATGCGCGTCAGTCCCTCAGGCGTGACGGAGGCCACGAGATCGAGAAATTTCGCGCGCGTCTCCGTGGTGAAGCTGCCGAAGGTGAGCCGCTCGATCTGGCGCTTGAGCGCCTCGACGTAGTGGGGGTGGCAGTGACCGACGCTGCCCACGGCGATGCCGGCGATGAAGTCGATGTACTCGTGGCCGTCCTCGTCGATCAGGGTGCAGTCGACGCCGCGCGCCATGGCCAGGCCGGCGTACAGGGAAAAGCCCTGGGCGCCCGGAGCGAGGTGCCGACGCTCCTGGGCGACGATCTTCTGCGAGCGGGGACCAACCTCACGACGCTCTGTCAACGCCTTCCTCCCGAGAATCGAAGGGCCAGGTAGGACGCGATGGAGGCCGAGGCCTCGTCGCGGTAGAGCGCGAAGCTCGGCCAGGCGTTCACGTCCAGCAGCACCAGCTCGCCCGTCGCCGTCGCGATCGCGTCACCTCCGTACACCTCGAGGCCGAGGGCTGCCGCCGCCTTGCGCACGAGCCGCGCGAGCCGGCGCGGGTCCAACGCGTGTCCCGCCAGCTGCTGATCCTTGTGGTAGAACCAGCGAAACCACGGCGGCTCGCGATGCGGTCCGCCGCCGGCGCCGATCCCGTAGAACTTGATCAGGTCGCCGTCGACGTGCGGCTGGATGACGGCGTGCGCGATCCCGCGCTCGGCGAGCCCCCGGAGGGCGCTCTCGACGACCGCCCCCGTCGACGCGAACACGACGTCGCCCGCCTGAGTGTTGTGGACGTCCCCACGTTTCACCCAGACGGGGAGCGGGCCCGGCTCGGGCCGCTCGGTGGTCGAGACGAGAAGGCTCCGGATGAAGGACACGTTCGCTTCGTCCAGCACTGCGATCATCCGGTCGCGGTAGGTGTTCTGGACCGCACGGGGGCTGTTCACGTGCGGCACGCCGCTCACTTCGAGGGCTCGCAGCCGGTTGAGCACATCGACCCGTTCGCACATGAGGAAGACGAAGCGCGGCCGGTCCTCGTCGATCTCGCTGATCTCGTCCGCGGCCCGGAGCTTGACCTGGAATCCTTTGGCCTCCAGGTGCTTCCCGGTCAACCTCAAGATTTCGGTGTCGTCGGACTCACGGCCCGGCGAATGGGTCAATTCACGAAAGATGCCCCAGCACGAGTTGCTCACTCGAGTCCTCCCAACCGATTCATGATACCCGCCCCGCCAAGGCCAGCGTTTCGGCAAGCGCGACGTCTTCGGCCCGATCCACGTCGACAACCCGCTCGATGACCTCGCCGTACACCGGCGCACCCGAGCGGGCGAGCCACGCCAGAAACTCACGGAGCCGCCCGAGCCCGGCCGGGGCCCTGAGCGTGCGCACGCGCTCGGGGACCAGGTACATCCCGGCCGTGACGAGGTCGCCCGCGTCGCCCCCCACGTCCGTCACGCGGCCGTCGGCGGTCATGGACACCCGCAGCGGGTTTTCGTCGGCGACCAGCGGCGTGACCGCGAGCACGGTCGCCTCGGCCGGCCGCCGCGCCGCCGCCTCGACGAAGTGCACGAAGTCAGTCTCGACGCACCAGGCGTCCACCGTGGAGACGAGCATCCGCCCGCCGGGATATCGCGCGATCACCTCGCCGAAGCTCTCGAGCGATGAGCGCGTCGTCTTGACGATGAACTCGACGTCGAGGTCGGGAAAGCGCGCCCGGACCCAGTCCACGCACGCCCGCTCTTGCGCGTTCACGATGATGGCGAGCGGCGCGATCCGCGCGGCGCGGAAGTTGCGGACCACCGACTCGATCAGCGGCACGCCCGCGATCGGGACCATCGGCTTCGGCATCGCGAACCCGGCCCGGCGCAGCCGGCTCCCCTCACCCGCCGCGATGATGCCGCCGGTGAGCGGCCGCCTCACAGAAGGATCGCCTCCAGCTCACGGAGCGAGCGGATCTGACGGTCGCCGCGACAGCACGGGCCGTCCGGGGACGGCTCAGCGCCTGCGAGCCAGATGTGGCGCATCCCGACCGCGCGCGCGCCCGCCATGTCGCGCGGCAGCGAATCGCCGACGAAGGTGGCCGCCGATGCGGAGACCCCGAGGGCTCCGAGCGCACGCTGGAAGATCCGCGGGTCGGGTTTGGTCCAGCCGACCTCGGCCGAATCGACAAGGGCGTCGAAAAACGAGCGGATGCCGGCATCGTCGCACACTCGCGTCAAGTTTCCGTAGAAGTTGGAGACGATCCCGAGGCGGTAACGCCGGGCCAACTCGCTCAGGAGCGGGACGTTGCTGGCAATCGTCGTCAGCGCATCGCCGAGGAAGCGACGCGCCACGCGGTCGGCGATCGAGCGATCGGGAAGCTCGAGGAGAACCGCGACGCCGGTGACGAGCCGCACGACCGTCTCCTGGAACGAGGACGTCGCCGGGATGGCGCCGACGAGCGCGTCGTCAGCCGCGTAGAACGACGGATCGAAGCGCTCGCGGGCCACGACGGCGCCCTCCTCGCGGAACAGGCGGAACACGCGTTCCTTCCAGGGGAGCCCGTCGGCGTCCAGCGTGCCCCCGAAGTCGAACAGCACCGCAGCCGAGTCGTTCGCGGTCAAAGAACAATACGCGCGTTGAGATTTGGTGGAGGCGGTGGGAATCGAACCCACGTCCGGAAACCCTCAGCCGCAGGCGTCTACGTCGATAGCCGATCTACGTTACTGCTTCTCGCCGCGCGGCACTCCGATCGGCCGGATCACCGCGCAGCCAGCCTCAATAGTCTCGCCCCTCCCCTGAGGCCAGGTTCGGAGCCAGCCACCAGAATATGACGCCCGTTCCCGGTCCCTGATGGCTCGAGCCGGCGGACGCTGACGGGTGTTAGGCCGCCAGAGCTAGCTGTGTGTTGGCAGCTATACCGTTCTCTCTTATTAACGAGGGGAGAGAAACCTCGAGACGCAGCCTGGACCTCACTGATCCCCGTCGAAGCCTGTCGCCCCCTTAACCACCAGATTTTTCACAAGTATAGCACTACCACGCGCCGCGTCGAGCAGCGCGTGCGGACTTGTCCATCTCGCGGCGCACCTCCCGCTCGCGCAGGGCGGACCGTTTGTCGTGGAGCTTCTTGCCGCGCGCCAGACCGAGCTCGACCTTGGCCCGGCCGGCCTTGAAGTAGAGGCGCAGGGGGACGAGCGTCAACCCACGCTCGCTGATCTTGCCGGAGAGACGAGAGAGCTCGCGCTTATGAAGGAGAAGCTTTCGATCCCGCTCGGGCTCGTGGTTGGCGTCGGTGCCGTGGCTATAGGGGCTGATGTGGCAGCCCAGGAGCCACCCCTCGCCGTTGCGAACGGAGGCATAGCTGTCCTTGAAGTTGACCAGACCCGCCCTGAGCGACTTGACCTCGGTGCCCCTGAGCACGAGGCCGGCCTCGACCGTCTCGAGGATCTCGTACTCGTGCCGGGCGCGACGGTTAGTCGCGACGGGGCGGTCGCCGGAGGCCTCTCTGGCTTGACTTGCCATGGCTGAAAGTTCAGGGTCTAGTGCCCGCAAGGGTGTCGGGGTTCGAGTCCCCGCTTCGGCACCAACTACAACAGCAGGTTAGCGAGCACCTTCCGAAGAGGCTACCTGGGCAGCAGGCTCATGAGAGCCAAGGCGAAGAAAACATTGGGACGGAGGAGGGTCGTATGCGTCGCTTGCTGCTCAACGGATGCCTCTGTGCGCTGGCTGTCCTCTCCGCCGCTGCATGCACGATCCCGCCTGCGCCGGGCTCGTCGGCTGCGCTGCCTGCTCAGGTGCTGCCCGCTGACGCGCGTGCGCTCGTCTACGGTCGCACGGTCAGCGAGGTGATCCAGAGTCCGGAGCTACGCGACAAGATCCCCGGTCTCTTCGGAGCGGATTGGATGCCCGCCTCACAGGGGCGCGGGCAGGTCGCTTTGGGTGCGGCGGTGTTCTTGGAAAAGGGCGGGCCGCTGCGGATGGTCAGTATCGCGGGGAAAGACTACGTCGCGGTCACCGGGTGCGTGGCAAACGCCTGCCGGACCAGCCGTGTGCTGCTGCTGATCGGTGAAGGCGGGTCGCAGCTGCTCGCGCGGCTCGACGACGGCGCGGTCCCCCACTATTACGCCTACGGCAGCGGAGGCGTGGCGCCGCCGGCCAACGCATCAACCATCGTGGACGCCGGGTTGCGCGCCCTACAGAGCGTTGGCGACGCGTATCCTAGCGCGGGCTCGTGAGAGCCTCGCCTCGATGACGTCCATTTAGACCTCGCGCGCTTCGGCTCGAGCACGTGAGCCTCGACGTGGCACGGCACCTAACCGACGACGAGGCGACGTGATGGCCCGACGTACGCGGTGGCTGACGAGCGAGACACGTAGCTGGACGCTGGCGATCTCGGGCGCGACGCTGCTCGTGGTGGCTGCAGGGACGACAGTCGACAAGTGGGTTCTCGTGAGCGAGTTCCTGGACCGGCGCGAGGCTGCGCTCCAGCAGCGCCCGGAGGAGTTGTCTCGGAAGCTCGACGAGGCATTCCCGTCCTCCGCGGCCCAAGGCTGGGAGTCGGCTGTTCGATCGTGATCGAGTAAGCCTCGTCATCCGTAACGCGCGCGGTCGTCGGAACTTCAGACGTTAATCCGAGCAGCACGTCCGACCGCGTACTGCTTCCAGGCCCTCCCATGCGATCAGGGGCACCATCAGGAGCCCTGCGACAGGATCAGCCCACCACCAGCCGAGCCCTGCGTGGAGGCCGAGTCCCGCGAGAAGGATTGCAGAGAGATAGGCGCCGACCCGCGTTTGCCGCGCTTCAGCTTCGAGTGCGCCGCCGCTCCGCCGCCTCTCGCCGAACCTCGTCGGCGTCCCATCGGAGCCTCCACAACGCCGCCAGACTGCTGGTCACCTCGATGGCGGAGTCGACGCCGAAGCCGACGAGACCTCGTTGCGGCCCGCCGTCCATATGCCGGTGGCCTTGTTCGAGCGCCGCCGTCCTTGATGGATCCAAGCTCATCGATCGACACGCGGACTCTCACCGTCAGACCGCTGACGGCACTGCCATGCGACCCCCACGAGCAGTACTGCTGCGAAGAGGAATGGGGTCGTGAGCTGCATCGCGTCCGCAAGCATGCCCATGATAATGGGGCCGAGGACGTGGCCCGTATCCGTCATCGTGCGTAGCCATCCGATCGCGACTCCCTGCAGTGGTGGAACGACCCGATCCCCGATGAGGACCGTCGGGAGTCCCGCCACGCTGCCAGCGGCCACGCCGATCGCCAAGCTCCAAAGCCCCAACGCGACGAGGTGGGTCACGAGCGGCAGACTCCCGAGCAACGCCGCATAGACGAGCAAGCCGGGAACGAGCACGCGCTCTCGGCCCCACCGGTCCGAGGCATTGCCCGCGAGCCAGAGCCCCAACAGTCGGCCGAGCACGCTCAGGCTGACGAACAACCCAACCATCTCCGGCCGCAGGCCTCCTTGCTCAACCAGATAGAGGGGAAAGAGGAAGACCAACACCCCGGTCTGGATGCCGATCAACACCGCGTTGCACAGACTCATGAGCAGCACCCCGGGGATACGCAGAACGGCTCGGAGCAGCCGCCAGTCAAGCCGCGCGAACGAAGCGGCAGACCGAGGCGAAGCCGTTGAGGCACTCGTCGGCTCGATGGCGAACGCGGCGACGGCGACCAGCATGCACGTGGCCTCGAACACGAACGGGCTCACAACACTGACACCCTGGTACAGCCAGCCGCCCGTCGTACTGCCGAGGAGCAGCCCCGAGGTTTCACTCATCAATAGCCGGCTGACCGCGCGGCCGCGACGGGCGGTCTGGTCCACCATCGTGGTGGTCGCAGCCGTGCTGAATGCGGCCCAGCCCACGCCGCCGAGCGCGCGCAAGCTCAGGAAGACTCCGTAGGCCGCCGTCATGGCACTAGCGAGATCCGCCAGAGCGATCAGGATCAACCCTCCCGCCATAAGTCGCCGCCGTCCCAGACGGTCGAGCAGATATCCGGTCGGCAGACTGGCCATCCACTTTCCAAGGCCAAAGGCCACCGGAATCAATGTGACCATCTGGTAGTTGGCGGCGAAGACGTGCTGCAGATACAGCGGCATCGTCGGGCGAAGAACGCCCTGGCCGAGATTGAACAGGAAGGCGCCGGCGAGAACTGCACCGGGCGAATGCCACCGAAGTCGCGGCGGCACCGCCGCCTTCTCCGCCTTGCTCACGACTTCAGCGGGGAATCAGGAGCCGGTCGAACGTCTCGGCATAGGCATAGCCGTAGGGCTTGCCGAGCGCCGCGCAACGCTCGCGCACGTGCGCCGCCACCGCCGCGAAGTCGGGGAACTGGCTCCGGTGGCACGCGAACGCCTCGAGCTTGAGGTCCATCGTCTCTGAGACGTCGACCGCGACCTGATGGGTCTCCGCCTGCCACTGCATGATGTGAACCTCACGCACTTGGTGCGGCTCGTAATCGGGCAGCAGTTCCGGGAAGGCCAGGTGGTCCCGAGCCAGCGGATAGACGCAGTCGAGCACGACCCCTCCGGTCACGCGGTGGTCACGGTGGGAAGCGTAGAGGTTGTACGTGCGGTATGGGCTCTGCGCGATGACGACATCCGGCCGCCACTTGCGGATCTGTCGGGTGACGTCCCGCCGGAGTTCGCGCGTGTCTTCGACGTCGCCATCGCTGTAGCCGAGGAACTCGACGTGCTTCACCCCGAGCATCCGTGCGGCATCCCGCTGCTCCGCTTCGCGGATTTGAACGAGACGATCGCGTGTCATCGCCCGGTCGCTGGACCCCATGCTGCCATTTGTGACGATGACGTACATGGCGTTCGCGCCCTGTCGCACGAGCTTGGCGAGGGTGCCTCCGGCGCCGGCCTCTGCATCGTCGGGATGCGCCACGACCACCAGCACGCGCTCGACCGCGTCCGCCACAGGATCCTCCTGACGTGCAGATCTCAGTTTGCGAATCGCGAATACTTGCGCGAAGCCGCCCGCACTCGCCGTGAGTTGTGCTCACTCTTTTCACGTGCGGGACCGCGACCGTTGTCTCCGTGCGCCGCAGCATTGTCCATCTCAAGACACCGGCAGCCTCCTGAATGATCCGCAGGTGGCGGCACCAGTAGTCTCTGCACGACTTGTTCGAGCTGCTGCCGGAAGAGATGCAGGTCGCTGATCTGTTGCTGCACGGCAGACAGCTGTTCCCGGACCAGTCCCAGAAGGCGGGGCCGCACCGTCGCGCGCGGTCCGTCATCTAGAGCCGCCGTCAACGATTTGAGATTCTGCAGGGACAACCCGAGCGTACGCGCTCGCCGGATAAACAGCAGTCGGTGCAGACCTTGCTCGGCGTACAGTCGATACCCAGCCGCCGTGCGATTCGCGGGGGGTAGCACACCGACTTGCTCGTAGTAACGAATCGTCTTGGCCGACACACCGGCAGCCTGCGCGAGCTGACCGATCTTCAGTACCTGGGGCATCGGCTGACCTCCCCGGCTCTCGTCTGCTGCGGAAGATAGACCTTCCAGTGGCTGGAAGGTCAAGCGGAAGTATGTGTGTCGGGAACGATCTCAGAGCGCGACGGTGCGGCCGAGTCGCGCCGCCAGGGCGGCCGCCTCGACCACGGCGAGCGCACGCACGCCGTCGGCGACGGGCACCGGGTTCGGCGCTCGACCGGAGCACGCGTCCAGAAACGATTGCAGCTCGAGCTGGAGCGGCTCCGCGCGCCGTGTCGGAAGCTCCTCCTTCCCCGCCTCCACCGCCTCCCAGACGCCGCCCCGCTCGCGATGCTCGCCCAGGTGAAGCGTGACGACGGAGGCTGCGTAGTCGGCCACGAGGGCGCCCCGCTCGCCGACGATCACGCAGTCGCGCCAGGTCCCGGGGACGAAGTAGCTTGCCTCGACCACCGCGGGGATGTCGCCATAGTGCACGACCGTCCAGGACAGATCGTCGAGGCCGCGGCCCAGATAGTCGCGCTGAATCGCGCTGACCCGTGTCGCCGCGCAGCCGAGGAGATACGCGAACAGATCGAAATAATGGATCGCGTCCGTCTGCGTGACGCCGACGTCGGCGCGTGGCCGCTTGAACCCGGAGAAGCGCCCGGTGGCGTAGCGGACTCGGCCGATGCGTCCGGCCGCCAAAGCCTCACGCAGCGTCGCGGTGACGGGATGGAAGCGAAAGATGTGACCGACCTGCACGAGCCGTCCGGCGGCCCTTGCCGCGGCTTCGAGCTCGCGCCCTTCCTCGGCTGTTCGGGCGAGCGGCTTCTCGATGAAGCAATGCCGCCCGGCGGCCAGGCCCTCGCGGGCGATTCCGTAGTGCGTGTCCGCCGACGTGACGATGTCCACTGCGTCGACGTGCGCGAGCGCCGCTCGGTAGTCCGCGACCGCGCGGCCCGGCTCCACACCCTGGCGGACTGCCCACGCCAGGCGCGCCGTGGACACGTCCGCCACCCAGAGCCCTACTCCCAGATCGCCGAGCACACGCAGGTGCTTTTCACCCCAGCGGCCGAGGCCCACCAATAGGATGTTCATTTCGGCGGCTCAGTCGCGGACGAGGTCGCCGCCCACGTCCTCGACGACTTCGTAGCGCAGGAGACGAGCGGCCATCCAGCGGACGACCAGGAGGTCGACGAAGGCCACGACCGCGCGATTCAGCACGCCGTACTTCGGCCGGCCGAAGCGACGCGGACGGTGGGTGACCGGCACCTCGATCACGCGGTAGCCCCGCATCTTGAGGAGCGTCGGGATGAACCGGTGGAAGCCGCGGTAGAGCACCAGCCCTCGCAGGCATTCCCGACGAAAGGCGCGGAAGGTGCAGCCGCTGTCCTGGATGGCTTCGTCGGACACCCAGTTGCGGATACGGTTGGCGATTCGCGACGAGACGCGCCGCACGACATTGTCGCCCTGCTCCCGTCGGACGCGCCAGCCGGTCGCCGCGTCCCAGTGGTCGAGGTGGGAGAGCAGCGTCGGGATATCCCGCGGATCGTTCTGCAGGTCGGCGTCCATCACGACGACCCGCCGGCCACGCGCCGCTTTGAACCCCGCGTCGGTCGCGGCCGTCTCGCCACCGTTCGCCTTGAGCCGCACCAGGCGCACCCGCGGGTCGGCCTCCCGGAAGGAACGGACGATCTCGGCGCTCCGATCGCGGCTGCCGTCGTCCACGAACACCACCTCGAACGCGAGCCCGAGGCGATCGAGGACCTCGCGCAGCTCCGCCCAGAGCGGCGGGAGGCTTTCTTCCTCGTTGTAGACGGGGATGACGACCGAGAGGTCAGTCACCCGGTTCTCCCGTCGAGACGCGCCGGGTTGTGCCCTGCCACTCGGCGACGAGCGTCTGCGGGAGATTGAGTCGATCCAGCACGCGGGCGACCGTGTGGTTCACGATGTCGTCCAAATCTTTTGGCCGGTTGTAGAAGGCGGGCATCGGCGGCAGCACCACCGCGCCCATCTCCGCGAGCGCGAGCATGCACTTGAGGTGCCCGGTGTGCAGCGGCGTCTCGCGCACGAGCATGATGAGCGGCCGTCCCTCCTTCAGCGTGACGTCCGCCGCACGCGCGATCAGCGAATCCGTGTGACACGAGGCGATGGCACCCGCCGTCTTGATCGAGCACGGCGCGATGACCATACCGGCGGTCCGGAACGAGCCCGACGCGATCGAGGCCCCGATATCTCGAATGTCGTAGTGGTGCGCGGCCAGCGCTTCGACGTCCCCCACCGTGTACGCGGTCTCCTCGACGATCGTCCGCTTTCCCGGCACCGAGATGACGAGGTGCGTCTGCACCTCCGCGTGCCCGCGCAGGATCTCGAGCAGGCGGATGCCGTAGATGGACCCGGTGGCGCCCGTGATGCCGACGACGAGTCGCTTCAGAGTCGGAACCTCTTGCGGAATACTTCCTCGCGGGTCTTCTGGTAGAGCACCTCCCACTCGTGGCTCCCCTCGGGCATCGGGCGCGAGTAGGATCCGAGGATCTTGCGGACCTCGCCGTCGATCGACTCGGCGAGCTTCGACTCCTCGGTCAGCGCCCGGATCACCTCCGGCCGCAGGTCGTCGGGCGCCCTGATGCTCACGCCCGCCGTCGTGCCGAGCGCCTTCAGGATGAGGTCGGCGAGGTGGAAGATGCGCTCGCGGCTCATTCGCATCATCAGAGGACGAACCCCCGCTCGCGGGCGAGCTTCTCCTTGACCTTACCGAGGAGCTGCCGGTAGTCGGCCGCCGAGTCCTTGATCTGCTTGGCGTGGTCCATGAGGAGCTTGCGCGCATCGGCCTCGAGCTGCTCCTCGGCGGCCAGGTTGTCGAGCACGACGTGGCGGATCGCCGCGCGCGCGGCGTTCTCGTCTTTGATTTCGGCGATCTTCCGCACCGTCAGGCGCTTCACCACCGCGTCCGCCATGCGATCGGCAACCGCTGCGTGGCGAGACATACCCGCCTACCCTACACGCGGGCGACGCAGAGTGTCAAGGAACGGGCCCGTGAAACGCGGGCAGAATCACGGTCACGCGCGTGCCGATGACCGGCGCGCTCTCGACGCGGACCGCGCCGCCGTGGGCTTCGACGAGCGCTTTCACGACGGCGAGCCCGATGCCGGTGCCGTGCGTCGTGCCGGCCGCGTCCGGCGCGCGATAGTAGGGCTCGAAGATGCGGCCCAGTGCCTCCGCCGGAATGCCGCGCCCCGCGTCGGCGACCTCGATCGCGACGGCGCCGCCGAGCGCACGCCCTCCCACCCGCACCACGCTGCCGAGGGGCGAGTACTTGATCGCATTCGAGAGAAGGTTCGTCAGAATGCGCTCGAGCGCGTCGGGGTCGGCGTCGACGTGCGGCAGCGACGGCTCGCACGTGATCGCGATCGGGTGCGATGCGGTCCCCTGGCGGAAGAGATCGACCGTCGCCACGATGGCTGGCTCCACCGCGAGGGGAATGCGACACAGCGCCGGATCGAGGCCGCGCTCGATCCGCGAGAGGTCGAGCAGGTCGCTGACGATCCGGCCGAGGCGCTTGGCCTCGCGGCGCATGATCCCGGCGAGCCGACTCACTTCCTCCGGCGGCAGTCGCCGCAGCGCCAGGAGCTCGCTGAAGCCCAGGAGCGCCGTCAGCGGAGTGCGGAGCTCGTGCGACGCGATCGCCACGAACGTCGACTTCGCTCGATCGAGTTCCTCGAGCTCCTGCCGCGCGGCCTTCACCTTCTCGGCCAGCTCCGCGGCGAAGAGTCGCTGCCGGGACGCGAGCCGTGCGTTCTCCAGCGCAAGACCCACGTGAGCGCCGAGGGCTTCCAGCGCCGCGCGCTCCTCCGCGGGAATCTCGCCCTTCCGCTCGACCGCCAGCACGCCGATCGCTTGCCCGCCTGCGACGAGCGGCGCCGCGAACGCTCGCCGCGATCGCACGTCGCGCCCCGCATCCCAGACCAGCTCGGGAATACCGCTGTCGAGGACCCGGGCGACGAGCGAACCGGGCACCACTCGGTCCCCTCCCGCGACCACGAGCCGCGCATCGTCACGCGCGACGAGGACCAGGTCGTCGAAGCCCAGGCGGCCCGCGAGCGCGGCGCGCAGCCGCGTGAGCGCGACGTCGAGCGTCGCCTCATCCGCCAGGGCTCGCTGGAGGGCCACAAGCGTCTCGTACCGCCGCCGGTGGCGGCCGACGCGCGTCCGCAGCGCGCCGCTCAGGGTTCCCACGATCCCCAGAACCGCGAATGTTACCAGCCCTTCCGCCGCGTCGGGGGTGAGGCCCGACCGCTCGATCTCGGGCAGGACGAACGGCGCGCTCAGCAGGACGGCAGCGCCGGCGGCGAGCGCCCCGCCGGGCGCGCCGAAGCGCAGCGCCGCCACGACGACCGGCACGAGATACGCGTGACGGAAGAGCGAGGCCGGGCCGGCGCCGTCGAGCGCGATCAGCGCCGTGACGGCCGCGAGCGCCGCCGCCATCAGGCTCATCCGGAGCCGAGGGTACGGTAGGCCGCGAAGAACACCAGCGCGCTCAGGAGCCCCGGCACCAGGCTCTCCGACCACCACAGGAGCCAGCAGTTGATCGCGCCGAGCAGCGCCAGATAGAAGACGGCGCCGACGAGGAGCTCGACGCTCTTCGGCAGGAGCGGATCGACCAGATACCGCACGACGTAACTGGTCGTTGCGAGTGTCGCGGCGACGGTGAAGGACCATCGCCGCTGGGCGCGGTTGAAGAGCGCGCCGCGGAAGAAGCACTCGGCCGCGAGCACGTTGGCTCCGACGTCGTAGCCTACCGCGGCGAGCACCTCCGACATGTGGTCCAGGCGCACGTGAACGCCCAGAGTCCTCGACGCCGAGACCAGAAGATGCGACGAGAGGAATGCACCGGCGACGGCGCCGGTGAGCACGCTGCGCAGCGACACGGGAGCGCCGAGGCCGAGGCCGGCGAGCCGGCCGCGCCGCGCCAGCCAGGCGACCCACAGGGGTGGACCGAGATACGCGAACGCTCCGAACCCGCCGAGCGCGGCCAGCGACGCGGCCAGCCCGAGGAGCGCGACCACCACCACGCCCGATCCCGAGCGCACGCGCGCCCACGCGAACGCGGTGGCGAGCAGTGCACCGTGGCCGGCGGTCACGCCGGCGACGTGCATCGCGTGCGGAGCGAGCACACCAAGCTCGACCAGCGCCCACGTCGTCGCGGCGCCGAGCGCCAGGACGGCGAGCAGCGCCAGCGGCGTGTCAGCGAAGAGGCGCCCGGCTCGAGGCGCGCAGGGCTGGTCGAGCGCCCACATCGGTCTTCGCCGTCGAGAGCATCTGGATCAGGTCGATGAAGGCGGCGACGGCGTCTTCGTCGAGTGTGCGTCCGGCGGCCTCTCCGAGGTGTGCGATCACCGTCGCGTGGGGCAGCGCGGCGCGGTACGGCCGGTTCGACGTCAGCGCATCGTAAACGTCGGCGACGGCGATGACCCGGGCGCCGACGGGAATCTCGTCCCCGGTGAGCCCGTCCGGGTAGCCCGAGCCGTCACAGCGCTCGTGATGGTGGCGGATCATCAGCGCGCCCGCCGCGAAGAAGTCGAATGGCGCGACGATCTGAGCCCCGATCAACGGATGGTTCCGCATGACCACCCATTCCTCGGCCTCGAGCGCGCCTGGCTTGCGCAACACCGCCTCGGGGATGCCGATCTTGCCGATGTCGTGGAGGAGGCCCGCCTGGCCGATCAGGTCGACTTCCGCGGGCGGCAGCCCGAGGGCCGTCGCGACCCCGCGGCTCCAGGCGCCGACCCGCTCGGAGTGCCCTTTCGTGTACGCATCCTTCGCTTCCAGCGCATTGGCCAACCCGAGCAGTGACTGGTAGATGGCGCGCTGCACCTGCTGGTAGAGGTGCCGAACGTCCTCGGCGTAGCGCAGCGTTTGCTGGTACGCGGCGTTGAGCCGACGATAGGCGACCGTCAGCTCGTCGCCCGAGCCGGCGTTCACCTGCGCTGCCATACCGGAGCGTGCGGAGCGATGCTCTCGACGAGCGAGAGCAGCCGGACGGGCGAAAATGGCTTGGTCAGATAGTGATTCGCGCCGGCGGTGAGGCCGCGCGCCACGTCCGCCTCCTGCGCGGCGGCCGTCAGCATGACGATCTTGGTTCCGACGAACCGGGGGTCCTTCCGCAGCCGCGCGCATACCTCGAATCCGCTGATGTCGGGTAGCTGAACGTCGAGGAAGATCAGATCCGGTAGCAGCGCCTCGGCCTGCACGAGCGCCGTCTCGCCGTCGAGCGCCTCGATCACGTTGATCCGCCCGTCCTCGAGCGTCAGGCGCACAAGCTCGACTACGTGCGGCTCGTCGTCGGCGATCAGGATCGTCAGCATCGCGTTTCTCTAGCGCAAGCGCGGTGCCAGACCGGCCGTATGGGCCGACGCAGACTTAGGGAGGCAGGACGGGCGCGGCCGCTCAGCTGGGTGGGCGGCGTGCCCACCCCGCCGGGCAGCGGCTCGCAGCTACCTCACCTCGACGGTGCCCTTCATGTTCGGGTGCCTTACCGGCAAGCCGGGCCAGCGAGATCACGAAGTCCTGCTTCTCGTGCGGCTTGTGGCCCTGGAAACACCCTTGGTAGTTGCCTTGTCGTTGAGCTTGCCGTCAGCCGAGAAGGCCGCGTACTCCGCCGACCAGGTCGCCCTTGACGAAGCGGCTGCGGGATCGGCTTGCTAGCGGCTACGGCCGGCCGTCATGATCCTCGTCAGGGCGCGCGCCAGGGCCGCAAGCGCCCGTGTGTAGTCGATCTCCTCGTCGCCCCTGCCCGACAGCCGGCGCTCGGCGCGCTCGCGGGCGCGCTCGGCGCGGACGCGGTCGATCTCCTCGGGACGCTCCGTGGTGTCGGCGAGCACGATCACCTTGTCGTTCCGCACCTCTGCGAAGCCGCCCGACATGGCCAGGTAGTGCTCGTCGCGTCCAACCCGATACATGAGCTCGCCGATCCCCAGGGTCGTCAGAAAGGGCGCGTGCCCCGGTAGAACGCCGAGGTACCCCTGGCTCCCCGGGATGACGATCTCGTCGGCCGTCTCGGCGACGACGAGCCGGGTCGGCGAGGCGATCTCGAGGGTGAGGCGATCGGCCACGCTAGGCGCTCGCCGCGAGCTTCTTCGATTTGTCCATCGCCTCGCCGACGTCGCCGACCATGTAGAAGGCCTGCTCGGGCAGCTCGTCGTGCTTGCCGTCGACGACTTCCCGGAAGCTCTTGATGGTGTCCGCGAGCTTCACGTACCGCCCCTGCGTGCCGGTGAACGCCTCGGCGACGAACATCGGCTGGGAGAGGAACCGCTGGATCTTCCGGGCCCGGGCGACGATGAGCTTGTCCTCGTCGGAGAGCTCCTCCATTCCGAGGATCGCGATGATGTCCTGGAGGTCCTTGTAGCGCTGGAGGATGAGCTGCACGTCGCGGGCCGTGCGGTAGTGCTCGGCGCCGAGGATGTTCGGATCGAGGATGCGCGACGTGGACGCGAGCGGGTCCACGGCCGGATAGATCCCGAGCTCGGTGAGCGGGCGCGAGAGCACGGTGGTGGCGTCGAGGTGCGCGAAGGCCGTGGCGGGCGCCGGATCGGTGATGTCGTCCGCCGGCACGTAGATCGCCTGCACCGACGTGACCGAGCCCTTCTTCGTGGAAGTGATGCGCTCCTGCAACTGGCCCATCTCGGTGCCCAGCGTCGGCTGGTAGCCGACCGCCGACGGCATCCGGCCGAGCAGCGCCGACACTTCGGACCCGGCCTGCGTGAACCGGAAGATGTTGTCGATGAACAGCAGCACGTCCTTGCCTTCCTCGTCGCGGAAGTACTCGGCGGCGGTGAGGCCGGTGAGGCCGACGCGCAGTCGCGAGCCGGGCGGCTCGGTCATCTGGCCAAAGATGAGCGCGGTCTTCTCGAGGACGCCCGACTCCTTCATCTCGTGATAGAGGTCGTTACCCTCCCGGGTTCGTTCGCCGACGCCCGCGAAGACAGAAATGCCGCCGTGCTGCTTGGCGATGTTGTTGATGAGCTCCTGGATGAGGATCGTCTTCCCGACGCCCGCGCCTCCGAACAGGCCCGTCTTGCCGCCCTTCGTGTACGGGTCGAGGAGGTCGACGACCTTGATCCCCGTCTCGAACATCTCGACCTTCGTCGACTGGTCCTCGAATGGGGGCGCCGGGCGATGGATCGGGTACGTCTTCTTCGTCTGGATCGCGGGGCCCTTGTCCACCGGCTCGCCGACCACGTTGAGGATCCGGCCGAGCGTCTCCGGTCCGACCGGGATCGAAATGGGCGCGCCGGTATCGTTCACCGTCATCCCGCGCCTGAGACCGTCGGTCGCGGCCATGGCGATCGTCCGCACCTGGCTCTCGCCCAGGTGCTGCGCCACCTCGAGGGTGAGCTTCTGCGAATACGAAAAGATGTCCTTGTTCTCGACGCCCTCGACGAGGAGCGCGTTGTAGATGCCCGGCAGTCTGCCCGGCTCGAACTCCACGTCGACGACCGGCCCGATGACCTGCACGATCTTCCCCGTGCTCATGCCTCCGCTCCTTGCTTGAGGGCCTCGGCGCCGCCGACGATGTCGAGCAGCTCCTTGGTGATCTTCTCCTGGCGCGCCTTGTTGAACTGGATCGTCAGGACGTCGATCATCTCCTTCGCGTTCTTCGTCGCGGCCTCCATCGCCGTCATGCGCGCGCCGTACTCCCCCGCGAGCGATTCCATGAGCGCGCGGAAGACCTGCGTCCGCACGTGCCGCGGCAGCAGCTCGTCAAGGATCGCCTTCGGATTCGGCTCGTAGAGGTAGTCGACCGCCGCCGTGTCCGCCTCGCCCTCGGCCTTGCGCGGAATGGGCAGGAGCTGCTCGCGGACCGGGCGCTGGACGGCGACGGACCGGAACTCGTTGTAGACGAGATGGACCTCGTCGACCTCGCCGTCGAGGTACTGCTGCATGAAATAGTCGGCGAGCTCGGCGGCGTGGGTGTAGGCCAGCCGGTCCCAGAAGCCGATCATGTCGCGCTTGATCGTCCACGGCCGCCGCCGGTAGAAGTCGCGCGCCTTGCGCCCGACCACGACCAGCGTGACCTCGGCGGTGTTGGACTGGCGCACGAACTCGAGCGCGCGGCGGATGACATTGGAGTTGAACGCGCCGGCCAGCCCTTTGTCCGCCGTGATGATCACGATCTGGCGGCGCGGTCCCTCCCGCTGCTCGAGGAGCGGATGCTGGGTCTCGTCGCTCCCCGACGCGGCGCTCACCAGATTGCCGAGCAGCTCGCTCATCTTGCCCGCGTAGGGACGCGCCGCGAGGATGCGCTCCTGGGCCCGGCGCAGCTTCGCCGCCGCGACGAGCTTCATCGCCCGCGTGATCTTCTGCGTGGACTGGACGGAGCGGATCCGCCGCTGGATGTCGCGAAGGGTCGGCATGCGCCGGGACTCTACGCCGCCTTGATGCCCTTGGCGGCGGCGAACTCCGTCTTGGCGTCGGTGACCGCCTTCGTCAGCGTGTCGCGCAGCGCGTCCGAGATCTCCTTCCGGTCGCGGATCTCGGTGAGGATCTGCGGGGCGCGCCGCTCGAGCCAGGCGTAGAAGAAGGTCTCGAACTCGCGAACCGCGTCGACCGGCACATCGTCCAGCAGCCCTTGCGTGCCGGCGTAGATGGCGACGACCTGCTTCTCCACGGGCAGCGGTTGGTATTGCCCCTGCTTGAGCAGCTCCACCATCCGCTGGCCGCGGGCCAGCTGGGCCTGGGTGGCGCGATCGAGATCCGAGCCGAACTGGGCGAACGCCGCCAGCTCGCGGAACTGGGCGAGATCGAGCCGCAGCTTGCCCGCGACCTGGCGCATCGCCCGCACCTGCGCGGAGCCGCCCACCCGCGACACCGACAGGCCGACGTTCACCGCCGGCCGGATGCCGCCGTAAAAGAGGTCGGCCTCGAGGTAGATCTGCCCGTCCGTGATCGAGATGACGTTGGTCGGGATGTACGCGGACACGTCGCCGAGCTGGGTCTCGATGATCGGCAGCGCCGTCAGCGAGCCGCCGCCGAGCTCGTCGTTGAGCTTCGCCGCGCGCTCCAGCAACCGGGAGTGGAGATAGAAGACGTCGCCGGGATACGCCTCGCGCCCCGGCGGCCGCCGGAGCAGGAGCGAGAGCTGCCGGTACGCGGTCGCGTGCTTCGAAAGATCGTCGTAGATGCAGAGCGCGTGGCCCTTCGCGTCGCGGAAATACTCCCCCATCGTGACGCCCGTGTACGGCGCGATGTACTGGAGCGGCGCCGGCTCGGAGGCCGAGGCCACGACGACCGTCGAGTACTTCATCGCGCCGGCGTCGTCCAGGATCTTCACCACCTGCGCGATCGTCGAGAGCTTCTGGCCGATCGCCACGTAGAAGCAGAAGACGTCCTGCCCTTTCTGGTTGATGATCGTGTCGACGCCGATAGCGGTCTTGCCCGTCCCGCGATCGCCGATGATGAGCTCGCGCTGGCCGCGTCCGATCGGGATCATCGCGTCGATCGCCTTGATCCCCGTCTGCAGCGGCTCCTTCACCGATCGGCGATCGACGACGCCCGGCGCGTAACGCTCGATCGGCCGGGACTCCTTGGCGTTGATGGGGCCCTTGCCGTCCACCGGCTGACCCAGGGCGTTCACCACGCGACCGACGAGCGCCTCACCGACGGGGACCTGGGCGATGCGATTGGTCCGCTTGACGATGTCGCCCTCCTTGATGAGCTTGTCGTCGCCGAGGAGCACCGCACCGACCTGGTCCTGTTCGAGGTTCAGGACCATGCCCACGACGTCGCCGGGGAACGCGAGCAGCTCGCCCGCCATCGCGTTCTCGAGCCCGTGGACGCGCGCGATGCCGTCGCCGACTTCGATGACGCGCCCGACCTCCTGGAGGTCGACCTCCGCCTCGTAGCCCGCCAGCTGGCGCTTGATGATTTCGCTGATCTCTCCGGCCTTGATCATCGCTTTCTCCTGTCCCCCTACCCCTGCGCGAGGCGTTGGTGCAGCCGCGCGAGCTGACCGTCCAGGCTCCCGTCGACGAGCAGGCTGCCGACCTCCGCCACGAAGCCGCCGAGCAGCTCCCGGTCGGCGACTGCCTCGAGCACCACGTGCTTGCCGCCCAGGGCGCGACTCAGGCGGCCCGCCAGCGCCGAGCGCTCGGCCTCGCTGAGCGGCATCGCGCTGCGCACACGGCCCCGGACGCGGCCCTCGGCCTCGTCGTGCAACCAGCGGTAAGCGGCGACGATCGTCTCCAGATGATCGGTGCGCCCCTGCGCCGCGACCAGTGCGAGAAAGTCCCGGGCGAGCGCAGAGACCCGGAGCCGAGTCGCGATCTCGGCCGCGGCGGTGCGCTTGACCGAGGACGCCACCCAGGGACGCGCGAAGAACGCGCGGAGCTCGGGCGCGCGCGCGAACTGCTCCGCAACAGCATCGAGCTCGTGCGCGATGACGTCCACCTGGTTGCGCTCTCGGGCGAGCTCGAAGAGCGCCTTCGCGTAGGAACGGCCGACGGCCGGCGAGGCCTTCACCTAGTTGCCGACCTTGGCGATCGCGTCGGCGACGATGCGGCGATGATCCTCGTCGCGCAGGCTCCGGCGCACGAGCCTCTCGGCGACCGCGGTCGCCAGGTCGGCGACCTCGCGCCGGAGCTCCTCGCGCGCCCGCCGCACGTCGGCGTCCATCTGCGCCTTCGCCGTCTCCACGAGTCGCTGTGATTCGGCGCGGGCCGCGTCGACGAGGCGCCTCTGCTCGTCGGCCGCGTCCTTCAGCGCCTGGGCCCGGATCGCCGCGGCCTCGGCGTGCGCCGTGCGGAGCCGCACCTCGTTCTCCTCCTGCTGGCGCGCCGCGGCCGCGCGCGCTGCCTGCGCCTCGTCGAGCGATTTCTGGATCGCCTGGGTCCGCTCCTCCATCTTTGCGAGAAACGGCTTGTAGAGCAGGCGCTGGAGGATAAATAACAAAATGAGGAAATTAACGCCCTGGACGATCAGCGACTTGTCGAGACTGATGAGGCCGCCCTCGTGTCCGCCTTCACTGGCCGCGCTCGCGACGGCCGGCGCCAGCAGCACCAGAAGGACGACGATGCGCGCGACGGTGCCGACCCATTCCCGCTCACGCTGACACATTTCGGAGGTCTCCTCGATCTCGAGATGCCCGACGAGGGTTTGTGAAAACTATCACGCGATCGCGCTCGGTGTCAATCGTCCGCGCGCTCAGCGTCCGCGCGCTCAGCCGGGAACGCTCCGCGCGATGACCCCACCCCCGATCACGACGTCGCCGCTGTAGAAGACCACGGACTGGCCCGGGCTGACGGCGCGCTGCGGGGCGTCGAAGATGACCTCCGCCCCGTCGCCTTCCAGCGCGCGCACGGACGCGGCGGCGGGCCGGTGACTGTGGCGAATCTTGGCCTCGACACGCAGCGGCGACCGCGGCGGCTCGCACGCGATGAAATTCACCGCGGTCGCCACGAGCCGGCCGCGCTCGAGGTCCGCCGCCTCGCCCACGCTGACCGTGTTGCGCTCCGGGTCGAGATCGACGACGTAGAGCGCCCGACCCGTCGCGAGGCCGAGCCCGCGCTTCTGGCCGACGGTGAAGCCCGGGAGTCCGCCGTGAGCTCCGAGCGTGGTCCCGCGCTCGTCGACGATCGCGCCGGGTCGAAACATCTCGGGGGCGCGCCGGCGCAGGAAGCCCCGGTAGTCGTCGTCCGGCACGAAGCAGAGGTCCTGGCTCTCGGGCTTGTCGGCGGTGACCAGCCCGAGGCGGCGCGCCTGTTCCCGCACCTCGTCCTTCGTCAGCTCGCCGACGGGAAACCGCGCGGCGCCCAGCTGCTCCTGCGTGAGCGGCCACAGGAAATCGGTCTGGTCCTTGCGCGTGTCCTTCGCCCGCAGGAGCAGATAGCGCCCGGTCGCGCGGTCGCGCTCGACCCGCGCGTAGTGCCCGGTGGCGACGGCCACGGCGTCCCAGGCCCGAGCCCGGCCGAGCAGCGATCCGAACTTTAGGTTACTATTGCACGACACGCACGGGACCGGCGTCCGGCCACTGCCGTATTCGGCGACGAATCGGCCAATCACCTTTTGGTTAAATTCTGCCTCGAGATTCAAGAGGTAGTACGGGATCCCGAGGGCGCGGGCGACCTGACGCGCGTCCTCCACGGCCTCGGTGCCGCAGCAGCTCCCGAACCTGCTGGTCGGCTCCGCCGCTTCTTGCCACGGCCAGACCCGCATGGTGACCCCGACGACGTCGCAGCCCTGACCCACCAGCAGGGCCGCGGCGACGGACGAGTCGACCCCGCCGCTCATGCCGACGACGATGCGTTCCGCCATTTGGATCGCCTAGTGTTGCGCGCCGAGCAACTCGGCCAGCCGCTCGAGCTCGTCCGGCGTCGCGTAGGTCACTTCAATCTTACCCTTTCGCTCGTTGCCGATGATCCGCACCCGCGTCATCAGGCCGCGCTGGAGCGCGTCCTCGAGCGCCGCCAGCTCCACCGACCGGCGTCGCCCCTTCTTCGGGGCCAGCCCATGCGCCTCCGCGAGGGACTCCTTCGCGCGGATGGAGTCCTCCGTCGTCCGCACGGACCAGTCATGGGCGAGAATCTCGTCCCGCAGCCGGAGTTGCTCGGCGACACTCGTCAGCGCGAGAAGCGCGCGCGCGTGGCCCATCGTGAGTCGACCGCTGCGCAGGTCGGCCTGGATCTCCTCCGGGAGCCGCAACAGCCGCAGACAGTTCGCGATCGAGGTGCGGTCCTTTCCGATTCGCTGCGCCAGCTCTTCCTGCGTCCACGCGAACTCGGCCAGCAGCTTCTGGTAGGCCTGCGCCGCCTCGATCGGATTCAAATCCTCGCGCAGCAGGTTCTCGACGAGCGCGAGCTCGATGCTCTGCGCGTCCGTGGCCTCGCGCACGATAGCGGGAATCCGATCGAGGCCTGCTTGCCTGGCGGCCCGCCAGCGCCGCTCACCGGCGATGAGCTGATAGGCGCCGGCGAACCGGCGGACGATGATCGGCTGGATCACCCCCGAAGATCTTATCGAGGCGGCAAGCTCGTCCAGGGCCGTGAAATCGAAAACCTTTCGTGGCTGATGCGGATTCACCTCGATCTGATCGATGGGCACCTCGACGAGTGATTCAGCTTCCGCCGGCTCCGCGGACAGCAGTGCTCCAAGCCCACGGCCGAGTCCGCGCTTAGTAATCATGGTTCAACACCTCCCGAGTCAGTTCGAGGTATGCGGCGGAGCCACTGGACTTGAGATCGTGAAGCATGACCGGCTTGCCGTGGCTCGGCGCTTCCGTAAGCCGAACGTTCCGCGGAATGACAGTATCGAACACCTGTCCGGGAAAGTACCGGTTCACCTCGTCGCGAATCTGGAGCGCGAGGCTCGTCCTGCCGTCGAACATCGTGAGCACGATCCCCAGGACGTCGAGACCCGGGTTGAGCTTCTCTCGCACGAGCCTCACGGTCTTCTTGAGGAGATGGGCCAACCCCTCGAGCGCGTAGAACTCACACTGGAGTGGGACGAGGACGCGATCGGCTGCTACCAGAGCGTTGATCGTTAGGAGACCCAGCGACGGTGGGCAATCGATGACGACATAGTCGTAGGAAGCAACGACCGGTTCCAGCGCCGCGCGCAGCTGGTACTCGCGCCTATCAACTCCGACCAGCTCGATCTCGGCTCCGACGAGATCGATGTCGGCCGGCAGCAGCTTCAAGCCGGGCAGGCACGTAGCGCGAATCGCCTTCTCGGTGGCCTCGCCCCCCAGGAGCACGTGATAGATCGTGGGATGAAGGCCCGTCTTCTGGACCCCTAGGCCTGTCGTCGCGTTACCCTGAGGATCGAGGTCGACCAGGAGGGTAGGGCGCTCGGCCAGAGCCAGACCGGCAGCGAGATTCACCGCAGTCGTGGTTTTGCCCACGCCACCCTTTTGATTCACGACCGCGAGGACCCTTGCCACCCTACCTGCCGTCAGCCGTGATCAAGTGTTCCACGACGCACACCATAGCATCAACTTATGTTGAGCTCTATGCCGGTGTTCCACGGCCAACACTCTTCCACAAATGGGCTCTTCGACGTCAATTTTTTCCGTAAATGGCGGTCTGGCCAAGGCTGCGCCTCTGAGCGGCTTGCCTCGAGCTCACCCGGCACTGGCTGGCGACCACCGCCTGCTGACACAGAACGACGATCAGCAGTTCGCGGGAGCAGCCTTCACGACCGCAATTTGCCGAGTCGAGCCTGCCAGCCGGCGTGGCTAGGATCTACGGTAGATCGCGAACCGGCGAGTCGTTCCCGGCTTCACACCCGGAACCGTTACCCACTCGCCAAGAGCCAGCGGTTTCGGCCGCGGAGGGCCTGCCGCGACGACCACTCCGTGCGACTGCACCAATCTAGCTGCCAGCGGGATCAACTCGCCGACATCGCCGGCGCAGCGCATGACGACGCCCTCGAAGCGACCCTCGAGCTCACCAAGCAAGTTCTCGATTCGGCCCTCGACGACGTGGGCTCGTTCGAGTTTTAGCTCACGTACCGCGCTCGAGAGAAACGCCGCTCTACGCCGGCGCGATTCGACGAGCGTGATCTCGAGTTCGCGGCTGACGATCTTGATCGGGAGTCCCGGTAGGCCCGCGCCCGAGCCGAGGTCGACCAGTGTTCGGAGAGAAGGTGGGAGGAGCGTGAGGAAAAGCAGGCTATCGAGGAACAGATGTTCCACGATCCACATCGGATCGGCCGAACCGACGATCCGGTGAACCTTCTGCCACTTAACCAATAGATTCAGATAGTTGCTGAACCAGGCCAGCTCGCTCGGTTCTAGGGGTCGGGCAAGGATCGGAGCGGCCCCCTTGGCCAGGGCCTCGAGCGGTCGCGTCATTTGCCCAGGCAAAACGTCGCGAAGATGTGATCGAGAACCGCGTCACCGACGTCGACGCCCAGGACGGCACCGGCGTGGTTGAGCGCGTCTTTCAGATCGACGAGCGCCGCCTCGAGCGGCGCCTCACCGAGCGCGCATTCGCCCGCGGCGAGTGACGCGGAAAGGGCGTGGAGGAGCTCGAACTGGCGCAGCGACGCGACAATGCCGCCTTCGTCGCCGGCCGCCGCGGCGCGGTCTTCCACCTCGTGCGCCAGACGCTCGAGTAACACCTCGATGCCCTCGCTGCTGACGGCCGACACCGCCACGGCGTCACGCTGAGCCGCCGCTGCCGGGTGAGCGGGTAGATCGCACTTCGCTCGCACTATCACGCGCGCGCGGTCCGCCGTCTCCTCAAGGACGCGCTGGTCAGGCAGAATGCTCCCGTCCAGCACGACGAGCAGCAGATCGCTTTCCTCCATCGCTCGGCGACTGCGTCGGATGCCTTCCGCCTCGATCGCGTCTCTCGGGATGTCGAGGCCCGCGGTGTCGAGCAGCCGGACCGGCACCCCGGCGATGGCGATCGTGCCATCGACCACGTCGCGCGTCGTCCCCGGGACCGGAGACACGATCGCGCGGTCTCGCCCGAGCAGCGCGTTCAGCAGGCTCGACTTCCCGGCGTTCGGGGGACCGACGAGGGCCACCGTAATCCCGTCGTGGACGACCCGGCCGTGGCGGGCGGCCTCGAGCCAGCGCTCGACATCGGCACGGAGGCGGGCGACCGTGCCCTGGGCGGCCCCGACGTCGTGCCCGACGCGCTCCTCAGGGAAGTCGAGCGTCACCTCGAGGCCGGCGATCAGATCGATGAGCGCGTCGCGCAGGGCGCGAACCTGATCGGAGAACCCGCCCGCCAGCGCACGCGCCGCGAGCGTGATCGCGCGATCGGTTCGCGCGCTAATCAACAGCGCGACGGCCTCGGCCCGGGCGAGGTCGAGCCGCCCGTTGAGGAAGGCACGGCGGGTGAACTCGCCCGGCGCCGCCAGCCGCGCCCCGCCGGCGACAATCCACAGGGTGACCATCCGGAGCAGCGCCGGCGAGCCGTGACACGAGAGCTCGACCACGTCCTCCGCGGTGTACGAACGAGGCGCGCGCATGACGGTGCAGAGCGCCTCGTCGACACGCTCGCCGCTCTTCGCGTCGACGATGGCGACGCGCCGAACCCCGTGAGACGGAAACGCCTCGAGGGGTATCGCGGTCCGGAGCAGGGGAGCCACGAGCGCAATCGCGTCCCGACCGCTCACGCGAATTACCCCGATGGCGCTCTCCCCGATCGCCGTCGCGACGGCAACGATCGTGTCGTCGGGGCGCGGGGGCTCAGGCCCGGCTGGCGTCCTTGGCCTCCCGAGTCGCGCGCGTCCGCGCGGGTCGGTTCATGAGCTTCTGCTGCAGGATCTGGAGCACGTTGGACACGGTCCAGTAGAGGACGAGGCCCGAGGGCAGGTTGAGGAACATGAAGGTGAAGACGAACGGCATGAACAGCATCATCTTCGCCTGGCGCGGATCGCCCGTCGTGGGCGTCAGCTTCTGCTGGATGAACATCGTGATGCCCATGAGCACTGGCAGCACGTAGGTCGGATCGTGGGCCGCGAGATCGCAGATCCAGAGATCGAGGCCGAAGAGCCGCCCGAGGCACAGAAACGCCGCGTTCTGGAGCTCGACCGACACCGACAGCGCCAGATAGAGGGCGTAGAAGATCGGAACCTGCGCGACCATCGGCAGGCAGCCGCCCATCGGATTCACCTTGTGCTTCCGGTAGAGCGCGAGCGTCTCGCGCTGCAGCGCCTGGGGATCCTTCTGGAACTTGCTGCGGAGCGTGTTCACCTGCGGCTGGAGCGCCTGCATCGCCTTCATCGATCGCATGCTCTTGACGGTCAGGGGATAGAAGAGGACCTTCGAGATGACCGTGAGCAGGATGATCGCGATTCCGTAGTTGCCCACGTGCTTGTAAGTCCAGTTCATCAACATCAAGATGGGCACGCCGAACCACCGCATCGGCAGCCCGCCCCAGTACCAGGGAATGGGGAAGCCCCCGAAGTTCAGGGTCTCTTCGAGTCGGAGGCCCTCGAGCAACCGGTACTCCTTTGGCCCGGCAAAGATCGCGACCTCGCCCTCCCAGGCGTTGCCCGGAGCGATCTCGGGCGTCGCCCGCACGCCGATCGTGACCCGGCCGGGCATCGCCTTCTGCGCATCCTTCGCTACCTCAGGCTTCTCGACCGAAGTAACGAGATGGAAGCCCCCGGTCTTCGGCATGAGCGCGGCGAGATACCACACGCTGCCGATTGCGATCCAGTCGCCCTCGCGATCGAGCTTGGGGGGATGCTCGACAAGCCCCTCAAGGGTGGGGTTCATCCAGTGGGGAGACCGATCGACGGCGCTCCCGACGGACCAGACGACTTCGATCGGGTGCTGCCCCGGAAACTTCTCCGGCACGCCGGCCCAGGACATCCGCGACGCCCACGGGAGCTCGATCGTCACCTTGCGGGCGGACGCCGAGGGGTTCTCGATGCGGACGCCGACGGCGATGACATAACTGTCCGGATCGAAGCGGAGCGTCTGGCGAACGCGCAGGCCGTCGGTCTCGCCGGCAAGCACCAGGCTCTCGGCGCGACCCGGCTTGACGGACACGCTCTCGGCGCCCATCGTCATCGGCACCGGCGCCGCGGGAGCGCTCGAGCCGGACGACACGAGCAGCCCGGCCGGCCCCAGGTCGCCGACGATGACTACCGGCTTCTCCCCCCGATACTTGAGACTCAGCTCCTGGAACTTCCCGCCTTCGCTACTCACGACCGCACGATAGAGAGGCGCCTCCACCGTGGTCAGGCGCTGGGGGGGCCGGGGGGCCGGGGCCCCGCGAGGCGCCGGCGTCATTTGCGGTGTCGCCGCCGGGGCGGGCGCCGGCTGGGGCGTCGACGTCGGGGCGGCGGTCTGTGTGGGCGGTTTCTGCGGGGCGGGAGCCTCCTGACCCACCGGGAGGAAAAAGGTTTGATAGGCGATGAACACCGCCGCCATCAGGACCGCCGCGAGGATCGCTCTCTTTTCCATCATCAGGCCTGCCGCGCTCGGGCCGGCGGCGGATCGTACCCTCCGGGATGGAAAGGGTGGCAGCGCATCAAGCGCCATGTCGCAAGCCCGAGGCCGCGCAGGAGGCCATACTCCTCGAGCGCGATCCGCGCGTACTCTGAACATGTCGGCGCGAACCGGCACGCGCTCGGCAGCAGGGGCGAGACCAGTCGCTGGTAGATCGTGATCGCGCCGAGCGCGACGCGCGTCACCCGCGTCACGGCCGCGAGCCCGGAATCGCGGCGAGCGCCCCACGCAGCTCGCTGGCGAGCGCCGCGAAGGGCTCGCGCAGCGCGCCCGGTCTCCCGATGATCACGAGCGCCGTGTGCACCGGCGCGGTGTCGCGGGTCGCCCGGTACGCCTCGCGCAGCCGGCGGCGCGCGCGGTTGCGCTGCACGGCCCCGCGGATTTGCCGACTCACGGCGAAGCCGGCCCGCCGCGGCTCCGCCGTCGCGCGCCAGAGCACGATCATGGACGGCCGGTCAATTCGCTTGCCCCGCTGGAAGAGCGCTTGAAATTCAGCGCTGGTGGTCAACCGTTCGCGCCGAGGAAACCGGCCCGTCAGACGGTCAGCCGTTTCCGCCCCTTCGCGCGCCGACGTTTGAGCACCTTCCGCCCGCCCTTGGTCTTCATCCGTTTGCGGAAGCCGTGGGTTTTCTTCCGCCGGCGCACATTCGGCTGAAACGTCCGCTTCATGAACCGTGCTCCCCCTGAGGATCGTCGAACCGATCCAGTGTAGACATCGCCTCGAGTCGAGTCAACCTGCCGTCGCGTTGCGAAGACTCTTGCGACTCGCTTTGAGCCCGTGCTAGAGTCCGCCATTCATCGTGCGACGGACCGGTGTGAGAAGTTGTGTCCCGAGGTGCTCGCGTGGCGGCGCATACTCCGATCGAGCAAGGTGCGCTGGGGCTATCCACATATGTGGATAACTCTGTGCGTAAGTGAGGACGACTCCCGTGTTGGATGACCTTTGGGCGCGACTCCTCGATTCCCTGGCTCGGACGCTCCCCACGCCGGTCCTCGACAACTGGGTTCGGCCGTGCCGGCTCGTTGCCGTTGAGGGGGACCACCTGCGAATCGGCGCCCCGAACAAGTTCTCACGCGACTGGCTGGCTCAGAACTACCTCGACACTCTCCATCAGGCGGCCCGCGAGTGTCTCGGCGGCCATCCACGCATCACGCTCACGGTCGATTCCGATGGATCACCCGCCGAGGCGGCGCCCACGCCGCGCCTGGAGCGCGGGCCCGGTGGCGGCGGTACCGTCGACGGGCTTAACCCGCGCTACACCTTCGACGCGTTTGTCGTGGGTTCCTCGAACCAGTTCGCGCAGGCGGCATGCCAGGCGGTCGCCGAGCTTCCCTCGCGAGCGTACAACCCCCTCTTCATCTACGGCGGCGTCGGACTCGGGAAGACGCACCTCCTGCACGCCGTCGGGCACCAGAGCGCGCGCCTCTTCCCGGGGATGTCCGTCGCGTATCTCTCCTCCGAGCGGTTCACGAACGAGCTCATCAACGCGATCCGCTACGACCGGACCGCGGAGTTCCGCGCTCGCTACCGGACGATCGATCTCCTCCTGATCGACGACATCCAGTTCATCTCGGGCAAGGAGCGGACCCAGGAGGAGTTCTTCCACACGTTCAACGATCTCTACGAATCGCGGAAGCAGATCATCGTCTCGAGCGACACCTCCCCGAAGGACATCCCGGAGATCGAGGAGCGCTTGCGCTCGCGCTTCGAGTGGGGCCTGATCGCGGATCTCCAGCCGCCAGATTTCGAGACGCGCGTGGCCATCCTCAAGAAGAAGGCCGCGCTCGAGCGCGTCGGGCTCGCCGACGATGTCGCCTATCTCATCGCGAGCCGGATCAAGTCGAACATCCGCGAGCTGGAGGGCTCGCTCACCCGGATGATCGCGTTCTGCGCCCTGACCAGTCGCGAGATGAGCGTCGACCTCGCGCAGGAGGTCCTCGGTGAGCTCTGGGGCGAGGAAGAGAAGATCATCTCGATCGACCACATCCAGCGGCGAGTCTGCGACTTCTTCGGCCTCAAGCTCTCCGACCTCAAGGCCAAGAACCGGACCAGGGCCATCGCCTTCCCGCGACAGGTCGCCATGTACCTCGCTCGCCAGATGACCCACTCGTCGCTCTCGGAGATAGGCCGGGCGTTCGGCGGAAAGGACCACACCACGGTCCTGCACGCGGTGGACAAGATCCAGACGCTCATGCAGGAAGACCCCAAACTGCACAAGACGATCGACGGCCTTATCCAGAGCATCAACCTTTGATCCACGCCTCTCGCCACGATCTCCACACGCTTATCCCCGCCCTCCCTGCTGACGAACTAGCGACGCCACCGCCATTTCTGGGTGATCCTCCCGGTCCACACCGCTTGACGACGTCTACGACTACGCTGTTGTCTTTCTTTTCTACTCAAACACACTGGAGAACCTCATGGAAGTAGTGATCGACCGTGACGCGTTCCTCAAAGGCCTCCAGATGGTGCAGAACATCGTGGAGCCGCGCCAGACGCTTCCGATCCTCGCCAACGTCTTGCTCGAGGCGGAGGGCGAGAGCGTGCGAATGACCGCGACGGATCTCGAGGTCGGTGCGCGTGTCTCAGTGCCGGCGAAGGTCGGCGGGAAGGGAGCGATCACGGTGTCGGCGAGAAAGCTCGCCGAAATCGTGAAGGAGTTGGCGGCCGCCGCGGTCGCGCTCAAGGTGACGGAGAACGTGACGGTGAGTTTGCGGTGCGGTGGTGCGACCTACCGACTGGTCGGCCTGGCCCCCGATGATTTTCCGCCGGTGGTTCCCGCATCGCCGCAATCGTGGGTGACCCTCGAGGCCAAGATCTTGCGCGAGATGCTCACCCAGACGAGCTTCGCGGTGTCCCACGACGAAACGCGGTACGCGCTCAATGGTGTGCTCTTCGCGTTCCAGGGAAAGGACGTGCGGATGGTGGCGACGGATGGACATCGTCTGGCCTTCTCCACCCGGAGCCTGGGCAACGCCATCCCCACCGCGACCGGCATCGTGCCACGGAAAGCCGTCACCGAGATCATGCGCGTCCTCGGAGCGGGTGAGGAGGTCCAGATCGCGATCACCGAAAATCAGTTTGTCCTGCAGATGCCGAATTTCGTGATGACCGCTCGCCTGATCGAGGGACAGTTCCCCAACTACGACGCCGTCATTCCTCGAACGCAACCGGGAAGGCTCGCGGCCCCGCGCAGTTCGCTCACGGCGGCGTTGCGTCGCGTCGCGGTCATGGCTGAGGAGCGAAACAAGCCGGTGAAGCTCGCGCTCAGCCCGGGTTCATTGAAGGTGATGGCCTCGAGCCAGGAATTGGGGGAGGCCGAGGAAATCCTGGAGGTCGAGTACGCCGGCGAGGAGATGGTGATCGGCTTCAATTCACGCTACCTGCTGGAGGCCATGGCCGCCCTCGACAAGGATCAAGTCCTGTTCGAGATCAAGGATGCTCAGAGCCCCGGGGTGATTAAAAGCGCCGAGGACGAAGGGTACTGCTGTGTTATAATGCCGATGCGGATCTAGATGCTATTTTCACTTTATAAAACGGGAGCTTACGAGGGTGCAGATAGGGTGCGCTCAGTTGTTGGAATTTCGAAATTATCGCACCCTCTCATGGTGTCCGGCGCCCCGCCTGAACGTCGTCACCGGGCCTAACGCCCAGGGCAAAACCAACCTCCTCGAAGCGCTCGGACTCCTCATCACGGGGCGGTCCTTCCGGACCTCCCGAATCGCCGAAATCCCGCGCTGGGGGACGGAGACCGCGACGCTCACAGGTGAGGTTCTTCACGGCGAGACGCGGCGAACAGTGCGCCGCGCGCTGACCAGGCTCGAGGATGGAACCTGGCAGACCATCGGGGAGCCGGCCCCGGAGTGGGCGCGCGCGATCGCGTTCGGATGGCAAGACCTCGAAATCGTCAATGGCGGACCATCGGCGCGCCGTAACTTCATCGACGGGTTCGCGGGGCGGCTCTACCCGAATCACATTCCGACGCTCCTTCGGTTCCGCCAGGTCCTTGCGCGCCGGAATCGGCTCCTCCAGCCGCGCCCGCACGACGCTGGCCTGGCAGGACGGCTCGGGCCGTGGAACGAGCAGTTCGCGACGGTCGGCATGGAGCTACTCGGTCGGCGTCGAAAGGCGGTGGCGGCGCTGCAGACCGAGCTCGCGCGCGTGTATGCGGCCCTCTCGGCGGCGCGGTCCAAGGTCGAGATCAGGTACCGGACCGCGCTCGGCGAGGCCGAGGAACCGGCGGCACTCCTGGCGGCCCTCGAGCGCAGTCAGCGTGAGGAGACCCGGCGGGGGCAAACGGTCGTGGGCCCGCACCGGGACGATCTCGCGATCGAGATCGACGGGGTCGATGCTCGCGCCTTCGGCTCTCGTGGCCAGCAGCGGCTCACCGCGCTCGCCCTGCGTCTGGCCGAGATGCTACCGGTGAGCGAGGCGGCGGGCACCGCCCCGGTCCTTCTGCTCGACGATGCGCTCTCGGAGCTGGACCCCGTCGTGCGCGAGCATGTCCTCCGTGAGATCCAGTCCGCCGAGCAGGTGTTCCTGACGACGCCAGACGCACCGATGGTGGATGGCGCGGCGGTGTTTCGGGTCAATGGTGGGAGCGTGACTCCGGCATGAGCGCCGAGACCTACACGGCGAGCGATATCAAGGTCCTCGAGGGGCTCGAGGCGGTCCGCAAGCGCCCCGCGATGTACATCGGCGACACGGGCGCGTACGGGCTGCATCACCTCGTGTACGAGGCGGTGGACAACTCCGTCGACGAGGCGCTCGCCGGTTACTGCGACAGCATCAAGGTCATCCTGCACTCCGACGGTACCTGCTCGGTTGGCGACAACGGCCGCGGTATTCCCGTCGACATCCACAAGGAGAGTGGAAAGTCGGCGGCCGAGGTCGTCCTGACCGTCCTGCACGCCGGCGGAAAGTTCGAGCACTCCGCGTACAAGGTGTCCGGCGGCCTGCACGGCGTCGGCATCTCCGTCGTGAACGCGCTCAGCGAGTGGCTGGAGGTCGAGATCCGCCGCGACGGCAAGGAGTGGACGCAGCGCTACGAGCGCGGCGTCCCCACCGGCCCGCTCACGGCGACCGGAACGACGAAGAAGACCGGGACGATCATCCGCTTCAAGCCGGACGCCAAGATCTTCGAGGAGACGACCTTCTCGTTCGACACGCTCAGCAACCGCCTGCGCGAGTTGGCGTTCCTGAACCGCGGCCTGAAGATCGTCATCGAGGATGAGCGCGACGGGCGGAGCCACACATTCCTGTACAAGGGCGGCATCATCGAGTTCATCAAGCACCTGAACCAGAACAAGACCCCGCTACACCCAAAGGTGCTGTTCTTCGAGGGCAAGAAAGGCGATACGGATGTCGAGGTCGCGCTCCAGTACAACGACGGATACCAGGAGAGCGTCTTCTCGTTCGCGAACAACATCAACACCCGCGAGGGCGGCACGCACCTGACCGGGTTCCGGGCGGCGCTGACGAGCACGCTCTCGAACTACGCGCAGGCCAACGGCTTCCTCAAGAACTTCAAGAGCGGCATCACCGGCGACGACGTCCGGGAAGGACTCACGGCGGTGGTGTCGGTCCGGTTGCCGGAGCCGCAGTTCGAAGGGCAGACCAAGGCCAAGCTCGGCAACAGCGACATCAAGGGTCTGGTCCAGCAGATCGTCTACGACAAGCTCGCCGAGGCCTTCGAGGAAGACCCGACGACGGCGCGGAAGATCGTCGACAAGTGCGTGCGAGCCGCCCAGGCGCGGGAGGCCGCCCGCAAGGCGCGTGAGTTGACGCGCAAGAGGGGCGTGGACGACGAGGGGCTCGCCGCGAAGCTCGCCGAGTGCTCGGAGCGCGATCCGCAGTACCGGGAGCTCTTCCTGGTCGAGGGAGCCTCGGCGGGCGGCTCGGCGAAGGAGGGACGGGATCGGCGCACCCAGGCGGTCCTGCCGCTCCGCGGCAAGATCATCAACGCGGAGAAGGCGCGCTACGACAAGGTCCTGTCCCACAATGAAATCCGCCTGCTCATCTCCGCGCTCGGGACCGGGATCGGCCCCGACGAGTTCGACGTCGCGAAGCTCAGGTATCACAAGATCATCCTCATGACCGACGCCGACGTGGACGGAGCGCACATCCGCACGTTGCTCCTGACCTTCTTCTTCCGGCACATGGTGCCGGTCATCGAGGCGGGCCACCTCTACATCGCTCAGCCGCCGCTGTTCAAGGTCAAGAAGGGAAAGGTCGAGAAGTACCTGATGTCCGACCGCGAGTTCGAGGAGTTCTTCCTCACCACCTGGGTCGAGGACGCGGGCGTGAAGGTGCCGGGGACCAAGACCCCGATCACCGGCGAGCCGCTTCGCGAGCTGCTCCGGGCGGTGTCGGAGGTCAGGACGCTCGTCTCGAAGTTCACGAAGCGTGGCGTGCCGGGTCCGGTGCTGAACGAGCTGTTGCGGACGAAGTTCCGGGGCACCAAGCGGGGGATCGGCCACGCCGAAATCGCGGAGGCGATCGTGCGCGCGGCCGCGGCGGTCGACGGGTATGATGTCGGCGTCCAGGCCGGCGAGGGGAACGAGGGGCACACGGTGACGATCGCGGGCCCGCCCCCGCTCTCGTTCAGCACCGACCTCTTCAAGTCGCCCGACTACGCGAGCCTCGGCGAGCTGTGGGAAAAGGTCGCGCCGGCGGCCAAGGGCCCGACCGCGATCATCGAGGGCGAGCGGGAGACGGCCGTGGCGTCCCTCGACGCGCTTCATCGGGTGGCCCTCGAGCACGCGAAGGCGGGCGCGTCGTTCCAGCGGTACAAGGGTCTCGGCGAGATGAATGCGGAGGAGCTCGCGGACACCACGATGAACGCCGAGTCGCGGACGCTCCTCAAGGTCACGATGGAGGACGCCGTCGGCGCCGACCAGATGTTCACGGTGCTCATGGGCGATGCTGTCGAGCCGCGCCGCGAATTCATCGAGAAGTACGCCCTGGACGTCGCGAACCTCGATATTTAATTATTTAACTGAGCGCGAGGCCGGGACCCCCGCGGGTGGCCTGAGACAGGCCCGCGGGGCTCCGCTCGCCCGCTCACGAGCTTGACATGCCGAATGAGCGCCACATCCCGGTCCCCATCGAAGAGGAAATGCGGAAGTCCTATATGGACTACGCCATGTCCGTCATCGTCGGTCGCGCGCTACCCGACATCCGCGACGGTCTCAAGCCCGTCCACCGGCGCGTCCTGTACACGATGCAGGGGCTGGGGCTCAACTGGAACCGCGCCTACAAGAAGGCGGCCCGCGTCATCGGCGACTGCATGGGCAAGTATCATCCGCACGGCGACGATCCGATCTACGAGGCGCTCGTCCGCATGGTGCAGGAGTTCTCGCTCCGCTATCCGCTGGTCGATGGGCAGGGGAACTATGGGTCGGTCGACGGCGACCCGCCGGCGGCGATGCGCTACACGGAAGCGCGTCTGGCCAAGATCGCCCACGAGATGCTCGCCGACATCGATCGGGACACCGTCGACTTCGTTCCGAACTTCGACGAGTCCGAGCGGGAGCCGGTGGTCCTGCCGACGCGGATTCCGAATCTCCTGGTCAATGGGTCGGCGGGGATCGCCGTGGGCATGGCCACGAACATCCCGCCGCAGAACCTCACGGAGGTCGTCGACGGGCTCGTGATGCTGGTCGACGACCCCGGGACGACGATCGAGCAGCTGCTGAAGGTCATCAAGGGCCCGGACTTCCCGACGCGCGGCTACATCTACGGCGCGGGGGGCATCCGCGAGGCCTACACGACCGGCCGCGGCACGATCACGCTGCGGGCGAAGGCGCACGCCGAGAAGATGCGGGGCGGGCGCGAAGCGATCATCATCACCGAGCTGCCGTACCAGGTGAACAAGGCGAGCCTCATCGAGAAGATCTCGGAGCTCTCGGCCGACAAGAAGATGGCTGGCATCTCCGAGATCCGCGACGAGTCGAACCGCGAAGGCATCCGGGTCGTGCTCGAGCTGGGACGCGGCGAGATCCCGCAGATCGTGATGAACCAGCTCTACAAGCACACCCAGATGCAGACGACCTTCGGCATCATCATGCTCGCCCTGGTCGAGCGCCGGCCGCAGGTCGTCAACCTCAAGGAGATGCTGGAGGCGTTCGTCCGCTTCCGCCGCGAGATCGTCACCCGGCGGACGCGCTACGATCTGGCCAGGGCCGAGGAGCGGGCCCACATTCTGGCGGGGCTGCGCAAGGCCGTCGAGCACCTTGATCTGGTGATCCGGCTCATCCGGCAGGCCGAGAGCCCCGACGCCGCCCGGGTGACGCTGATGGCGAGGCTCGAGCTCTCCGAGATCCAGGCCCGCGCGATCCTCGATCTGCGGCTCCAGCGGCTGACCCAGCTCGAGCGCCACAAGGTCGTGGAGGAGCACGAGCAGACGCTCGCTCTCATCCAGGAGCTGAATGGCATCCTCGCCTCCGACGCGAAGCTGATGGCGATCATCCGCCAGGAGCTCCTGGCGATCAAAGAGGAGTACGGCGACCCGCGGCGCACGGAAATCCTGACCGAAACCACCGAGCTCACGATCGAGGATCTCCTGGCCGACGAGGAGATGGTCGTCACGATCTCCCGCGCGGGCTACATCAAGCGGACTCACGTCGAGGCGTACCGGAGCCAGAGGCGCGGGGGCAAAGGCGTGACCGGCATGGAGACGAAGGAGGAGGACATCGTCGAGGACCTCTTCGTCGCCTCGACACACTCGTACCTCCTCTTCTTCACGAACCGGGGTAAGGTCCACTGGCTGAAGGTCCACGAGATTCCCGAGGGCGGGCGCCAGGCCAAGGGCAAGGCCATGGTGAACCTCCTCTCGCTCGGCGAAGGCGAGGTGGTCGCGACGTGCGTGCCGGTGCGCGATTTCGCCGCCGGCGGCTACGTCCTGTTCGCCACCAAGAAGGGCCAGGTGAAAAAGACCGAGCTCGAGGCCTATTCGCACCCGCGGGCCGGCGGGATCCAGGGCATCGGCCTGGACGACGACGACCAGGTCATGACCGCCCGGCGGACCGACGGCCGGCGCGAGGTCATGATCGCGACCAAGCTCGGCATGATCATCCGGTTCTCGGAGGAAGAGGTGCGCCCGATGGGCCGGGGCGCCGGCGGCGTGAAGGGCATCGAGCTCGACGACGGCGACGAGGTCATCGCCGCGGACGTCGTGCAGGAAGGCGTCACGATCCTCACCGTCACCGAGCGGGGCTTCGGCAAGCGGACGCCCCTCGACGAGTACCGGCTGCAGGGGCGGGCCGGCAAGGGCATCATCGACATCAAGACCGGCGGCCGCAACGGCACCGTCGTCGCCATGCTCCAGGTGCACGACGGCGACGACATCCTGGTCGTCACGACCAATGGCAAGATGATCCGCTTCCACGCGGCCGACGTCTCCTCCCAGGGGCGCAACACCTGGGGCGTGCGTATCATCGACCTCGAGCCCGACGACCGCGTCGGCTCCGTCGCTCGCGTCGATTCCGAGAGCGCCGCGCCCGTCGAAGCGCCGTAGCGCTGTGCTGGACCTCCGGCTGATCCGCGAGCAGCCCGGGGCGGTCGAGCGCGCTCTGGCCGGCAAGGGTGGCGCCGAGCACGTCAAGGACATCGTCGCCCACGACACCACGCGGCGCCGTCTCCTCAAGCAGACCGAGGACCTCAAGGCGCTCCGCAACCGCGCCTCGGAAGCGATCGGTCAGGCCAAGAAGCGGGGCGAAGACGCCTCGGCGGACATGGCGCGGATGCGTGAGGTCGGTGAGCGCATCAAGGCGCTCGACGAGGCGGTGAAGGATGTCGACGCGCGGATCGAGGCGCTGCTCATCCAGATTCCCAACCTGCCCCATTCCTCAGTCCCCGAGGGGCGGAGCGAGGACGACAACGTCGAGGTCCGCCGCTGGGGCGCGCCGCGCGGCTTTCCGTTCGCGCCGAAGACGCACGACGAGGTCGGTGAGGCGCTCGGCCTCCTCGACCCGGAGCGCGCCGTCAAGATCGCGAAGGCGCGCTTCAACGTGCTGTGGGGCCCCGCCGCTCGGCTCGAACGCGCGCTCGGCCAATTCATGCTGGACCTCCACACGCGCGAGCACGGCTACACGGAGGTCTGGGTCCCGCACCTGGTGAACGGCGCCACCATGCTCAAGACCGGGCAGCTCCCGAAGTTCGAGGAGGGGCTCTTCAAGACGGTCGAGCCCGACGAGAACCGCCATCTCTATCTCATCCCGACCGCGGAAGTTTCGTTGACCGCGCTCCACAGCGGAGAGCTCCTGGCCGAGCGGGCCCTGCCGCTCCTCTACACGGCCCTCACGCCCTGCTATCGCCGGGAGGCGGGGACCTACGGCAGGGACATGAAGGGTCTCTACCGCCAGCACCAGTTCGAGAAAGTGGAGCTGGTGAAGATCGTGACGCCGGCCCAGTCGTACGACGAGCTGGAGTCGTTGGTGCAGAACGCCGAAGCGGTGCTGCAACGGCTCGAGCTCCCGTACCGTGTGGTGGCCCGCTGCGTCGGAGATTTGGGTTTCAGCGCGGCGAAGGGCTACGATATCGAGGTGTGGCTGCCCGGGCAGCAGCGTTACCGCGAGATCTCGTCGTGCTCGAACTACGACGCGTTCGGCGGCCGACGCGCCGAAATCCGGTATCGTCCGGAGGGCGGCGGCCGAGCCGAACACTGCGCAACGCTGAACGGCTCAGGCCTCGCGGTCGGCCGCACGGTGATGGCCGTGCTCGAGAACTACCAGGAGACCGACGGCACCGTCACGATCCCACCGGCGCTACGCCCGTACATGGATGGCCTCGAGCGTCTGACGCGGTTCGAACGCTGAGGCTGCCGGCGTCAGAGCGGTGAGGCGCCGTCTGTGCCTGGCCGTGGCGCTCCTGTTCGGTGCGTGCGCGACCACTGAAAATGCCCGAACCACGGCCTTCCTCAAGGACGCGCACGAGTGTGAGTCGGACGCCGACAATCAGCTGCGAGAGGTGGGACGGGTGGACCCCGGGATACGGCTACTGTTCTTTCGGTCGTGCATGGTGCTGCGCGGATGGCGGGGCGAGTGAGCTATCGTCGCTTGAGGGAGTCCTCTGCCGAACCGCCGCTGCGGCTGCCGACGATCGTGTAGTCCAGGAGTCTGATCTCGTAGGTGCCGCGGACGTAGTCGATCCCGCTGCTCCACGTCCGAAACCCCCGGGTGAGGATGGGGATCGATACCTGCTTCGCGAGGCCGGGTGGGATGACGGTCCCCTTGAAGTCCCGCAGATGGAAGTCCAGCACTTCACCACGCGGGTTCTTGACTACGACCAGGATGCGGACGTCCGCAATCGTCTCGGCCGTCCTGTTCTGGAGCGAGGCGGTGAGGGAGGCCAGGGTGCTGCCTTCGGTGAAGATCCCGAACTCTTCGATGATGTTGTTGAAGTAGACCAGGTCCTTGAGCCGGTCGCCCTCGCGCAAATCGAGGGCGGCCGGCATCGCCGCATTGAAGGCGATCGAGGCGGGCGGGAGGTCGCGCAGCAGATTCACCGGGAGCGCAAAGTTCAGGTTCTGCCCTTTAGCGGACGTCGCCGTCGCGACCCCGATCACGCGGCCCACGGAGTTGAAGACGGGCCCGCCGCTGCTCCCGGGGCTGATCGGGGCCGTGATCTGCAGGAATTTGACGTTGCCCAGAGTCCGGAGTCCTCCCACGATCCCGGTCGAGACGGTTCCCTCGAGTCCTTGTGGGCTGCCCAGGACGACGACATCCTGCCCGACGGTCACCGAGTCCGAGTCGGCGAGCGACACGGCGGGCGTGGCGTCGAACGAGGTCTGGAGTGTCACCAGGTCGTACTTGCGGGCGAAGTTCAAAATCTTCACCGCGGTTCCGCGCTGGCCGCGCCAGCGCACGATGATCTTGGCGGCACCGCCGACGACGTGGGCATTGGTCACCAGGACGCCGTCGCGCGTGATGAAGAACCCACTTCCCAGGGCGAGCGGCTGATCGTGCGCGTCGACCGCGATCAGGGTCACGACCGCGGGGAGATTCTCACGGGCAATCCTGGCGGTCGCCGACTCTTGGGCGTGTGCGGTGCTGTGTGATCCGGGCAGCAAGGCGGCGAGCGCGAGACCCGCGGCCAAGCGAGCACGTCCCGGAGACGCAAGACGAGAGGAAGCGCCGTAGAGACCGGATGCTACCGTCATGGCTCGCCCCTCTTGCGTCATGCGCCGGCTGATGTCGAGAAACTATCTTCTACACGAGCAGCCCCGAATTGACAAGAGGTGGTCATGAGGATGTTTCCGGAATCTATTGTTCCCAGCACCGACGGCTCGACTGGACGCGGTCGGCGCGACATTCCGGAAACGCAGAGCCGGCCGACGGTGTATCGTACATCCCCGCTGTCCCGACGGACACGTTGGCGAAGATGATCGATCAGTGATCACCCGGCGCACGTTCCTCTACGGCCTGACGCTAGGCACCCTGGCGACATCGCTTTCGGCCGAGGCGCAGCAGGCAGGGAAGGTGTATCGCATCGGACATGTTAGCCCGGTGGATTTCGACCGGCCGGAGCGCATGGAGCAGCGTTCCTGGCCAGCATTCATTCAAGGATTAAGGAGCCTCGGTTGGATCGAAGGGAAGAACATCGTCTTCGAGCGCCGTCCGACACACGACCTGACCAGCCTTCAGCAGGCGGCCGCGGAATTCGTCCGCATCAAAGTCGATGTCATCGTCCTTGTGGGCGGGGCCAGAGCCGCGGTGGTCCAGAAAGTGACCCGCTCCATTCCCATCGTCACTCTGACCTCTGGAGACTTGGTCGCGTCCGGCATTGTCCCGAGCCTGGCTCGGCCCGCTGGAAACATCACCGGCATGCAAAGCTACGCTCCCGAGATGATGGGCAAGCGTCTCCAGATGCTCAAGGAGCTTATTCCGACTCTATCGCGCGTTGCTGTTCTCCGACGGGATTCATGGCATCCGGGGCTCCTCGCCGTCTATCGGCAGGCGACCGACGCCGCCGCGCAAAAGCTCGGTATCAGAGTCCGCTACGTCCAGTTTCAGAACGCTGACGCACTCCCCGGTGTGTTCGCCGAGATGGTCAAGGAACGCGACACCGCACTCCTAATCTGGGACGACCCTCGCGTCGACCAACTAGCCCCTCAGATTCTGGACCTCGCCGTGAAGCATCGGCTCCCGACGATAGTCGACGATGCCCAGTGGGCCAAGATCGGTGCCCTCATGGCCTATGGCCCGAAGGCGGACGACGTATATCGGCAAGCGGCGACGCACGTGGATCGCATCCTGAGGGGCGCGAATCCGGCTGATTTGCCCATCGGGCAGCCCACCACCTTCGAGCTGATCTGCAACCGCAAGACCGCCAAGGCTCTGGCTCACGATCCCGCAGGCGATCCTGCTGCTGGCAGATCAGGTGATCGAGTAGCGCGTGCTGTTCCTGGGGATCCAGACGATGCTTGATGTATCGTAAGTGCCTCTTGTCTCTGACACGGAGGGCTAGCCTCAACTGGTAAGGCAGTGGACTTGAAATCCACCGGGCCGCGAGGCCCT
>WNFA01000198.1_pt1 | contig 68459 bp, 67 predicted proteins | sample 5400481 | NCBI WGS metagenome assembly WNFA01 (sample SAMN13153340, study PRJNA577476) | soil metagenome | isolation source: 120 cm saprolite under Douglas fir tree site 2 hole 1 replicate 2 | place: USA:California | collected 2015-04-18 | reverse complement strand
GCACCGGGGCTTGCTCCGCGAATAGAGCCGCGGGCCAGATAGTCAGGCCGGATGAAACAGATGCGACTATCGCCGGTGTCGAGGTTGTAATTGGGGTGAGCTCTGGTTCCGGAATGGTTGCGACCACTGGAGCCATTACAAGATCGCGTGGAGCGTCGGAATGATGGTACAGCGTTGTCCCTATGTATCCCAGCATGGCCGCGCTGGCAAGTGTCGCCGCGATTGCTCCACGTCTGAGATTTCGCTGGGTAACAGCTAGCAGATGGTCACTATCACACTCTCTGAGACGTGCTTCTAATCGCTGGGAGAAGCCCGCGGACGGTTCTATGGAAGGAAGATTTCTGAACAGCAGAAGCGCCCGCCGAATCTTGGCATCGTGCTTCGCGCAGCTCTCACACTCAGCAAGGTGCCGCTGCATGCGAACCAGCTCGATTCCGGCTAGAGTGTCGTCTACGAACGCAACGTGCTGATCACAAAACTCGCGACAATCCATGGAGATAGGTTGAGGGTTCGGTAACAGGTACCCGCGAGGGGGGTGCCTGTTCCCGAGCCGTCGAGCCTAATCTACGTATGGCGCAATGATTTCCGCGAACGAGTTTCTTGCCCTGTTAAGCCTGGACTTGACCGTCCCAAGGTTGCATTCGGTGATCTCAGCGATCTCCTCGTAGGACTTGCCCTCGAGCTCGCGCAGGACGAACACATTCCTGTGGTGCTCGGGAAGCTTGGCAACGCTCTCCTCGACAATCTCCCTTAGATGACGCTTGCGATACATGTCATCCGGACGGGACGTCGTGTCTTCGAACTGGAGAGGACGATCATCGTCCTCGAAGTTCTTCTGGACCGCCTGAAAGAGAACCAGCGGGTTACGCGAGCGGTTGCGCAATTCATTCTTGGCCAGATTCGAGGCAATCGTATAGACCCAGGTCGAAAACTTCTTCGAGCGGTCAAAGCGATGCAGGTGGCGATAGACGCGAATGAAAACCTCCTGCACCAGATCTTCCGCCTTTTCCCGGTCCCCAATCGTGCGGTACACGAAGTTCAGGAGACGCGTCTGGTAGCGTGTGACCAGTTCAGAGAAGGCGCGCTCCTCTCCACCAAGGAAGGCAGTAACGACGGCTGAGTCGTCCATCGCCTGCAGGCGTTCCCTGATGCTCGGTCCTTCAACAGATACAGCTTGCTTACGGACGATGTCAGCCATTTTTCTCTCCTCTATATAAGAGACACTCACGACACTGAATCGTGCACATCCCTGCTGGAACTTTCTGCGCTTTCATGTAATGCACGGCTCGTGCCCAATGGCCTACTGGAGTAACCAGTTGTCAGTAAAGGACTTATGGCATTTGGCTCAAGCCTGAGCTTGTCCTGATTCTGCCAATTCTGTCCTAATTACATGACATGTCAGCGTCCTTTCATTGATTAGACGCCAATTTGGCCCGAAGGGTTAACGGCCCGAGCGAAACCCGGCGGCGAATAGGAGACCAATTACGGTCTTGGCATCATGAATCTCACCTGCTTCTACCATCTCCAACGCTCGGGATAGCCGCATCGGATGGAGATCCAGAAATTCATCCGCCTCGTGTTTAGTCTCCCCAGCAACCAATCCGGTTGCCATAAAAAGGTGGATTTTTTCGTCCGTGAACCCGGGAGTTGTGTAAATCGTGAGCAAGTGGTCAAAAAGCTCTGCTGTGCAACCGGTTTCCTCTTTCAGTTCTCGGGCGGCACAATCGCGCGGATTCTCCCCTTCATTGAGTCTTCCCGCCGGGATCTCATACAGATAGCCGTCAGCAGCATATCGGTACTGCCGAATCATCAGCACCTGAGGATCTTCTCCTCGTGGATCGCTCAGGAAGGGCACGATTGCGCTCGCACCAGGGTGCCGGATCATCTCCAGCTCGCCAATGGAACCGTCCGGAAACCGGACCGAATCCACGTCGAGAGAGATGATCTTCCCCGTATAGACGCGGCTCGATTTTACCCGCCCGGGTTTGGAACCTTCTTCCATCACGGATGAAACGCTAGGAGCTGTGTACGTGGAGGTCCCCGACGCCCAAATCTGAAACGGAGTCTCGAATGACCCGCGCGTCACCGACCACAATCGTTTGCAACTCGTCAGGATGCAGGTGGGACCTGGCCGCCTTAAGGACCGCGTCGGCTGAAACGCCGCGGATGTTCTTTCGGTAAGACTCGTAATAGTCAGCAGGCAGATCGTAAATGACGAGCGTCGCGAGAGCAGACGCGATTGCGGCGGTCGTCTCGTATCGAATGGGGAACACGCCATCGAGATAATCTCTCGCCAGTGACAGCTCCTCATCCGAGATTCGCTCGGCTCGGATTCGATCGATCTCAAGAAGTATCTCGCGCAATGCGGGGGCGGTTACTTCGCTTTGCACCGCGGTCGATACGACGAATGGACCTGGACCACGACGCCAGTCGTAGAACGACGACGCTCCGTACGTATAGCCGTGCGCCTCGCGGAGGTTCAGGTTGATCCGCGAGCCGAAGAGACCGCCCAGAACCGCGTTCATCACAAGCGTCGGGAAAAAGTCGGGATGTTTGCGCGGCAAACCAACGTGTCCAGCTCGGAGCTCCGATTGCGATGCTTCCGGCTTGTCCACGATATGAATGCTTTTCCGGGTCGTCCGAGGCGCCGCTGTTAGCGGTCGATTCGGCGCGCTTCCCAACGCCCACTGCTCAAACGCACGCGTGACCAGCCTGCGTGCCTCATCCGTCGAAACATCTCCCGTCATGATTACAGTCGTGGATCCGCTGCGGTATCTGGATCGATAAAACTCTTCAACGTCCTTGCGCGACAACGCACTTACGCTCTCGGTGCTTCCCTCGTCCGGCTTCGAATACCGGGATTCCTGGGTGTACAGAAACTCCGAGAACTTCTCGTCAGCTAGTCCCCGAGGTTCCGTTTCCAATTGAAGGATTTCCGCCAGGCGCTCTGCCTTGGCTCGCTCTACTTCACGCTCGGGGAAGACTGGACTGCTGATGGCTTCGCCAAGCAGCTTCGTCGCTTCTTCCAGCTGGTCTGACAGCACCGTGATCTTGATGAACGCGCTATCCCAGTCCGCACCCGATTCGACCGACGTTCCGAGCTGCTCGAATTTCTCCGCCAACTCAGCTCCATCGAACCGCTGGCTGCCTTCGAGGAGCGTCCCGGCAGTCAGAGCGGCAACTCCTTCCTTCCCAGCTGGATCATTGGTGGATCCAGCGTCGACGATTACCAAAACCGTGACCACCGGAAGCTTCACAACTGGTGCCGTGACCAGGCGAATTCCACTCGGTAATATCTGATCGTTGAAATCCGGAAAATGGTAACTCCGAGGTGGTCCAGGCTTTGGACGGAGGGAGGTAACCATTAGTCCGCGCCGACTGCGGCGGCGAGTATGCTTTCGGATTCGACTCCTTCCCTCGGGACATAGAGAAGACTTGCCCTGTTGTCCTCGCCAAATCGTTCGGAGATTAAATCATTGACACTCTCCGTGGTGACCGAGCGGTACCGGTCGGCCTGCTCATTGATCAGCTCCGGTCGCTTGAAATACGTGGCGAACATCGAAAGCCTGTCTGCTCTCTCGCCAGCTGATTGGAGGGAGGCGACCAGATCGGTCTCGATCAGCGCAATTGCTCTTTTCACTTCCGGTTCCGCAACTCCTTCGCGATAGATCAGGTCGATCTCTCGCTCGACTTCGTCCTCCAGCCTCGTGACAGAAGTTTCCGGCCGCGCTGTGACGTCCACGACCAGGAGATCAGTCCCTTTCGCCAGATCGAACGTGAACGCACCAGCATCTGCCGCTATCTGCCGCTCACGTACCAGAGTGCGATGAAGGCGGCTTCCTTTTCTCATTCCAAGCACGGCGGAAGCAACACTTGCGGCGTAATACTTCTCGCTTCCGAATACCGGCGAACGAAATGCCATGAACAGGCGTGGGAGACTGACGTTGTCGGGGACGACCTCCCGCAATCGATTCCCGAACACCGGCGGGAGATTCATCGATGGCAGGGAGGGCGCCTCCTTTCCGCGAGGAATTGGTCCGAAGTACTCGGTGGCCAGCCTGCGCGCCTCGATCGAATCAAAATCACCCGCGATCGAGAGAACCGCGTTGTCCGGCGTGTAGTAAGTCGCGAAGAACTGCGCGATGTCGTCCAGTGATGCGGCCGAGAGGTCTTCCATTGACCCAATGAGCGAATGCTGGAATGGGTGTGATGGCGGAAACACCAGCTCCTGCATCTTCTCGAGCATTGTGCCGTATGGCTGGTTGTCCACCGACCACCGTCGTTCATTCTTAACGACATCACGCTGAGTATCCAGCTTCTCCTGTGTCATCGCTGGAAGCAGCTCGCCCATGCGGTCTGCTTCCAGCCAGAGAGCCAACGCCAGCTCATTTGACGGAACCGTCTCGAAATAGTTCGTCCGCTCGAGCCAGGTCGAACCATTAAGTGTTCCACCAGCACGTTGTATCAGCTCGAAATGCTCGTTCGACCCAACGTGTGCCGAGCCCTGGAAAAGCATGTGCTCGAAGAGATGCGCGAATCCGGTTCTGCCGGCCTTTTCGTTCGCCGACCCCACATGATACCAGAGGTTGACCGCCACGATTGGCGCAGTGTGATCCTCAGACAGCGTCACAAACAGTCCGTTGTCGAGGTGGAAGGTTTCTACCGGAATTCGCATTGTCGTAAATTGCCCGCCATGCAAACCCACTGGAACCCCCTGGGCATCTGCACGTGATTGCTGTCCTTGTCATTCTGGCACTGCTGTCAGGGTCCCTGTTTCTGCTTTGGTGGTCGCAGGAGCGAATCCTGTTTCAACCGCCTCGGCTAGTTGAAGCACCACCGGAGTCCGGACGGATATCATACGAAGCCGTGGATGGACAACGGCTCGTCGGCTTCATGGTCGGAGATCCCCGAGGTGCACCCGGTGTTCTGCTCTGTTTTCATGGAAACGCCGACCTCGCTGCATGGCAGCTCGATTGGGCACGAACAGTGGAGCGCCATACCCGGTACGCTGTTTTTCTCGCCGAATACCGCGGTTATATGTCACTTGGTGGAAGTCCTACGTACTCGAGCACGAAGCTCGATGCCCGTGCAGCCTATGACCATCTTCGAATCGCCTTCGGTCTTGATCGGGCACGCATGGCATTCTTCGGTCATTCCCTTGGCAGTGCTGTAGCGACAGAGCTGGCAGAGATTCATCCACCTGCCGCGCTGCTTCTCCAGTCGCCTTTCTCTTCGGCACGTGCAATGGCGAGACTCATCGTGACTCTTCCCGTAGTTCTCGTCTGGAAGACCATCTCGAGGAGTCACTTTGATACGCGAGCGGCCGTCTCGACCCTCGACGTGCCCGTTTCGGTAGTGCACGGGCGGCGTGACCGTATCATCCCGTTCAGAATGGGGGTCGAGGTTTACGAGGCCGCGAAACAAAAAGGCCAGCTATTACTGGTCGAGGGAGCTGGACATAACGACGTGGCGGAGATTGCCGGCAAGGAATACTGGCGTTGGATTGTAGAGGCACTGAAACCGCCGCCTGGTATTAAGTAGCATAACGCCACTAAACGCTCACAGCTTCCTCTCGAAAAGGAAGGCAAGCGGTGCTTTGAGCGATTCGCTGAAGATATACTTCCAGCGCGCTTCGCGGTTCGGCGAGATCGGGCTGGTCTGCGTCGGAGATGTGTACGGCGTAAACCCGAAACGTCTCGCCAGAATTCGCAGCCGCAGCATGTGAAACGGATCGCTGACGAGAAGAGCTGTTTGAAGCCCGCGAACCTCGAGCATTCCCGCAACTGCGCGCATCGACTCGCTGGTTGTGCGGCCCTCGTTTTCTACCAAAATGGCGCTGTCCGGAACACCGTGCTTTCTGGCGTAAGTTCTTCCCACTGCTGCCTCGCTGGTAGTGTCGCCAGCTCCCGTTCCGCCAGTAAGTATCAGAAGTGCTGCTAGATGGCGGTTCCAGAGGTCGAGCGCGTGGTCCAGCCGGGCCCGAAGGACAGGCGACGGTTTGCCTGCATATTGCGCGGCACCTAGTACTACGATCGCCTGCGCGGGCCGCGCCTCATCACGCGAGGCCCAAATCAGAACAGCAGTCGCGGAAATGACCCAGAGCGCAAACAGCGCTATAACAACGACCGTCAGCATTCGCCGAACAATCTTTACCGCGTGTTTTGCCTTCTGTTTCGCCTTTGTAGCGCGGTTCATCCGTAGAAGCTACGCTAGAAAGCACGCCTCGTGTGAGGCTCGGGGCACTCGACGGAGTATCCCTTCGCTACCAAGGCCGTTTTGAATTCGTCCTGAACCGGAGCCTCTCCGTGCACCAGCCATATCGGGCCCAGTTTCGGCGATTTGTCCCTGACACGCCCCAGCCAGCTAGTCATCTCAGTCCTGTCGGCATGCGCGCTATACCCGTCGATCACCTCGACACGTGCATGGAGCGGCACGTCCTCGCCAAAGATCTGAAGAACCGGCTGTCTCTCCACCACTCTTCGGCCGAGAGTATGCTCGGCCTGAAAACCAACCACGAGAATCGTATTCCGCGGATCGCTCGCCCCTCGTGCCAGATGATGAAGAATTCGGCCGCTTTCCATCATCCCCGCTGCGGCAATGATCACCATCGGGCCGTGAGCGCGCGATAGCGCCTTTGATTCTTCCACATCACGCGTGTAGTGCAGAAGGTCGAACCGGAAAAGCTCCTTTGCCTTCTGCACCATCTCTTCAGACCGGTCGAAGCTTTCCGGGTGCATTTCGAAGACGGTCGTCGCATCGATCGCCAATGGACTGTCGACATAGATCGGAATCGACGGGATTGCACCCTCCCTGGCGAGACCATGGAGCGCGTAGATCATCTCCTGAGTTCTACCAACCGCGAATGCAGGTATGAGGACGCGGCCACCGCGGGCAGCCGTCTCACGAACCACCTGTGCCAATTGTGCTCGGGCGCCTTCTACGGATTCGTGGTCCCTGTTTCCGTAGGTCGATTCCATAATCAGCGCGTCAGCCCCCTCAGGCGGAATTGGATCCCGGACTATGGCCAGGCCACTCCTGCCGATATCTCCGGAAAAGACCAGCCGTTTTGTCTTTCCTTCCTCCGTACAATCGACCAGCACCGACGCCGAGCCGAGGATATGACCCGCGTCGATATAGCTGGCACGCACCCCTGGGACGACGTCGAATGGCCTGTTATAGGGAACGCCGACCATCAGATCCATCGTGCGCACTGCGTGTCGCATTCCATACAGCGGCTCGATGAACTCCTTCTTCCTCTTCGCAAGAAATTCGGCGTCTTTTTCCTGAATGTGGGCCGAGTCGGCAAGCATTATGGCACACAGGTCCCGGGTTGCTGCTGTCGCCCAGATTGTCTTGGAGTAGCCTTCCGCAATCAGGTACGGAAGACGCCCGGAGTGATCGATGTGAGCGTGTGAGAGAACTACGGCATCGAGATCCTTGATCGGCAGTGGAAGTTTGCGATTCTTCTCAGCCGAGTCATGCCGCTTTCCCTGAAACATCCCGCAGTCGAGGGCTATGGTATAGCCGTTGACGTGAACGAGATGACAGGAGCCGGTGACTTCACGCGCGGCACCGACAAACGTTATCTCCAAACAGCTATCCTTCTGCTACTGCATCACGCTGAAACAGGATTGTGAGTCGCTGCTCGTCCTGTGACATCAGTGCTGGTTCCCACCCTCCCCTGCTTCTCTCGTTTAGAAGGTCAGTGAGCGTATCTTCGTCCTCACGCGTGTGCCGCGTCAGCTTGACCACCACAGCCTGGTATTCTTTCATCAGGGATTAGAGATTATGAGCCGGTGCATGTCAACAGTGCTGATGCTGGAATCCTGGGGCTAGAATGATCGAGCGCGTCAAGGAGTTCCCCTCGCTGATTATTATCCGGCATCCCCTCGTTCAGCACAAGCTGACGATTCTGCGCGACCAGCAGACGGAGACCAAGCGCTTCAAGGAGCTCGTCGATGAGATCGCGATGCTCATGGCCTACGAGGCCACCAGCGAGCTGAGTCTCGAGCCAAGAGAAGTGAACACTCCCCTCGAGAAGACCTCGGGATGGCACATCACCGGAAAGAAGCTGACGCTCGTCCCGATCCTCCGCGCCGGCCTTGGAATGGTGGAGGGAATTCTTCGCCTCGTGCCATCGGCGCGCGTGGGGCACATCGGACTATACCGGGACCACGGCACGCTCCAGCCAGTCGATTACTACTTCAAGGTGCCAGGTGACACGGGTGAGCGGGATTTCTTCCTGCTCGATCCAATGCTCGCAACCGGAGGAAGTGCTGCCGCCGCTGTCGCTTCGTTGAAGCGAGCGGGCGCAAATCGGATTCGATTTCTTTGTTTAGTTGCTGCTCCTGAGGGAGTCCGTCATCTCAGTGAGGCCCATCCTGATGTCCAGATCTATTGTGCAGCCCTGGATCGCCAACTCAACAGCCAGGGTTATATCCTGCCAGGTCTCGGGGATGCGGGAGACAGGTTGTTCGGAACCCGTTGAACGCTAGCCGAACCACTCTCTTGGATTGAGTCGCTGCTGGTCCGCCGCGTCGAGAACCCATTGCTGGCTCTGTAGGTCTGTCACCTCACCGGCTACTCGCTCGAACCACGCTGTCGCCTTCTTGATATCTCCGATTCGCCTCCACAACTCGCCGACAAGATAGGTGAGAATTGCCCGCTCATGCCTCGGCACGGCGTCGTAAGCCTGAAGTGACTCCTCGAACATCCATGCCGCTTGACGGCGATAGTAGCGCTCTGCTTCCACATCTCCCTCATCGACACAGCACCAGCTGGCACGAAGAAGAAGATCCGCAATGTGACGAGGCTCCATTCCTTGCCACTGAGCAACCTTGGCGGCGGCTTCATACTTCTCGGAGCCACAAACCGGTGAGGGTCGAAGCGGAGCGAGTTCTTCGAGAACGTGCTGTTTCAGCACCGGGCTCACATCCGTCGCAGGCGTAAAATCAGCCTCTCCACCAGAGTAGCCGCATTCACCGCACATATGGATGAGATAGGCGAGTGGCTGCGTTCCGGCGGCTCGTTCGTGGAAATCAGTCCTTTTGCCGCCGAATGCATTCGTCGAGACTACACTCTGGGATTTGAACTCGTTGTCACAAACTGGACAACGAAGCTCGATCTGACGCAGCGTTGTCATGGCTCCTCCTCATAGCAGCGCTCCGACCTCTCAGAAATGGAGAAGGAATATCTGTGCCACGATTTTGAAAATAATGCGGAAGAGATCGGCCTTGTTGAGAGTTTAGGTGGATTGTATCTTCTCGCATCGCAAAAACCGCGACTGGCTCACCACCCCGCGACCTGGTCGTTGATGCTCATCAACCTACTGCCTGACTTCTTCGCAGTTCACAACAGTACCGACCGTGTCGCCGCCTATCTCCGCTACTTCGAAAATCACCGCCGCTTCCTAGAGGCCTACTGGCACAACTATGTGCTGGATCCGGCGGGCCCACATTTTCTGGAAGTCGTTCGCTCTGCCGCACTTGCGAGCCGTGTAGACCTTCGCACAATGCTCGAGAGAATTGACGTCGTCTCTCTGGCCCGTAACACAGAAGAGCAGTGCCGGACCCTCTTCGATGTAGATACGGATATCGACGTTGTGCTTATGGTCGGTGTCGGTGCCGCGAACGCCGGTGAGCTCGTCGTCGAAGGTAAAGGAGTCGCTTTCGTCTGCCTCGAGCATTTCACCAGTGTGACGAACCCTGAGACCCAGGGCCTGGGCCTCGACCCCGAACTAATCCCATTGTGGCTTACCCACGAAATCGCCCACACAGTCCGCTATACCTCGCCTACCAGCCGGAGCGAGATGAAGCAGCTGATCGACGATGCGGGTGGATACTACTCTTATTGGGAAACAGGCAGGCGTGCTCCGCTTCGCGAGCTGATGATCAATGAGGGCCTGGCCACGATTGCGTCGAGAATAGTCAGCCCGGGACATGCTGCCTGGGAATACTATGGATACACGAGGCGCGAGTACGCCAGCGTGCGGGAGCTCGAACCATTGATCGCGAAAGCCCTTAATAGCGATCTCGATCGTGCAGGTCTCGGACTGCGTCTCCGGTATCTCTCTGGCGGAATGAGCGATGACGCGCGAACCGTTGACCGTCATGTGTTCCCGGAGCGGAGCGGCTACTTCCTCGGTACGAAGATGGTCGAGGCAGCTGTCAACTCACGGGGACTTTCGTGGGCAATCCGCGCCAGTGCCGGCGAGATCACATCGCTTTCCAGCTCTGCCGCCGCCTCGGCTTAGAGCTACTTCCCTACACAAAAAGAGCTGAACACCCGGTCGAGCACGTCCTCGACGTCCACGGCTCCTATCAGCTCTTCGAGCGCGTGGACGGCAGTCCGGAGATGGACGGCAGCGATCGTCGCCGGAAGTTTCTCTTCCCGCCACGCCTGTTTGAATCCTTCGAGCTCCGAGCGGGCGGTACCGATCGCCTTGCTATGACGGGCTCTCGTCAGGATCGGGAGATCCGGAACGATCTCCCCGTGTCGTGTATCCAGCGTATCGTCGATCGCGGCGAGCAAATCCTGAAGGCCTGACCCAGTCTCGGCACTGACTGAAATCACGTCCTCCGACGAGATGTATTCGTCTTGTGTTGATACTAAGTCAGCTTTCGTGCGAACCGCCAGGATCGGCGCTGTTGAACTGCGGCTCACGAGATCGATGGTTTCCTCGAGGCTTCTCGAATCCTCCGCACATGCGAGCACGACATGAGCACCAGCCAGATAACGCTCGCTCACTTCGATGCCCAGACGCTCGATTCGATCTTCAGTTTCCCGTAGTCCCGCGGTATCAACGAGACGTAGGGGCCATTTGCCACTATCGATCACCGCTTCGAGCGCATCACGCGTCGTCCCGGGAATTTCCGTTACAATCGCCCGGGATCTGCCCAAAAGCGCATTGAATAGAGAGGACTTTCCGACGTTCGGCGGACCCGCAATAACCACGACAGCACCATCGCGGATGACCTCGCCGGCCGATGCAGTGGAGAGAAGGGCATCGAGAGAGCTCGCAATTTCTTCCACGGCTTGATCAATTCTTTTTCGAGGAATGGGTCCATCGTCCTCCTCGGGAAAATCGACATCATACGCGATTAGCGCCTCGAGCCCGATCAGATCATCCCTCAGGCTCAGCAGACGACGCGACAGCCCTCCGTCCAGTTGGCCAAGAGCCGCCCGCTGCATAGCGTGGGAGTGCGCATCTATCAGATCACCAACTGCTTCAGCCTGAAGGATGTCGAGCTTGCCGTTGAGTACGGCTCGCCGTGTGAATTCCCCGGCAGATGCCTGTCGCGCCCCCGACGAAATCAGAGCCGCAACTATCGTACTCGGAATCAGGTAACCACCATGGGTGGAGAACTCGACCGTGTCGTCACCCGTGAAGGAATTCGGGCCCGGGAACAGCGTAATCAGCGCCTGATCGAGTCTCTCACCGCGATTGAATACATCGCACAAATGGGATACACGAGGCCCGAGGGGCCATAATCCCAAGTGCTTCGCAGCAATCTTGAACGCATCCGGCCCACTCAGCCTGACAAGGGCAAGTGCACCACGGCCGGGTGCGCTCGCGACAGCGACAATCGTGTCCTCCAGCTGCATAGCACTCGTGCCAGCCGATATCACGCGCTCGCCGTCGGAAGAACGAATGTCGTGCCCGGCTCCAGGATCTTCACAGCTGGATGGAGAGGGTGGTCCTCAAGTGTCGCTCTTAGTCTGTCGATCGCATCGAACGCTGTCGATGTGACGTGATTGAATGTTCCCCAGTGGTACGGAATGAAGTACCTGGCGTTGAGTCGCTCGAAGAGGGTAAGCGCGTCGCCGCTGGTGAGGTGCCCTTTGCGAAATCCTGGCTTCCACCATGGTGCATGCCCGATCGGGAGCAGTGCTAGATCCAGATTCCGTCCATTCGCGTCCAGGTTCTTCTCGACCAGATGCGTCGTATCAGCGGTGAGCGCCGTGTCACCGGCAAAGAAGCACGACACTTTATTGGTATCAATGAGATACATATTAGTCGCACCCCTCCAGCGATCCACGCCATAACGATTTCCTTTGTGCGTTGCTGACGCTGCCTTGATTGTCACTCCGTGTACCTCCGCGCCTTCGCCTGGAGCAATTCCAACCGCGTGGCTGTATCCCTGTTTCTTTAGCCACCCGGCAATTGCCGGCGGAGCAAACAGGGGAATGTCTTCCGGAAGCGCATCAAGGGAATCAAACGAGAGGTGATCCGCATGCGCGTGAGTGAGCAGTATTGCATCGAGCTTCGGAAGCGCTTCGAGGGCGATGCCTGGAGCGCTTACACGGGTGAGGAATTTTCCGAGCGCTGGATCGAAATTGGGGTCCGTAAGGATCCGCCTCCCCCCGATTTCAATTAGTAGCGTTGCGTGACCAATATACGTGACACGCAGCATGTTCCTCTCCCTTTATCCCGCGGGGCGTGCTTTTGCTCGTTCCCTCGCTAGCAGCCATTGTTGCGGAAGCGCCGCGATGTTCTGCGCTGTGTAGTACAGATTTAGCCCCGAAGCCATGTTCAGAAGCACCACGGTCATCATGACGGGGAACATGTATCCCATCATCTTCGCCTGTGGATTTGGAGGAGCGTTACGCATTCCGATCCAGGACAGCACGTACATGGACGCGCCCATGAGCAGGGGCAGAATGTAGAGCGGATCTTTGATCGAGATGTCGTGAAGCCACATGAATGGTACACCACGGAATTCGATCGTGTTCTGGAAAACGAAAAACAGCGCAAACAGAATCGGCATCGGGAGAAGCGCTGGCAGGCAGCCAGTCAATCCCGCAAAGGGGCTCACTCCAGCATCGTGATAGACTTTCATGATCGCCTCACGCTGCTGAACGGGATCCTTGTACTTCTTCTGGGCAGCGGCGAGTTTCGGTTGCAGCTCCTGCATCTTGAGGCTCGACCGCATCGTGCTCTGATTAAGGGGCCAGAGTGCGAGCCGCACAAGAACTCCGAGAATGACCAGCACCCAACCGTAGCTCAGATTGAGCCGATTGTGCATCCAGAGCAGGGCCTGGATCACCTTCGATGCAATTGGATGCACTACTCCCTGAAGAAAGCGCCAGCCGTAGGGATTCACGTGGTCGAAGTCCTGGCCCATCCGCATGAGACGCTGTGATTCCTGCGGTCCTGCATAGATCTGGAATGAAAAGTTACCGTTCCGAATTTCTTCCACGACACTTGCCGATGCATTTGTCGCGATTTTCGATGTGCGCGGGCCGCCAGCTAGTGTGACCTCGCTAAACGGCGTGCCATTTGGCTGTGAAAGAATTCCAAATACGAAGTATTTATTCTTTATGGCCACCCAGTTGAGTGGCCCGGCCTCAAGAGTTTTCTCTCCAGGATCCAGGCTTCCAAAAAGAACACTTCGAGCATGATCACGCTGTGGCTTGAAGCTATATGCCAGCGTCCGATGATCTCCAATCGTGTCGGCCTCCGTTGGTTGCAACGTCCTCGGAAGCTCCGTAATCAGATAGGCTGGTGCCTGTGCTCCAGTAATTCGGCCGTCGACCTTAATTGAATAGCTTGCAGCCGTGTCCTGGGAAATCGTGTACGAGATCGAGACACCGAGATTCTTTACCGAAGTGCTGTAGGTAAGGGTCTCGTCTCCCTTCGCATCCCTGGCCCGCGCGAGCGTAAACGGCACATTCGCCAGATCCGCCGTATCCGCGGGGGTAACGAGCTGATAGCTCAGAAGCGGAGAACCAGGAACTCCTAGATCAACCAGGCCGCCGCTTGCCGATTGGTTCTTGTAGTCTCGACTCACAATCGATGCCGGAGCCCCACCAATACTGCTGAACTTGTAGATCGCCTTGGGCGTCGTGATCACCGTCGTTTCAGCAGCTGACCGCGCTTTTGAAAAGAGCGTTGCTGCTTCTGCCACTCCCCCTACTCCACCCTGCCAGCTCGCCGTTGTCGGAGTTTGGCCTCTGGTTGACTGCGTGGCTAATGCCTGAGTCGACGACGCAGTGCTTTTCAGCCCGGGGCTCGAGTCGCTTCCGACCACACCCTGGCTGGAAGGATTTGGCTTGGCCGGTGGGAACAACAGCTGAGAAACCGCAATGGCGATGAGCGAGAAAAAGAGAGCTACAAAAAAACGCTTTTCCATTCAAGGAACCGGGTCATAACCGCCCGGCCGAAAGGGGTGGCAGCGGAGAATTCGGCTTATGGTCAGCCGTAGTCCCCTCATCACTCCATATCGCTCGAAGGCTTCGAGCGCGTAGGCCGAGCACGTTGGATAGTAACGGCAGCTGGCTGGCAATAGCGGTGAAATGGCCAGCTGATAGCCGCGAATCAGTAGAACAAATATGGAACGCATCGGTCAGCGGGTCATTCGCGATGTCCACTCGCGGATGGCAATCACATCACCGGCAAGCTGTACAAAGCTCGAATCATAAGCTTCCGGTTTTGCGCGAATGAGGACGTCAACCCCTTCCAGTCCAGGCAGCAACGTTATTCTCACAAGCTCACGTAGACGACGTTTCACCCGGTTCCGCTCGACGATCTTACGTCTGTGCTTGGGAACAACTATCCCAGCCCGCGGATGTAATAACAGGGAAGCAGATGCCCGAGCTTCCAGACGCTCGGTTTGCATTCGCTTCCCTGTACGCCTTACTGTCTCCAGATCAGCCTCGCTCGTCAGCCGGAAGCTGGGAGGGAAGCCGAATGGTCTAGGCGCCGGCGTATTTCGTCGGCAACTGGACGGTGAGCCGTTTACGTCCCTTCTTACGGCGGCGGCTAAGAACTTCACGTCCCCATTTAGTAGCCATCCGTAACCTAAAACCGTGCGTGCGGATACGCCGTTTGTTACGGGGACGGTAGGTGGGCTTGCCCATTACGATACTCCAGAAACCAGAAAGAACAGGTACAGTACAGAGTCGGTAAAACTATTCCACCATTGAAGATAGTTCAAGTCAGATGAAGGAATTCTCCTCACGCTGGTTTGACTTTTCCACATAAACCGCGTAGGGTAGCGTGTCATGTCGCTCAGCCCCGTAGAAGTTTGGAAACGCCTCCTTGATCGTGCGCGACAGGAGCTCCCCGATCAAACCTTCCAAGCCTGGCTTGAGCCTACCGAAGCCCTGTCCATTGAAGGCAGCACCATCTTTGTAGGAGCTCCCGATCAGTTCACCGCTGACTGGAATGACTCCAAACACGCAGAGCTACTGTCGAGCTACGCGCCAATTGTCCTTGGCCATCCGCTCAGGGTTGCATTCCGAGTCAACGAAGAGCGAAAAAAGCGCTCCCAGATGGATTTTTTTGTCGGGCCGCCTCCCACATCAGCCAAGCCACTGCCGACACAGAACGGAACTGGCTCACCCCCACTTAGTGAGAGATACACGTTCGACCTCTTCGTCATCGGGAAGTCCAATGAGCTTGCCGCCGCAGCTGCACACGCTGTAAGTCAGGCGCCGGGAAAGGTATATAACCCCCTTTTTATATATGGGGATACAGGTATCGGAAAGACCCATCTAATGCAGGCAGTCGCTCATGAAACCATTAAGCGAAGTCCGAATACCCGGATCACATATGTAGGCACCGAGCAGTTCATGAATGAGCTCATTAGCTCCATGCTTGATCGAACCGGTCCGGAATTTCGGCGGCGCTATCGAGAAACTGACCTGCTGCTCGTTGATGATGTCCAGTTTCTGAAAGGACGGAAGGAGGCAACACAGGAAGAATTCTTCCATACTTTCAATGCCCTCTACGAGGCAGGTCGTCAGATCGTGCTCACGAGCGATCGGCCACCTTCAGAAATTGCAGGTCTAGAAGCTAGGTTAGTCAGCCGGTTCCAATGGGGAATGGTAGCCGATATTGGTCTTCCCGATTTCGAGCACCGAGTTGCAATTCTGAAGCAAAAGGCGCAGCTCGACCGCCTGGAACTCACGATTCCTGATGACGTAGTCCATTTCATTGCTGAGCACGTCCGGTCAAACGTCAGAGAGCTCGAAGGATCGATCATCAAGCTTCTGGCCTATGCTTCACTCAAGCACAAGGACATCACAGTCGAAGTCGCACATGAAGCTCTACGTGACAAGCTCAGGGCAATTGAAGGTCTCGAGCAGGAAGGAAATACTTCCCTCACTATTCTCACAATCCAGCAAGCCGTTGCCAAAGAATGGGGAGTTACAGTAGATGGACTTCGGTCAAAGACGAGAACCAAAACGCTTACCACACCGCGACAAATCGCGATGTACTTGGCTCGGGAGCTCCTTGCCACCCAGCTTGTAGAGATCGGAAACGCCTTCGGAGGACGCGATCACTCTACCGTCATTCATAGTCTCGAGAAGGTCCAGCAAACTATCATCCAGGATTCCGATCTCAAATCACGGATCAGCCGCATTCGTAATTCGCTCGAAACTTTCAACGCCCGTGTTGTCCCACGTGTGGAAACCACCAGAGCTCCGTAGAATCGATGTCGAGAAGATGTTTCAGCCGACATTACTCACATCCGACCACACATCATCCAGCATAGCGGAAATCACGCTGCAGCCATAAGTTAGACTCATTCGACAGAACTCCACAAAACCTGCTGTAGCTACTAGTCTAAGTCTCTTATAAAGACTCTCTAGTACCTCACCTGAATTTCCACAGGGGAAGGGATGCGCTTCACGATCTCTCGCGAAAAACTTCAAGAAGGTCTCGCCGCGGTAGCAGCAAGTATTCCAGCAAAGACGACCTTGCCGGTATTGGCGAACATCCTTCTCGAGACGACGGATAGAGGGATCAAGCTATCGGGGACAGATCTGGATATTGCTGTCAGTACTGAGGTCATGGCGGATGTAGATACCGTGGGAGCTGTGACAGTCCCTGCAAAGAAGCTGAGCGAGATTGCTCGGGAATTACCGCCTGCTCCTGTGAAAATTGCTGCGGTTGGAGAGCAACGTGTGACGCTGGATTGTGGACGCTCTCGATTCAAGCTGCTGGGACTACCGAGAGATGAGTTCCCGACATTTCCATCTGTGCGTTTCAACGAGAGCTGGAGGATTCGATCGGGTGATTTGCAGCAGCTGATCTCCCATACTTCGTTTGCGGTTTCTTCGGAAGAAAGCAGACCGATCCTGAACGGAGTTTTGTGGGAGCTGCGTCCGGATAGAATGCGCATGGTGGCGACAAATGGTCACCGGCTTGCGAAGATGGAAATGCCGATTGATTCAGCTAATGCGCCAGCGAGCGATCTGATAGTTCCTCCGAAGGCTCTGGAACAGGTTAGAAGGCTTTTTCCTGCTGAGGAGGAGCTCGAGATTGCGCGCGGAGATAACCACATTGGTTTCAGATCGCCATTCACCGCGGTGTTCACACGCCTCATCGAAGGGCCGTATCCGAACTACGAACAGGTCATCCCAAAGGACAACGACAGAGTAGCAATTGCAGATAAGGTCGCTCTCTCAAGCGCTCTGAAGAGGATGTCTGTAATTGCTTCGGATCAGACGCATCGAATCCGGCTCTCATTCAACTCAGGAATGCTGAAGTTTAGTGTTCAAACTCCGGATCTTGGTGAAGCCCAGGATGAGCTTCCTATTCGGTATACGGGTGATCAGCTCGACATTGGGTTCAATGCCAGCTATCTCCTCGAGATTCTGCGCTATATCCCGACAGAGGAAGTGCGTTTGACCTTTAAGGCACCGGAACGTGCGGCAACGGTAGAACCGGAAGGCTGGAAGGATCCCGCGTCCTACATGTGTCTGGTGATGCCGCTTCGACTCGTCGACTAGCGAACGAAGTTGAATTCCTGCTTGGAGTTTTGCTTGAAGCGATGTATCCTGCCTGATGTAGTGATCGCCAGATCCAAATTCTGTCCAGCATTGATGCGCACGACGCGTCCATCTTTTGGGCTCATGTAGTAAATCGCATTTCCAGTTCCACTCGCATCGAGCGTGACACGATGCTGTTGTTGGGCTCCCTCTCCTTGAGCGCGGATCGAATCCGTGCGCTGAACCAGTATAACTGGCTCCCCCTGATACATAGTTTCGCCTAATACGATGTATGACCTGGCAATGTGCGCCGTCGTCGGGATCATGCCTTGGCAAGTCGTCAATTCCACAGAATCTCTCCAACTGCTTCCCTGCGAAAGCTGGATAGGAAAACGTACGAGTAGATTGTGGAGATCAGCTGAAAGTGCGGAATTGATCGGATTGCATTTTTCGGCGACACTATCGCTGGAGATTATCAAACTGTCACCGATGAATGATCCCGAGAGTTGTACGGGGAGTGGTACGGACTGTATGGGACCAATCGTACCCTGTGTTGTTGTTGAAGATGTGTCGATGACAGCGGCGAAATGAATTGTGTCTCCGGCCAGCGCGAGTGTAAGCAATTCGTGCGTGGTGTTCGTGGAGATTTCCCGGTGCGAGCCTGAGTCTGACTGGCTCTCTATCCCCGCGGTTCTGGAGACCTGGTACGCGATTGCGCCTGGTGCATAGTTGAATGTCCAGGGACCGGCTGCTGATGGTATCGGTGCCGGATTCGGCAATGAGGGTGACGGTATCGGACGGTTAGGCTGCGGTACTGTGGAGGCTGTACAGGCAGCCGAGAGGTAGGCGAGGAGATGCCAGCTACCAGTTCGTCGGCGCATCGTCTTTGCTCTTTATGGCGGCTCGTTGTTTAGAAAAGCGAGCAACCTCCAACGGGATACTGTCGGAGGTTGCTCCATTATTAGCAAACGGTCTATAAGCCGGGTTCTGTCGGGTTACTTTCGTAATCCGGACGATCATTTCTCTACGAGCATGGTTACCCATGCTCTCTAGCAGCCTACCCGCGGTGTCTTGATCGAGGTGGACGCCTCTCGCCGCATATTTGGCCTTGCTCCAGCTGGGGTTTGCCATGCCGCACATGTTGCCATGAGCGCGGTGGGCTCTTACCCCACCGTTTCACCCTTGCCACCTGTGAAGATGGCGGTCTGTTCTCTGTGGCACTTTCCGTCGCGGACCGCTCTCGCTGTCCGCGCCCAGGTGTTACCTGGCAGCCTGTCCACCGGAGCCCGGACTTTCCTCGAATAAGTACCACATGGGTACTACTGCGCGATCGTCCGACCGTTTGCTTCGTCGAAATATAGCAGAATGACGAGAGCAGGTAGATCCTGGTTTCACTCTTGCGAATTACATGACGGGCATCTGACGGGCACCTGTATTGTTCCTCCCCGGCGCGGACTTACTCGTTAACCGTGAGGATTGATATATGCCTTCCGACTCGAAGCGCGGTACCCGTACACCTGTCTCGACTATTCTCACTCCCCTCGAGCGTTCAAGAGTCGACGCAGCAGCGCAGGGATTGTGTGATGCTCTCCACAGAGAATCGCTTGATGAAGTTCTCCTGGATCTGAGGCAGCAGAAGGTAAACCTGGTGCTGATTTCGGTTGCTCGATACGGCTCTCAGAACTCTAGTCGAGTTGCCGCGATGGTTCGGGAATTCCCGAGAGTACCCGCAGTAGCGCTGCTGACCGAAACGCAGAACTCGACTCCCCATACGACGCTGGCCCTCGGGCAGCTCGGGATTCGAACACTCGTCGACGCGAGAATGCCAGCCGGATGGCAGACACTGAGAAACATTCTTGCGTCTCAAGGCGCGAGCGATCTCCAACGATCGGCGTTGGCGCAGATAAGTCTCGACTTGCCCAGTGTGCCGAAGGATTGCTGGCGGTTCTTCGAGCTGCTCTTTGACTCCTCGCCAAAGATCTCGACCGTACGGCAGCTCGCACGTCACCTCAATATTCTGCCCAGTACGCTCATGAGTCGGTTCTTCCGCGCGAAACTACCGGCCCCGAAACGATATCTATCGCTGGCGAGACTGATACGGGCAGCCCGGCTCTTTGAGAATCCAGGACTATCCGTCGCACGAGTAGCAAACCATCTCGACTACTCATCACCCCAAAGCTTTGGCCGCCATGTACGTACTGTGATGAAAATGTCTCCCGTGAAATTCAGGAGCATGTACGATGGACAGGGTATGCTTCAGTTCTTCAGGACGGAACTGATTCTTCCCTATGTTGATGTTCTTTGTGTCTTTCGTCCGTCGGCGGCATATCCGGGCTGGATACCCAAGACTGAGCCTGGTGAAAGCTCTAGGCCTTGAGAGCTCTGAAGATCTGGCTTGCGGCAACCAGACTGATAACGGGAACGCCGGTAGCTTCAATCGCCTGTCGTCCGCCTTCTTCACGGTCGACTAGAGCGAGCACACCAGCTACGGTGCCGTTAGCCGCACGCACGGCTTCAATGGCGCGAAGTGCTGATCCCCCAGTAGTGATTACGTCCTCTATCACGGCTACGCGATCACCCTCTTTGAAGGGTCCCTCGATCGTTTTTCCTGTTCCGTGAGATTTTACTTCCTTTCGCACCGTGAACGCTCGCAGCGGACGATCGGATCGAGCACTGGCGTAGCTGATAGCATAGGAGATTGGATCGGCACCGAGGGTGAGACCGCCAACCGCATCTACTGCCCATCCCGATTGACGGAGCGTGGAAAGCGCCAATGGACCGATGACTGCCAGGCCCTCGGGACTCATCGTTGTTAATCTCGCGTCGACGTAATACTTCGACTGCTTGCCGGAGGCGAGCGTAAACTGACCACGCCTGGTGGAGCGTTCGGCAAGCAGCGTAATGAGGACGGATTGATCAGTCATGGTGCGGGAGGATGGGGATTCTTATGATTGGAGTCAATGCAAGTGCTTTCGCAGGTTGGGTTCGGTCGCTGGACTGGTTTCGTCGGGTGGATCATCTCCCTTGCAACTGTGCTCGGCCTTGCCCTCGTAATTCGTCACGAGCGACGTCAGGCGCGTAGTCTGGTTGAGCGCTCGAAGGAGCTGGAGAGGCTCTCTTCTGAACTGCTGCGGGTGAACCGCATGAAGAGCGAGTTCCTGGCGAATGTGTCCCACGAGCTCCGAACCCCGCTGAACGCCATTGTCGGTTTTGTGGATCTGTTGCGGGAGGGTGTTTACGGGGAACTTGCCCCCCGACAGGTAAAACCGGTCGAGCGTATAGAGGCTTCTGCCAATCATCTTCGGCATCTTGTCGACCAGGTCCTCGATCTCGCGAAGATGGCCGCGGGCAGGCTTGAGATTCATACTGAAACCATCGACCTGCGCCCATTTGTTCTCGATGTGGCGAGCGAGATAGAGTCTCTGGTGAGCGAAAAGGGTCTGCACCTGTCTCTCGTAATGGGTGCCGCTCTTCCGCGTATCAGAACGGATCCGACTCATTTACGCCAGATCCTCGTGAATCTGCTGGGGAATGCGGTAAAGTACACGAATGAAGGTGGGATCATCATTCGCACTCGACTCGTTGATTCTCTCCCAGATAGCGGGTCTTCCCCGGGTGACCGGAGTCCTCCCCCCTCAGTTGACCGAAGATCTTACCTGACGAACGCCTGGATCGGCATCCAGGTAATCGATACGGGGATCGGGATCGACCCGGCGGACCAGAGTCGGATCTTTGAAGAGTTCGAGCAGGTAGACGCCGGTCCTCGAGGTAACTCGGCAGAGCGCGGCACTGGATTGGGACTCGCAATCTCCCGCCGGCTTGCTGCCTTGATTGGCGGAATGGTCGAGCTTGAGAGCGAGCTTGGAAAAGGCTCGACCTTTACGCTCTGGCTGCCGGTCGACCCTGATGATTTACCGGTTGCGTCTAAGTAATCCCTTGAACTTGTCCAGAATCTTCGGTTGTTCGGGAGTGATCCGGGCCGCTTCGACAAAAGCATTTGCAAATGCCATCACGCTTGGATACCGAGCTGCAGGCGATCGTGACAGAGCGCGCATGATTACGGCGTCAAGCTCCGGCGCGAATTCGAACCCTCCCTCTCCTGCATCCTTCAGCGGAATGGGCGGCATCGTCAGGAGCTGGGTGAACATTTCACGGGGCGCCTTGGCTGTATAGGGCAAACAACGTGTCAGCAGGAAATACGCGATCGTGGCGAGGCTATATTGGTCAGCCGCTGCCGTTACGATTTCGCCTGATAGTGCCTCCGGAGCGATGTACATCAGCGTGCCGACAAAAAACCCAGCACGGGTCAGACGCTCGTCAGTCGAAGCTTGTGTGTCAGTCGCAATTCCGAAATCGAGCAGCTTCACGCGCCTGGTTTTCGGATCGTACATATTGTCTCCACGACATTGGGATGCTTTACCCGGGCACCGTACTTTGCCTCACGGACGAAACGCGTTACTGCCGTCTTGTCCTGGCGTAGCTTTTCCCGTAGCACTTTGAGCGCTACGGTGCCATGATTCGGATGCTCGGCAAGGTACACGGCGGAGGTGCCGCCTTCACCTACCTCTTTCCTGATTGCATAGCCAGCGACCGAAGCTCCGACCATTTGTTCTCGAGACACGCCGCGAAGCTAATAGAAACCCGCAACACCGGATAGGGTAATAACTGCTCATGCTGATTTCCGCCAAACGTCGTTTGAGCCTGTTTTCGCTTGGAATCTTTGTTGTTGCTGGTTGCAGTTCAGCGGGCTCCCGCAGTAGCTCGCAGCCTAATCCAAGTGCACTTCCCCCGGCAGGAGTCCCAGCCCCCGATGTAAGCGAGCTTTATCGGGAAATCGGCTTGCTCGCAGCCCCTGGTCCCATCGCCTTTGTCGGAAAGATTTCCTCCTTTGCAAGCGCATTTCCGGACACGACTCTCGTTCTGGTGAGCATCTCGATTCCTAACCGTGCGCTCACGTTCACGAGAGAAGGCGATCGGTATCGTGCTCCTTACGAAGTAAAGCTCAGCCTCAACCGCGGTGACGTCGAGGCGGCAACCGTCAATGCGATGGAGATAGTTCGCGTTGGATCATTTCGCGAGGTAAATCGCACCGATGAGAGCATCATCTTCCAGCACTATTTTCATGTGCAGCCAGGCACCTATACGATCTCGGCAACGGTGCGCGATGTGGCCGGGTCACGAGGTGCAACCCAGCAGGCTACGGTTTCTGTTCCCGCGCTCGGAGCAGGACGGCTCTCTACTCCACTTCTTGTCTATGAAGCGACGGGAAGGCTAACTCTCGACTCGGCGCCGGGCCTACTCGCGAGCCCTCGATCGAGTGCGGTCTTTGGTCGCGACAGCACTGTGGCGATTTATGTCGAAGCCTACGGCCAGGGAGCTCGCCTGCCCGTCGATTTTGTGGTTCGCAACGATAAGGGAGCGCAGCTATGGCGCGACTCGGTCACGCTAACACGTCGAGGTGCGTTGTTCAGCGGTGTGGTAAGCGTGCCTATCTCGACCGTCGGGGTTGGCATCGCTCAGGTCTCTTTTAGCCGCCGAGACGCACGCGACAGTGTGAAAGCTCCGTTGTTCGTGAGCTTTGGCGAGGATATTCCGCTCATGTCGTTCGAAGACATGCTCGGTTATCTGCGATTCTTTGCGAATGCTAGCCGCCTCAATGCGCTTCGGAGTGCTCCGCCCGAGAAACGTGCAACAATGTGGGCAGAATTTCTCCGAGCAACCGATCCGATACCGGAAACGCCCATAAATGAGGAAATGCAGGCGTATTTTGGCCGGATTCAGCTGGCGAACGGTCAGTTCAGAATGGATCGGAATCCAGGGTGGCTCTCGGACCGCGGAATGGTGTTCGTGGCATTGGGAGAGCCAGATCAAATCCTCGAGCGGCAGGTGAATCAGACGATCACGACTACCCAGATGGGGTCTACGGCGCGAATTCAGATCTGGCAGTATCGCAATTACAACTCGCAGCTGATCTTCTACGAAGAGACCGGAAGATGGAGACTGACCCGACCTAGCGAGTCCGAATTTCTTGCGCTCAACGCCCGTAGGCAGCGATAGATAGGCTTTACCCAGCGTAGTAGAACTCCCTTTCCCAATTGGACCTCTCGTGCTCCTACTGAACGAGGGCGTCTTATATTGACTCCATGAAAGGTCCAGACAGCCCGCGACTGTTTCTTGTCGATGGCTATGCCCTCATTTATCGCGCTTTTTTTGCGCTCATCTCCCGGCCGCTTACTACCAGCAAAGGCGAGAATACTTCTGCGAGCTGGGGGATCGCGAACTTTCTCCAGCGTCTCATCACCAAGCACCAACCTGACTATCTCGGCTGGGTGCATGACTCCGGGCTTTCATTCCGTCACGAACGCTATCCAGCCTACAAAGCGACACGCGAGAAGCTGACGGAAGAGCTTCAGTCAGATTTCGACCGCGGCATGGAGCGTATCTCTCAACTGCTGGATGCCTACCGGATTCCGGTTTTAACGCTGCCTGGATATGAAGCCGACGATGTGATCGGGACGCTCGTCGCAAGAAGCGTCGAGGCAGGAGTGAACGTGGTAGTGGTATCGGGTGACAAGGATTTTCAGCAGCTGGTGAAACCGGGAGTCTGGCTGTTGAACCCTGGCCGCGGTGGACCCGCAAATGTCGAGGAGCATTGGGTAGGAGTCGAAAACGCGGATGAGCGACTCGGAATCGCTCCCGAATTTGTCACTGACTATATGGCGCTGGTTGGTGACTCCTCCGACAATGTGCCGGGCGTGCGAGGAATAGGTGACAAGACTGCCGCCGAGCTGGTGAAACAGTACGGACATCTCGAGTCGATCCTGGCTCACGCGGGGGAAATTACCAAGAAGCGTCCCCGCGAAGCACTTCTTGAGCACGCTGAAAATGCAAGACTCTCGAAGGAATTAGTAACAATTCGTGACGATCTGGAGGTTTTCCTGGACCTCGACTCGCTCAGAATAAAGGCGCCTGATCACCAGCGGCTTCGGGACCTGTTTATTGAGCTGGAGTTTCATTCGCTTGCGAAAGACAGCGCTACACAGGCACCGGTTGAGGAGAAGCCGAAGAAGCTGGTCGACTATGTGACCGTCGATACGATTGAAGCCGTCCAGCGTGCAGTCGGTCGTGCGCGTGAGGCAAATGTGATAGCCCTGGACACTGAAGCCATGGTCGACTCGGACAGTCCGCAAACGGCCGATCCGCTACGCTCGTCGATTATCTCAATATCGATTGCTGTCGGCGAAGGAGAGGCGTACTACTTCCCGCTCCGCCACCGAATGTCGCGGAGCGGGCAGGGAGAGCTCCTCATCGATGCTGCCGGAGACCGATCCGCGACTGATGCGCCGGAAGACCGTGGTCTCATCCGTGGTGGCGATGAGGTCTTCCCGGAATCTCCGTCAAAGAAAAGGAAGATCAATGGCGATTCGATAAGCATCGCTGCCAGGATCCTCCAGCAAAAACGACCAACACACGTTCGTAATCTACCGGCGCTCGATTCACCGGAGATGAAACCCCTCCGGGATCTTCTCGAAGATCCGTCGGTGCGAAAGACTGCCCAGAATGCGAAGTTCGATCTGCTCGCGCTTCGCTCTGCCGGTGTTCAGCTCGCGGGCTTGGATTTCGATACGATGCTGGCGAGTTATGTACTTGATCCCGGCCGCCGGTCTCACGGTCTCGATGTTTTGGCGCTCGAGTTTCTCGACCACACCATGACGTCATATGCGGATCTATGCGGCAAGGGTCGTTCGACGATTCCGTTCGATGAATGTCCCGTCGAAGCGGCTCGTGACTACTCGTGTGAAGACGCGGATATGACCCTTCGTCTACGGAAGATATTTGAGCCTCAGCTCGAATCACACGAGCTGACGCGGCTGTTGGATGGCGTTGAGATTCCTCTCATCAATGTCCTGGCCGAGATGGAATGGACGGGAATCGCGATCGACTTGCCATGGTTTTTGTCGCTCAAGAAGCGCTTTCAGGCTGATCGCGAAGCCGTCGAGAAACAGATCTACGAGACGGCTGGAACGGAGTTCAACATCAACTCGAATCCACAGCTGCGCGAGATACTCTTCGACAAGCTGAATCTTCCGGTCCTCAAGAGAACGAGCACCGGCCCTTCAACGGACGTCAGCGTTCTCACAGAACTGGCTGAAGAGGGGCACCGGCTGCCGACGCTCCTGATGGAATACCGGGAGCTGTCAAAACTAGAGAATACCTATCTCGATGCCTTACCACGTCTCGTCAACCCAAAGACAGGACGGCTGCATACTTCGTACAATCAGACCGTAGCTTCTACAGGCCGGCTCTCCTCCAGCGATCCAAATCTTCAGAATATCCCAATCCGTCGAGAGCTGGGTCGTGACATTCGCCGCGGATTCATTCCCCGCAAAGGTTGGCAGCTCTTGGCAGCGGACTATTCACAGATCGAGCTGCGTCTTCTCGCCCACCTTTCACGGGACCCCGCGTTCGTGGACGCTTTCCAGGCTGGTGGTGACATCCACCGTCAGACAGCGGCGCTGATCTTCGATGTTCCATTGGCGGAAGTAACCGGCACAATGCGTAGCCGCGCCAAAACGATCAACTTCGCCACGATCTACGGCCAGGGCCCACGCGCGCTTTCCCTGCAGCTCGGAATCGAGCACGCTGAGGCAAAGGAATTCATTGCGCGTTACTTCGAACGGTTTCAGGGCGTGCGGAACTATCTTGATGCCATGATTGCGTTTGCCCGCGAGAATGGATACGTGCAAACGATATTCGGACGGCGACGATATATCCCCGAGTTGCGCGAGCGGAACTTCAACATCCGGGCGTTCGGAGAGCGAACCGCCGCCAATTCACCGATTCAGGGCTCGGCGGCCGATCTGATCAAAATCGCGATGATCAGGATCGATGACACGCTCAGGACCAAAGAGCTACAGAGCAAGATGCTGCTGCAGGTTCACGATGAGCTCGTCTTCGAGATATTGCCGGACGAGATGGATCAGGTTCAAGAGCTCGTGAAATACGAGATGGAGCATGCAGCCGAACTATCCGTCCCACTCGTGGTCGATCTTGGAGTCGGTGAAAACTGGCTGGAAACGAAGCTCCCCTGAGCTAGTAGCGGCGAGGATGCTGCTCGAACGCCGCCCAGTAAGCGCCGCTCAATAACCCCGCGAGATAAAGGCAGCCAATCCAGAAAGAATGGGCGAGCATGCCGACGATCGCGAGGTGAATTGCGTACGTGAGAAGCACGAACCCGATGCCGAATACTATCGTCAGCATCGCCGGCTGATCAGCGTCAGTGCTGTGCTTGACGGCAATGCTTCTTGCGATTCTCACCGGGAACTGGTGAGTGAAGCGGCCCCACAAAGCTGCAAGCGTGATGAGCCTCTCGTTGAGGGATCCTTGCCTCTGTCTGACGTCGACACCCTTCGCGAGTGGTAGCGGTGCCTCCTCCGATACGCCGCGAAGACGTCTTGCGATCTCTTCAGTCAGGGCAACATGGTCGATAGTCGGCCACGAGTCCATCTCGATCGGTTCCCCGACACGTGCTCCAACGACCGTACCAGGTACGCCCTTGTCCTCGAATATGAGTCCGAGCGGCAGGATCGTAACTCCCTTTATGGAACGCTCATCCCTGGCTCGTAATGCGAGTCTTGCCAGGCCTGTCTTGAGTGGCTCGAGACCGACCTCATTGTGGCTCTTACCTTCTGGAAAAATGAGCACCGCTCGACGTTGCTCTAGTAGGTTCAGAATCTCTCGAAAGGCTTCGGTATTGCGCGAACGATCGGGTGAATCTCCGTTTGCTTTTCCGGCCTCGTCGCTCACTCTGCGAAGAGGGACAACGCCAAGGATCCTGAACAGCAACGCAATCAGCGGATTTCCTGTCAGTGTGGCCTTGGCAGTCATCGCAATCCTGCGAGGTACTACCCAGGCTACGATCAGTGAGTCGACGAGGGCATTTTGATGGTTTGCCGCGATGAGAAGCGGAGCCCTGATCGGTATTCGCTCCCTCCCCGTGATACGGATGTCGCGGTAGAACCAGTGGAGCGCAACTCCATTGATCCACCTTAGGACATTGTAGATCATCGAGAGTGGACCGTTCGGGTAAAATTGTCGGGCACGCCGTGCAACATCCAAAGCGCGAGCGTCATCCCAATCGCGACAGTCATTACGCCAACTCGGTAAGCGAAGCCAATTCCCATTGAGGGCGTAAGTCCATCTACCGCGAATGCCCACACGAATGGACCTACAACGGCCGCGGCTCGCGATGAAAGAACCATGAGGCTGAAGAAACGTCCCGCCTCGACATCTGGAATTAGACTAAGAAGCAGCGGGCGTTCCGCCGTGGCAACGCCTCCGTAAATTAGGCCTATGCACGCGCCCACAATCCAGAAGGCCGTTCGCGACGGGACAACGATCATCGAGATAAGGAGCAGGATCCAACCGGCAAGGACCCACGACAAGGTTCGCTTCGGTCCGAAGCGATCTACCAGTCGTCCAATGCCATAACTCCCGATGACAGCTGGTACCGTCAGAATCACGAAGAGCGTCGCCTCGGAGCCCTTCACGAATCCCATCGCGAAAATTGCGTAAAGAGCCATGTTCGCGATGATCGTTCCCATGGCGTCCTGATATAGAAACGATGTCAGGATGAACCGCAACGTTCCGGGATATTTTCTTGCCTCGTCCAGTGTGTGCTGAACATCCCGGAAAGCCTGGCGCCACTCCACGCGCTTCTTCCCGTGGATTACATTGTGATCTCGACAGAAGAGAAATAGCGGCAGCGAGAAGAGAAGAAAGAGAAGCGCGGTCGGCACGAATGTGGAAACACGGCCACCATGTGTCGTGAAGGGAACGGCGCTTCTCAGGAAGCCGATCGCCCGGTCTGGAATTGTTCCGAGTATCGGCATTTGTCCCGTGAAAAAAGGGAATGTCAGGAGAACACCTGTAATCGACCCGACGTATCCTAACGCGGCACCCATGCCGGAAAGTCGGCCACGGTGGTCAACCGGAACCAGCTCCGGCATCATCGCGTTGTAAAAAGGCTGTGCACCCTGATACGCGTAGTTCGCGATCGTAAAAGCCGCGAGCACTCCGAAGAGAGCGATGCCGGGCGGTACCGGATGATGAGATCCGGTCGCTGTCACACCTTCTCCGATCAATGGCAACCCAGTCTGGCCCAGGATAGCCATTGCGATGGTCGACAGGCATGCGATCAGGGTGAAGCCGACTACCCACGGCCTTCGTCGCTGCGTCTCATCGGAAATAGCACCAAAAACCGGGATCGATACGACGACGAGAGCGGATGCGATGCCATTCACTACCGCGTAGAGAGTATTCGAGTGTCCGAGATCCGCTACCAGCCACGCGGCAAAATAGAGTGTGGCAATGTTCATCGAGAACACCGTATTTGCGAAATCGTAGAGTGCCCAGCTGAGGCGCTCTCTGAAAGGCGCGAGCGGCGGATTAAAGTCTCCTGTTGGAGTGACGCTGATAGTGCCACCAGCGGCTTGTTCTGTTTTAGTGATCGAACCGATTGTCAGCGATTCCATTGCTAGCCTCTTGCGGTGGCCTCACGTGTGTACACTACATCGATCGGTGGCGGCTCTAAATACGTACGGTGACGTAGCAGGCGATACATACTCTCGACGCTATAGGAACTCGACGACAAATTATTCCCATGATCCTTCGCGCAGTGGGTCTCTCTTTGTCGGCACTGCTGGTTATCAGCATAGCTGCGTGTCGGGACAAGGGGCGAGACGCAGTCGACTCGGCTCGAGCATCATTGCCAGCGGTTTACCCAGTGAACCCGTTGGGAAACACGAATTGGGATGTCGATGCCGGACCCGTGATGATCGTTTCCAGACCGAGCAATGGTGATAGCATCGCAGTCGTGCTGCCCGAAGCAACTGACAGCACGATCGAATCGCTTCAAGGCATTAGCCCACCAATTTCAGGCCTCACGTTCGATCTGTTTGGGCGAGGTGGAAGAATCGCATCATCTATTAGCGTGTCATTACTTCCTTCCGTTGATCTGAAGCAGGAATGTGACTCCTGGCCTCCGGCCAAATTGCGGTCAGCTCATTCAAACTGGCGAGTCGGGTTTGCAAGCGGTCATGTTCGCGCGATTACGCTCGACTCGATCGAGGCAATGCCAAGCCCTGATTCGTCCACACTTGCTGCATCTCTTGCACAAATGGCGGCAACACTGCCCATCGTCTCTGATCCGACGTTCAGAGGCCTCCCATTCAGAGTGCGCTCAGCGTACACGTTCCGGCTCGATTCCATCGATGTCGTAATTGCGGACGTCGTTCGAAGCGTGAATGAGGAAGCCAATCCAAGGCTCGAGCATCTTCTCATCATCGGTGAACGGCCAGCCGGAACGAGGGGGAAGTACAATCTGGGTTACTACAGCAGGACAGCTGGTGCTGAGGAGTCGACGCAAGCGACGGAAGTACTGGCGGCAGTACAGATCGGAGTAACAAAACGGCCTGCTATCGTGATCAATATTGAATACGACGATGGCGGCAAACTTGGCCTCATTGAGCGCACTGACTCCGGTGAGTGGCGCGCCACGTGGAAGAGTGCCTACACTGATTGCTGATTTCCATCGCGGGTACTGAGTGCAGTGATAATTTGGCTAGAGGCCGGTTGGTGCACTTACAAAACTTGATGGAATTCGAAACTTCGCTCCTAAATGCTCGGCTAGCGCGCGAATTCCAAGCGTTTCGGTTGCGTAGTGTCCTGCATAAATGATCGTGAGCTCGTTCTCTTCAGCGTAAACGGCGGTCCAATGCGGGCCCTCACCCACAATCAGGGTATCGATTTTCATCTCCCGTGCTTCCTTGAGGGTTTCGGTGGAAGCACCAGCGCCGGTGCAGATTCCCCAGCGCTTAGTTTGCCGGTTATTTCCAATGAGAGTCGTCCGTATTTCGCTTCCGTAGCTCCTCGCGAATTTCCGGGCTTGCTCAGCTAGCACTGCGGTCTCGATCTGGCTCTCCCCACTCACGCCAATGGAAACTCCCTGGAACCCTGCGAATGTGGCAGTTGACCTGAGGCCAAGTTGCTTCGCGAGCAACACGTTGTTCCCAAAAGTCGGATGCCGATCGAGCGGCAGGTGTGATGAATAGACCGCGATATCGTTCTCGATCAGAAGTCGGAGCCTCCTGTACGCGGAGTCCTGAATGGGAGCCGGAGCGTCCCAGAACATCCCATGGTGAACGACGAGCAGATTGGCCTTGGTCGCAATAGCGCCATTTATGGCGCGGGTTGAAAAATCCACAGCCGCGACAATTCCCCTGATATCTGATTGATTCTCCAGCTGAAGTCCGTTCAACGCGCCCGGGTAATCAGGCGTGGTTGCCGTCTCCAAAATGGTGTCTGCGTACTCCGCGAGATCATGGATTGTGGTCATCGAAGCCGTGTGCAGATTTGTGTGGAGAACCAAGGTATTAGGGTGAAGTATACTAGTTAACTACCTACACTCCAACGAGTTACAGCTCAGGTGTATAACTCTGTTGATTAGTCAGGAACGCTTAGGAGTTCGAGCAACCGCTCCAGATCATCGGCCGAATAAAAGTGAATCGTTAGCGTTCCCCGATTACGAGGGCCAACCTTGATCGCGGCGTCCGTCTGAAGAAAACGACGTAGCCGATCTTCGATCCGCCTTAACTCAGGTGTCTGCCGATCTATAGCCCTCGGACGTCCCGCTTTCTTTCCACTCCTAGTGCCGACGACTTCGCGGAGTCGTTGCTCGACTTCGCGCACCGTCAGGCCATCTTTGACGATTTCGTGAGCGAGACCTACAATTTTCGCAGGATCGTTGAGACCGAGGAGTACTTTGGCGTGGCCCATTGTCAGTTGCCCTTCCTGAAGGAGTTTCCTCACGGCCTCTGGCAACTGAAGAAGACGTAGCATGTTCGCGATTGTCGTGCGGTCCTTTCCGACTGTTTCAGCGATCTGCTGCTGAGTTAGACCAAAGTCCTGCGAAAGCTGGTGGTAGCCTTCTCCTTCCTCGATTGGGTTGAGATCGGTTCGCTGAAGATTCTCGACAAGCGCGAGAGTGAGAATCGTCTTGTCATCAATTTCCTTGATGATGGCGGGTATATCTTTCCACCCAGCCTTTGTGGCCGCACGTAAACGGCGCTCACCGGCAATGAGCTCGAAGCCATCCTTTCCTGGCCGCCGTCGCACTGTTATCGGCTGCAGAAGTCCGCTTGCCTTGAGGCTTTCCTGCAGCTCGACCAGCTCTTCAGTGTTAAACTCTCGCCGCGGCTGATATGGATTCCGAGAGATCTGACTGATGGGTATGGATTTTAGGGCTCCGTCATCACTCGACGCGAGGCCGGCAGTACCCAAAAGCGCTTCGAGTCCTCGGCCGAGTCTTCGCGGTGTTTTCTCAGAGGGCACCGTCGTCTCCTTGGGCAGTCCGTTCGATTAGCTCCTTCGCGACGTTCATGTATGCTTGTGCTCCTACTGAGGCGACATCGTAAAGAATGATAGGCTTTCCGAAACTTGGTGCTTCCGCCAGGCGAACATTTCTCGGGACGACGTTCTTGAAGACCTTCGGGCCGAAGTATTCTCTCGCGTCTTCGGCGACCTGTCTCGAGAGATTGAGACGAGAGTCGTACATGGTGAGCAGAACGCCATCGATGCCGAGTTTTTCGTTGGCGCTATGCTGAACGCGGTGCACAGTGTTCAGTAGCTGCGACAGGCCCTCGAGTGCGTAGTACTCGCACTGGAGAGGAATGAGAAGAGCGTCAGCTGCCACGAGCATGTTGATCGTGATGAGCCCGAGCGAAGGCGGGCAGTCGATGATGATGTAGTCGTAGTCTGCCCGGAGTGATTCGATCGCTCCACCCATGACGTGATCGCGGTCGCTCTTATCCACCAGCTCCACTTCGGCGGCCGCCAAATCCGGAGTCGCACCTACGACATCCAGTTTCTCGAACTGGATTGAAGACTGCCGTGAAGATCTTAGGTCTGAATTTCCGACCAGAACGTCGTAGAGTGAGAGGGGCACGTTCTCCTTTTGGAGTCCGACGCCGCTGGTGGCGTTACCCTGTGGATCGGCGTCGATGAGGAGAGTGCGTTGTTCTGCGGCAGCAAGACTCGCTGCCAGGTTTACTGCTGTCGTGGTTTTACCGACACCGCCCTTCTGATTTGCAATTGCGATTATTCGCGCCACGAGATGCCGTTAGAGGGTACAGCGCCTAATCTACCCACCGACGAGAGGGGTTTCCACGTGGAACGAGAATCCGAGTGTTCCACGTGGAAATAGCCTACTGGCCCGCAATGAACCTCCAGCGAGTGCTTACCTCGACTGAGAGCGTTTCCTCTCCCGGATTGATTGGCGTACTATCCATTTGCGCGACGCCACCAGCCACCCGAGCCATCATCATTGGGCGCGGCGGAGGAGGGGAATAGGCTCCGACATTGATCTCGAGCAAACTGCCAAGGGATCCGTGAGCTGCTTTTGCTGCGGCTTCAGCATCAGCCCGGGCCTTCTCTATTGCCGTCGCGATTGCACTTCTACGAGCTGTCTCGGTATTGGAGGCATAAAACTGAAGCGACGCGATCATGTTGGCTCCATGGGACAGCGCCGCATCGATGACCGGGCCCACCTGGCTCAACTTCCGAACATCGACCAGAATGGTGTTAGTTACGTTATAGGCAACGATCACTGGCTCCTTCCCTTGTTCGTAGCGCTGCTCGGGATAGACGTTGTAGTTGATGGTTGAGAGCTGATCGTTTGCTAATCCGAGGGTCCGAAGTGCTGCTAGAACCGATTGCTGCTTGGTAGCGTTTTCCGCCGCAGCCGCCGCAGCGCTTGCAGCTCGGGTCTGAACGCTGACCTGAATGGTCGCTCTATCGGGGGATACCTTAACCTCGCCCCGTCCTGTGACGGCAATCTGGGGGACGGCATCAATTGTCGCCCGACTGTTCTGAGCCTGTGTCGTTAATGGCGCTACAACTGTCATCAATAGCGCCCAAAATCTGATTTTCATACGCCAATATCCTGAGAAAGTGAAATGTTATACAAAAAGACGTCTAAACACGGACACCTTGCACGGGTGGCTCAGGGCGAATCACTGGCTCAATGTCGTGAATCCGGCTCAGGTTCATTCCGATGATTCCCTCGGCTTCGGTCCGCATGAACATATTCGCGAATTTTGCGCCCCAAACAATCTCGTCGGCTTGGTATGAGGACCTCGAGTGCACTGTCTGCGACACGGTCTCATCCGTTCCGATGAGAAGAACCAGAAGCTCCGCATCACCATTGACGAGATCTGTATGTGTCAGGCCCCACATAGGACTTGTCGAATCAATTGGATGAACGACCGTCCAGCTTAGCGGGAAGAACACCACACGATTCCGTTCGAGCGTAAGCTCGTGAAACTTCCGCACGGCTGATCCACCCACCTGCTCGATCTTGGTGAGAATTGCCTGGATCTGCACGTCGATCAGCTGGCTACTCCTCGCGTTGGCAATTCGAAACTCGAGCGCCATCTTGTCGCGATAAGGCGCGACGATCGCGTTACGACTATAAATGATTCTTGTCGACGGCCGAGAGAAACGGGCAAATATCACCCCCGTCGCGAGTGCCACACCTACGATGTTGAGCAGCGCTTCAATTGTGACGAGCGTGTTCGCCACGACACCGACGGGGATGATATTCCCGTAGCCGATCGTTGCAAACGTGTCGACGCTGAAAAAGAACGCTCTGTAAAAGGGCTGCCCGGCGAAACTCCCCGCGCTCGATTGAAGCGCATCCGTCCCCAAGAGCAGAAATGCAAATGCGAAGAGTGTATTGATGGCAACGTAGGAACCGGTGATGAAGGCGAGGAACTTCGGCCACGAGATCGTGAGGAGCCAGTGGTACAGACTCATGGACGACAACGGATTGAGTCCATCGCGAGCCACGTTGAAGCTTCCATCTCGATTCAACAACCGACGCCGAGTGCCTTTCGCAACCTCGGTCCCGAAACCGAGATCCTTGAATTCTTCCTGGGCTGCCGAGGGAGAAGAACCCATCTGTCCGGTAAGAGTCGAAGAAGTCATGTGATTCTCATTGCACGTTGAGCTAGCGTTGCGTCCCCAAAATGGCCTGCAATATCAGGTAAAGCTACATTCGTGCGATGGAATCCTCAGACACTTCAATAGGCCGCGCTACACTGTTGATCGTTGTATCAGCCTTTAGCTTCGGGTCGATTTCCGTCCTCACGGTTCTGACGACGACCGCTGGCGTTCCTCTCCTTACAACGATGGCATGGCGTTATGTCCTGGGAGCGGTACTCCTTGGAGCGGTAGTTCACATCAAGCGGGTCAGCTCGATCCCGAGGCAGCGGATTATTCAGCTCCTGCTAATAGGTGGGGTAGGTCAGGCGCTCATTACCTACCTGAGTCTTCATGCTCTCGAGTATATACCGGTCGGGCCTCTCGCCTTTCTGTTTTACACATATCCGGCCTGGGTCGCACTGCTCGCCGCAGTTCGAAGGACTGAAAAACTGACGCCAGTGCGTGTGCTCGCGCTGATGCTAGCACTGACAGGGGTGACAATCATGATCGGAGCACCCACAGAGAAACTCAATCCGATCGGTGTGACGCTCGCTCTCGCGTCAGCTTTTCTCTACTCAGCTTATCTGCCGACCCTGGCGCACGTGCAGGAGGATATCCCTGCCCTGCTCTCGGCTTTTCTGCTGATTGTTGGAGCAGCAATCTCGTTTGTAACCGTAGCACTGTTCGCCGGCGAGCTTTTCGTTCCCAAAGGGGCGGCTGTCTGGTCTAATATTCTCGTGCTGTCACTCGTATCGACGGTGATTGCGTTCTCTTCGCTCATCAAGGGGCTGTCGATCCTCGGCCCGGTCAGGACAGCGATCATCGCCACTGTCGAACCTTTCTTTACCGCAATCCTCGGCGCAGTGGTGCTCGCCAATCAGTTCGGTGTGGCAACACTAATTGGCGGTATCCTCATTGCTGCGGCGGTGCTGGTAATCGAGTGGAGTTCAGCCCGGGCAATCGCTACTGCGTAGGTGCCAGACGTCGCCGTCGCTCGATCTCTATAACGAGGTTCTGCAAATCGCTGGGGCTCACACCCGGAATCCTTGAAGCCTGAGCCAGCGAGTGCGGTCTGAGATTGGAAAGCTTCTGACGTGCCTCGAACGACAGTGAATTCATGTCCCCGTATTCCAGGTCATGGTCGAGGGAGAAGTCGCCCATCCTGCGCATCCGCTCGGCTTGTACTCTCTCACGCTCGAAATAACCCGCGTACTTGATCTCGAGATCTGCCGTGACGAGCGCCTCGCTGTCGAGGTCTCCACCCAGTCCAACTGCCTTCAATAACGTCTCAAGTGGAATGTCCTGACGTCTCGCTACTTCGACTATTCTGACTGCCTGTGAAAGCGGCGCACTGCTCGCACCAGAGAGGATGGATGCGGCCTCATCAGGTCGAATGCTTGTCGTCTCAGCCAGTCGCATGGCAATGTCTTCGTGCTCCAATCGCGTCTCGATGGTGGCTTCTTCGAATCTCGAGTAGATCCCGAGCCGCGCGCCAATAGGGCCGAGGCGTCTGAGCGCGTTGTCCTGACGCACGGTGAGTCTGAACTCTGAGCGGGAAGTGAAGAGCCTGTAAGGCTCATCCACCCCTCGCGTAACGAGATCATCGACAAGCACCCCGATGTACGATGTCTCTCTACCCAATACAACGGGTTGTTTATGCTGGATCGAAAGAGCGGCGTTAAGTCCCGCGACCAAACCCTGTCCCGCGGCTTCCTCGTATCCGGTTGTACCGTTTATCTGTCCGGCGAAGTAAAGACCCGGGACAGCCCTGACCTGCAACGAAGGATCCAGCTGGGTTGGCGGATAGTAGTCGTACTCGATAGCATAGCCCGCGCGATTCATTCTTACGTCCGCCAGCCCGGGAACAGATCGCAGAATCTCAAGCTGCACAGTAGCTGGAAGCGAAGTAGACAACCCGTTGACGTAAAGCTCCGATGTGTCATGTCCTTCGGGCTCGAGGAAAAGCTGGTGTCTTTCCGCAGCGGGGAACTTTACGATTTTATCCTCGACTGAAGGACAGTACCGTGGGCCACGAGACGAGATTGCGCCACCGTACATCGCTGACTTCCCGATATTGTCCTTGATGATCCTCTTGCCTTCCGCTTCGAGGTACGTGATCCAGCAGGGCATTTGAGCAGGATGCCTGGTAGCGACGCCCTGACGACGCTTCTCGTTCCAGAAGTGCGACCACGAATAATCGAACTGCTCGATCTCACTCTCCTGGGTCTCAAGCGCGGAATAGTCGACAGACCGGCCATCGATGCGCGGCGGTGTTCCGGTCTTGAAGCGCGCGACCGTAAGACCCGCCTGCTCCAATTGCTCCGCAAGGTGTGTAGTCGCGGTCTCACCAGCTCGGCCACCGGAGATACGAGTCTCGATGCCGATATGAATCCGACCGCGCAGGAAAGTACCCGTAGTGATTACAACGCTTTTTGCGCCGAAGCGTCTCCCCTCGAGGGTCTCAACGCCGAGTACACGCTGTTCGTCCGGTGTAAGAAGGAGGCGTGCAACGGTTCCCTGCACGGTCTGAAGGTTTGCCTGTTGTTCGAGGAGGGATCTGACGGCTCGGCGGTAAAGTCCGCGATCGCACTGCGCGCGAGGAGCCCAGACAGCGGGCCCTTTGCTGCGATTCAACATCCTGAACTGAATCATGGTGAGATCGGTGGCCTTTCCCATGACTCCTCCCAATGCATCGACCTCGCGCACTACCGTACCTTTCGCAACGCCTCCAATGGCCGGATTGCACGACATCTGGCCGATCGTCTCGAGCGCGCTCGTGATCAAGCCGACCCGAGCACCAAGACGCGCAGCAGCAACCGCTGCCTCGGTCCCCGCATGGCCAGCGCCTATGACTACAACGTCGAATTCGGTTTCGAAGCCCGGCAATTGCGACATACATTAAAGATAAAGAGTACCCTTGCCCTGCCGTCGGTTTCCTCTTGAATCTAACTTATGCCTCTCCAGCTCTCTCATGGCCGTGTCGTAGTTCTCATACGTCAAAGCGTATTCGAGCGCGGCGGATTTACTCGGCAAGCCATTGACGAGCGCTACAATCTTGCGGATGACGAATTCCGGGTCGAGAATGGTCTGATCGCGATCGGACCGCTGCCATCGGACGATCTGCTTCCGGAGCTGATCGAGGATCTGGAGGAGAGCGGCCTCACATACTTCGACGATTTTTTCGAGTTGAGCGGCAACTGGCCGGATTGGTTGTCTCTCTACGCGCGGGGATCGAGAGGTAGAGGAACCTAAAGGCGCTGTTCGACCACAGCCCATTCTTCGACGAAAGCTACCCCGTTCTCGATTCGGTCGATGACGACATCGGCGCCAACGGGAAGCGCCTTGGCGCTTATAGGCCGCGCAGCAATTTTCACCTTCCTGCCAAGGTACTCGTACGAGATTTCTCCCGGCGTAGAAACCGTGACGTCTCGTGTGACTATCGCCAGTTGACCTTGAATCTCCTGCTCTTCGGCGGCGGAAACAGCCGAGATTCCACGGAACGCCCACTGGGCGAGAAGCGTGATCATCCCGCTGATTGCAAGCCCTCCAACCGCTGTCGCGATCAGCAGAATTCCCCACACCGGCAGTTGCGTTCGCGATGCGAGGGGATACCCGGCAGCGCCGAAGCCGATGGCAAAGGCGGCTACCGCCGGAAGATTGAAGAACGCCGAAGGCGCGCGCGACTGGCTTCGCCGCACGCCGTTCAGCATTGCGAACACCGCCAGCAGCAGGCCGGCGATGAAAACGACGAGGAAGACTATGGGGAGAATTGCCACCACGCTCTGTAAGTAATGTGGTATGAGGCCAACTGTCGCGTGCTACTCAGGATCCTAAATACTTCCTGAACCAGGCTATCGTTGCAGGCCATGCTGCACGGGTTGCCGCCATGTTGGCTCCATCCATTCCCGTCTGTTGGCGCAGAAATCCATGACCGGCACCGGGATAAATGTTATAGGTGTAAGTCCGGCCGAGCGCCCGAAGTGCTGAGTCAGCCGGTGGAATCGTGGCATCGACGCGAGCATCGTTTCCACCGTACAGTCCCAGGACGGGCGCGTGAACCGAAGGCAGATCCGTCGTCTTTGGGGAAATGCCATAGTAGACGACTGACGCCCCAAGCCCAGGGGAATGCACCGCGTGTGCGAACGAGACACCACCGCCCCAACAGAAACCGACGATGCCGTATTTTGGTTGGGCTGCAGGTAGTGACATTCCATACCGACCAACGGCGTCGAGCTGTTTTTGAACCCAGCCGGGATCGAGAGTCCTGATAGCAGCTTGGGCTAGAGGTGCAACGACGCTATCGGGACCGTCGGGAAGATTCTTCATGGTCAGAAGATCCGGAGCAACCGCAATGAAACCATCAGCCGCAAGCTGATCTGCAACGCCGCGGATCCATGACGAAAGTCCAAAGATTTCGTGAACGACGACAACCACAGGCGCCTTGGTGCTTCGCTCGGGATACACTACCCAGGCGCGAAGACTATCTCCATCGCCGGTATGGAGGACCACCCACTCTCCATGTCGAGGAGATGCGCTCACGCGAGCGAGTGCTCCCGAAGCATCGGGCGGAAATCGTGGGTCGTTCGATGCACTGACTACGACCGATGACGATGGCGCGCCATGATCGGTGTGAGAATCGGTTACGGGAACTACTTTGTTGCTCGTGCACGCTGTAGCCGTAAGTGAGAGGACTAACCCGCGTCTGATTGCTGCCGCTTGAATGTGCATGTCAACGACTCCCCTGTTTGGCTGGCTGCCGAGTTCCCGAAGCGTTCTCGAATTGTTCAGCGAAGAACTCTCCAACACGATATTCCGCATAATAAAACGGACGCCACGGCCGCGAGCCAGCTATGAAACCGGCGTGACCGCCCCGTTGCACAAACTCCAGGTGCAGGGCCGGATTCCGTCGGGCAATATCCCGAACTTCGTCGAGAACTTCCGGCGGCAGCATGGGATCATCGACTGCGCTCAATAGTAGCGTTGTGAGTTCAATATGTTCCAGCCGTGGGAGTGAGCTTGATCGCTGATAGTAGTCTTCAGCATCCCGGAATCCATGCAACGGTCCCGTGATCAGGTTATCAAAATCCTCGAGTGTTCGTAGCCCGGAGATCTTATCTGCTGGAGCCAGATCGGGGAACCGGCCGGCTTTTTCTTGCGCCTTCCGTCTCAGCGATTTCAGGAAGAACTGCTGGTAGAATCTCGAGAATCCACGATTGATTCGTCTGGAGGATCGGGACAGGTCGAAAGGGACTGAAATTGCGGCTGCTGCCTTTAGCTGAGGCGGCAGGTCGTTGCCTCGCTCGCCGAGAAACTTGAGCAGCACATTACCGCCAAGCGAGACCCCGGCGATGGCAAGGGGAGAAGTCGGATACTCCCTTGAAACCCGCTCCAGCACGAGTGCGGTGTCCGTTGTTTCGCCGGAGTGATAGAATCGACGGGTACGGTTTGGTTCCGAGCCGCACGAGCGGAAGATCAGAAGATCCGCGCCCCATTTCCGTCTGGCTGCCTCATTGAGGAGCCCTTGCGCGTAGTGTGAACGAACGGTGCCCTCGAGACCATGCAGCAACAAGACACGTGGTACCCCAGGTGCTGCCGACAGCCGATGTAGTTCTACAAAATCGCCATCGGGCGTTTCCCAACGGTCGAGGGTAGTTGGAGCCAGAGTTTGCCGCCTGAAAAGTTTCCCCCACAGCGTCTGCAGATGACCGCCGGGAATCCACCAAGCAGGCGAATAGATTATTTCACGCGACATTGAGCACAAGTACCGGATCAACCTTCATCTTTTCAGTCTCCTACGACAGGCCAGAGCGATATTGGAAGTACAGATTTTTGGAATCAAGAAAAGCGCGGATACACGTAAGGCGCTTCGCTTTTTCTCGGAGCGAAGAGTCAAAACTCACTTTGTTGATCTGATAGAGCGTCCGGCATCGATCGGCGAGCTTCGCAGATTCGCGCAGAAATTTGGTGTGAAAGCACTAGTCGATCGAGACGCAGAGCGTTTTACAGAACTTGGTCTTCAGTACGCGCAACTTTCGGACGAACGCTGGCTGGAGAGACTTTCTGAAGAGCCATTATTGCTTCGAATTCCACTCGTCCGTAACGCAAATCTGCTCGTTATCGGGGCGGACGAAGCAACATGGAAAAGCTGGCTGGAGCTGTGAGCCGCTCTCTCGCTTGTGGGTAGGAGCCCGGGCAAGCGATATTGCAACCTCGTCCGGCTCCTCCCACAGCTACCAGCTCAAACCCGGCTCACCGACAGTGACTTACCGCGTTCTTGTCACCGATGAGATCGACGCCGAAGGTGTCGCGCTCCTATCGGCTGAGCCGAAGATTGTCGTGGACGAAGTGCCGACATTACCCAAGGACGAACTGCTGGCCCGTATCGCGGACTATGATGCGATCATCGGTCGCAGCGCCACACGGATTTCCACGGAGCTGCTGGAGAAGGCCCGCAAGCTGAAGGTGGTCGGGCGGGCCGGCGTTGGAGTCGACAACATCGCCCTCGACACTGCGACCTCCCTGGGTGTCGCCGTCATCAACGCTCCGGCCGGGAATACGATTGCGGTAGCCGAGCTGTTCTTCGGGACAGTCATATCGTTGCTTCGGCACATTTCGCGTGCGGATACCTCGATGCATGCGGGCAAGTGGGAGCGGTCAGCCCTGCTCGGCTCCGAACTGAACGGAAGAACGCTCGGGATCGTTGGCCTTGGGCGGATCGGAGGAGAAGTAGCAACCCGCGCCCGTGCCTTCGGAATGAGCGTTGTCGCCCACGATCCCTATATCGCTCAATCTCGTTTCGAGGCTTTGCGGGTTCAGGAAATAGATTCGCTCGACGCCCTGCTTGAGCAATCGGATATCCTGACTGTTCACACTCCGTTGACTGACGAAACCAAAGGCATGATCGGCAAGCGGGAGATTGCCAGGCTGCCTCAGCAATCCATTGTGGTGAACATGGCTCGTGGCGGCATCGTCGATGAAAGGGCATTGCTCGAAGCGTTGGGCGACAAGCATCTCCTCGGAGCGGTCGTCGATGCCTACGAAAAGGAACCTTTGGCAACGGACCACCCGCTGCGTGCCCTTCCGAACGTTCTTCTTACACCGCATATCGGGGCGTCGACCACGGAAGCGCAGCGCAACGTTGCGGTCGACGTCTGCATAGCGGTGCGTGATGCACTGCTCAGCGGAGAGCTGTCGCGTTCAATCAACGTGGCGGACGTCGGTGGACAATGGGCAGATGTCGAGCCTGCACTGACACTGGCGCGGCGTGCGGCAGCGGTAGGAAGAGCGATACTCGCCACTCAAGGTACGCGTGTGGTCCAACGCGTTGATGTTCGCTCGGGTTCAGGATTGACGGCCGCGAAGAGCGCGCTGCTCGCGTCGGCTGCTCGCGGTCTGCTGGAAGGCGCCGTGGAACAGGAACGGCTGAATCTTATCAACGCTCGTGCGATAGCCGAGGCTCGCGGAATAGACCTTTCGACAACCGAAACCCCAGTGCAGGACAACCCTTTTGCGGTTGAAGTGAGATTGAGCGGCGGCATGCAGGAGATCGCTATTGCCGGAACGGCGCAGCCAGGCGCACCTCCCCGCTTCTCACGGATAGGTGCCTTTCACGTGGACATTCAACCGCGCGATACGCTGCTTATTCTTACCAATAACGATGTTCCAGGCGTGATTGGTCGCGTTGGGACTCTACTCGGCGAAGCAGGCGTTAACATCGCCGAATACCACCAGGCGCGTCTGGCACAGGGAGGCCAGGCTCTTGCTGCAGTGTCGGTGGACGGAGACGTAAGCGAGGCGACTCGCGAATCGCTGCTTCGTCTTCCTGACGTGTTGTCTGCCGCGGTCGTCTGCTTTCATTCAGGGTGAGCGTCACTCCAAGCAGCGACAAAAGTGTAAGGGAAGCTTATTCAGCCGATGCATCGGGTCTTCATCTGGTTCCAGAGGTCGTAGGTCGACCTGAGTCTGTCGAAGAAGTCGTCGAGATAGTGCGGCAAGCGACGGCTGACGGCACCCCGATCACGTGCGCAGGCGCGCAGACAAGCACGACTGCAGCATCCATTTCCGACAGGGGAATGATCCTGTCCCTCCGCTCTCTCGATCGGATTTCAACGATCGACGAAGAGACAAGAACGATCAGAGTCGAGCCCGGAGCTCTCGTTGGAGAAATCAAGAGAACCGCGGCTGCGGCTGGTCTTCTCTTCGCCCCTGACCCGACCAGCGAGGAAGAATCCACGATTGGCGGAGCGATTGCCTGCAACGCGTCCGGTGCTCGCACGTTCAAATACGGTGCAACGCGAAAGCACGTACAGGCGCTCAAAGTGGTGATGGCAAATGGCGAGATGATGGAGTTCCGCAGAACCAATCTCGAGAAGAACACCGTTGGCTACGCATTCGCCCACGACCCCATTGACTGGTTCATCGGAAGCGAAGGTACGCTCGGGATAGTCGTGGAGGCCGAGCTCGCTCTCCTCCCTCTCCCCTCCCACGTCGTTGGACTCGCAATCTTCTTTAGCACAGAGGAGGCTGCCCTGAATTTCGTAGTAGCTGCGCGTGAGTCGCGAACAGTAACCCCGCGTTGCATTGAGTACTTCGACGATCAGGCAATCGGGATCGCGCGCACCGCGGCCCATGGCGGAATGTTGCCGGATGGAGCGATGGCGATGGTGTATGTGGAAGAAGAGGTTGACGATGATCTCGATTCGACACTTGCCGAATGGAGCGGTCTCATCGAGTCAGCTGTCACGGATTTCGACCCGCTGGTTTTTGATGGTGAGGCGAGGTTGAAAGAAGCCCGACAAATTCGTCACAGTATTCCATCCACTATGAATGAGCGAGGGACCAGGCATCGTGATGCAGGCGGAAGGAAGGTCTCAACTGACTGGGCGGTGCCCTATCGCAAAGTCGCGGAAGCAATCCAAACTGCACGCGGACTCGCAGCGGAATATGGAATCGAGCAGGCGGTGATCTACGGCCACGCCGGCAATGGACACCCTCATCAGAATTTCACCGCTCGTGATGCGCGAGAGCTTGCTACTATAGAAGTGGTAGTCGAACAAACGCTGAAACACGTGCTTGCCCTCGGCGGGACCGTGGCAGCGGAGCACGGAATTGGAAAGATCAAACGCAGGTGGCTTCTGCTCCAGATGAACGGGCTCCAGATCGCGATGATGACGGCGGTGAAGAGAGAGCTTGACCCTCTCGGAATTCTCGCCCCCGGAAATATTCTGTGAGCCGTTTTAACTCCGTCGTGCTCGATGTCGACTCGACCTTGAGCGGAATCGAAGGAATCGACTGGCTGGCTGCATTGCGCGGTGCCGAAGTCAAAGCGTGGAGCTCCGCACTGACCGAAAGGGCGATGGAAGGGAAGCTCCCGATCGAAGCCGTCTACAGCGAAAGGATGGGAGCAATAAGGCCGGGCTTGGCGGAAATCGAGCAATTAGGGCGAGTTTACGTCGAGCGCGTGGCGCCACGTGCGCGGGAAACACTTACCGAGCTGCGAGCACGAGGGATAGAGCTGGTAATGGTAAGTGGCGGACTACGCGAGGCGATACTGCCTCTTGCCAAAGAGCTTGGTGTCGATGAACAGCGAGTCTATGCAGTATCCGTGTTCTTCGACGAAGAGGGAAATTACGCCGGATTCGATGAGCGGTCCCTCCTGACGCGACAGGACGGGAAACGGATCACTGTGCGCGACATGGGTCTCAGAGGTCCGATACTGGCAGTCGGTGATGGGATGACGGATTGTGAAATCAGGCAGGTAGTGGAAGGCTTTGCTGCCTTCACCGGATTCATGCGGCGCGAGCCAGTCGTCGAGCGCGCCGATTTCGTGATCGAGAACTTCGACCAACTTAGAGAACTCATACTGGAATGAGCCCAACAAAAATGTTCGGCACCTTTTTCCTGCCAGGACCGACCGAAGTTCGCGAAGAAATCATGGCAGCCATGATTCAGCCGATGATTCCACATCGCGGACCTGAGTTCGAACAACTATTCGAGCGGCTTCAGCAAGGTCTTCGTCCCCTATTCAAGACAGAACGTCCGGTTTACATCAGCTCATCATCAGCTACCGGAATGATGGAGGCTGCAATCCGCTGCGCTCCGCCGGGTCGGATCCTATGTCTGGTAAATGGGGCGTTCTCGGAGCGATTTGCGCACATTGCGTCGATGTGCGCCCGCGATGTCGATCGCTACGAAGTCGCATGGGGACAGGTGCACGCGATTCCGCAACTGGACGAACGTCTCTCGATGCGAAAGTACACGGCGATCACGGTCGTTCATTCCGAGACCTCGACCGGTGCCCTCAACGATGTGCGCGTGATCTCGGATTGCGCGCATCGTCATGGTGTTGCATGCCTGATCGACAGTGTCAGTGGATTCGGAGGGGCGGAGCTTCGTTTTGATGAATGGAAGCTCGATTACGTGTTGACTGGCTCGCAGAAAGCGCTGGCTCTTCCGCCTGGTCTTTCTTTCGGCGTCGCATCGACGAGCTTCGTCGATCAGGCGAATGGGAGCCACGGTCGCGGCGTCTATTTCGACCTTGTCGAGCTCGACGCATACGCGCGGCGGAACCAGACACCGAGCACCCCGGCGCTCACACTGCTCTATGCCCTGGAAGCGCAGGCGAAATCGATAGCGGCGGAGGGACTCGAGGCCCGATGGACGCGGCACAAGGCGATGGCTGCGCGGACCCAGGAATGGGTGACGAAAATCAGCGACGAAACAGGAAAGAAGCTGGCGAATATCGCTCCTCTCGGATCTCAGTCGCCGACAGTATCCACGATCAGGCTTCCCTCGGATGTCCCTGCGGAAGCCTTCACTGCCGCAGTGGCAAAACGCGGAATTGTAGTTGGAAGCGGCTATGGCAAGCTGAAGAGCTCCACCTTTCGCATCGGCCACATGGGGGACCATACCATGGAATCGCTCGAGCGCTGCCTTGCAGCGTGCTCGAGCGTGCTGCGTTCTTGACCCAGATATCCGTTTCGAATGTCGGTGTCGAATTCGGCGCGTCGAGGATCTTCGAGGGAATAACATTCACCGTAGGCCGGGGCGACCGCTGGGGTATCCTGGGCCGGAACGGAAGCGGCAAGACAACGCTCTTCCGCCTGATCACGGGCGCGCAAAAACCGACCGAAGGGACCATTACACGCCAGCCGGATCTGCGGTTCGGGCTTCTAGAGCAGCACCGTGACTTCGGCGGAGCCAAAACGGTATGGGAAGCTGGCGCAGGGGAGTTCGCTGATCTGCTCGCTCTGGAGCACTCCCTTGCCGAACAGGCCCATGTTCTATCACAAGTGGGTGAGTCTGCCACGCCGCAAGTGCTCGCCAACTATGATCGCGACCTCGAACGATTCGATCGCGAAGGCGGCTACACTTTCACTCCGCGAGTGGACGCTGTGCTGCAAGGGCTCGGCTTCGATGCGGAGAAAGCACGCGCTCAGCCGCTCGAGCAATTGAGTGGTGGTGAGCGCGGAAGGCTTGGACTCGCGAGGCAACTGGTGAGTGGTGCCGACGTCCTGCTTCTAGATGAGCCAACGAATCACCTCGATCTGGAAACGTCGCGCTGGCTGGAGGACTACCTTCGAAATACAGACAAAACGGTTCTGCTGATCAGTCATGATCGGGCATTTCTCACCAACGTTGTGGATCACGTGCTCCATCTCGAAGGGGGAAGTGCGGTGACATATACGGGCAGCTACGAATCATTCGTCGTACAGCGGGAAGAACGGAGGCTGAGTCAGCAGCGCGCCTACGATAAACAGCGCAAAGTCATAGCCGAAGAGGAGGACTACATCAGGCGCAACATCGCCGGTCAGAACACGAAGCAGGCGAAAGGTCGGCGCAAGCGCCTCAATCGAGCTCCGCGATTGAGTGCTCCCACGGCGGAGGAAGGCAGCGCTCTCGGGCTGAGACTCGACGTCTCAGAGCGAGGTGGCGATCAGGTTGCGGTCGCACGCGCCGTAACCCTGGAGGTCGAAGGCAGAACCCTGATCTCGGACTTTACCGCAACCATTCAGCGTGGCGATGTCGTTGGCTTTGTCGGTCCGAACGGCAGTGGGAAATCAACCTTCCTTCGCGCGTTGATTGGTGAGCGCGCCGTCTCAGGCGGAGAGCTTATGGTGGGCGGCTCCATTCAGCCGAGCTATTATCGCCAGGACATGGCGCAGGTACCGTTGGATCGAACGCTATACGATGTCATAAGCGATCTCAGGCCTAAATGGGAACGCCGCCAGATTCAGGGTCATCTCGCCAGGTTTGGGTTTTCCGGTGACGAAGCTCAGCGTCGTGCCGACACATTATCTGGTGGGGAGCGCGCCCGGGTCGCGCTCGCAATGATGGTTCTCGGCCGAGCGAACTTTCTTCTGCTCGACGAACCGACAAATCACCTTGACATCGAATCGGTGGAAGCGCTCGAGGACGCGCTCGAGGAGTATGAAGGCACGATACTCCTGGTGAGCCATGATCGTGCGATGCTGGAAGCCCTGACGTCCAGAGTATGGATTCTGCACGAGCGTCACATCACCGATTTTCCGGGAACGTTCACTGAATGGGAGGAGCAAAGCCGAGAGCGCGAGCATGCAGCGGCGGTCGCAACCGCGGAGCGCGAATCACTGCGCCGGGTCAAGGAGCATAAGACAACCAGGCGACGCGAAGCACAGGGAGTGGAAACCCGTGCGGCGCTTCGTGAACTGCGTCGACTCGTCGAGGACTCGGAGAAGGAAGTCGCGGCACTCGAGAAAAGAATCGTGGAGCTTACGGCACTGCTCGAGGATCCGGAGCTCTATACGACGCGTGAGGGGACGGACAAGTCGCTCGTCGCTGGCAGGGAGCTGGACGAAACGCGGCGTCGACTCGACATCGCTCTTGAAAACTGGACAACAGTGACCGAGCGCGCGGAGCAGATCTCGGCCACCTGAGTCAAAACTCGCCGATGAATCCTATCTCCACCTCGAGATTCTGGCCGAATTGCTCACGCACCTTGTCCTGCGCCAGCGTGATCAGCTCGCGCACATCCTTTGCCGTCGCCTTCCCGAGATTGACCATGATGTTCGCGTGGATGTGGGAGATTTGGGCATCCCCGTGTCGGAACCCCTTCAAACCGACCTGATCGATCAGACGTCCGGCTCCAACGCCCTCGATCTTCTTGAATATCGAGCCGGCGCTGGGATGATATTCGAGCCAGGGATGCTTGCCACCGCGCCAGCTGAGGTTTTCCTGCATGATGCGATGCATCACCGACCTGTCTCCGGGCTCCAGCTGGAATGTCACCGCCAACGCGATATCGCGCTGCTTATGGAGGGTGCTCGTGTCATAGCCGAACTGCATGTATTCGCGGTCTACGGTTTTCCGTTTCCCGTCATAAGTAAGCAGCTCGGCTGACTCAAAGACCTCGGCAATGAACATCGTTCTCTCGCGAGCTGGGGCCGGTGAGAGAAAGTGCAGATTCTGCCACACAGCCCCACCCACTGTGCTCGGAATTCCTACGTAGTGTTCCAGTCCCGACAGCCCGCGCTCGACGGCCTGGGGTATCAACTTCGCCATCACCGCGCCGCTCTCGACCCAGAGCCTTCCGTCGTCGAGGAACTCGAGGTGGCTCGAGGTATTCCGGATGATCAGCCCCCGGAACCCCTTGTCGCCGATTAGAATGTTGGCGCCCAGTCCGAGTACGAAATACTCGAGCCCGAGATCCCGTGCGGCTGTAACTGCCCCTGCCAGATCCTCGACCGATGTTGCATCGTAGAAGAGATCGGCGGGACCACCAATCTTGAATGTGGTGTATTGAGCAAGAGGCTCATTGCGTTTGAGCCTCTTGGCGTCCAGTCGAGTTAACAATTGCCCGTAAGAGTCTGCGCGGGCCTTCTTAGAATCTGACATGTCCGAAAGAAAAGGTGTCCTGCGTCGCTGCGCTACTCTTGTGCTTCTGGCATACGCGCTTGCTCCGGTGCAGGCGCGAGGCCAGCGAGCGGAGCTCGAGAAGATCATTCAACGCAAGGTGCTCGCTAATGGCCTCGAGGTAATCGTCGTCGAGAACCATGGCGTTCCGTTAGCGACGATCGAGATCGACGTAAAGAACGGATCGTTTACGCAGACGCCCGAGTACGAAGGACTGGCTCACATGTACGAGCACATGTTCTTCCGCGCCAATTCGAAATATCCAGAGCCTAATCAATTCTGGGACAGAGCGTCGGATCTCGGAGCGGTGTTCAACGGAACTACCCAGGAAGAACGAGTCAACTATTACATGACCGTCCCGGCGGAAAAACTGGGAGATGCCATCGAGCTTCTGGCCACAGCGGTAAAAGGCCCACTGTTCCGACGTGATGAGCTAGAGCGGGAACGGCAGGTCGTAATCGGAGAGTACGATAGAAACGAATCGAGCCCGTTCTTCGAGCTCTCGCGCCAGGCGGATGCAAAACTCTATCCCGGTAACTTCAGCAGAAAGGACGTGATCGGTGACCGGCAGATAGTTCTGACGACGACGCCCGAAAAAATGCGAGTCATTCAGAACAAGTATTACGTCCCGAACAACTCTGCCTTGATCGTTTCCGGTGATGTTACCCCCGCCGCTGTGTTTGCTCTTGCCGAGCGCGAGCTGGGACAGTGGAGTCGTGGCGCCGACCCGTTCGTCGCGGATCCGATTCCGACCATTCCTCCGCTCCAGAAAAGCGAGGGAGTGCTGGTCGAAGCGCCTGTAGGCGCGGTGACCGTTCAAATCCAGTGGCAAGGTCCGAGCGTCGGACAGGATCCCAAGTCCACCTACGCGGCGGATGTGTTTTCAGACGTAATGAACGACCCGCGGTCGCAATTCCAGCAAAGGCTTGTCGACAGCGGATTATGGCAAGCTGTTGGCGTCAACTACTACACTCTCAATCACACCGGACCCATTACCATCAGTGGACAGACATCGCCTGAACAGCTTCGCGATGCGCTCGCCGCGCTCTACGGCGAAATAGCGAAGTTCGATACACCGGGCTACTTCACATCCGACGAGCTCGAGGCCGTCAAAGCGCATCGGGCTGTGACTTCCGCGTTCGATCGTGAGCGGGCCTCGGGGTTCGCGCACACTCTGGGATTCTGGTGGAGCGTCGCCAGCCTCGAGTACTACATGGGATATGTTGATTACATGGCACAGCAGACGATCGGAGACCTTCGCGCGTACGCGCGCCGCTACATCGTCGGGAAGCCGCACATTGCGGGAGTTCTCATCGCGCCGGAAGTGCGGCAGTCGCTGAAGCTCGCTCCGCAGGATCTCGTGATGGTGGGGACACGCTGATGCTGCTCTCAATTGCGATGGCGCTCGCGACGGCCACGACGAGCTTCGATGTATCCGGGGTGCACGTCATCCTTCGGCAGAACAACGCCAACAATGTCGTCGCAGCGAACCTCTACCTGTTGGGCGGAGCCCGGCAGGTGACTGAGGCGAACGCAGGGATAGAGCCAATCCTGCTCGAGGTCTCTGAGCGCGGCACCCAACGATTCCCCAAGAATTCACTGCGGCGCGCGATGTCGCTCCTGGGAAGCGAGATCGTGGTCGCTCCGAGCGCGGACTGGACGATGTTCGGAATTCGATCGAGTACGGAGGTTTTCGATTCCACCTGGTCGATTTTCGCCGATCGAGTAATGCGTCCGAACCTTGCCAAGTCGGAAATCAGCCTGGTGAAGGCTCAATACCTGTCGGGAATCAGACAGCGGCGAGATGATCCCGATGCTCTGGCTGACTATCTCGCGGACAGCATAACCTATGTGGGCCATCCATACGCGGTCTCAGTCGTCGGCAACGAGAAGTCGATCCAGGCTCTCGACTCGGCGTCACTGCGTGAATACCATCGTTCACAATTCGTAACGTCGCGAATGCTGCTGGTCGTTGTAGGGAACATCGACCGCGCGCACGTCGAGCGACTTGTGAGCCAGTCGATCGGCCAACTTCCTCGTGGCAGTTACAAGTGGACTGCGCCTCCGCGTATTCCCGAGGCGAATACGGCGATCGTAATCGAGCGTCGACAGCTTCCCACCAACTACATACTGGGCTACTATAGCGGTCCGCTCGCCAGCGGTGAGGACTATCAGGCGCTAAGGGTTGCGACTTCGGTTCTGACGGGCCGCATGTTCGCAGAGATTCGGACCCGGCAGAATCTCACCTATGACGTGCACGCCCCTTTCGTCGATCGCGCGGCGACTACGGGGGGACTCTACGTCTCGACGGCTTCGCCAGACACGACACTGAAGCTGATGCACGCCGCGATCGTGGATCTCCAACAGGGGATGCTCGACCCTGTGGGTCTCAAGCAGCTCGAAGAACAATTCATAACCGAATACTTTCTGGACAATGAAACCAATGCCGCACAGGCGGATTTCCTGGCGCGCTCACAGCTGTATGAAGGCGATTTCCGGGAAGCTGACCGCTTCGTTGACGAATTAAAGAGCGTAACGCCGCAAGCGGTTCAGAGAGTGGCAAGAAAATACATGAAGGGGTTTCGCTTTGCGTATGTCGGCGATCCAGCGAAACTGGATCCGCGCACGATAGCGTCGTTTTGACGATTGCGAAGCGCAAACGAGCAATAGCGACTATTCCGCAAACTCCTCGGCCACGACCCACGGATCCATCGCACCACTGTAAAGCGCCATTCCGACAACGGCGGCCGCAACACCGCGCTCCGCCAGTGCGCGCAGATGGTTGAGGCTTCCGAGCCCGCCCGATGCAAAGACCGGAAAGTCAGCCGCCTCGGCGACATCCTCCATGAGCGGCAGGTCTGTTCCGCGCATCGCCTCCTCGCGATGCACGGCCGTTACGAGCACACCTGCGAGAGGCAGCCCATTTAGCTCCTGGACGAGATCGAGCACGAGCCAGGGATGGGTGCGCGTCCATCCGTGAGACAGAATCTTCCGATCGCGGACATCCGCGGCAACGATGACGGAACCCGGAAAAAGGCTGCTCATTTCTGCTAGCCAGTCGAGGTCTTCCAGCGCACGCGTGCCAATGATTACACGCTGTGCTCCATCATTGAGCGAGCCCTGAATCGACTCCCTGCTCCGTATTCCCCCTCCCAGCTGAACCTCGAGGTCGGTCGCAGCGAGAACGGCTTGCACCTCGGGCGCGTTGTTGCCACGTCCAGCCACTGCATCCAGATCGACCAGATGAAGATGCCGGAACCCGTATTGCCTCCAGGCAATGGCGACTCCAACAGGATCGGGAATCCGAATAAGCTCCTGGTCATAGGAACCGGCCGCGAGCTGAACGCAGGCGCCCCCTCGGAGGTCGAGCGCAGGAATTGCGATCATCCGGAGTGCCGCAGCATCAGGGCACGAATCATGAGAGGCGAAACTGTCGCATTAATTGCATGTTAGCGAGCTTGTGAATAAATTCACAATCTCTGAAGTGAACAACTACTCTTGCAAGTGCACTACTGTACGGCTCTGGGAGGCCTCAAAAGATGCGGTTCTACGAATTCGCGGTCGCGGTTGGAGTAATTACGCTCGGCGCCTGCGCAGGCGGAGAAAAGAAACCCTCCGACACGACGCATGTTGCTGTGGATACGAGCTCGACGACAACGACAACTGCTGGTAGCTCGACGACCCCTGGCGCAATAGGCGGTGCCGTCGCGATGGCCCCCATTACCGGCAAAACCAAGACTGTGAATATGGTTGGAGATGCAAAGGGCTATCGGTTCGAGCCCGCCAACTTCACGATCAAGCAGGGAGATGGCATCAAGTTCGTGGTGGTCAGCGGCGGTCCCCACAACGTTGCGTTTGATCCCGCTACGATTCCGCCCGATGTAAAAGGCCAGCTCGATGCCAACATGGGCACGGACAAGATGGGTGAGCTCTCGAGCAACCTGAAAATGAACCCCGGCGAGTCAGTCACGGTCTCCTTCGGCAACATCAAGCCCGGCCAATACCCGTATCACTGCGTTCCGCACCTGGCGCTGAACATGAAGGGTGTCATCACGGTTCAGTAAGCTGATTTGAGGATGACGAGACGGCGGGGCAAACGCTCCGCCGTCTTTTGTCATCCCGTAAAAACCACTCGGCGCTTAGATTGGGTTGTTGACGAGCAAACAAGCGCGACCCCGGCCCGTACCTGTCGGGATGCTTCTCCTCCCAGAACGGACCCTCTCGCGCCCGCGCCATACTCAGTGAATCTTTGACGGATGAACGTTCATAGCATTGCACGGATGAGCGGGGGCTCTGCTTACCTCTGGATGGCGGCGCGTGCCAGGAACGCGCTACGCCGGGTCGTAGTGTTTGGCATCGTTGGCGGCGTAGTCTTTATCGGCGCTTTGATCGCATTCGTCGTCGTTCCGAGAAACGCTTCACGAAAGGCGCTGGCGGTGGCCGCGAACATCGAGAGCCGAACGGATTCCGGTCCAACCGTCGCCGCGAGAGACCGCTATCTGGCGGAGCTGACCGCCACAGATTCCGTGTTGAATGCAACACGCCTCGCTCTGATGCCCGTTCCGGCAGCTGTCATAGATACGTTCCCGCCGGCGGTCCGCGCGCAACGTGACTCTCTGGGCGCGGAGCTCGCGACGCTCAATCGTTTGATCGACAGAGCCGAAAACGCTCCCCTTCCAACGTCCTATCGCGCGCTTGCTGCATCGCCTGTAGTAGCCGCCGACCCTAGAGTGCGTCTGCTACTTGACTCTTTGGCGGACATTGAGCGTGATCGGAATGCTTTTGGTGCCGTAGGAGGCGTAGACCCTGTATATCTGTCGCTGACGTCGAGAGCGAACGCGATCGGCCGCCAAATACAGGGGATCGCTGATGCGAAGCGCGGTGAGGTGCGAGGAAAGCTGGCGCTGATACGCCCGACACCTGCCCCCGTAGTGAAGCCCGTAATAACGGTCGACACGACAAAACTCGTCGCCCAGCGCGCGACTGCGCAGCAGAACTATGCGACTGCGGAAGCGCAGCTGGATCAGATAAACCAGAAGAACGCACGCATTGATCGTGAGTCGGCACACGCGCGCGACCTTGCCAACGTGGGTGCTCCACCGTGGGCGATGCTCGCCGCTGCAGTGGTGCTCGCACTGGCCGTTGGATTTGCGGCATCGTTCGGAACCGAGCTCAAGCGCCCGCACATCGCCGACCCGCGCGAGGCGGAGCAAATAAGCGGCGCTCGCGTGCTCACCGTGATCAAGCCGCCGGAAGTCGTCGTGGAAAGAAGCCGCCGGCAAGCGGATGTCGAGGCACCACCTCTTATTGATGTCGTATCTGAGAGTTACAGAACGCTTTATCTGCACATCGCGTCGGTGGAAGCAAGCGTCCCCATCGTCACGATCACGGGCGACGACCCCGGCATTGTCGCGACTGTCGCGGCGAACCTGGCTGCATCCGCAGCCTACGAGGCGCGGAGCACTCTGCTCGTTGACGTCGATCCCACAACGTGCAGCGTCGCCAGCGTCCTGCGAATCCGACCTGACCCCGGCCTTTCGGGAATCATCACCGGCAACGCAACCTGGCCGGAAGCGATCATTCCGACGACCATCGGTCGCGACCGCCCGCTGGATGTGCTTCCGAGCGGCACGCGGCGCTCCGGACTTCCGGAACCAAATGTCGTTGAGGAGGTGCGCAAAGAGCTCGCTCGGATGCAGCGACGCTATGACTTTATCATCATCGCAGCTCCAACCAGCTACGTTCAGCGGAGCGCCAACAGCATCATCCCGGCTCCGGACGTCATACTCTGTGCGAGAATCGCCCACACCACTGTGGGGGGACTCAAGAGCGCTGTGGACAGCCTTCGCGGGGCCGACATGCGTATCCATGGACTCGTGCTATGGGATGCGGAAATGCCACAGCTGGAGACGCGCGAGGAGATGCTCGGGGCCACTCGACAATCAGGAGCGTTTCAGCCAGAGCTTGCGACGGCGCGGTAGCGGGCAATGGCCGAGACAATTCCTGATCTGAGAAGCGTCCCGAAAGCTCGCGCGTACGCCGAGTTGAAGGGACACAGCGACGCCATTCTCGAGGGCATCGACGATGATGTGACAGCGATGGCTACGATGGCTGCTCTGGTGCATCACGCATTCGGCCATCTGTGGACCGGTTTCTACCGTGTCGTTGTTCCCGGACAGCTCCTCCGAGTCGGACCGTATCAGGGAAGCCTCGGCTGCCTCGACATTGCGTTTGGTCAGGGGGTGTGCGGAACGGCTGCTGCAGAAATGAAAACCGTAATCGTCGCGGATGTCGAAAAGTATCCCGGGCACATCACGTGTGATGCGCACTCTCGATCAGAGATCGTCGTCCCCGTTCTCGATCAACGGGGTGATTTAATCGCGGTTCTCGACGTAGATTCTGACCGGCTGGAGGCGTTCAAAGCAGAAGACCAGCAAGGGCTCGAACGGCTTGTGTCCTGGTTTGCAACGAAGCAATGACAGTTACCGGTTACTCCGACGTAATCAATCACGCACTCGCGTTCGCGGCCAAGCATCACGACCGCCAGGTGCGAAAGGGAACGAAGCTTCCCTACCTCACGCATCCCGCGAACGTCGCGGTGATTCTTACTCGATATGGCTGCGACAGCAATACGGTCGTCGCCGGGATCCTTCACGACGTAATCGAGGACTGCGTTCGGGAAGGCTATTCCCGGGAGATGCTGGAGCAACGAATTGGCGACAAATTCGGCGCGAAAGTTCTGGATACCGTATTGGCCGTAACTTACCGCCGACACGACGACGACGGAGTGGAGCTTTCCGGCGACGACCGCAAGACAGACTATCTGGAACGGCTGTCAGTCGCGAGCGAGATGGCGCGTTGGGTTTGTGCCGCCGACAAGATTCATAATGCGTCGTCGATCCTTTCGGATCTGAGGAGAACCGTGGATGCCGAGACGATCTGGAGTCGCTTCGGCGCGGGGAGAGTCGGAACAGGTCGCTGGTATCGCCAGGTCTACGAAAGGCTTCGCGAGGTCGGATTCGATGCTCCGATCCTGGAGGAGCTCGACGCAGTTTCGGGCGAGCTCCAGGAGCTAGCCGGCTGAAGCAGGCGCTAGCCGAGCGTCGCAGCCGTCGCCGTCCCTGTGCCGTAGGTCTTCTCGACGTATTGCTCGAGTATCCTCAAGAACTCTGGAACGATCGTTTCGCCTTTGAGGGTGAGCAACAGCTTGCCGTCGACGTACACAGGCGCCTTCGGGTCTTCGAAGGTTCCAGGAAGCGAGATGCCGATATTCGCGTGCTTTGACTCTCCCGGCCCGTTAACGACGCACCCCATCACCGCGACCTTCATTTCTATCACGCCAGGATAACGATCGCGCCACGTTGGCATCTGCTCCCGCAGATAGGTCTGGATGTCTTCCGCCATGTGCTGGAAGAAAGTCGATGTCGTACGGCCGCACCCCGGGCACGCGGTGACCTGCGGGTTGAAGCTCTGCAGCTCGAGCGATTGAAGGATTTGCTGCGCGACGTTCACCTCTTCGGTCCGATCTCCGCCGGGACGCGGAGTCAGGGACACGCGAATCGTGTCTCCAATGCCTTCCGACAGCAGGATCGACAACGCCGCCGTGCTGGCGACGATGCCCTTTGACCCGAGCCCCGCCTCGGTGAGACCGAGATGCAGCGGGTAGTCGCATCGAGCTGCGAGCTGGCGGTATACGTCCAGGAGATCCTGAACGCCCGACACCTTCGCGGAAATGATAATGCGGTCATGACCGAGTCCCACTTCTTCAGCGATGAATGCCGAGCGTAACGCGCTCTGGATCATCGCTTCGATGTAGACCTCCTTAGCGGCTCGCGGCTCGTCACTGCGCGCATTGTCATCCATCAGCGTTGTGAGAAGGTCCTGGTCGAGCGAGCCCCAGTTCACACCGATCCTGACTGGTTTCTCGTTATCGAGCGCTATCTGGATGATCGTTCGAAAATTCTCGTCACGCCGCTTTCCACCCACATTGCCCGGATTGATTCGGTATTTGTCGAGGGTTTTCGCCGTCGCGGGATATTTCGCAAGCAGCAAATGACCGTTGTAGTGAAAGTCTCCGATCAGCGGAACGGAGACGCCCATATCAATCAGTCTGCTCGCGATTTCCGGCAGTGCGCGTGCAGCATCATCGTTGTTTACCGTGACCCGGACCAGCCGGCTTCCGGCTCTCGCCAATTCCGCCACCTGGAGTGCCGTACCCGAAGCGTCGGCTGTGTCGGTGTTGGTCATGGACTGCACGACGATGGGGTGGGACGACCCGACGGGTACGCCACCCACGATGGCAGTCACGGTCTTTCTGCGCGCGATAGTTGTCAACGGTTCTTGCGTGTGTTGAATTTGAAAGCTAATTCCCTGGCCCGGGCGGTGCATGTGAACAACTTCACTTCTTCTTCCCCGGCACTTACTGGAGCTTAGATGGGTGATACTCCCGAGGTGGCTGATACTGCGCCTGCATCCTCTCCGCCAAAGAAAACGTTCCGCAAGGCAGTGGTGATTCTGCTCTTGATGATCGTCCTTGTACCCCTGGTGATTTTTTCACTCTGGAGCTGGGTGACACTGGGCTACGTGTATTCCACGGGTGAGCGTGCGGGATACGTGCAGAAGCTTTCAAAGAAGGGGTGGCTCTGCAAGACCTGGGAGGGCGAGCTCGCGATGGTCAATCTCCCCGGGTCCGTGACTCCTCAAATCTTCAATTTTACAGTGCGCAGTGACTCGATCGCTTCAATTCTGGAGCAGGATCTGGGAAAGCGTGTTTCGCTGACCTATGAACAGCATCGAGGGGTCCCGTCGTCGTGCTTTGGAGAGACCGAGTACTTCGTCTCAAACGTCCGTATCGTGGGCCCTTGAATCTTTCTATTGTCTGCTCAGCCGGTCCTTGCTATTTTTCCGCCAAGTCGAGCCAGGAGTACGGGTGAAAGCCCTTTGCTGCGGGCTCAAGTCCAATGCGGGGTTAGCGAGACCCGCGTATCAGATTGTCGAGGGTCGGGCGTAAATTCCGCTGCCCAAGACACAATTTTCCAGGAGTAGGGAATGCGTACGACCGGCAAAGTGAAGTGGTTCAACGATGCGAAGGGCTTTGGATTCATCACACCTGACAACGGGCAGAAGGATTGCTTCGTTCACTACAGCGCAATCTCCGGCTCGGGGTTCAAGTCCCTTGCAGAAGGTGACGCGGTAGAGTTCGACATCGTCGAGGGTCAGAAGGGTCCAGCTGCCGAGAACGTGACGAAGGCTTCTTAAGCCACGTCCGCTTCACTGGCACAATCTGGCGGGGCGTCTCAATCGAGGCGCCCCGTTTTGTTCTTGTGGGGACGACCTCTCTTCGGAATCGGAGCGATCTCGACGGCGCTTTCAAGGCGGTCGAGCAGGGCTGCCCGAAATGATGATAGATCGAGAGTAAGCATCAGTCCTTGCGCCGCGATGTACCGACCCTCGTTGTTCGCGAGATTCTCGGCCACGGCAATCGCCTTTGCGGTTGGTAATCCAAGCTCCCGCACCAGCAAAACCGCGAGCGCCAGACCAACCAAGCCCTCGACAGTAAGTCGACGAGATACTCCCTGTCGCTCCCGTGCAATGCCGGAAACACGATTATGCGACAGCACATTGTCGAGCCACTTCCCAGAGGTTCCGAGTGTAAGTGCAGCTGTAGCAATAGTATACGCCCGAGCCATTCAATGATCCTACTAATTTAGGATATTTAATCTTAGTTTATGCCTACTTCCATTACAACGCGCTTCTCACGTTATATTGTCCCGCCTCTTGCAACTCACTCAACAATGAATTCCGGTCAGGCCAGATGAAGCGAATTTTGACAATTATTGCAGTTTCGGTTCTCGCTTCACCCTTTCTATCCACTCAAGTGGCTGGTCAGAAGACATACGCTCTTGGAATCGGTGGGGGCGCGGCGATACCAGTCGGAAAGTTGAGCGACACTCAGGTTACCGGATTCAACGGGATCATTGCTCTCGCACTAGGTGCTCCCGACTTGCCGATTGGCGTTCGATTTGATGGGATCTATAACGACTTTTCGCGCAAGAACGTCACTTCGTCCCAGGCCGGAGCGACCAACACTTATAGTTTTCGAGTCGCCGGTATACTCACCAACGCCGTCTTCGCTTTCCCGGGAACCAGCGTCAAGAGCTACATCGTGGCGGGAGGAGGGTGGTACAACACGAAGTTTGATGTCGCCGGTTCGAAGTCGGAGAATCATCTCGGACTGAATGCCGGAGCCGGTCTTACGTTCGGATTAGGGCCGATCGCGAGCTTCATTGAATCGAGATATCACTTCATCTCCCGCGAGCCCGCGAAAGGTGGAGTAATCCACTTCGTCCCAATTACATTCGGGTTGATGTTCTGAGTTTGGAGAAAGAAAATGGGCACGATCATGCGTATTTTTTTTTGTCAAACTTCGCTTCCTAGACCGCCCGAAGGACTAACTCGTTCCCCCGTGCTGCATCTGTTGCTGGCCGGAGAGCTTCACGCGCGGAGCGAAGTTGTGCACTGAGCGCAGTCGGACCCGTACCGCCGGGAACATCGCGACGCGCCACTGAGCGTGCGGGGTCGAGCCAGTCAAGAACGTCGTCGCCGAATAATGAATGCGCAGCCTTGAACGATGCGAGCGGCAGTCCATCGAGCTCGCAGCCTTCGCGCTCACTCTCGCGAATCAATGAGCCGATTGAAGAATGGGCCTCGCGGAAACTGGCTCCCTTCTCCACCAGATAGTCGGCGAGATCGGTCGCCATCATGCTGCTCGACAGCGCAGCCCGCATTCGCTTCGGGTTGAAGCGAATCTCCTGCAGAGCGCCGGATACAGCGGGCAGCACCAGCAGGATCGTGTCAACAGCGTCGAATAACACGCGCTTGTCGTCCTGGAGATCCTTGTTGTAGCCGCTGGGTAATCCCTTGAGCGTCGCTAGGAGCGTCGTCAGATCTCCGATGGCACGCGCACCTGAGCCACGCGCAAGCTCCAACGCATCGGGATTGCGTTTCTGCGGCATCATGCTCGAGCCCGTCGTGAACGCATCGCCGAATTGAACGAATCCGAATTCGCTCGAGCCGTAAATGATCAGATCTTCGGCGAGTCGGGAAAGATGTGTGGCTGTCATCGCCACCGCGAACAACAGCTCGGCCACGAAATCTCGATCGCCAACAGCATCAATGCTGTTCTGCGACACGGAGCTGAAACCAAGACTGCCTTGGAGCAGAACCCGGGAGATTGGAAACGCGCAGCCAGCGATCGCACCCGAACCAAGCGGTAATACCGCCGCACCACGTGACGCCGAAGCAATCCGTGCTCGATCCCGCTCGAGTGGCCAGAAGTGCGACAACATCCAGTGTGCGGCGGCTACGGGTTGGGCGCGCTGAAGGTGTGTGTACGCCGGCATCAGCACGTCGTCGAGCGTCACCGCGTGATCGAACATTACCTGCTGCAAGGTGCAGACTGCGTTATCGAGCTTCGTACACGCGTCCATCGACCAGAGACGGGTTGCGGTTGCGACCTGGTCATTCCGGCTGCGGCCGGTGTGGAGCTTCGATGCTACGTCGCCTACTTCATCGTGAAGCATTCGATCGATCAGCGTGTGCACATCTTCGTCCGATGGAAGCGGCTGAGCACCAGCCGCGAGCTTCTGCCCAACTGTAGCAAGGCCGCGCTCGATTTTCTTGCTTTCCTCGAGCGTCAGGACTCCGGCCCCCCAAAGGGCCACTGCCCAAGCCTGAGATAGATTGATATCGAACGGCCAGAGACGGTAATCGGTGTTAATGGACCGGTTGAGTGCGTCTAGGGCAGCCGCAGTCGGGATCGAGAACCGTCCACCCCAAAGCTTGTGCGATGAGTGGTCCGACATAGTGATCTCCTTGCCGGTCAGGCGATGGCCAGAGTCGCAGGCTCCTGCTCTTTCGTTTCGCTTCGACGCTGTGCTGCCGCTGCCAACTCTTGGTCCCGGATCGCGCGAACCCGCGCGGAAAGTCCGTACAGCCGGATGAAGCCCGCAGCGTCGCTCTGTTGGTAAACGTCGTCTTCGCCGAATGTAACGAAACGCTCGTCATAAAGAGCGTAATCACTCTCGCGACCCACCACCGAGGCGGTTCCCTTGTAGAGTTTGAGCGTCACAGATCCGGTGACGCGTTCCTGAGTCACGCTCACAAACGCGTCGTAGGCCTCACGCTCGGTCGTCCACCAGCGGCCTTCATATACGAGGTCGGCGTAGCGTGGAGCGATGCTATCCTTGGCGGCCAGAGTCCGTCGGTCAAGCACCAGTTGCTCCAACTCGCTATGAGCTGAGTAGAGCAGAGTACCACCCGGAGTTTCGTAGACGCCGCGCGACTTCATCCCGACGAGTCGATCCTCGACGAGATCGATTCGTCCGACTCCGTGCCGCCCGCCAATCGTATTGAGCGCGACGACAAGGTCCACTGGATCCAGCTCGGCGCCATTTACGGACATTGGAGTCCCGTTGACGAACCCGATGGTGACTTCCTCAGGCTCGTCAGGAGCGTTCTCCGGCGCGGTCGTCAGCATGAAAAGGTCGGCTGGCGGTGCAGTCCCCGGTTGCTCGAGCACGCCGCCCTCGTGAGAGATGTGCCAGATATTCCGGTCGCGGGAATAGATCTTTTCCCTCGTAGCCGTAATGGGGATCTTGCGAGACTCGGCGTAGGCAATCGCGTCCTCGCGGCTCCGAATGTCCCACTCGCGCCAAGGCGCGATAATCGGGAGATCCGGCGCAAAGGCAGCGTATGTCAGCTCGAAGCGCACCTGGTCGTTTCCCTTGCCGGTGCAGCCATGAGCAAGGGCATCTGCCCCGACCTGGCGCGCGATCTCAACTTGCCGGCGCGCGATAAGAGGACGCCCCATCGAGGTGCCCAGGAGGTACTTCCGACCGTAGATGGCGCCAGCGCGGAGAGTGGGCCACACGAACTTTTCCACGAATTCCTGGCGCAGATCTTCGACGTAGCACTCGTCGGCCCCCGATGCGATTGCTTTTGCCCGTACTCCCTCCAGCTCGTTGCCCTGGCCGATGTCCGCGGCGACGCAGATGACGCGCGCGCCATAGCGTTCCTTGAGCCAGGGGACGATGATGGATGTATCGAGCCCACCGGAGTAGGCAAGGGCAATTGTACGAATCACGGGCGCCTCAGTCAATAAGTATACAGAATCACTGAATATTTAATCGGTCGGGCCAGCCCCGTCAAGACTTTAGCCCGGCTCTCCAGCGAGGGCTTTGAGGCGCCGGAGAACGCGCTCACGGGCGGCAACGGAGCGGCAGATGATCAGGATTGTATCGTCGCCCCCAACGGTGCCAAGGACATCGGACCATCCCTCGCCGTCGAGAGCTGCGGCAATAGGCTGCGCACCTCCAGGAACCGTGCGGAGCACTAGCATCTCGCTCACACCGTCGATCCGGAGGAAGAGCTGCGGCAGGAGGGTATCGAGCGCGGCTCTGCTTTCCTCTATGCTGCCGTCGGTAATCGCGTATCTGGCGCCTTCGGGAGTCGGTACCCGGGCGAGCCGCAATTCCCGCAGGTCGCGAGACAGAGTCGCCTGGGTCACGTCCCAGCCACGCTGGAGCAGCAGCTTGCGGAGATCCTCCTGGCTGCTCACGACTCGAGAGTCTACGATCTCGAGGATCGTGTCGTGTCGTTCGCGCTTGTTGGCCACGGAACTGAGTTTAGCACTGCAGAAAGGATTGCGCGAGCGGACGGTCCAGATCATTGACGGGCCGTGAGTGTAATGTTATGCATTCCTTATGCATAAAGTTCCGGTGGGAGTCCTCGGTGCGAGCGGCTATGCGGGTCGGGAGCTGTGCGGGTTGATCGCGCGACATCCCAGCCTCGAGCTTGCCTTTGCCTCTGCTAACGAGCAACAGGGGCAGCGCGCTCGCATCGGAGCAACTGAAGTGACCTATGTCGCGATGGAAGACGCGCCGTTGAACAAAGCGGAGGTTGTCTTCACAGCGCTTCCGCATGGCGCATCGGCCAAGTGGGTCGGAAATGCACGCGATACCGGAGCGCGCGTGGTGGATCTTTCGTCCGATTTCAGGCCGGGGGCAGGTGGGGCAATCAACCAGTCCCAGGCGCCTTACGGGCTCACCGAACTCATGCGCGCCAAGATTCCAGGGGCGGACATCGTAGCGAATCCCGGTTGTTACCCGACTGCCATTTTGATTGCCATCGCGCCACTGCTAAAGGAAGGTTGGGTGGTACCTGGGGCTACCATCAACGTCTCCGCTGCCAGTGGTGTTACCGGCGCCGGCTATTCGGCTCGTCCCGATCTGTTATTCGCCGAAGTCGCCGAGGATTTCCGTGCGTACGCGGTGGGGAATGAGCACAGACATATCGCTGAAATGCAAGCGGTGACGAAGGAGCTGGGTGGCCGCGACAACGACATACTGTTCACGCCCCATCTGCTTCCGGTCGCCCGGGGAATTCTCGCGACGATCACCATTCCGGTTAACGAGTACTCTGACGATCCCTCCGAGCTCTGGCGCGATTGTTATCGCGGGGAGCTATTCATCGAGATCGCGGACCAGCCGCCGTCGCTCAAGGATGTCGTACGCCGGAACGTCGTGCGCCTTAGCGTTGCCAAGGCAGCCAACGTGCGCCAACCCACTCTCATCATCATTTCAGCAATTGACAACCTGGTAAAGGGAGCCGCGGGGCAGGCGCTGCAAAACGCGAACGTTCTGCTGGGCCTGAGCGAGCAGGCGGGGTTACCGGCATGATGCGCGTCGTGAAAATTGGCGGACGGGCGCAGGGCGATCCTTGCCTGGCAACAACTCTTCGCGAGGCGTGGGATGCCGAACCTGGCGAGCTTTGTATGGTGCACGGCGGTGGTGACGAGATGTCCGCAATGCAGCGCGCGCTGGGAAGGGAACCGGCATTCGTTGGCGGACGCCGTGTCACATCGGAGGGAGATCTCGAGCTTCTGCGCATGGTGCTATCTGGCGTCGTCAACAAGCGGCTCGTGAATTCGCTGGTCGCTGCCGGTCTTCCCGCGGTGGGTCTATCGGGAGAAGATGGTGCTCTGATTGGTGCGGAGCTGATCGATCCTGCGTCGCTTGGGTTCGCGGGTCAGCCCGTCCTGGTGAAGGCAGGTATCCTTCGGACTCTGTTGAAGGGGCGGTATTTACCGGTGATCTCGCCGGTTGGATACAACGCGAGGAGCTCGAAGGGCGGTCCGCTGAATGTCAATGGTGACGATGCCGCTGCCGCCATCGCCGTCGCGCTCGAAGCCGAAGAGCTGCTGCTGATCGCTGATGTCGAAGGCGTTCAGGATCGCGACGGTGAAGTCATCTCCAATCTGAGCATTGAAACCGCCCGTGAGCTGACGGCAAACGGCATTGCTGTCGGCGGCATGGCAGCCAAGCTCGAGTCGGCTCAGGCCGCCCTCATTGCCGGAGTTGCTCGCGTAAGAATCTGTGATCTTGCCGGTCTCGGCGATGGTGAGCGCGGAACCTTCGTTACCCATTCTCAGAGTGTTGCTTTATGAACACAATCACGCTGCCGATCGAAGAGGAAGTCGTGACCATTTCGTCGTCGGAGTCATCTCCGCTCCTTCCAACTTACAAGCGCGCACCGATGCAGCTCGTGATGGGAGATGGCGTAGAGCTCATCGACTCCGATGGCAAGCGCTATCTCGATTTTGCAAGCGGGATCGCGGTGAATGCGCTCGGTTATGGAGATGCGGGAATTGCGCAGGTAATAAACGAGGCGCTGAGCACCGGCCTGATCCACACATCGAACCTCTATCGAACCTCGCCCGGTGAGCAGCTCGCCGCCAAGCTGGTTGAGCGGTCGTTCGCGTCGAAGGTATTTTTCTGCAACTCGGGGGCGGAGGCGAATGAAGGTGCGTTCAAGTTCGCGAGACGGTGGGCCCGAAAGACCGGCACCGATGCAAAAGTCGAGATCATAGCCCTGCGTGGAAGCTTTCACGGCAGGCTCTTCGCGTCTCTCGCCGCTACCGATCGTCCCTCGTATCGCGCACCGTTTCGCCCACTCGCCGGCGGGGTCTCGATATGTGAGCGCGACCTCCGCGATCTCGATACCGCCCTCGAGGGAGAGACGGTTGCGGCTCTGATCGTCGAGCCGATCCAGGGCGAAGGAGGAGTGCGCGTACTCGATTCCGATTTTCTCCGCCGCCTTCGTACTCTGACCGCGGAGCGGGAGATCGCTCTCATTTTCGACGAGATCCAATGCGGTCTCGGACGTACCGGACATTTTTTCGCATACGAGAACATCGGAGTCGTTCCCGATATGCTGACGCTTGCCAAGCCTTTGGCTGGCGGGTTGCCGATGGGTGCAGTTCTCGTGTCGGAGGAGATTGCAGCGACAATTCAGCCGGGAGATCATGGAACGACCTTTGGCGGCGGGCCGCTCGTGGCGACTGTTGCCGGGTATGTCGTCGACCGGCTGTCGGATCCATCTCTGCTCAGGGCCGTTCGTGAAAACGGAGCATGGCTCGGTGATCAGCTCGACGCAGTCGCGCGACGCTCTGGAAAAGTGAGAGCCATTCGTGGAACCGGCTACATCTGGGGTCTCGACGTGGTCGAATCGGCGAATGAAATCGTGAAACGCGGTTGGGACGAAGGTCTGCTCGCGCTCACGGCTGGAGATCACACGCTCCGCATTCTTCCGCCCCTCGTAATGGACCGGGATGACCTGATGCGCGGCGTGCACATTCTCGAGAGCATCATCGGCCATTAGTCTGAAACCGGAGTCGCCAATCACCGCGTCTCCGGTTAAGATTGCGGGGACATTTTCCCCAGAGATGTATGGCATCGACGAGACTCTCGTCCCGCCGACTCATCGCGCTGTTCGTGGCAATCGGGTGCGCGCCCATAGCGCCCAATACTGGTCCGTCACCGTCAGTATCGCCCGCGTCTGACACAGTCGGGGCGCGGCGCCTGTTCGAGGAGAACATAGACGCGATACACAAACGCGACCGCGCGCGGTATCTCGCCACGTATCTTCACACAGCCACACTGGGACGCAATGGACCAGCGGGGCTCGAGCTCGGTTACGATGGCTGGAGCGCACGCCGCGATTCGACGTGGCCCGACACTCTCGTCGCCAGGAATCTGCGGGTGCTGCCAATTGCGCCCGGGGTCGTGTACGGCACTTACTGTTACACCGTGACGCAGAAGGACACGACCTCGAGCGGCGTCTCCGAACGAGTCTTCGTGAAGACGCCCGAAGGTTGGCGAATAGCCGTCACGACGGCGTTTGGACTACCAGCGGGTGCGCCCGCACAGTGCAAGTAAGAAAACTGCCAAGAAGGAATCAATGACTTGTCGGTCCCAAAGCATTCTGTTGTCTGTAGTGCTCTCCGGCCTGGTTGCGGCGCCCGCGCAATCACAGGCCCGTGACTCTTCCAGACCGAAACTGGTGCTATTCATCACGGTCGACGCGATGCGTCCCGACTATCTCTCGCGTTTCGGGTCACAGCTCACTGGTGGACTGAGCAGACTCTATAGGGGCGGCGCCGTATTCACTAACGCGTTTCAGGATCATGCGATAACGGAGACGGCGCCAGGGCATTCAGCGACGATGTCGGGCCGTTTCCCGGTTCACACCGGCATCTCAGCTAATTCCGCTGGCGTAAGCGACACGACGGTTACGCTCCTCGATGCGCCTGGTCCGGGAGCATCGCCGTTTCGCTTTCGCGGCACTACGCTCGTCGACTGGCTGATCGCCAAAGATCCGCGCACTCGCGTGCTCTCGGTATCGAGGAAGGACCGCGCCGCGATTCTTCCGATCGGAAGGTCGAAACAGCCCGTCTTCTGGTATGCACCGAACGGAAATTTCACGACGAGTACGTACTACGGCTCTGCTCTTCCGGATTGGGTGAACGCTTTCAATGCGCGGAAACTTCCCGCGAGTTTCGCTGGACGCGCGTGGCAGCTGTCGTTACCGGAGAGCGCGTACCCCGAACCTGACAGCATTCCGTTAGAGTCTGGCGGAGTCGGATTCCTGTTTCCGCATGTCGAAAGTGCTTCGCCTGATACGGCTGCCCGCGTGCTCGCTGAGTTTCCATGGATGGACGAGCTGACGCTCGATTTCGCGCTCGCCGGCGTCAACGCGCTCAATCTCGGCGCCGGCCCACAGACCGATGTGCTGGCAATCTCGTTGTCGACCACCGACGCGATCGGCCACCGCTATGGACCCGATTCGAGAGAGCTCCACGATCAGATACTTCGCCTCGATCGATCGCTGGGCGCGTTCCTCGATTCGCTCTTCCGCATTCGAAATCAGAAGGACGTCGTCATAGCTCTGACGGCGGATCATGGTCTTACGCCCTTTCCGGAAATTCACGCGCACGATCCAAATACCGGGGCGAACCGCATCAACGTGCGGCCGGTTCTGCAGCGACTGAGCAACTCGCTCTCTGAAGCCGGCGTACCAGGCTACGGACTCAACTACGTTGGCGCATACAGCGGCAATGGCTTCTCGTTCGACGGTGGAGTATTGGAACTCGACCGACCGGCTCTCGCGAAAGCAAGGATCAATCAGGACTCACTCCTGCGCGCGGTGCGCGCTGACTTTCTTCGCGTGCCTGGCGTTGCGCGCGCGGACAGGATTTCCGACCTCGCGCGGGCAGATACCGTGAATGACAGAATCGCGCGCAGGTGGCTGCACATGTTTGGTGACGAGAGCAAGGCAGCTCTGGTGGTGACTCTGGCTCCCTACAACTACTGGCTGGCCGGCTATCAGGCGCAGCACGGAAGCCCGAATGATTCGGACGCGCAAGTCCCGATCATTTTCTACGGGAGCGACATCAAGCCTGGGCGCTACACAGAATTTGCAAGGGTGGTCGACATGGCCCCCACTCTGGCGGCAATCGTTCGTGCAACACCGCAAGAGAAACTCGACGGCCACGTGCTTCAGAATGCGATCCGGTAGGGTCTCACTTCATTCCGTCTGGAAGGCTTTTGACGAGGCGGAGTTCGGGCCGAAGAACATTCTGAATCTTCGAGAGTCCCTGCCAACTGCCGCGGACGCTCGTCATCGTGCCGAGGCATGGTTACGCGAGCGACAGGTCGCAGGGACGAGCGAAGTCCTGGTGATAACCGGACGTGGCAACCAAAGTCCCGGGGGAGTCTCCGCCGTACGCGCGGCGATCGTCGCGCTTTTGCCGGCTCTGCGAAGACGTGGTGTCGTAAGTGAGTGGCGGGAGCATACACCGGGATCCTTCGTCGTGAAACTGGGCTCGATTTCGGCTCTTCTCAACGCCCCGAGGCGCAAGCGTGACCACGCGTTGGTGACAACGCCGCCCGAGCCGCAATCACTGGCGGGACTGGAAAGCTCTACTCTGTCGCTGCTTCGACGATTGGCGGTTCGTTCTCTGGAGTCGCTCGGAGTACGCCACCCGGAGAAATACGTGGACGAGGAGATGTTAGCCAAATTCAACTCACTCGCTGGCAGCGTTGCTCCGGGAGCAGAAGGAGAAGCCAGACTTCGTGAAGCAATCTCCGCCGCTCTCGAACAGCTGGACGAATAGACACCGCCCCTTCAACGGCACCAAGCCCAAACCGAGGTATCCGTCGGTAAATGAACAGGAAACTCGCATTCTCAATGACGCTCGTGCTCGCTCTTCCGCTTGGTGCGCAGACGAGTCCCGGCTACTCGCCCCAGTCAGCGGCAACCGAGCGTGCTACGGAAGCCGATGTCATCACCCGTCCATCGCCCGCGAGTGCATCCGCACACTCGAAGTTTCTCTCGTTCCAGCCTCACATGGCTGGCACTCCAGCGCAGGCGCGCACGCGCGACTACGTGGTGAGTCAGATGAAATCGTGGGG
>WNFA01000266.1_pt1 | contig 69090 bp, 56 predicted proteins | sample 5400481 | NCBI WGS metagenome assembly WNFA01 (sample SAMN13153340, study PRJNA577476) | soil metagenome | isolation source: 120 cm saprolite under Douglas fir tree site 2 hole 1 replicate 2 | place: USA:California | collected 2015-04-18 | reverse complement strand
TCAATATCGAAGGGAACTTCGGGGATGAGAATGACGTCGGCGCCTCCGGCGATGCCGCTATAAGTTGCGATCCAGCCTGAATCGCGTCCCATCACTTCCACCACGATCACGCGGTTGTGCGCCTCGGCCGTTGTGTGCACGCGGTCAATGGCTTCGGTGGCCACATCTACGGCCGTGTCGAAGCCGAAGGTGAAGTCGGTGCCCGCGAGATCATTGTCAATCGTCTTCGGAACGCCAACCACTTTTAGTCCCTTATCAAAAAGTTTCTTCGCCACCGAGAGCGTGTCATCGCCGCCAATCGCGATCAGGGCGTCACAGCCATGCTTCTTGAGGGTATCGGCGCATCGCTGCAGGCCGTCTTCACGCTTGGCTGGATTGGTGCGCGAGGTGCGAAGGATGGTGCCGCCGCGAGGCAGGATACCGCCCACCGTTGCGAGATCGAGTTCCATGGTCTTGTCTTCCAGCAAGCCGCGCCAGCCCTCCATGAATCCCACAAACTCGTCTTCATAGTGGAAGGTGCCCTTACGTACCACTGCCCGAATGACCGCGTTCAGCCCGGGACAGTCGCCTCCGCCGGTCAGCACTCCAATCTTCATCGCCTAATCCTCATATAAATTTCCTTGGTGCGAATATGACTCCGTCCCCTGAGCGGATACACTCCGCCCGTACCACACGTTTCAGTGAGCCGGAATGCATTAGATTATCACGCGGCTCTGGTCTAGATAGCTACTTCAAGAGCTTTCACCACAGGGAGCACAGAGGAGCACAGGGGAACACAGAGAGAATCGGTTTTAGTCGGCGCGCTTGCGAAGGCGGCGCTTTTTCGGCCACAATACTCGCCGGACACTCGTCGCCAAATCATATAGCCCTCATGCCAAAAATCTTGCGCGTTCTTTTCTGGATTGCCGTCAGCGTGCTCGGAGCGCTGGCGCTGGCCACCATTGCATTGCATCGCGGCGAGCAGATCAATGCCCTCTGGCTGGTCGTTGCCGCGGTTGCGACCTATGCCGTCGGATATCGCTTCTACAGCAGTTTTATTTCCGCCAAAGTGCTGGCGCTCGATCCCCTGCGCGCGACTCCAGCGGAGCGGCTCGATAACGGCCGCGACTTCGTTCCCACCAATAAGTGGGTTGTCTTCGGACACCACTTCGCCGCCATCGCCGGTCCCGGACCGCTGGTCGGCCCCGTGCTCGCCGCACAGTTCGGATACCTGCCCGGCACACTATGGATCATCGCCGGCGCAGTGCTGGGTGGTTGCGTGCAGGATTTTGTCATCTTGCTCTTCTCCGTGCGCCGTGACGGCAAATCGCTCACCGAGATGGCGAAATCCGAAATCGGGCGTGTGGGTGGCGTTGTGGCCTACGTGGCTGTGCTCAGCATCATTGTGATTCTGCTCGGCGCCACCGCGCTTATCGTCGTCAACGCGCTCAAGTCGAGCCCCTGGGGAACCTTCACCATCGCCATGACGATGCCTATTGCCGTATTGATGGGCGTCTATCTGCGTCGCATACGACCCGGGAAGGTTCTCGAAACTTCCGTCCTCGGATTTGTGCTCGTGCTTGCCGCCATCTTCGGTGGCCAGTGGGTTTCCGAGACGCCTTCATGGGCAGCCATCTTCACGCTGACGGCTCCGACGCTGGCAATTCTTATCATCATCTATGGATTTGCCGCATCTTCACTGCCCGTGTGGCTGCTGCTCGCGCCCCGCGATTACCTGAGCACGTTTGTGAAACTTGGCACAATTTCTCTGTTGGCAGTCGGCATCGTAGCGCTGCGCCCGTCCCTGCACATGCCGCCCCTGACGCGCTTTGCCGATGGCAGCGGGCCCGTGTTTGCCGGAACCATTTTTCCCTTCGCGTTTATCACCATCGCCTGCGGTGCGGTCAGCGGATTTCATTCCCTGATTTCAAGCGGCACGACTCCGAAGTTGATCCGCCGCGAGCCGGAAACCCGCATGGTCGGCTACGGTGGCATGATGGCCGAGTCGATGGTCGCGATTATGGCCATGATCGCAGCTTCGGTGTTGCAACCCGGCGTCTATTTCGCGGTTAACAGTCCCGCTGGCATTGTGGGCCAGGCGCCCGAAGCAGCTGCGGCCACGATCAGTTCCTGGGGATTCCCTGTGACCGCCGCCCAGATGGCTTCTCTCGCGCACGCTGTCGGCGAGCAGACGCTCTACAACCGCACCGGCGGGGCGCCCGCTTTCGCCGTCGGCATGGCACAGATTTTTTCCAACACTCTCGGCGGCCAGGCCGTCATGGCGCTCTGGTATCACTTTGCCATCATGTTCGAAGCTCTGTTCATCCTTACAATCATTGACGCCGGGACCCGCGTCGGGCGTTTCATGTTGCAGGACGCGCTCGGGCACATCTGGAAGCCGCTCGGCCGCACCAGTTGGTATCCATCGATTCTTTTTACGAGCGCGGTGATCGTCGCCGCGTGGGGAAATTTCCTCTGGCAAGGCATCAAGGATCCGCTCGGCGGCATTAATTCGCTCTGGCCGCTCTTCGGCATCTGCAATCAATTGCTGGCAACGGTTGCGCTCTGCGTGGCGACCGCAATCATCGTGAAGATGGGCCGCAGTCGATACGTGCTCGTCACTCTGGCTCCGCTGTGTTGGCTGGTGGCGGTGACCTTTACTGCGTCGTGGCACAAGGTCCTCGATCCGAACCCGCGCATCGGGTTCCTCGCCCATGCCCGCCAACTCGCTGCTGCCGGAGCCAATCCACGGCTGATCTTCAACGATCGTCTAGACGCCGCCGTCACCGGCGTGTTGGTTGTGATGGTGGCCATGATCCTGATCGAATCAGGTTTCGAATGCGTGAGGGTGATTTCCGGTAGCAAATCCGCCGCAACTAAAGAAGCACCGTTCGTAATGACAAGATTGGCAATGGAGGAGCAAGCATGAAGATAAAGTTGCTGCCGGGCTGTGCCCAGCTGGACAGCCGGGGGCGGCTGTCCCTACGTGAGTTGTTTGGCTTGATCGTCGCCGCCATGCGCGAAATTTTCGACGAATCCGCCTACCAGCGCTTTCTGGATCGCAGCCGTCTGGAGTCCTCGCCCAACGCCTATGCCATTTTCCGGCAGGAAAACGAGCAAGCGAAGTCCCGAAGACCAAGATGCTGTTAAGAGCGCCAAGGAGCAGATCCTTCGCTCCGCTCAGGATGACAAAATCTGAAAGGCGATAGCTGAAAGCCGATGGCTGAAAGCTGATTGCTGAATGCTGAATGCTGTCCTGCTACACTTCCCCCATGCGCGTTATCGGCATCGACTGCGGCACGGAATACACCGGATACGGCGTAGTCGACCTGCTCTCCGATAGCCGCAACAATGATCGGCTCGTGTGCATCGTCTGCGGAGCCATTAAAGTTTCCCCGCGCGACCCCATGCCCACGCGTCTGTCGCACATTTCGATCGGCTTGCAGGAACTCATCTCTCAGCACCGGCCTGACCGCGTCGCTCTCGAAGACGTTTTCTACGCCGTTAATGTGAAGTCCGCCTTGAAGCTGGGGCAGGTGCGCGGCGTCGCCATGCTGGCCGCCGCTTCCGCAGGACTCGAAGTCGCCGAATACTCCCCGCTCTCGATCAAGTCGGCGGTGGTCGGATACGGCCGGGCCGAAAAACATCAGGTCCAGCAAATGGTGACGCGCCTTCTGCATCTTGATCAGATTCCGGAGCCTGCGGATGCTGCCGATGCGCTCGCCATCGCCATCTGCCATCTCCACACCGCCGCCACGCGGGAACGGCAGAGCCTTCGCCTGTAGTAACGGGGATTGCCGTTTCCGGAGACGCGGCAAGCCGCGTCTCTACGGGAAAATCAGGCGCGCCCGCCAGCACCCCATCGAGTTACCTCCGAGTGCCCTTGACACTGTTGCCAGCCATCCCCAATCATTAACAGCGGCCCATGCCTCGTCTATTTCAGCTTGTCTGCCTGCTCATCTTTTCTTCGATCCTCTTTTCTTCGATTCTCGCCTGTTCGCAAACCGAAGCTCCGGCCGTGGTCACCTTCACCATCGATTTCCCCGCGTCCCAGCCCGAGCATTACTCGATTCGAGTTCAATCCGATGGCTTGGCGCGCTACCAATCCAGCGGCCGCCGGTCGCCCGATTCCGACGAGACCGACAGTTTCGATCTTGACTTCACAGTAGCCACGGAAACGCGGCAGAGAATCTTCGAACTGGCGGCGAAGGCCGGATACTTTCAGAAGGACGTCGACTCGCATCACAAAGACCTCGCCTTTACCGGAAAGAAGACGCTTGCCTACAAAGACGCGCGGCGCAGCGGTGAGGCCACGTACAACTACTCCCTCAAACCCGCTGTGCAGGACATAACCAGCCTGATGCAGAGTCTCTCGGCCACGCTCGAATTCGGACATCGCCTCCAGTACGACCATCAGTACCAGAAGCTGGCGCTCGATGAAGAACTCAAGCGCATGGAGGGTCTGGCGCGCAACAATGAACTGATCGAGGTCGCGGCCATTCAGCCTATCCTCGATCAGATCATCGCCGATCAGTCCGTGATCAACGTAACCCGCGCCCGCGCTCAACGATTGCTGGAGCGGGCAGGAGTGCGATAACAAATTCCGCTGGCGGCGTTCGATGCAAACTCCCAGTGGAGGCGGGCTTGCCCCGCCTTTGACCGCGTGACGCCATGGGATCGCGGCGGTCTGAGACGCGGCAAGCCGCGTCTCTACAAACGGGCGTGGAATCCACATGCCCAGGATACCCTTGACTTAAACCCTCGACGCCAACAGACTCGAGGCAACTCAAGGGGATGGCAAGGGCTCTAATCGAGTAGACTTAAAAGAAGATCTTAAGTTTCGTGTCAGGGCATCGCTTCTGCGATGCCATCGGTTCACGCCCTTTTAGGGGCTGGGCATAGGAGCAGTCCGGGGAGAAGTATATGTCAATCGCAAAGCTCGGAAAGATGCTGGCAATGTGGGCCGTGCTCGCGGCGGCGTTTCTGGTGGTCTCGGCGTCGGCCGAGTCGAAGGCACGCATCGTCCGCTTGAGCGAAGTGCAGGGTACGGTGCAGATTGACCGCGCCACCGGCGACGGTTTTGATAAAGCGTTTATCAACCTGCCCGTGATTGAGGGCTCGCGCTTGAAGACGGGCAGGGATGGCCGCGCAGAAGTGGAATTCGAAGATGGCAGCGCGCTGCGCCTGGCGCCTGAGAGCGAGGTGGACTTCACTCGTCTGGCGCTCGGCGACGATGGCGAGAAGCTCAGCGCCGTGCAGCTTGTCTCCGGCACTGTCTACGTGAACATTCACCCGAAAAAGTCTGGGGAGAAAGCGGGCGACCAGTTCACTCTGAATTTTGCCCATGAGTCCGTCACCGTGGCTGCGGCCGCTCATTTTCGCGTCGAACTCGACGGCACCACGAGGGCGACTCTGGCCGTATTCAAAGGAAAAGTGAGCGCGACCTCGCCGTCCCGAGAATTTGAGGTTGCTGAGAAACACGGCGCGACCATTGAATTTGCGAAAGATGACCTTGCGAACGACGATTCCGCCGGGAAAGACACTTTCGTGATTGCGAAGAATTACGAAGCGGAGCCCTCCGACGCCTGGGATCGCCAGCAGACCGACTATCACGACCGCTACGCATCCGTTGGCGGCTCCAGCATTAATTCGCCGTATGGTTATGGCATGAGCGACCTGAATTACTACGGCAGCTTCATGAACGTGGCTGGCTACGGCAACGTGTGGCAGCCCTACTTCATCGACGCCGGGTGGAGTCCGTTCCAGGACGGTGGCTGGGCCTTCTATCCAGGTGCCGGCTACATGTGGGTCTCGGGCTATCCGTGGGGCTGGATGCCCTACAATTACGGCAACTGGGCTTTCATCCCTGGCTTTGGATGGGTGTGGCAGCCGGGCTATTACAATCCGTGGTATGGAATTCCGCAAGTAGTGAACCCGCCGGTCAGAACAAAAGTGCCGACGCCGCCCGTGCGTGGGCATCAGACGGTGATGGTGGGACGGGGTCTCGCAGCAAATCCAATTGCGGGAGCGCCGCGTCGCCTGACCATCAATCCTGGCTCGGCAGGCTTCGGAGTGCCGCGCGGATCGGTGCGCCGCCTCGATCGCGTCGCGAAAACTATGGAGCGGACTTCGCGTCCCGTCGTAGTCGCGGCTGCTCCGCCAGTTGCAACTACGGGAACGACTACCGGCTTCGGCACGAGTTCAACTTCGACTTCAACGTCAACGAGGGGCGGGACTTCTGTCGGGATGGCTCCGGTGGGGGCGCCGCACAGATCGGCCGCGCCGCCTTCGCGTCCGCATTGAGACTGGCAGTTAGCACTTAGCATTTAGCACTTAGCCAACCGGAGGCCTCGTAGTCTATTGGCTAAGTGCTGAATGCTAAGCGCTCTTTTTCTATTCCACGATAATTCCCGCGTAACCAACCACTGACTCGTAATCGCCCGAGACATCGCCCGAAGTTGAATATTTGACCAGTGTGGCCGAAGCCGCCCCCAGAAGCTTCGCTGCCGTGAGCATCACAATCGTTGGCCCGAAGCCGCACATGCTGATTTCTTCATTCATTACCACCTCCCACAGTCCGCGCGCATCCAAGGCCAGCACGCGTTCGATTGCTTTGCGGTCTTTGACGCGAGTGATCGCATCGGACTCGTAGTGGTTCATGTCGCTGGAGGCGATGATGAGGGTCTTCGCTGGTCGCTCCTCTCTTTGATCTTCTTCGCGACGATCTTCTTCGTGATGATCGGCAATCACATCCGCGAGCGCCTCACCCAATCCGCGGAGTACATCAAAGTTGCTGGTGCCGATGGCGATTGGGACTATTTTCAATTCCGGCCGTAACGCCTGCAAGAAAGGAAGCTGAACTTCGATCGCGTGTTCGGCGCGGTGCGCGGCGCTGTCCTCTTGCAGCGCGGGGAAGCGGTGGAGCAACCGAGCGCTCATGTCCGCGTCGGCCGCTACTTCGCCCAGCGGAGTCTGCCATGTGGTGCTGGCCATGATGGCAAGCGGGCGTCCCTTGCCCGTGTGGTTGGGACAGAGAATCACGCAGCGCTCAGGGATTTTCAGGCGCGAATAGACGGCGCCCGCGACGCCGCCGGAGTAGATGTATCCCGCATGCGGAGCGACGCATCCTATGGCGGCGATGCGGCCGGTTTCGGTCGGAATTTTGCCTGTCGAAGTAAATTCCCGAACTTCGCGCAGCAATTCTTCAGCGCGGCCAGGATAAAACCTGCCCGCGACGGCCGGAGTTCGTACGGCGGAAGTCGTCATTGTACTGGCCTCCTCGCCGAGACGGGCTCGTGTGGCGCGCGCACCCTCGCCCGCGAAGAGCCGCCTGGCGAAGATAAAACGCGAAGAAACTATAAACTGCCGTCACTGAGTGCGCGGAACAAGGCGGCGGTTTTTTCCAGCGGCAGCGCTTCGGCCCGGATCGAAGGTTTCACGCCGCTCTTCGCCAACGCGGCACGCAGCGCATCTTCATCGTACCGCGTCTTTAGATTATTCCAGAGAGTTTTGCGTTTCTGCCCAAAGCAGAGTTTCAGGAACGCGATAAATTCGGCCTCGGAAACACGAAGCGACTTCAGCCGAGGCTTGATCGTAATGCGAACCACGCTTGAATGAACTTTCGGAGGTGGGGAAAACGCTCCCGGCGGAAGCGTGAAGAGTTGCTCGACCCGGCCGTAAAGTTGTGCCGTCGCCGAAAGCAAGCCATAGTCGCGGCTTCCAGGCGAGGCCGCCAGGCGATCCGCAACTTCTTTTTGAACCATGAGGACGATAGTCGAAAAGTAACGGTGATATTCCAGCAGACGCAGCAGAATATCGGAAGTAATGTAGTACGGCAGGTTGCCGATGACGCGGGCCGGTTCGGGCGCAAAGTTCAGGCCGGTGCGCAGGCTGCCAGGCTTCGCGCCGAAGACGGTGTCCAGTTCGATCGTCAGAATATCGCCTTCGATGATTTCAACATTGGGTTGCATGGAAAATTTCATCCGAAGCTGTGCCGAAAGGACGCGGTCCAATTCCACCGCGATCAGCCGCCGCGCCTTTCGTGCCAGCAAATCCGTGATGGCGCCGCGGCCGGGGCCGATCTCAAGCACAGTGGCATCTGAAACATCGCCCAGAGCCTCTACAATGCGCAGGGCTGCCGATTCGTCCGCCAGGAAATGCTGTCCCAGTTTGGGCTTGCGCGGACTTGTTTGAATGGCAGCGCCCTTTGGCACGTTGACCCTCTTTCTTTCCGGCATTTAGACTGGCGGAGTTCTTTTGCTGTGCGTCTTGCTTATGAACGCTCGCTGGAGACGCGGCAAACCGCGTCTCTACGGAAACTTAATCATAACTTGAGCAGGGCAATTCGAGTTCTGGCTCAGGAGGCTTCTTGGCAATGCATATCGCTTTCGCGGCATCGGAGTGCGTTCCCTTTTCTAAAACTGGCGGACTGGCGGACGTGGTCGGCGCGTTGCCGCACGCACTGGCCAGCCTGGGACATCAGGTGAGCGTGTATGTTCCGCGCTATCGCCAAACCAAACTGGCCGATCCGCAAACGGTGGTGCGCAGCATTACCATCCCGTTCGACGACAAGTATCGCTTCTGCTCTGTGGTGACGGCGGGAAGCAGCGGCGGGGTGCGATTTTATTTTGTGGACTATCCGCCGTATTTTGATCGGGAGGCGCTCTACGGAGGTCCGGGCGGCGACTATCCGGATAATGCCGAGCGCTTCGCACTATTCTCGCGGGCGGTGCTTGAAGCCTCCAAAGTTCTGGGAGTGCCGCATGTGTTTCACTGCCACGACTGGCAATCGGCGCTCGTGCCGGTGATGCTGCGCACGCTCTACTCCGAGGATCCCGCATTTCGTGAAGTCGCTACTGTTTTCACCATCCACAACATGGGATACCAGGGCCTGTTTCCGCCTGATACGTTGCCCCTTCTGACGCTGCCCTGGGATCTGTTCACGATTTCGAAGATGGAATTTTTCGGGCAGGTGAATTTTCTGAAGGGCGCGCTCGTGCTCTCTGACTTCGTCACCACCGTCAGCAAGAAATACAGTCAGGAGATCCAGACCACCGAATATGGATTTGGCCTGGAAGGCGTGCTGCGCAATCGCGCGGCAACCGTGAGCGGCATTCTGAATGGCGTGGACTATGACGAGTGGAGCCCGGAGACCGACAAATTTATGGTGGCGAAGTATTCGCCGCAGGATCTCAGCGGCAAGCTGCAATGCAAAAAGGATTTGCTGAACGTCTTCGGAATCACGAACGCGGATGCGAAGGTGCCGGTGATCGGCATCGTTTCGCGATTTGCCGCGCAGAAGGGCTTCGATCTAATCGCCCAAATCATGGACCGCCTGGCGCGCGAAGAGATGATTATGGTCGTGCTGGGGTCAGGCGACAAGCTGTTCGAAGATATGTTCCAGCGGCTCAACAAACAGTTTCCGAACAAGATTGCGGTCAAGGTCGCGTACGACAATGCCATCGCACACAAGATTGAAGCGGGCGCGGATATGTTCCTGATGCCTTCGCGCTACGAGCCGTGCGGATTGAACCAGATTTACAGCCTGAGGTATGGGACCGTTCCTATCGTGCGGGCGACCGGGGGTCTTGATGACACCATCGAGCCTTGGGACGCACGCACCGGCAAGGGCACCGGCTTCAAGTTTTCCGACTACACGGGTGAAGCGTTGCTCGAAACCATCAAACAAGCGCTGCTCGCCTACAGGGATCCATCGTCGTGGCAGACGCTGATGCGAAACGGAATGAGCCGTGATTTTTCGTGGGGCGCGTCGGCACGCGAGTATGCCAAGATCTACGAGCGCGCACGGCAGGTACGGGCCAGTGCGGACGCAATCGCAGCAGCAGCGGACTTGAAAAAAGAGCCGGTGCTCGGTTAGCGATGGGCTGAGCGCCCAGCCCAAGAAAGACTTAATCGGACAATCGTTCGTGAGTTTCGAGCGAGACCAATTCTCCTTCGTTCTTTCCCACCGCACGGTAGTTCACCGACACGACCCGGTTCTTCCAATCGCAGGAAAACTGATCCTCACCAATCACCAGCAACGATTTGTAATCCGAAGCATGCAGCTTGTAAGTCGTCATGCCGCTCAGAATAGTAACCGTCGCCTCGGGAGGCTTTGAGCAGTCGCTATTTACGATCTTACCTTTCAGGAATTGCACCGGCCCGGTCGTCCCCGGCTTGACGGGCGCCGGTTTCGGTGGCGTATCAGCCTCCTCATTTTGATCTTGCGCTGGATTGGCGGCCACAGCAGGCGCGCCCGTCCCTGCCGCGGGAGTGTTCGCTACGCCCGCCGTGGCCGCGCTTTCCCCTGGTCGCTGCGGACGCACTCCATATTTCTGCAGCGTCTCCAAGTCGTCCAATTGCAACTTCGCCGCTGCCGCCGCCGCCCGATCCGGTCCCGCCTTCAGCCGCGTAAACACTTCCCGCGCCAGATCCCACTTCTTTCCCGCAACATAGATCTGTCCGAGGTTGAACTGATACTCCACATTTCGCGGAGCCAACGCGATCGCCTGCCGCTGGGCTTCCAGCGCCGAGTTGATTCCGCCTCCCTCGACTCGCGCCATTCCCAGCATGTTATAAGCGTCGGCTAACTCCGGATACCAATCCGCGACCGCCCGCAGATCCTGCATCATGTTCGCCAGCCCCTGCATCTCCGTCCGCGTCGCCTGCGCCTTCTGATACTTCAGCGCAGCACGGTAATACCAAATCCATGGGTCGCGCGGATTCAGCTCCGTCGCTTTTTCCAGTTCATCGGCGGCCGCGTCGAATCGCCTCTGCCGCAAATCATCCCGGGCAAGCGCGCGATGCGCTGCCTCATTATCCTTTGGATCCGCCGTCAATTCCTGTAAATCGCGCAGCGCCTGATCGCGATGTTCCGGAACGCGCGCCATCACGTCATCAATCGCCGCTCTCGCGTCCTCCTCATTAACCGACGTCACCGCCATCCCGATTTCATCCACGTCAAACGGAAGAGCGAAATGATCCGGCTGCTGAGTATCCACCGGATCTGCAATCGGCTTCTTCGACTGATCGAGCGCAATGCCCAACCCGCTCAGCGATTTAAAATAGGTCTTCACCGCGTCTTCCATCTGCTCCGGCGACATATCAAACGCCTGCACCATCGCCTTCTCCACCGGAACTTTCTGATTCAGCACCAGATCAAAGTACGTCCCGGCCTCGGGCAGTTTGTTCTTGTTCAGCAGATAGTGGACGACCATCCACGACTGCGCGTAGTACAGAGTGTTGTGCGTGCCTTCACGCGTCCCCGAGCCGTCGTGCTTCATCGTGAACAGGTCTACCATCGACAGCCACACCGGCGAACTCACCAACTGCGTCAGCGACTGCGGAACATTCGGGTCCCGCCGAGGTTCATCGAAGATGTCCTCGTGCCATTCCGGCGCCAGCTCTGGATCGCCTCCAAGCTCCACTCGCTTGCCGATCTGTATCGACCCAAAGTATTCCGCCAGCCCTTCGTCGAACCAGCCCTGCGCTGGAGGATAGTTGTAATTCAAAAGATAATGCGCCAGCGGATGCGCCACCGCGCGCCACGGATCAGTTTCAAAAACATTCAGAACGATATAAACTCGATCCGGTCCCGGCACATAGAACCCGCCTGCCGTGCTCTGTTTCGCTGGAGCAACCGTGCCGTACCGCTTGTCACTCTTAAGCGCGATGATGGTGATAGGCACCGGCATTTTCAACTTGTCTTTCAGAAGCAGTTGCCCGAAGACGGCCCGCATCTGCTCCATTCGCAGGGCAACTTCCCGCCCGCGCTTCTCGCCGGCATCCGTGAGTACCGAGAAATGCGCGGTATGCACTTCGATCCACTTGGGCTCATCTTTAGTCTTGGCAAATGCAAGGTTCGGCGCGAGCAGCATCGCCAGCAGCACGGCAAGTCCGGCGGCGAATTTCGCAATCTCAGAGCGCTTGCGGCTTCTCATGAAGGCCTGGAGGATCAAACAAATGCTAGCACGCCAGCCAACGAGCACGTCATAATCGCGACTACGAAGAAGCGCACTACAGAGACACGCAGCGCAACTGAAGAAACTTTTAGCGCATCCAAGATCTTTTACCCCATCATTCTCGACGAGGTTCAAATTGAAGACATCCCGCCTCATCATCGCCGTGTGTTCTTTAACATTGTCCTTCGCGCTGACTGCCGTCTCCGCCCAAACCCCGCCTTCGGACGCGGCCCTTACCGCAAACCCCGTTTTCCAGAAAAACTGCGCCAAGTGTCACGGCAAAACCGCCGGGGGCCGCCACTTCGCCGGGCCATCCCTCATCTCTGAGAAAACGGCCGCCACTTCCGCCGATGACCTGCGCAACATCATCACCAATGGCAAAGGCCGCATGCCCAAGAACGCCGGCAAACTAACATCGGAAGAAATTGACACCCTGGTCCAGCAAATTAAGGCGCCGCAAATCAAAGCCCTGAATAAAAAATGAACAGCCGGAAGAGAGGGGCGTCCCCGTCCATGGCCTTTCACCTTGGCCCCAACCCGGATCGCACGTTACACTCTCGTCCGTGACCTCGGCCCCTTCTTCTCGCCTCGCCTGGATCGACTGGATGCGCGGCCTAGCCTGCATACTCATGTTCCAGACGCATTGCTATGACGCATGGCTGGGCGGCGATGCCCGTAACACTCGGTTCCTCAAAGGATCGCAACTCCTCGGGACACTGCCGGCACCACTCTTTCTTTTTCTCGCCGGAGTATCCTTCGCGCTGGTCACGGACAAACTTATTCGCAAGAACCTGAGTCCCGCGGAAATCACCCGCACCATGCTCCGCCGCGGCGCCGAAATTTTCGCCTTCGGACTTCTCTTCCGTCTGCAGGAATATCTCATCGCCTGGGGATGGGCGCCGTGGTCCGACTTACTCCGCGTGGACGTCCTGAATATCATCGGCCTTTCCATGATTCTGATGGCGTTACTGTGCGGCATCACGCTAACCGTCTGCCGAAGAGTGGGTGATTCTTATAAGGAGCCTGCGGGCGATTCCTACCGTGGTGTGCCTTCAGGCATACCGCAATCTGAGAAGGGGCCTGGTTTTACAAGCTGCGGCCCGACATTAGTCGCCGCCGCCATCGCGGTCGCGTCTGCAATCGCATTACTAACTCCGCCCCTCTACACCACCTGGCGCCCAACCTGGCTGCCTTGGCCGCTGGAGTCCTACATCGACGGATGCCACAATCTGGGCGCTCCCCAGCCGTGGCTTTTCCCCATCTTTCCCTGGAGCGCATTCGCGTTCGCCGGCTTGGCCGCAGGTTTTGTTCTCTTCAATGACCTTCTCTTCAACAGCGGACTCTTCAAAGATCGGGCGCGCAACCACATCCGCGAAACGCTGGCGTTCTTCGCTGCCGTCGGAGCGGCCGCAATCCTCGCAGCCCGCCAGCTCGACCTCTCTTCCTTCCATCTTTACGCCACTTACGACTATTGGCACACCAGCCCTAACTTTCTAATGGTGCGTGTAGGTCTCCTGTTATTGATCACCTTCCTGAGTTATGCCTGGTGCCGTTGGGGCCTCGCAACTCGCGGCTTCAGCCCCCTGATTCAACTAGGCCAGACATCTCTACTCGTGTATTGGGTCCACATAGAATTCGTGTACGGACGCTTCTCTCTGCTCCCTAAACGAGCCGAATCCATCCTCACCGCCTCACGAGGATTGTTGGAAATCTTTTTATTCATGCTGATCCTGTCCCTAGCCCGCACAAGAATCGACTGGAAGAAGATCAACTGGAAAAGGATGACCCGGCGATCCAGCCCCCGTCGGCTGGCACAGAGACGGGAAGGGCACGACTTCACAGGCCGCCAGAATGTCAGCTTATCGTTTTACTGTCGACGTCTTCTCGGAGAGAATCCACAACTCTGGATCCAGTTCCACCTTCTCAGGCGGTTCCGGCAGCTTGATGTTAAGTGGCGTGTGGACCCCATGCACGGCGACGGTGGCGCGGGCGATCTGGCCTCCACGAAAATGCGCAACCAACGGAAGCGGCATAAACCAATCCTCGCTTTCGGGCAGCCCCGTTTGCGATAGCTCGCCCTTGAGAATCGCACCGCCACCCGAGTCCCCCTCGATGTGATACGAAAGTTCGTACGAAGGCAGATAGGTTTCTGTCACCCACTGCCGATAGAACCAGGCCAAGTCCTTGTATCCATACCTCTGGGCCAACGGTGTGCTCTTGACGTGCTCGTTCGCAACGTCAAAAAACTGCTCGGTGGACGCGGTGCTGTCCTTGTAGCGCTTGACGAAGTCGCTCATTAAATCAAAGAAGGGCTGGCCGTCGCCGGTTTGCGGGTTCGTGAACAAGAAATGCATCATCCGCAGCACCAGCGCGCCCTTCTCATAAATGAGCGCAGAGTAAGCCCCGCGGGTCTCGCGGCCTTCTACGCGATGGCCTATGACGAGCGGTCCCATATCCACCAACCGGCCATGCCCGATTCCAGTGAGGGTAGTGGGAGGCATTTTCAGTTCGTACCGCGCTCGCTCAATCAACTCTTTTTCAGAGTGCGTCTTGTCGCGGCGTTGCACGTAGAGCATTCCGGAATATTCCGCAAAACCCTCGCTGAGCCATTGGTCGCGATAGGAACGCCAGAGCACCATGTCACCCCACCACTGGTGCGAGGTCTCATGCGCGATAAAGGAGTAAGTACGATAGTCTGCCCGATCCGTACCCGGGATCATTATGGTGGTGGGAAAGCCCTGCCCGAAGTTGAACGGATGGTACACGCCGCGAAACAGCGGATAAGGATATTCGCCGAACAGCTTGCTGAAGAAGCGGACGCTGTTGTTCATTTCAGCCAGGATAAAATCTTCCTTGATCGCTGCCCGGTTCCCTGGCATGGAGTAAAACTCAATCGGCAACTGCTTGCCGCCCTCTTCCTTGGCGATGTCTTTGTGAATTTCGTACGGCCCCACGGCAAATGATGCAATCGGGACAGGTTGGTCCATGCGGAATTCGGTGAGCACACTGTCCTTTGTCCCGGGGGCGGGACCCTCTTTCACGAGCTCTCCAATACTCACGACGTGGTCTTTCTTGCGATGAATCATGGAGACATCAAATCGAGCGCGGGACAGATAGCCGTGACGCGGGTACCACGTTTCCGTGCTCCGCGGGAAATATGTCCCTTCCATAATGGACGACTCCATCATGAAGTCGCCTTTCAAGTCCAGGCTCACCGATAGCTTTTGGCTGGCGGCCACCGTTTTGGGCAGAACTATACTGAATCCGCCCTCCCATGGCTCCTGAAAGAAGGCGAGCGTCGCACCATCGGAAAGATGCGCTGCAAGAAGATGCAACTGCTTCTTGCGGCGCTCGTCGTCGTAAATGCTCAGACCTTCACCCACTGCGAAGGAAATCAATCGCAGGCCCTCGACACGAGAAATAAGATCCAGGTTCGCAGTGAGCCCGAGCACTTTCTTCGGTTCCAGCAGGTCCAGCGTCAGCGTGTATTTCTCGGTATCGACCAGGTTATAGGAGTCGGAATACGGCGCTACTCCCGCCGCGTAGTCCCCGGTCGCATGAAACGCCATCCAGACATCGTTGGAGAAAATGGTTTCATCGTAAGCAAAAATGAGCCCTTTCTCGCCCGCATTGATTCCGAAACAGTTCACCGGAATGCGCGACTGCGGATCGAACAGATAGGTAAAGCGTCCGCGCTTGCCGCCATCCAGCTGAACCAGAAAGACTCCCGGCGTTTCCTGATTGAGAATTGACTCCAATTGCCGAGCCGAAATGTTCATTCCGGTTTCTTTCAGCAGGCGCGGCGCAAGGTCGGCCGCAAGATGCGCGGCTTGTCCTGAAACGGCCCCACCCTGAAGAAAGCCCGACCTGAGGAGCTCGTTGCCCGTGTCGTCGGTGAACCGCAGAACCGCAGTCTTGAAGTCTGTGGAGACATCGTCAGCTTTCAGCAGGCGGCGGACATTATCCCGCTCGAACGCAACCGGTGGCGGACTAGCTTGAAAGGTTCCGGACCCGACGAACACCGCCGAGCGAATTTTGCCTGCAACGAGAGGAGCAAAATACACAGTCCCGTTCGTGAAGGTGATATTCACGCGGTCCCGCTGCAACACGACGTTCTCGAGGTGAACGCTTTTCTCCAGGATAGATGAATTCTGTAACTGCTGATACAGCGGCGCCGGATCGAGCGTTGGTAGTGATTGAGCTCCCAGAGTTGAGGTTGATCCTAGAACGAACACCAACAGAAGCGGAGCCCATCGGAGGACTAAAGGTGACCGCAGAAGACGGGACGTTATCAAGGATGCCCTCATTCGACCGGTGGCGCCCGTCTCTGATAAGTATTACGTCGGGCCCACTTCACCGGCTGGTAAACATAGTACACATCACTGTCAGTACTGGCTGAGAAGAAATAGAGGAGTGTCCCACCTTTCGCACCTCACCGCACCCCACCTGCCGACAACTGCAAGATCGCGTTTCGTATGAGGTTCAGCCCCACTCCCCAATTCTGACGCGCACTGGCTTCATCGTTTCCGTAGCCGCTCACATTCAACGTGCAATAAAAACCGTCGCGGACGCCGCTATCCTCCCCGAAGCGACAGCGTCGCACGCACACCTCCGCCGCCGAGGGAGTATCCGGCACCCGCCGCAGCAACGCAACCAGCTTCCTGGCAAACCGTTCGTGAAGAGAGAAAGATAGACGCACATCAATCTCGGTAAACACCACGTCCACATAACTCGCGAATTTGTGCGACGCATGGTAGACGTCTTCCTCCGCGCTCAGCTCGGTTGTTGCCCAGGCATCGCACTTCGCGGTCTCCATCATGCTCCGCGGTGAGTTCATCACCCGAAGAAATTCCCCCAGCTCGGGAAACTTTTCCGCCTCCTCGATCGACGCCATTAACTCCGGACACCGCTTCACATCGACGTAAGCCAGCTTGCCCGCCGGATCAGTCCACGGGAAATCGAGCACCGGATCTTCCCGCCCCAATTCGATCGAGAAGTCGGCATCCATCAGAACCTCATTCACGAGAACCTGCGCAGGAAGTTCACGATCTCATGCTCCGCCCAATAACCGTCGTCATAACGCCCATGGTTGCTATTCCCCGCGCCGGCGGTCGACCCGGCGGGCGTTCCGATAAACGCACAGTGCCCGCCATCTTCGGTCTCAACGAAGGTGATGTTGGGGTTCGAAGAAATCTTGCGCCGCGTCTCCGCCGTGATGCGTATAAACGGATCATTCGCCGCGTACAACACCAGCGCCGGCACCGCGATCCGCTCGACCACGTGTGCCGCCGAAGCGCGATCATAATAATCGTCCACGCCCGTGAAGCCGCAATAGTAAGCCGTCACCTTGTCATCAAACTCGCGCAGGCTCCGGATACCGCGCAGGCGGCTCACGTCGAAGTGATCGGGGAAGTGCCGCGCCTTCTGAAGCATGCGCCGGTGAAGCGCCCACAAGAAATATTTTTCGTAAATTCGGTTTGCCGGTTCGTGCAGGGTATCCGCCGACGTGGCCAGATCAATCGCCGGACAACAGACAGCCACAGCTCGAAATTGCGGTGGCGCTTGCGATGCCCACTCTCCCGCCAACTTCAGCACGATGTTGCCGCCCATCGAGAAGCCGACCAGCGCAAAGCGTGAAACGCTGTCATGCGCGATGACTTCCCGCGCCACCGCCGCCACATCGTTCGACAGTCCCGAGTGATAGAGCACCGGGGCGAGCGCGTCCGTGCCGCCACAGTTGCGCTGGTTGTAGCGGATTACATTCATCCCGGCAGCCAGCGCCTTTTCGGTGACGCCGAGCATGTACTGCGACTCACTTGACCCTTCGAGCCCGTGCACAATAATGGTGGTAAGGGCGCGCGTGCGGTCCGCTTGCCAGTGGCAGTGGCAAAGTACCTGGACGCCGGACGCCACTTCGATCAACCGCTCCTCGGGCGCGGGCACATGAAAACGCCGCGCGATCAAAAAGCTGGCAAGCGTTTGCACGTGGCCGCCGCGCAACCAGCGACATGGTGTGAAGGGACGCGTCTCCTCGTGTGTTTGCGAAGTACCCACGATTTGAGTTTAAATTGAAGGCAGCAATTCTCTTCACGGAGTTTTCTTCATGCCTATCTTCGAGTACGTCTGCAAGGAATGCGAGCACGCGTTCGAAGCTCTGGTGTTCGGCAAACAAAAAGCCGAGTGCCCGAAGTGCCAGAGCAGGAAACTGGAGCCGCAGCTCTCCGTGTTTGCCGTCTCGGCCAAGGGGGCGGCGACTCCGTCGTCGATGTCCGCGCCGGGACCGTGTGGATCATGCGGCGACGCTCGCGGTCCGGGAGCCTGCTCGCTGAAAGATCTCGACTAAGTCCTTTGCTTGCCAGCAAAAATTCCACGTGAAGCATGAGTGCGAGATTTGTCTCGATAGTAGCTATTAGCTATAGATCGATTCTGCGCCTTTTCTCGACTATTTTCCCGCTAATGCAACGTAACTTCCGGAACTCATTGGCGTGTAACTGATGTGACGTTTCGTTTCGATGTATTCCTGGTTATGATCCGCTTGAATCTTGAATCGTAGATCGGACAACGGAGCGGACCTCGGAGCGGAAAGGGATCGGCGAAAAGAGCGCAGACTGAACCTGGAGTTGCCGGTACGCGTCTGGGGAGTGGACAGGATGGCGCGGCCTTTCGCGGAGATGGTTCGGGTGCGAAATGTCAGCGACCATGGGGCAATTCTGATCGGCGTGCGCTCGAAGGTGAAGACCGGAGAAGTACTGGACGTGCAACATGGTGCGGCTCGGGCGCAGTTTCGCATTGTGTGGATGAGTCTTTCGGGAGAGGCCGGCATACAGGCTCTGGCAATGGAGCCTCCCGTCTTTAGCATGGGCATCGGCCTCCCCAAAGTTTTTGAGATGGTGGGGACCGGATAGGCCAAAGCCGAACGGCACTAATCGGTCAACTAACGTGGATTCACGTGACCGGTTCCCACTTTAGTTTCTTCGGTAAGGAATCTGGCAAATACTTCGTTGGATAAGAGGCGGCCGCGAGCGGTTAGACGCAGGGTTGTGCCCTCTCGTTCGAGCAGGCCTTCGCGTACGGATTGTTGGATAGCAGATTCCCAAGACCCTCCTGAGTCTCGAGTTTGCGCCGATTGCTGACAAACTGCAGATCCCTCGCTCCGCTCGGGATGACAATTCATGGAATTGTGCGACAAACTCGCAGGTCCGAACTCCGCGCCGAATGGTTTGCGAAGGCTTTCGAGATCGACGCCGCGATTGAGCCGCAGGCCGAGGAAGAAGCTTTCTTCGATTGCTGCCTGCGCGGAGACGGGCGTTACGGTATGCGGCTCGCGATTCATGTAGGCGTCGAGCGAGTCGGGGGTTGCGAAGCGGATGGCTTGATGACGGCGGGTCTCGTTGCGGTCGATGGCTGTCGCGAATTCAGAGTTGCGGTGGCCCCCGGCAGTTGCCGAGCTGCGCTCGGCTGGACAGCCGAGGGCGGCTGTCCCTACGCGGACCGGTGAGGACGCCCGTCCATTCATGAGCGGAATTGGCTTTAGCATCGAGTGCGCATCTACGCCGAAACCTAGATAGGGCTGGCGGCTCCAATATTTCAAGTTATGGCGCGACTCGTTACTTTGTAACGCGCTGTTGCGCGGGACGACGCAGGCAAAGTTGGAAATTTCGTACTGCGCGATGCCGGCGGAGGCTAGCATCTCGCATGCCTGCTGATAGAAGTCCGCAGTCGCATCGTCGTCGGGCACAAAGTGTGCGTGGTAGCGGGCGCCTCCGGCGATGAGTTCTCTGCCTAGGCGCGAATCCTCGTCTACCTCGAGCATGTAAATGCTCACGTGCGGGACACCCGTCGCAATCGTCTCCGACACCGAGAATGCCCAGCTTTCTGCCGTCTGGTGCGGCAACCCGGCAATCAGATCGATGTTAATGTTGCCGAGGCCAGCCTCTCGGAGGCGGCCGATCTCTTCAATAACGGCCGAGCGTTTGTGCAACCGTCCCACGGACTGCGCTTCCTGATCGACGAACGACTGCACGCCCAGGCTCACCCGGTTCACGCCGCATTGCAACAGGGTTTCGATGAGAGTGGGGGTAAGCGTGCCCGGAGCACATTCGACCGTGATCTCGGCATCGGGCGTAACTGTAAATTGCTGGCGCACGGCGGCGAAGATGCGCAGCAGCTGCGGGGCATCGAGGATCGACGGAGTTCCTCCGCCGAGATAGATGGAGTCGGCAGTATCGTCATGCGTAAATCCGAAAGCACATCCCAGCTCCGACGCGAGCTGGCGCGAGCTAGAAATATCTTCAAGCAGGCGGGCGACGTAGTTTTCGTAAGCGGACTTCGAGAACACGTCGGAGGCGAAATTGCAGTAACTGCACTTTGTCCGGCAGAAGGGAACCGAGATGTAGAGGCCGAGGGACATGCTGTTGTTTATTGTATTGGACGATGTCTGCCGACAGACTGTTGACATCGGCGTGAGGAAAGTGTGAGCGCTTCCCGCGAAGGTTTGCTCGACGAGAAAGGCCGAGCGCATGGCTTGAATCCGGTCACGTGCCGATGTAAATTAACCATTAACGGACGGACTATCGCGGAGACTGATTGAAAAGGCTGTGATATCCGTTTTGGCGAGAACAAATATGAGCGATGAGATCGATATGCTATGCGAGGAATGCGGGCAGACGTTTTCCGCCTTCCTCCACGAAATGGCCGACCAGAATGAGAAGGTCGTATGCCCGAATTGCCGGGCGAGCCGCGACTGCAGCTCTCCGAAGGCTGCCGAGCCTGTGGCGGGGACGCGGTCGGTCAAAAGAATTTCTTAGGTTGGTTCTGATCGTTTGGGCAGGTGCCCATTTCCCTTTTCAGTGGACTTAGGAGCTGTTGCCTTCCGGTTGCCATCCTGTTAATTGTGGCAGTGACACCGTCAAACGCCAATTAGTGGCGCGGCTTCCTTTCTTGAAGTCGAGGCATCAAATGGGTGTGGGAACCAAAACCAATATGAGCGATGAGCAGCTTGACCGATTATGCGAGGACTGCGGCCAGACATTTTCAGATTTCCTGCACGAAATGGCCGACCAGAATGCCAAGGTTACAACGTGCCCGAAGTGCGGCAAAATCCATGAATTCCCTTCAAAGGCTGCCAAGCCCGGGGTGCCATCCCTCAAAAAGGTTATTTAGGCGGTTTCGTTTTTGCGCCAGTTCAGCCGCACACCTGCATACTTTTCGTGCGGCATGACCAACAATTTTCTCAAACAGATCTTCCGCATTGTTTCTCGCTTCCAAGCTAAACTAGGCTCATGACTGACTCCTCCCCCAACGCCCTGGCTCGGGCTTCTTCTTCGTACTTGCGGTCGGCTATGCATCAGCCGATTCGGTGGCATGAGTTTGGTCAGGAGGCTTTTGCGGCGGCCCGGTTGGCGAACAAGCCGATGCTGTTGGATATTGGGGCAGTTTGGTGCCACTGGTGTCATGTGATGGATCGCGAGTCGTATGACGATGCCGAGGTGGCGGCGATCGTCAACGAGCATTACATCGCGGTGAAGGTGGACCGGGATGAGCGTCCGGATATTGACAGCCGGTATCAGGCGGCAGTGGGCGCGCTCACCGGGCAGGGGGGGTGGCCGCTTACGGCTTTTCTTACTCCCGACGGCAAGCCGTTTTATGGGGGGACGTACTTCCCTCCGGCGGACGCGTACGGGCGGCCTAGTTTCAAGCGTGTGCTGCTTTCGATAGCTCAGGCTTATCGCGACAAGCATGGCGAGGTGCTGGAGCAGGCGCAGCTGATCGAGAGCGCGATCTCGCGGGCGGAGTCTTTTTCGGGGGGCGGCGGGAAGGTATCCGCGACGGTGATTGACGCCATTGTCGAATCGGCGCGGAAAATGTTTGACGAGGTCAATGGTGGATTTGGGGCTGCGCCCAAGTTTCCACATCCTGCAGCGCTTGATCTGGTGATGGATCAGTATGTTCGCAGCGGCTCGAGCGACGTTCGTCCAGAAAATCAGGAACTGCGCACTATTTTCGTCCACACCCTGGAGAAAATGGCGCGCGGCGGCGTCTATGACCAACTGGCTGGCGGCTTCCATCGCTATTCGGTGGACGAGCGCTGGATCGTGCCGCACTTCGAGAAGATGTGCTACGACAACTCGGAGTTGCTGAAGAATTATGTGCACGCTTATCAGGCGACGGGGGATGAGTTCTTCGCGGGAGTGGCGCGCGACATTATTCGCTGGATGGACGAATGGCTCAGCGACCGCGCTCACGGCGGCTTTTACGCTTCGCAGGACGCCGACTACTCGATGGACGATGACGGCGATTATTTCACCTGGACGCTGGAGGAAACGAAAGCGGCGCTGACGGAAGATGAGGCGGCGGTGGCGACGCTCTATTACGACATCAACGAAGTCGGGGACATGCATCACAATCCGGCGAAGAATGTGCTGCACATTCGAACCCCGATTCGGTCAGGGCTGGAGGAAATTGCGCGACGGCTGAACGTTGCCGAAGAACGGGTGCGCACGCTGCTCGATGCAGCTAAAAAGAAGATGTATGCGGCGCGTTTGCTGCGTCCAACGCCGTATGTGGACAAGACGATCTATGCGGGCTGGAACGCGATGTGCGTGTCGGCTTATCTGGAAGCGGCCAAGGTGCTTGATTTGGCGGAGGCGCGGCACTTTGCATTGCGTTCGCTCGATCGGCTGCTTGCCGAGGGATGGAATGCGGAGCGCGGGATGAAGCATGTGATTGCTTACTCGGATCCACGGGCGGAGCTGCGCGAAATGTCCGTCCCTGGCGTGCTGGATGACTATGCTTTCGCGGTGATTGCGTGTCTCGATGCTTACGAGGCGACGGCGGTCCTGAGCTACTTCCGGTTTGCGCGGTCGATCGGGGATGCGATGGTGGCGGGGTTCTTCGATCCAGTGGATGGCGGATTCTTTGATACGCGCGGAGGGGCTTCGGGCCGGGCGGCAGACGGGGGATCGGACGAAAAAGCCGCACTGGGTATTCTGGGGACGCGTCGAAAGCCGTTTCAGGATTCGCCGACTCCGGCGGGAAATTCGGCGGCGGCAATTGCGCTGCTGCGTCTGCATGGTTATGCCAACGATGGGTCGGATAACGATGGCTATCGCAACAAGGCGGAGCAGACGCTGGAGGTCTATGCCGGGGTCGCGGGACAGCACGGGATTTTTGCGGCGACTTACGGGCTGGCGGTGATCCACTTCATCCAGCCGCAGACACAAGTGGTGGTCGTCGGAAAGGATGAGGTGGCCGCGGAGCTATATCAGGCTGCGGTACGGCCGCTTGGCTTGAGTATGGCAGTTCTGCGTCTGGACGCCGATAAGGCCGTCGCCCAGAACCTGCCGCCGGCTTTGGCGGAGACGATTCCGAATCTTCCGGCGCTGGGCGGGGGTCGGTCATTTGACGGCCGATCATTTGCGGTGGTGTGCTCGGGGTTCGCTTGCCAGCCGCCGATTTTCGATGTGCAGGAACTGGGGCGCGCGCTGGGGTCGCGGGCGCGTACGGCGGCGTGAAGTGGGGCGGGGTGAATCTTGACGTGGGTGGAGGGACCCGGGGCTGACTCCCGTAAGCGCTGACCTGTAGAGTTCCCTCCGGGTTGCCCGTCATTCGGGAGGAATTATTGTTGGGCTTTCGGGGCAACTGTCCCGGCAACTCTTCAGTCAAAGTTTGGTGGCGTTGATTTGGACCGGTGCCCGCATCAGAACGGGCGGGCAATCCCGCATTCGGCCCGACAGCGGTGAGCTAACTCCTCGAAGCGAGGATCGGAATGGAGCGTTTCTAAGTCGGGGTCCACTAAGAGCTCGACCAAGTCACCATCCTGCTTTTGGACTGCATTGGTCAGGGCCTCGAATGCATTGTCTTTTTCGCCGAGTTGGGCATAGATTGCGGCCCGTTCGTAGAAGGTCCAGCAAGCCGAGCCGCACTTCATGAGCTTCGCATAGTCGCTGCCGAGCTTGGCCCGGAGGTAGCCTGGGTACCCGGAAACGAGATAGGCCTTCTTGAAAAGCGCTGCGACCTTGCGGCCTTGCTCCCAATGAAAATGTGTTTTTTCCCGATACATGGCTTCCAATAGCTCCAACTCCTCGCTCACAGCTTCGTCGTACATTCCTCGATGTGCATAAGCCGAGGCAACGCAATCATGCCACCAGTAGAGGCTCGGATCGTGTTCCATCGCCCTCTGCCACGCTTTTATGGCAACGTCGTACTGCCGCGCCTCGTAGAAGACATGGCCCGCCGATGCGCTAAGGTGTGGAGCGAAGGGGTCGATGTCCAGCGCTCGCATCGCTTCAGTGGTGGCCTCCTCAAACCGCCCGGCCTGCATCAAGTAAAAAGAGTAATACTTATGGGCATCGCTGTTGTTTGAGTTCAACTCCAGGGCGCGCTTGAATTCGGTCTCGATGTCGCTGGGATCCCACCGTTCATACGTGAGTTTGTAATACGCCAGAGATGTGTGGGCCTCACTGGAACCGCTGTCAATTTCCAGAGCTCTGGTGATCGCCGCCTTGGCCCTCGTGCGGACCGCATCCGCTGATACGTGCTCCCAAGCGACAAGAAACAAATAACAATCGCCCAAACCAGCATACGCTGCAGCAAAGTTTGGGTCCTTCTCGATGGCCTGCTGAAAATACTCTGAAGCCTTATCAAGGTTCCCGTTGTTCCTGAGGTCCAAGAGGTACCGACCCCTGAAATAAGCTTCCTGGGACTCGGAAGTGACCGGTCGACTGTGGCTCAAACGAAGTTGCTCCCGTGGAGTGAGCGTAGCGCTGACTTCGCGGGCTATGTCCAATGCAATCTCGCCCTGGAGTGCCAGGACGTCCCCGACAGCACGTTCGTAGCTGTCGGCCCAAAGATGCCGGTCGGTGGGGGCATGGATCAACTGGGCGGTGATCCGCACACGATTGCCGGAACGGGACACTGTGCCCTCAACCACAGCGTCCACATTCAATTCCTTCGCGATCTCCGGCAGTGACCGGTGTAGGCCTTTGTAATAGTCGGCCGAGGTCCGCGAAATGACCCGCAGGGAGCGTATCTGCGCCAGATCGGTGATCAAAGCGTCGGTCATGCCATCGGCGAAGTACTCTTGTGCGGGATCCCCGGAGAGGTTTCCTAGCGGCAGCACAACGATCGAACGAATGCCGGGATTCCGGCTTAGGCGGTTGCGCAAGCGCGGGCCAACGAGGAGGACTACGACCGCGATTGCGATGCCGACAATTGCGCCGGCGATAGTCCAGGACCGGTGGGAGCCGGATTTGGTCGAGGTGCTCGACGGTTCGACCAGAGGCTGTTCGGTCTCCTTCCGTCCGTTGCCGATTAGCGCAATCGTGCCGACGAATCGGTAACCCTTGCCCACCACCGTCTGGAGGAACTGCGGTTGCTCCGGGTCATCGCGCAGTGCGAGGCGAATCTTGCGAATCGCCGTGTTGATGCCCTGTCCCGTGTCGAGGAAGACATCCTTTCCCCACAGCCTCGCGATGATTTCTTCCCGGCTGACGAGCTGGTCCTTTTTCTCCGCCAGTAGGATGAGCAACTCCATTGGAATCTTTTCCAGGCGGAGCACACTTCCACCCCGGCGCAGTTCGTAGCGCCCTAGGTCCACTTCCACCAAATCGGGCTTGGAGAGACTCCCGGACACGCGCTGCCCACCTCAAAGCGTTGCGGGCATTCTACGCCCTGCGCGGGTACTGGCACCACTTGCTGCGTTTGCAGCCAGTTACGGGTCTATCCAGTCTTGATACAAGATTCAGCCACTCTCCATTGCCGCCCAACTACCGTTCAGTTAAATACCGGAACTCAGCCGGGCGACTCCCCACGCTTCCGGACAAGGAAGGATTCCCAAATGACACGAGTTACAGCTTCTCTCCTAGCGTCGGCGATGTTTGTTGCACTGACCTGTTTGAGTGCGGCAGCGCAGACAGTCACTCCCGTTCCGCTCAAGGAAGACCAGGTGGTGTATGAGTTCGTGGGCCAGTTCAACAACACACAGACCACGTCTCAGCAGTTTGGCTACCTCTCCAAGGTCAACGGATTGGACTCAATCTTCAGCGGGGAACCGGAAAATGAAACGACCGCCCTGTTCACCTTTGTTACCAATGCCAACACGGACCGGGTGATTGCGAATGGACCGTTCAAAATCCTAAACCGCACCGGGACGACCACGATCTACTTGAACACGCCCCCCTCGGATTTCAGTAACCCTTCGACGTTCAGCCAGGGGACGCCGATCCAAGTCTCAACCTACAGCCAGCAGGTGATTGTGAATACCACCAACAACAGCTTCCAGACCGTGCACATGAACACCGTCACGCGTACAAAAGCGTTCTCTTTGAACAGCACGATGTACCGCCTGGGTAAGGTGGGAGATTCATTTCGTACCAACTACTCCGGCCAAGTCAACCCCAATGCGCCTCCCAGCGGCTGGTTTGGCGGGAACGCAGTAGGAGTTAAGAGAATCTGTCCGTAGGCTCGAACAGTTTGGCGGATGTCGGGTGCCAAAGGGTTCACCAGACCTGAGCCAGAAGGTCACCAGAACCGGAGCGGATAACTTTTCCTCGACGGAGCCTTCGCACTTGTCGAGGGCGATCGGTAAAAGCAGCCTCACCCGGCATTTCGATCGAGCCGAGGCACCACGATAACTTCTGGAGGGTCGGCAAACCGGAAATTACCGTCTAGGAGTTTGCGCCATTCCGTTGTTGAACTCCGAATTCTAGCCCAAGCAGCCTAAGTTGGCGCTCCTGAAGGACTGCTCCGACCACGCCGATATCCAGTGGAGTCGCGGGGAACGGGACCCACGCTGCGCTGCAAGGCTGCCCTTCTGGCCCCTGAAGTTCCCTGCCTTGACTGCCGATGAAACTAGAAGGCGGCGCGGCCACGTCATGTCTTCTAACCTCCTCGATAACCCGAAACTGTTCCGGCATGTGGTGGAAGACCTGCCAGTGGGGATTTACATCGTGGACCGGGAACGACGGATCCGTTTTTGGAACCGTGGCGCGGAACACCTCACCGGGCATCTGGCGCACGACGTGGTGGGACGTGTCCTGGAAGATGTGGTGCAGGCCTGCGACCGGCGGGGCAACAGGTTGAGTGGCGAGCGCTGTCCGGTGACGATGACCCTCAGCCAGCGGCAGCCGCAGCATTGCAGCGCTTTCTATCTGCACAAAAGTGGGCATTGCGCGGCGGTGAAGATTCGCACGCGGCCGATACTTGAATACGGTGATGCGATCGGCGGTGCGACGGTTCTATTCGAAGAAGCGTTTGTGAACCGCGAGGAATCGTCCGGACCGCCGATGTACGGATGTCTGGATGCGACTACGGGAATTCCTTCGCGCCGTCTGACGCGAGCAGTGCTGAGCGAATGCATGGCTGGCATGGAGGAATCGCATACCGGCTTCGGGGTGCTTCGGATTCGGGTGCTGGGGCTGGAGGAGTTTCGCTCAAAACACGGTCCGCAGTCGGTTGTGCCCTTTCTGCACACCGCGGCGCAGACCTTGCGAAACAGTTTGGATGCGGAAAACTTTCTGGGATGCTGGGGAGAGGACGAATTTCTGGTGGTGCTGCCCTCGGCGAGTCCGATGATGGTGGCAATGACGGCTGAAATCTTATGGAATTTGCTAAGCCATTCGGAAGTTTCGTGGTGGGGCGACCGTTTCCTGGTTGAGGCTGAGGTGGCGTATACCGTGGCTACGGCCGGCAACGATCTGGAATCGCTGCTGAGAGAGATGAAGCCGTCGCACTCGAGCGGGACGGCGAAGGCGGTAGCGGCGGGCGCGGCCAACGATTCTGGACGCTGGCGAGGATGATGCTTCATGTTTTCGATCATTGGGATCGTGGTTGTTTTCGGCTGCATCGCGGCGGGCTATCTGATGGAGCATGGCAACATGAAGGTGCTCGCCCAGCCGGCGGAGCTGATCATCATCGGCGGGGCGGCGCTGGGCACGGTGCTGATCTCGAATCCGATCCACACGCTGAAGCAGATGATCAGCGGGGTCATTGGGGCATTTGGATCATCGAAGTACGGCACGAAGCGCTACATCGATTCACTGAAGATGATGTATGAACTGCTGCAAAAGGCGCGCAAGGAAGGCCTGGTGGCACTGGAGACGGATATTGAGGATCCGGACAAAAGCCCGCTGTTCGCCAATTACAAGGATTTTGTGAAGGATCACCACGCCGTGGCTTTCGTCTGCGACACGATGCGAATGGCGGTGAGCGGGGGCGTGGAAGTATTCGATTTGGATCAGATGCTGGATGCGGATATGGAAGTGCATCATCACGAGGCGAGCGAGCCGGTGGCAGCTTTGAGCACGATGGCGGACGCGCTGCCCGGGCTGGGCATTGTGGCGGCGGTGCTGGGGGTGGTAATCACCATGGGCGCGCTGGGCGGACCTCCGGAAGAAATTGGACGCAAAGTGGCGTCGGCTTTGGTGGGGACTTTTCTGGGCATTCTGCTGTGTTACGGGCTGGTCGGACCGCTCGCGGCTCGCATGGGCAAGATGGCGGACGAGCAACATGCGTTCATGATGGTGCTGCGGGTGACCATGATTGCGTTTCTGAAAGGTGTCGCCCCGATCATGGCGGTTGAGATTGGACGGCGGACGGTGCCGGGGCATGTGCGTCCTTCGTTCAAGGCGGTCGAAGAGGCTTGCCGCGGCGCCAGAGGCGACGCTGTGGCCGCAGCCGCGGGATAAACTCCGGCATGCCGATACCACCCATCCTCATCATCAAGAAGAAAGGCGGCCATGGCGGCCATCACGGAGGCGCCTGGAAGGTCGCTTATGCTGACTTCGTCACGGCCATGATGGCACTGTTCATCGTGTTGTGGCTGATGAACAGCAGCCAGAAGATTCAAGTGGCAGTTGGCGGTTATTTCAAAGATCCGAGCGGAACCGCGAAGAAAGTCGGAACCGGTCTGGCCGGAACGGGCGAGAATCTTCAACTGGCTAAGCAGGACATGGCAAAGCTGAAGGTGGAGTTGCAGAAGAGTATCCAGAGCATCACCGACCTCGATAAGCTGAAAAAAAATATCGAGATGACGGTCACTGCGGAAGGTCTGCGCATCGAGTTGCTGGAATCGGAGAAGGGAACGTTCTTCGACAGCGGGAGTTCCGCGCTCAACACGAGCGGGCAGGAGATGCTGGCGCTACTGGCGGCGGAATTGGGAAAGGTGCCCAACCATGTTTCGGTCGAAGGACACACCGACGCCAAACCTTTTACGGGCAAGCGCAGCTACAGCAACTGGGAACTCTCGGCCGACCGGGCAAACGCGGCGCGGCGATTGATGCAGCAGTCGGGATTGCGTCCCGATCAGGTCTCGCAAGTGCGGGGCTTTGCGGATCAACGTCTGCGCAACTTAAAGGATGCACGTGATCCTTCGAACCGCCGCATTTCCATCATCGTGCAGTACATCAGCAGCAGCACCGATGAAGCGGAATCCCCCGGAGGGGATACGAAAGAATCGGGAGAGGGGAAACCGTCAGCAGCGGGCGCGAAGGCGGAATCTGAAACCACGGGTAAGGAAGACTAGAAGCAAAAAAAGGAGGCTGGCCTTGGAGGCCAGCCCGGAAGATTGCTTTCGTGATGCGAATGTTACGTCATGTTACTTAAGTGGCTCTATACATCTCGCGACTACGCGTCGCAATTCGGTTTACTGAGAGGACACAGCGGCATGGGCCCCGAGGGACTTGGAACTCTCGGAACAGCAGCATACGCAAATGTACCTACCAGACCTACCAACAGCAGCAACGCCCTGAGCGAACGTTTCATTGACTTTCTCCTTAGGGTCTGCCGAAGGCCAAGGGTCAAACTTCCAGCCTCCGGCGTCGGAAATTATACACAGCCCTGCAACTTTCTGATTAATAGGAGGTTACTTCGAGGCGCAAAACAATGCGACATGCTGACGGGCATGCCGAATAATGTTAGGACCGTCCGGCAGGCAATATGACCACTGTTTACGCTGATTTCTTAGGTAATGGGTTTGAAACGGAATCGTTTGGGTGGGGGTCTGGGAGAAGGACTGCGAAGCGCCAAAGATTCCTCTTGACAAGGTTCTTGCGTGGGGCTGTTTTTGGGGATATCGAGGCTATGATCGGGTCTTGGAACCGGCTGCCGCGGAATTGACTCTGGGTGGATTACCGGGACTGTTGAACGGGATATGACCTTCTGTAGACTCCAGACTCGAGCTTCTCGAAAATGCGCGCTCCACCATGCCTTCGAACATCGGGATCAGCGAATCGGAAGGCACCGCGTGTTGAAGATCCGCCAGGCCCTGTTCCCACCGCTGGGTCTGCAAATGGTTGACGGCACCCACGCGCACGGCTTTGCGCGAGAGCGAGTAGCCGAGCCAAACAAGAATGGCTAGAACATAAGTGACCATGTTGATCAGGTTGAGGTTGCCCGGCCTGACAAATCCACCCGAATTCAACGCCATCAGCATCAATTCCACACCGGCGAAGAGTCCAAAGCCGAGAGATATCCCAAAACTAACCTGTTTCCGGGACACTCCCAGAAAGCTCGAAAACAGGAGCATAAAGAGAATGAGGCCGAGCTGCACGATGCGGACCGAGCGCTGCAGAGTCGTAACGGCGTGCACCAACGGGCTTTGGTCGAAAGAATTCGAAAAGGCGACCACCACGGAAACCAGCAGCATCACCACGCCCGCCCACTTGAATAGCAGCGTGCCGAGGTCTTTCAGAGTGTGATAGGGGCGGAACACATCGAGGAAAATCTCATGAATAACCTTGAAGCCGAGAACGGCATTGACGGCCTCGCCCAGCCAGAAAGGCCCGAAATACAAACTGTAATTGCCGGTGCGCCAAAGCGGAAAGATGACGACAAAATTCGCAACCTGCACCAGGAGGAACAAGAAAAACACCGGAAACTGTTTGTGCAGCTTACGGCGCCATAAGATCACCGCCACCACCGATTGCAGGATCGGTTGCGCACACCACAAATAAAGGAAGACGGTATGGCTGTGCAAATTCATGGGGCATGGGGGGAAGTACGCGACCAACCGCGGAAACCGCCGCGCCTCAACCCTTCCCACATCCTCAGGCAGGGCGCCCTTCTGGGTCAACCTACTTAGGTAACCTTAGTAACCATTACCCTCTGGCCAGCTACCCTGCACAAGGGTGCGGGAAAGTCGATTTTCGATGCCCAGCCCCTAAAGGGGCGACTGATTTCGAAGAACTTGCGGCATCGCTGAAGCGATGTCCTGATACGAAACCAGCGATGCCCTGATGCGAAACCGTAGTTTCCTGAAAGAGGTTAAGCGCTTCGGCCCGCGCTCAACGAAATGACATAGGATCTGGCAGCCAACGCCACGGGCATCTCGGCGGCGTCGCGGGCAGTAACGATCACGTTGTAGTCTTCGCTGGCCCGAAGCCGACTGAAAACCGGGGTCGCCTCCTGCGGCTCGACCATCGCCAGGTATCGCAGGAAGGCAAAGATGTCTTCGGTGGGCTCCAATCCCGGCGCGACGAAGGAGACTTCGACATCTTCGTGGTGGAAGTGCCATCCGAGAGAGGCTGCCAGGCGCACCGCTCGCTCATACACTACGGTCGGCAGGACTCCGGGTGCTGGGTTGTCGAACACGATGCGGAGCTTGCGTTCATCCTCGCGGCTGAACTCGCGCACTTTGAGCGAACCAGTGCGCGCCGTGGCTTTCCAGTCCACATGGCGGGCGGAGTCGTAGGGCATATATTCGCGGATGAGGTAAAGATCGTTGCCGCGGCCGCTCACAAAGGTTTCGAACTCGCCGGTGACCATGGGAAGAACTTCGAGGAACTGTTCGGTGGGCTCGACGACGGGGTAGACGATCACTTCGCGGGCCAGGTTAATGCGCCGGGTCTTCATGAGGAATGAAAAGGGAAAGCGCGTGGCCAAGCCGAAGTTTTTTTCGCAGTAGCGGCCGCGGGCGGGGAAGCTGATCTCGAGGTCGGCGCGCAGTTCCTGTCCGGCAGCGAGAAAAGGAAAATAAACGGATTTTTGCAGGATTGGCTTTTCTGGTTCGTCGCGTACGCGGCGAAGGCGGCGATCGGGCAGGCGGAGCCACTGGTTCTGGGGAGCGCGGTTCGGGGGCCAGCCGAAGGTCGAGGCTTCCCAGCGCCACTGCTCTCTATTCTTGCGCTTGGCAGGAACCACGCGTACGGAAAAGGAGGGCAGCCACGAACTGGCGTTGCGCAGGAGCAGGCGCGCCAGCATCGGTCGCGCAGCGAAAACGTGTTCGGGCAGGTGGACATCGAGCGCGAGACTGCGGAGCACCACCGCCGAGGCGATCCCGGAAATCAGAATCGCAGAGAGCAACGTGGCGACGACAATGTAGATCAAGTTGTTCCCGCTTTGGATGGCGGCGATTCCGATCAAGACGGTGATCAGGATGTAGATCACGCCGGCGCGCGTGACGTCGTAGTCCATCGCTTCGCGAACACGGGTGGCGACGACCCGTCGCGCCAGGTAGGGAACCGTGGTCAGGCCGACGAAGGTGGCGAGCAACAGTGCCGCCGACGCCAGAATGATGGTTCCCCAGATGTTGCCCGCCTCGCGCGCTACCGTGGAAAACAGCGCCGTGCCGAAGGCGAGCGTCAGGCCCACGATGGCCAGCAGGAATCGCACCCAGACCTGGGAGAGTCCGAGGTGCGGAAAGCTGGGCGTAGCTGCGGGTTGCTGGATGTTTTGCATGCGTTCGGAAATGGCGTTGTTCATCATGCCGCTAGTCACGCTTTTCGCCGGTCCTGGGCGATGCTCTTTCCAGCATATGACGGCGGCGGGGCGAGTGGAAGTGACGGAAGACACTCTTGCCCGAGAGGCGGAGCTGGCCGAATGAAAATGACCGCAGTTCGTTTGAACATATCAATTCCCAGCTATAGCACTCTTATGACGAGGACGTAAATTTGGGAAGGATTGAAGTGGGTCGGCAGGCTTCATTGGCCGGGTACACCCTAGAGCACGTCTACTGGGGATCAGCGCTTCGACTCTGACCCGACTCCGCTGCGCTTCGGACTGCGGCCAGCATCTCTTGCCGTATCAGGCCACTGAATGGTCTGATCAGCATCCAATAGGCGAGAAAGTGTCGCCTTGTCGCGGCATCGGCGCACAATACTCGAGTCTCGGTCCTAAGCTCCGTGGCGCCATCCGCCCGTAAACCCACTTCGAAGTTCCATGCCGCCTTCGCGGTTCCAGAAGGGGCGGGCGCACGGAATTGAACTGGGCCGGTTGCGCACAGTTCTCCGCGGGCACGCCAAAAGCGGCCCACTGTGCCGAGCACGAGTTCTTCGCCGGGCCGCTCCTCAAGCAGAGCGAAGCCTTCCGAGATCATGGCGTCGAGAGTAAAGCGCTTCCGAAACAGCTCGTCACGGAAGCGGCGCCATGTCTCAATCGGCCGCGCCGGAAATGATGGGAGTGTACGTACTGCGTAGAGTGCTCGCGTTAGCCCCCAATGGTCGAAGTTAGCGGTCCACAGGCTTGCATAGACCCTCGCCGGAGACGCGGCGATGCGTGTGGCATAGCTCGTTCGCACGTCGAACTCGGGCAAGTAGTCATCCAGAAGCATGCGCCGCTCCTTCACTCCGTCATCACTCCATGATCTAAGCTCCACCGGTGGCGTAACATTGCGATTGCACTAACCACTCTCAGTACAGGCGGGCTTCGTCAGTCATTTTCCGACAGACGCCGGCGGCGATATCTCCACCATAGAAACAAGATCACCATCACGGCGACGATCAAAACTGCGATATTAAAGCGCTGCATGGCGCGTGCGAGAGTGCGCCAATGCTGCCCGAATAGATATCCGGCGCTGGCGATGCAGGTGACCCAGAGAGCGGCACCTAGGAAGTTGAAGAGAGCAAATGCTCGCCAGCGCATGCGCAGGACGCCGGCCAGCGGTCCGGCAAAAACGCGCAAGCCGAAGACGAAGCGGGCTAAGAAAACGGCGGCTGCACCGTAGCGGGCAAACATTTCCTCGCCGCGTTTCAGCGTGGCCGGCTGGATCCGAAAGAATCTTTGATAGCGATCGAGCAATGGACGCCCGCCATAATGGCCGAAGGCGTAGCCCAGATTGTCGCCGAGAGTGGCGGCGCAGGTGGCAACTACTATGATCCATCCGAGATGGAGCCGGTGCTCGGAATAGGCCAGAAAACTTGCCAGCAAGAGCGCGGTCTCACCGGGCACCGGAATGCCGGCGTTCTCGCAGAGCAATGCCAGAGCCACGGCCCAGTAACCGTAGTCGGCGACGAATTCGCGCAGCGAGTGAAAAATCGTGGGGCCCATGATGAAACGAGTTCTCAGTTCTCAGTCATGCCCGCTCTTCTGGGAACTGAGAACTGGGCACTGGGTGCGCCGATGAGGAAATCGACTAGCGCACGGTTGAACTCCTCGGGCGCCTCTTCATAGGGAAGGTGGCCGACGCCCTCGAACGCCACCAGACGAGCATCGCGAAAATTCCGGCGCAGAGGCTCGGCAGATTGAAAATGGACGGCGCGGTCTTTCGTTCCCCAGATGAGGAGAGTGGGGTAATCGCGTATTTTGGGAAGCGCCGTTTCCAGTTCCGCGAGGTCTGCCGTCCAATTCCGTACGACGCGCGAACCGTGAGCCAGCGAGCGATTCTTGACCACGGGTATGCGGTAGCCCTCGAGCGAATCGGGCGGAATTCTTGATCCGTCGCCGAACATGCGGCGCAGCCATAGGTAGTCGAGGGAGCGCCAGCGCGCGATCGTGTTGCGGAAGAGCATGGAACCGAAAGGGCTGCCCAGAAAGGGCGCGAATCGCTTGCCATGCGGTGACCAGGGATTGACGGGCGCCACCAGCACCAGGCGCTGCAGGCGGGCATCGTTTTGCTCAACATGGTTTCGCTCGAGATGGTTTAGCCCAACAACGTTTCGCTCCGCACAGACCGCTGCCACCATGATGGCGACGGCGCCGCCGTGGGAAGTACCCAGCAAATCGAAATCTTTAATGCCGAGCGCGTCCGCGAATTGCAGCACGCGTTCGGCGGTGGCGCGTACGGTGCAGTCCATGTCGTCATTTGCTGTCGATAACCCGGCGCCCAGATTGTCGATGGCATAAACAGTCGCGTGGGGAGCCAGCGCGGGGATCGTGAATCTCCAGGAAAAGGAATACCCCATCAGCCCATGAATCAGGATGAGGGCCGGGCCTGACCCGGCCTTGAGGTAGCGCATGCGTCCGCCGGGGAGTTCGAGCCAGTGTTCTTCGATCGCAGCTCCGATTTCCGCATCACGCAGGTTTGCATAGCGTTCGGCGGCAGGGGTAGCGACGAATTTTTCTTCGGGATGTTGCGTTTCGCTGGGCAACGAAGTCCTCGCAGACAGAGTCTCACTAGGTGATACCGCATCTATCGCTTTGGGGGAGCTGAAATGTGGCTCCCCTTCTTTAAGTACGCGTCCTGCATCAGTTCGCCAGGTGGAACCACGCCCGGCGCCTTCTTTCGCTTCTTGCCCAGCAACTTCTTCAGCACTTTGATGCCTTTATCCACGTGCTTTTCTTGCAGCAGGAACGGCGGCAGGAAGCGCAGGACCGTGTCCTGGGTCGCGTTGAAGAGCACGCCCTCGGCCAATCCCTGCTCCACCAATGGGCGCGCCGGAATATCGAGCACGAGGCCCTGAATGAATCCGCGGCCGCGCGTTTCGCGCGTTGCCGCGTACTTGTCGACGAGTTCCTGAAGCTGTTGATGCAGATAGCCGCCAACTTTCATGACATTTTCCAGCAGGTGTTCTTCTTCTACGATTGCCAAATATTCGAGCCCGACGCGGCAGGCCAGCGGACCGCCGCCAAAGGTGGTGCCGTGTTGTCCGGGCGAAATCGCGGAGGCGATATGTTCCTTGGACAGAAACGCGCCGAGCGGCACTCCGGCGGCGATCGGCTTGGCGATGGTGACGATGTCAGGCACCACGCCGAAGCCCTGGAAGGCGAAGATCTTTCCGGTGCGCCCGAGGCCGCACTGGATCTCGTCGAAAATGAGCGCGGCTTGATGCTGGTCGGCAAATGCCCGGCAGGCGCGCAGAAAGTCTTCGGAACACTCGAGGATGCCGCCTTCGCCAAAGATGGGCTCCAGCACAATGGCGCAGGTGTTGGCATTGACGGCGGCGCGCAGCGCTTCCACGTTGTTCTGCGCCACAAAGGTCACGTCTTCGAGCATCGGCTCAAAACCCTTGCGGTACTTTTCCTGGCCGGTCAGGGACATAGAGCCAAACGTCCGACCGTGATACGAGCCTTCGAGCGCCACTAGCTGGGACTTGGCATCGCCGCCCGCCTTGTGTCCGGCGAGACGCGCAAGCTTGATGGCGCCTTCCATCGCCTCGGTGCCGCTGTTCGAGAAGAAGACGCGATCAAGACCCGAAAGCTGGCAAAGGCGCTCGGCTAGTTGTCCCTGATACTCGTTGTAATAGAGATTCGAAATGTGAATGACTCTGGCCGCCTGCTCGCGGATGGTCTTCACGATGCGAGGATGAGCATGGCCCAGCGCGTTCACACCCAGTCCGGCCACGAAGTCGAGATACTTCTTGCCTTCGAAGTCGTAGAGGAAAACACCTTTGCCGCGCTCAAAGGCAATGGGATAGCGGTTGTAGGTTGGGAGAAGGAAGCGCTTTTCAAGATCGGCGATCTGATCGAGGCGGGACATGGCTTAATTGTAAAACGAACGGACGCGGGACCCCGTCTGCTGGCTGAGACGGGGCAAGCCCCGTCTCTACACGAGTCTTTTTTTGTATGTAGAGACGCGGCTTGCCGCGACTCCGCGTGCAGGATCAATTTTCACTCTTCGTCTTGAGCCTTCGGAGTTCCTCGGGGATTTTCTGGATCCAGCCCGGCTGCGGTCATGATGGCGCGTCCCAGCTCTTCGGCGGAAACGGTAAGTCCTTCGGCTGCCGTTTGGCCGCTGACATCTTCCTGGGCGGTGGGCGCTACGAAGCGATAGCCTCTTCCGACTACGGTCTGCAGGTACTGCGGCTCGTCGGCGTCGTCCGCGAGGGCGCGGCGGATCTTGCGGATGGCGGTATTGATTCCCTGTTCGACGTCGACGAAGACGTCTTTGCTCCACAACTCGCTGGAGATCTGCTCGCGGGTGACCAGTTGGCCCCTTTTCTCTACCATGAACATGAGCAATTGCAGCGGCAGGCTTTCCAGCCGAACCGGGCGGCCACAGCGGCAGAGCTGAAAGCGGCTGTAGTCCAGCTCGAAATCGTCGAAACGGACTTTCTTATCCGGCAATGGACAACTCCTAAGCCGCAGCAGCGAATCCGTTGCAGTTACCCGTGGCGGCTGCCGAGCTTTGCTCGGCTTGGACCCTTCGACTTCGCTCAGGGCAGGCTCGCGAGGGCGCCCGTCCCTACACGAATCTAGGGCGTCAGAAATTCTGTTCTGCCGAGGTTGCCGTGTCAAGCGTCCTACCGTGAATTTCTTCAGATCAGTTCAGACGGCTTCAGACTGGCTCCATGGACGTTTCCGGGGATCAGGCGCAATATCACACTCACTTGCGGGATTTGCTTACCTCTCCTAATCGAGTCTGGTAAGGCCAGTAAGTGAGGGGTTCGGGAAACGGGGAAGGTTTCCGAACCCCTCAAACACCAAATAAGGGTTTGGGCACGTCATCTAACTTCACTTCAGAAACAGGCCCACCACAAAATCCGCTAGCTCCCTCAAGCATACCCAGCTCCCAGACCCTCTTCCCACAGCCAAATGGCATCCCAAAAAGCAGAAGCTATCTTCCATAATTCATAGCCGCCATCCCAAATCCTCTCTATAATTGTGGAAGTCGCTCTATGGAAGCGACTTACGAGCACTGGACGAGACCGGAGGGTGGCAGTGAAGTTGCTGATACCTGAGAGGCGTCGACTGTCTGGCCGCGTCGTCACTGCAACCATCCTTAGTCCGTGAATCGCGAACTATGAACCGCGAATTTGAGGCCCGATTTACCGCCATCCTACTGGCTCTCCTCACAGTAGCGGCCGTACTTTTCGCAGGTTTCAACTACAAGATCGAGCACCAGTCCGCGATTCCCGACGACGGGGCGTGGTGGATGGAGCGGAACGGCCATCCGGTGGCGGATCGGCTGGAGCCGAACGGGCCGGCAGAGCGGGCCGGAGTCCGCCGCGGGGACGCCGTCGTAAGCATCAATGGCCGCGGGGTAGACAATGCGGCGGCAGTGACGCGGCAACTCTACTATTCCGGCGTGTGGTCGAAGGCAACCTACTCGCTGATCCGCGGCTCGGTTCCGCTGGACGTGGAAGTAGTGCTGGTTCCGGCCGAGCGCTCCATGAACGATTGGCTGCGGCTGATCGCGCTCATCTACCTGGGCATTGGGCTTTATGTATTGCTGCGGCGCTGGACGGCCGTCGGTTCCACGCATTTTTACATTTTCTGCCTCGTGTCTTTCGTTTTCTACTCCCTGCATTACATCGGTAAGTTCAACGCGTTCGACTGGAGTGTCTTTTGGGCCAATGAGATCGCGTGGCTGCTGCAGCCTGCGTTGTTCCTGCACTTCGTATTGACATTTCCGGAGCGGCGGGAGTTCATCAGCAAGCATCGCTGGTCGATTCCGGCGCTCTATCTGCCGGGAGCGATACTGCTCGGAATACAGGTCATATCGCTGGAGTTCCTGAAGGCCAGCGCCTCGCTGCTGTTTAACCTGAACCGGGTGCACTGGGCTTATCTGACGATCTTCTTCGTCTCGGCGGCTGGAGTTCTGTGGCGCAACTATCGCCAGGCCGCCACTCCGATCCTGCGGCAGCAACTCAAATGGATTACACGCGGCACCATTCTCGCCATAACGCCGTTCACGCTTTTTTATGTTCTGCCGTATCTGTTCGGAGTGATGCCTTCGCCCACCATGAAGGTGTCGGTGCTGTCGCTCGGATTGTTGCCCCTGACTTTTGGATACGCCATTTTCCGCTACCGGTTGATGGACGTGGATCTGATCTTCAAGCGGGGCATGGCGTATACGCTGGCGGCGGCGGCCATCGTGGGAGTTTATTTTGCCGGCGTGGCCGCGATTGCGCTGCTGGTGAACACGCGCGTGCCCAGCTCGGGACCTTACGGGCTGATGGTGGCTATCGTGGTCACCGCGTTGCTGTTTGATCCGGTACGGAAATGGATTCAGGAGAAGCTTGACCAATTTTTCTATCGGACAGGCTACGACTACCGGCGCACGCTGATCGAGTTCGGACGCGAGTTGAGTTCGGAGACCGACCTCGACAAAATGCTTTCCTCGCTGGTGGACCGGCTGGCCCGCACGCTGCTGGTGGATCGCATCGCGATCTTCCTTGGCAACAGCGACTCTTCGCGCTTTGAACTGTCGAAATCGTTCGGGATCGCGCACGTCACCGGTCTCGACCTGTCGTTCCTCGCGAAGCCGCGAATCGAGGACGCTGTCGGGCATATCTTCTTCGAAAACACGCACCAGTTGCCGCGTGAGAATGCCACGGCGCAAGAAGCCATCGGACGCCTGGATCTGAACTACTACATTCCCTGCCATGCGCGGCAAAAGACCATCGCCTTCCTTGGACTGGGCAAAACTATGCAAGGCGATTTCCTGTCGAGCGAAGACGTGGAGTTGCTGGAGGCGTTGGCGGGCTACATCGGCATCGCGATCCAGAACGGGCGGCTGTACGCGTCTCTCGAGCAGAAGGTCAGCGAGTATGAGCGGCTCAAGGATTTCAACGAGAACATTGTTGAATCGATCAACGTCGGCGTGATGGCTGTGGACTTACAGGATCGCATCGAGTCCTGGAACTCGCAGATGGAGGTCATGTATGCCCAGCCGCGCTGGCAGGTGGTGGGGCGTTCGTTGAGCGAAGTTTTTCCGGCGTCCTTCGTCGAGGAGTTCTACCGCGTTCGGCAGAATCCGGGCATCCGCAATCTTTATAAATTCCGGCTGGTAACTCCCACCGGCGAATCGCGCATCGTCAACGTTGCGATGGCGCCTCTGGTCACGCGGAAGTTCAACGTAGTGGGGCGACTGGTGATCATGGACGACATCACGGAGAGGATCGAGCTTGAAGTCCAGCTCACCCAAGCCGACAAACTTTCATCGATCGGACTGCTGGCCGCCGGCGTTGCGCACGAGGTGAATACGCCGCTGGCGGTGATCTCGTCCTACACGCAGATGCTGGCAAAGCAGTTGCAGTCGGATCCGCTGAAAGCAGGGCTGCTCGAGAAAATTACCAAGCAGACATTCCGCGCCTCGGAGATCGTCAATAACCTGCTGAACTTCTCGCGCACCACGGGCACGGAGTTGACCGAAATCAGTCTAAACAAAGTCATCGCGGACACGCTGGCGTTGCTTGAACACCAGTTCAAAGTGGCTCACATCCAAGTGCAGTCCGAGCTCTACGAGAGCCTTCCTTTGATTCAGGGCAACGCCGGACGCCTGCAGCAAGTGTTTCTGAATTTGTTCTTGAATGCCAAGGACGCGATGTCCGGGGGCGGAGTTCTGAACGTGGCGACGCTGAACGGGGAGTTCGTCAGCGTACGCGTATCTGACACCGGTTCGGGCATTGCGCAGGAGAATATTCAGCGCATCTACGATCCATTTTTCACTACCAAGACGTCGCCAGAGGAGGGCCAGAATCGCGGCACCGGTCTTGGACTTTCTGTCACTTACGGCATCATCCAGGAACACGCGGGCAACATCCGCGTGGAGAGCCGCCCGGGCGAAGGCACCACCTTCACCCTGGATTTCCCGTTGATCAGGAAGGCAGTCCATGTCTGACTTAGCATTGTCTGAAGTAACGCCGATCACGCGCCGAAGCACGCCGCAAAGCACGCCACAAAGCGCGGGGAGAATCCAGGGCTACACCGTCGTCGTCGCGGGAAGCGGACGGGAAGGTCTGGCGCAGATTGGACAGCGCGCCTTTGACGTGGTTTTGCTCGACTTGGCGCTACCCGACAAGAACGGGATGGACGTGCTCTCGGAGATTCGGCTGCTATATCCACAGCAGGGAGTCATCATGATCACCGCCTATGGAACGGTGGAGAACGCGGTCCGTGCCATGCAGTCCGGCGCCACCAACTTCATCCAAAAACCGTGGGACAACGAGAAGTTACTGGCCGACGTGCGCGCCGCCGTGGCGCGCCAGAAGGCGGAAGAAGAAAACATTCAACTGAAGCGCGCGCTCAAGCAGCGCTACAACTTTGAGCACATCGTGGGCAAGAGCGAGCCCATGCTGAAGATTTTCGATCTGGTCGCCCAGGTAGCGCCCAGCCGAACGACGGTACTGCTGCAAGGCGAAAGCGGGACGGGCAAGGAACTGATCGCCAAGGCGATTCATCTGAATTCCACGCGGCGCGACCGCGCGTTCGTGCCCGTCAACTCCGGGTCGACGCCGCCCGACCTGCTCGAATCCACGCTGTTCGGGCACGTCAAAGGCGCCTTTACCAGCGCGGTTGCGTCGAAGAAGGGGCTGTTCGAAGTGGCCGATCGAGGTACGCTCTTCCTCGACGAGATCGGCACCATGAGCATGGACACGCAGAGCAAGATTCTGCGCGTATTGCAGGACCGCAAGTTCATGCATCTGGGCGGCGTGCAAGAAATTCAAGCGGACGTGCGCATTATCGCCGCCACCAACGTTGATCTTCGCCAAATGGTGCGCGAAGGCCGCTTCCGCGAAGACCTGTTCTACCGCCTCAACGTAATCAGCATCGATCTGCCACCACTGCGGCAGCGCCGCGAAGATATTCCGCTGCTGGTGCAGCACTTCCTCCAGAAGTATTCGGAGGAGAACGAGCGGCCCCGACGGCGCATTACCACCGAGGCATTGCGGCCGCTGGTGAGCTATTCCTGGCCAGGCAATGTCCGCGAACTGGAGAACACGATCGAACGCGCGGTGGTGCTATCTTCAGACAGCGATATTGGGCTCGATCTGCTGCCCGACCACATCGTGGGCCGGGGCAGCGCGGTTCCGACTCTGGATGCTAACTCGGGAGCCACGCTGTTCGGCATCATGGAAGACTGCGAACGGCGGATCATCATGGATATGCTGGAGAAGTGCGGATGGAACCAGACCGAAGCAGCGGAACGCTTCCATGTCCCGCTCTCCACGCTGAATCAGAAAATCAAACGGCTGGCCATCGAGATCAAGAAGAAGAACCGGGAGTGAGCTGGCGTGGGGACAGCCGCCCTCGGCTGTCCGGAGAGCGTAGCTCGGCGGGGTTTGGATTGTTCCTTGAACTCAAGAGCGAGCGGGACTTCGCCCCGCGGACAGCCGAGGGCGGCTGTCCCCACGTGGTTTTGCTCCTCTGCTATAGTTCCTTGAGCAGAAGTACCCTGAGCAGACATGGCGTTCGAACTCGAACTGATTTCACCCTTTGAAGTTGCCAAAGACGTTGCGCTGGCGGTTCAGGAATACACCCTGTTGTCGGCGCAATCCCTTGCGAACTTCTTCCGCCGTCCCCTGTACATGGGCGACATGGTGCAGCAGGCGGACCTGATCGGCGTCGGCTCCCTGCCGATCGTAATTCTCACGGGACTTTCGGTGGGCGCTCTCCTGGCGCTGAACTCGGCCAGCACATTGCAGCGATTCGGCGGGGTCACGCTCATCGGCCAGCTCGTTTCGCTCGGCATGGTGACCGAACTGGGACCGCTCATCACCGGGCTGATGGTGGCCGGGCGGAACGCCTCCGGCATGGCCAGCGAACTGGGCTCGATGATCGTGACCGAGCAGATCGATGCCATGCGCGCCCTGGGCACCGATCCCACGAAGAAGCTGGTGACGCCACGAGTCGGGGCCACGGCGTTCATGCTTTTTTTTCTTACAATCATCGCCGATCTGCTCGGGCTGATCGGCGGCTACGGGGTCGCGCATCTGCTGTTCGGGCTTGACACTCAGCAGTATTGGACCTCCGTCTGGCAGATCCTTGTCTTCCGCGACGTCTTCACCGGCCTCGTCAAGCCCGTGCTGTTTGGGTTCATCATCGCCACTGTAGGCTGCTATTACGGCATATCTACGCGCGGCGGGACGCAGGGCGTCGGCCGTTCCACCACCCAGGCCGTGGTCGCTTCTTCGGTGCTGATTCTGATTGTGGATTTCTTTGTTACCAAGTTGATCTTCGCAATTTTTGGTTACAGATAGGCCATGCCGGCTCCCACTCTGCCCAGCGAAAATCCGGCTGCCTCGGCGGTAAGTCCCTCCGGCTACGCCATCGAGTTCGACAACGTTTCGATTGCGTTCGACGAAAAAGTTGTGCTCGACAGCATTTCATTCCAGCTGCCACACGGCGAGACCAAAGCGCTGTTTGGCGTCGCCGGGTCGGGCAAGAGCACACTGCTCAAGCTCGCCATAGGACTCATGCGGCCCGATAGCGGCCGTATCTTCGTGCTGGGAGAGGAAGTCACGAGCATGTCAGAACAGGAACTGTTCGAGTTGCGCCGGCGCGTGGGCATCGTGTTCCAGGAGAGCGCGCTCTTCGACTCGCTTAAAGTATACGAAAATGTTGCTTTCCGCCTGATGGAAGAGGGGATTTCCGCGGCGGAAATCGAGCGCCGGGTCCGCGAGGTGTTGCGCTTTGTGGAACTGGAACGAACTTACGACATGTTTCCGTCCGAACTCTCGGGTGGCATGCGGCGGCGCGTGGCCATCGCTCGCGCCATCATCACCGAGCCCGAGGTGCTGCTCTACGACTCGCCTACCGGCGGACTGGATCCGGTAACCTCGAACACGATCGTCGAACTCATCGTGAAACAACGCGATGTCTACAAGACCAGCGCCCTCATGGTGACGCACCGGCTTCAGGATGCCTTCACCATGGCGACTCACCAGTTCGACAAGGCCACCAATCGGATGGTCGCTCTGCCCAAAGGCCAACGTGGTGAAGTGCCGATGAGCTTCCTTATCCTGCGCGATGGGAAAGTCATCTTCGATGGCGACGCTCAAAAGCTCGTCAGCTCGCGCGACGACTATATTCGCGAATATATTTCGTAGGCTTGATCCCTACTGCGCCAGCGCTTTCTCCAACACCTTCGAGATTTCGCCTTCCTCTACTTCGCCGGAAGCGTTATAGGCGGTCTTGCCATCGCGATTCAGCACCACCACGTGGGGAATGTATCCCTTGTAAAATTTCTTCACCAGTTCTTCCTGCGCCGGAGAGCGCGGACGATCAAGATCGACCACGACAAACTGCACCCGGCCCTTGTATTTCTCGTAGAGTTCGACCGTGCGCCGCGCCTGCCGCTTGGAATTGAAGCAGCCTTCGCCGTAGAAAATCGCGTAGGCCGGCTTGCCGGGGACTGCCGCCTCTTCCAGATGGTCACCGGTGATCAACGGCCCGTCCCGGCTATCGCTGGTGTAGTCCAGATGTTGATTGAGCTTGAGATTCTCTGCCGCATGCGCGGACGTAGCCGTCGCCAGCGCAATTCCAAACAGCACAGTCATTATCCACTTCGTCATGTCATCACTCCCAACGGATCTGACTGCTGAGCGGACCAGAAGTTTCACGGCTTCTTTTCGCCACCTGTCTCTTTGTTGCTCTTCTTTTGCCCACCCTTACCCGGCAGGCCCACCGGATTTTCGTGCGTTCGTTCGCGGAATCCGCCCTTCATCCCCCTTGCGAGGCCGATCGCCGCTTCCCCGAACTTGTCGCGCAGATGGTCCGCAGCCGCCAGTGCTTTTTGCCATCGCTGATCCGGCGACGGTTCCAGCAAATCAAGCTGCGGTGAGCCCGATTCGAAATTCGACGCTTGCACTCCCAGCAATCGCACCGGCGCGCCCGGCTTCCAGTTGTCGAAGAACAGACGCCGCGCCTGTTCGAAGATCTGGTTATCCATCTGCGTGGGCTGGTCCAGCGAATGCGCTCGCGTGATGGTCGTGAAATCGGTGTAGCGCAATTTCAGCTGGAGAGTGCGCGCAAAATATCCGCCCTCACGCAGCCGCCGTCCAACCATTTCACTGAGCCGCATCAGCGTGGACTGCAAGCGCTCGACGTCGCCCGTGTCCTCGTCGAACGTATGCTCGTGGCTGATCGATTTGGGATCGACTATTTCTCCAACGTCATTATCAAACCATCCGCCCGCATCCTCGCCGCGGGATTTTCCTGCCAGCGCGAGCCCCCATTTTCCGAAGCGGTGTTCCAGATCCCGGTCTTCCAGGCGAGCGAGGTCGCCCACTTTCTGGATGCCGATCGTGTGAAGTTTCTGCTCCATCACCTTCCCGACGCCCGGGATGTCGCCGACTGCGAGCGGCGCCAGAAACTTCGTCTCCTGTCCGGGCAGCACCCAGAGGACTCCGTTGGGTTTGGCTTTGGCGGAGGAAACTTTCGCGATCAAACGCGACGTGCCGATCCCGATCGAGCAGTTGAGTTGCGTCGCCGACTTCATCGCTGTATGGAGTTGATGCGCCGAACGCAATGGCCGGCCGTGCAGGCGCTCAGTCCCGGTCATGTCGAGATAGGCCTCGTCTACCGAAGCCATCTCGACCAGCGGAGAAAAACGGCCGAGCACTTCGTGTACCTTCTGCGAATACTCGCGGTAGCGCTCCGGATGCCCACTCACAAAAATCGCCTGCGGACAGAGTTTCGCTGCCGTCCGCAGCGGCATGGCCGAGTGCACTCCAAACTTCCGCGCCGCATAGGAAGCGGCCGAGACCACTCCCCGTTCGTTCCGCTGCCCGCCTACTACCACCGGCTTGCCTTTCAGCGACGGATCAAACAATTCCTCGACGGACACGAAGAAGGCGTCCATATCGACGTGAAAGATGGTGCGCAACGCGGAAGTGCTCATCGGAATCCAGGGTGTCTTGCAGAAGTGTACCGCGAATGCGAGCCCCCGTATCGGCTGCGGAAAACAGCGAGTTCTGACCGTAGAGACGACGCTGACTGAGGGCAAAATATGCGAAGATGGAATCCTGGAGAGCGCGGATGGAGAATCCACTCAAGCTTAAGCGCATTCATCACATCGAATTCTGGGTAGGCAATGCCCGGCAGGCGGCTTACTTCTATCGCAAGGGATTCGGCTTTTCGCAGGTTGCGTACAGTGGGTTGGAAACAGGCCAGCGGCACCGAACTTCTTATGCGCTGAGTCAGGGCAAGGCGAACTTCGTTCTGACTACTCCCATGACGGCAGACGATTTGGCCGCGGATCACATCCGAAAGCATGGCGATGGTGTGCGGGATATTGCATTGGAAGTGGACGACGCGGACGAGGCGTTTGAGGAAGCAGTGCATCGCGGAGCGCAGCCAGCCGAGGAACCGCATGATATGAAGGATGAACATGGCGCCGTTCGCCGCGCCGCGGTCCACACCTATGGCGACACGATCCACTCGCTGATTTCATATAAGGATTACAAGGGGCCGTTTCTGCCGGGGTTCATGGCCGCGCCGCTGGCGGGGGACGACTGCGGCATTCTGCGCATCGACCACATCGTGGGGAATGTGGAACTCGGCAAAATGCAGTACTGGGCGGATTACTATACCCGTGTCTTCGGGTTCCATCGTTACATCACTTTCGACGACAAGGACATTTCAACCGAGTACAGCGCGTTGATGAGCATCGTGATGTCGGACGATTCGCATTCAGTGAAATTTCCGATCAATGAGCCGGCCTTGGCTCGCAACAAGAGCCAGATTCAGGAATACATCGAGGCTTACGGAGGACCAGGGGCGCAGCACATCGCGTTGCAGTGCAAGGACGTCATGTACACGGTAGGCAAACTGCAGCGCAACGGGCTGGATTTTCTTCGCGTCCCCGACACCTATTATGAGGCGCTGCCGTCGCGGGTCGGGCCGGTGGAGGAACCTCTGGCGGAATTGCGCGCGCTCGGTATACTTGTGGACCGCGACGAGGAAGGTTACCTGTTGCAGATTTTCTCGAAGCCGGTGGAGGATCGGCCGACCGTGTTCTTCGAGGTGATCCAGCGCAAGGGCAGCCGCGGATTTGGCAAAGGGAATTTCAAGGCGCTGTTTGAGTCGATCGAAATGGAGCAGGCGCGACGAGGAAATCTGTAGGCGATGGCCAACGCAAGAGCTACTAGCGTGAAAATGACGCGTGCAAAGGCGAAGATGCCAACGAGGGTGTCATTGCGTTACCAATCGGGATTCGGCAACGAGTTCGCGAGCGAGGCGGTGGAAGGTGTACTACCGCGCGGGCAGAATTCTCCGCAGAAGGTGGCGCATGGGTTGTATGCGGAGCAACTGAGCGGCACGGCATTCACGGCGCCGCGCGGGGTCAATCGCCGGACTTGGCTTTACCGGATGCGTCCGTCGGTGGCGCACAAGCCGTTCGAACCCATCAGCCCGGGAAGGCTGCGCAGCGCTCCGTTCGACGAGGTGCCGACACCGCCGAACCAGTTGCGCTGGGGGCCAATTCCGATCCCGGCTGCTTCGCAACGCACCGATTTCGTAGACGGCCTGATCACCATGGCGGGCAATGGAAACACCCATACCCATTCAGGCGTTGGAATTCACATCTACGTGGCCAACGCCTCGATGACGGATCGTTTTTTCTACAACGCCGATGGAGAGATGTTGATCGTACCGCAACAGGGGCGCCTGCTGCTGCGCACTGAGATGGGTGTTCTCGAAGCTGGTCCCGGCGAGGTTGCAGTGATTCAACGGGGAATTCGTTTTCGCGTCGAACTTCTGGAGAAAGAAGCGCGCGGTTATATCTGCGAGAACTACGGCGCACTGTTTCGTCTGCCAGATTTGGGGCCTATTGGAGCGAACGGGCTGGCGAATCCGCGCGACTTTCTGGCTCCGGTTGCGGCGTTTGAAGATCGAGAAGGCGATTATCGGATTGTCACCAAGTTCCAGGGGAGGCTGTGGGCGGCGGCGATCGATCACTCGCCGTTAAACGTCGTCGCCTGGCACGGAAACTACGTGCCTTATAAGTACGATCTGGCGAATTTCAATTGCATTAATACAGTTAGCTTTGACCATCCCGACCCGTCGATTTATACGGTGCTGACTTCGCCTTCAGAAATTCCGGGAACTGCGAATGTTGACTTCGCGATCTTTCCGCCGCGATGGATGGTTTCCGAGCATACATTTCGTCCGCCGTGGTTTCATCGCAATTTTATGAACGAGTTCATGGGGCTGATCCACGGGGAATATGATGCCAAGGCGGAAGGCTTCGTGCCGGGCGGCTCCAGCCTGCACAATTGTATGGCGGGTCACGGGCCGGACACCGAAACTTTTGAGAAGGCGAGCAAGGCCGAATTGAAACCGGTCTATCTAGGCGACACCATGGCGTTCATGTTCGAGACGCGCTTCGTGTGCCAGCCGACGAAGTTCGCGCTGGAGACTTCGCAGCTTGATCATCAGTACTTCGAAGTTTGGCAGGGGCTGCTGAAAAAGTTCAAGACGTAGCGACAGCCGCCCTCGGCTGTCCGGCGGGGCGAAGCCCCGCCACGCTTGACTGCAGAAGCATGCGAAACCCAGGCGAGCTGCGCTCGCCTGGACAGCCGAGGGCGGCTGTCCCTACGGGGCCCTTGCTAAAGATGCAAAAAGGCTAAGTCATGAATCCGCAAACGTTCCAGACGTTGCGAAAATCCGCGGACGCGGTGGAAGCCGCCGCCGTGTTGCTGCGCGATCTGATCGATTATGCGGGATTGTTTCCTCCGGCATCGTTGGCGATGGCGACGTCTGTGGCTAACTACGACGAATACTTGCGGTCGGAATGGAACTGGATTCTCGGGCGTTTTGTGGTTCCGGTTGCGCGGCTCGCGGAGTTCGATGAAGCGTTTGGCCGATTACCAACTCCAACGCCTGGGGCAGACTTGACAAACCACCGGCTGTCAGTTCTTCTCGGTTCTGATCCGGTTGCGGACGTTGCTTGCATTCGCGAATTCAATGCTCGATTGGCGAGTTCCAGTTCCGGTAGAAGGGCTGTCGTCGAGTCGGTTGAGGTGAAGGTCGCTGGTCCCGCAGAGGTCAAGCGTCTGTCCGGAATTATCCCCGCGGAACTCGCGACTTATTTCGAAATTCCGCTGTCCAGTTGCGCCGAGAGCATTGCAACGGTAGCTGGCTGCGGGCGCGGAGCCAAGATTCGGACGGGCGGCGAGACGGCCGAAAAGTTTCCTGCTCCCGAGAACGTTGTCGAATTCATTCGCCTGTGTGCGGCAGCCAACGTGGCTTTTAAGGCGACTGCGGGACTGCATCATCCGTTGCGCTCGGTGCACCGGTTTACTTATCAACCCGACAGTCCATCGGGAGTGATGCACGGTTTTGTAAATGTCTTTCTGGCAGCTGCGTTTTTGCGGGCTGGAATGAAAACCAAACTTGCCGTTCAGTTGCTCGAGGAGCAATCGGCGGAGGCATTTCACTTTGATGCGGATGGCGTCGGATGGCGCCAGCACCGGCTTAGCCAGCGTGAAATCGTCGCAGTACGACGGGGGTTCGCGGTTTCGTTTGGGTCGTGCTCATTTACCGAGCCCATCGACGACTTAAAGGCTCTACGTCTGCTATGAATCCCGTACTCGACGAGACCCACGATTCCAAAGCGCAAAGTTGGGTGGAATCCGCCAACGTTGCAGCCTCGGATTTTCCCATTCAGAATTTGCCCTTCGGCGTTTTTCGCGGACGCGATTCACGCACCGAGACGAGAGTGGGTGTTGCGATCGGAGACCGCATTGTTGATGTCGCAGGAATGCGAACCGAGGGCTTGTTTCCGGAGGAGAGTGTAAGCCTCGCGGCATATGCTTGCGCATCCGATTCGCTAAATTCACTGATGACGCTCGGCGCCGGTCCGCGGCGTGCTTTGCGCCGGCGTCTTCATGCGATATTGCGTCAGAACGCGTCTGCCCCTGATCGGCAGGCTGCCGTGCGCCATCTTGTCGCGCAATCTGATGTTGATATGCTTCTGCCTGCGGTCGTCGGGGACTACACGGATTTCTACGCATCGATCTTTCACGCCACGAACGTTGGGGAGCTGTTCCGTCCGGACAATCCGCTGCTGCCGAATTACAAATACATTCCGATTGGCTATCACGGGCGTGCGTCGTCGCTGGTTCCTAGCGGTACGCTGGTCCGGCGCCCGTCCGGCCAGACGCGCGATGGCGACGCCGATCCAAGTAAAGCTCCGAAATTCGGGCCGACTAAGGCGCTGGATTACGAACTGGAACTGGGCTTCTTTGTGGGCGCTGGAAATGCATTGGGACAAACCATTCCAATTGGCGAAGCGGAAGAGCATATTTTCGGGATCTGCCTGGTGAATGACTGGTCGGCGCGGGATATTCAGGCTTGGGAGTATCAGCCGCTGGGACCTTTTCTGGCGAAGAGTTTTGCTACCTCACTCTCGCCATGGGTGGTGACGATGGAAGCGCTCGCTCCATTTCGCGGGGCTGCCTTCACGCGCTCCGAGGGCGATCCGGCGCCATTGCCTTACCTCTTCGGTGAGAGCGATCAGGAGCAGGGTGGTCTCGATTTGTGGCTGGAGGTTTCTCTCTTGTCGGTTCGGATGCGGGAGGTCGGTATCGCTCCTTTGGTTTTGGGCCGAAGCAATTTCCGCGACATGTACTGGACTATGGCGCAGATGCTGACGCATCACGCGAGCAATGGCTGTAATCTGCGCGCCGGCGATTTGCTGGCAAGCGGAACCGTGTCGGGTGCGGACAAAACCGCGCGCGGATGCCTGTTGGAGCTAACCTCGCGTGGCAAGGATCCAGTTAGTCTGCCGACGGGAGAGGAGAGGAAATTTCTGGAAGATGGAGACGAAATCATCCTCCGTGGATTCTGCGAACGAGACGGATTCCGTCGCATCGGACTGGGCAGTTGCCGGGGGACGATTGTGCCAGCGTCCACGACCTGACAACTCTGCCCTCGCACCGTTGCCGAAAATAATGAAATGGGCATACTCGGTCACCCCCATGACCGACCCTCAGCTAGCTGTCAATCAACTCTTCCAACAGCATGCTGCCCTAAAGACAACTCAATTGCCGCTCTCAACCTGCATTGATCGCTTTCATCGAGTGCCACGAAACGGAAGGGTTGTAGAGACCAACAGTCAGGACTCAACATTTCTGCCTCGCCTAGCACCACTCCTGTCTGAGTCAGGAACATCAACTTGACGCGGCAACCCCAATCCAGCGGTCTCTGCAACGAGAGCAGACCCCCGGTCAAGGAAACGACCTTCAACTCGCCGCGACCGTGGCGACCGTCCGCAAATCGAAGAGCAACAGGAGTAGTGCCGAATAGCCGTGCGCGTGGGCTCCGGTGATAGTAAGCCGCCTGAGAGGGGGTGGGCATGTTCCTAGGCGAGTATGGTGCGTGGCGGCAAAAAGTAGCAGATTACGGAAGGATTTACGGAGTACAGTACCAGTCGTGCAGCCCTTATGGGTGTCCCGCTGACAGAACAACCTCAATGAATTACACAAAGGGAGGCGAAACTGCAGGTAAGGTTCACAACTCCAAGAAAAGAATGGCTCCTCAGGTAGGACTCGAATCAACACTTAAACGTAGTTTCAACACGATGCAGGTCAGCGGATGACACCTAAGACCCTGCAAAGCAGTGCTAAACCAACAAACAGAGCGCAGATAGAGCGCAGGCCAACCTTGCGGCGGCGGACTTGCAGGCGATTCACCAAAAGGTTAGCCTGCTGGCAGCATGAAGCGAGGGAAGGCCGATGAGACGTGGAGCTACTCTATTTCTTATTGCGATTGCATTCCTTGCGGGCTTTCTTACGGGCCGCAAATTTCCCGCCCATCATTACCAAACATCACGTAACGGCTAGCCTCGGAGATTTGTGACCACAAGGTACCGGCTGCCATAGCAATACAGCAGGCACAGGACAGTGGCCTCTATCCCTTGGACAAGTACGCAGGCTACTACCTGAAGAGCAACCTGCAAGGACTGTGCCGCCCGTGTCATGGGATCAAGACCATAGAGGACAAGACACACACAGGCCCGTGGCCTGATGTGCTGGCACGGGAGGCAGCGGCACCCAAGAAGGTGTGGACGTTCTAACGCGGCAAGCAATGGGGGAGGGCGGGGTGAAATGTTGGATGGGCCTCTTAAATAGCCCTCCGCATATCATTTTGTTACATAGACGAACAATTTTCTATTTCGTGTTTTGTTCGCTTTTGGAATCTATTTTCGTCTGTGTAAGAAAAACATCTGCGGAGGGCTATCAGCAAGGGAGTGCCAAGATTTGACCCGCCCCCATCCTCATTAGAAGGGCTACACGAAAAAGCACCATGCTGGAGGGTCATCCCAAAACCTCTACGCACTGTGAGCTTGCGCTGCTTGCGGGCGGGGCACTGAGACGTAAAAGAATTTAGGTCAGCCGGGCACGGGAGGGCCTGGAGGAGTCTTACTACATGAATGGCTGGTTAACCACGGCTGAGGCCGCCGCGTACTTGAAAGTCCGGCCTCGCACCCTCTCCCTGTGGGCACGCCAAGGAAAAATCCCCGCACACCGGCTTTCCGGCGTCCAACGCCGTGTTTGGCGATTCCTTCAGGCGGAATTAGATGCTATGTTGGGCTTGTCATCCGCTGACTCTGCTGAGGGAGGACAGCAATGAGAGTGCAGCGACACACACATGGGTCTGTGCGTTTCGACAAAAGGCGCAAGACCTGGAATTACCTTTGGTATGAGGCTGGCAAGCGCCGGTCAAAACGAATCGGCAACAAACGGGAATACCCAACCAAGTCCGCCGCCTGGAAAGCTGTTGAGGGTCTGGAGGCCGGACAACCGAAAGCGCAAGACGGAGACACGATGCGGAGCGTGGTTGCTCGTTACGAGGTTGAGCGTATGCCACAACGTCATTCAACGGCGCGCGTATATCGTTCGTTCCTCAAAAACCACATCTTGCCGAAGTGGGGAGACTCGCCTATACAGGCGATCCAACCTCGGCCCGTAGAATTGTGGCTCAAGGGTCTGCTGTTATCACCTAAGTCAAAAACGCACGTCCGTTCACTAATGCACGGGCTTGTGGAGTTTGCGATGTGGGCCGGGGTGCTGGATATCAGCCGCAACCCAATCTCGCTCGTCCAAAACAAGGGAGCCATGCGGCGGACTCGCAAGGCACGCAATCTGACGGTGGAGCAGTTCCATGCTCTGCTGAAAGAGCTACACGAGCCGTTCGCAGCGATGGCTCTGCTCTGTGTGTGCTTGGGCCTTCGCATCAGTGAGGCTCTTGCACTCCGGTGGTCTGACGTGGATTGGTTAGGCTCAAGTCTCAGCATACGGCGCGGCATCGTGGAGCAGGTTGTGGACGATGTGAAAACCGAAGGATCAGCAAAGACCTTCACGCTTGCCAGTGACCTAATTGCACGTCTGCAATCCTGGAAACAGCTTTCGGACTTCTCGGGAGCTGAGGACTGGATTTTTGCAAGCCCGGTGAAACTCGGGAGGCAGCCGTACTCCTACACCGGTTTTTGGCGTGAGCTGGAGCGTGCATCAAAGGCCGCTGGTATCGGGCACCTTGGTACTCACGCATTCCGGCACACTCACCGGAGTTGGCTGGACGCCGTAGGCACTTCCATTGCGGTACAGCAGAAGATGATGAGGCACGCGAGTATCAGGACCACGATGGATGTGTACGGTGACGTGGTAACGGATGAGATGACTACCGCAGGCGGCAAGGTTGCGCGGCTTGCTTTCCCGTTAAACGGAGCGCAAACAGAGCGCAGCGAGGGTTAAGCCGTTGAAAGAATGGCTCCTCAGGTAGGACTCGAACCTACAACCCTCCGGTTAACAGCCGGATGCTCTGCCATTGAGCTACTGAGGAGTGGGAGCACGGTTGCTTGCGTGCTTGAATAGCCAACAAAATCATATCAGAGGCTGCAGCTGATTGGAAACTGGCGACAGGGCGCGTCCGTCATGCCACGGTTCTGCTAACCTAATCATCGGCGTTTCGTCCACAACAGGAGTGAGGTGTTTATGCTGGGAGGTTCGCGTTTGCTGATTGCTTTCCTGATTCTTCTTATCGGGGTGGTTGCCCTCGTGTACGCAGAGGATTCCCGGGCCGGAGATTCTGCGGCTCCCTCTAGTGCGGCCGGTCCCCCGAAAGCGAAAGTTGCCCCGGTCGAGGACACTGTTCAGGGGCACAAGATCGTCGATCGCTACCGCTACCTGGAAAACCCGAACGATCCCGACACCAAGCTCTACGTCGAGCAGGAACTCAGTTACACCCGCACAATCCTTGACCCGCTGCCAGGCCGCGACAAGATCAATGCGCGTCTTTCACAATTGCTTGAGATTGGCACCGTCGGAGCTCCGCAGATGGGTGGCAAATATTATTTTCATACCCGCCGCGAAGGCAACCAGAACCAACCCATTCTTTATGTGCGCGAGGGCCTGAACGGCGGACTAAACGACGAAGATCGGGTGCTGGTTGACGTGAACAAAATGTCCGCCGATGGCACGGTTGCGCTCGACTGGTGGTTCGCGGCCCAAGACGGTAAGTACGTGGCCTATGGAACGTCCGCCAGCGGATCGGAAGAGAGCACGCTGCATATCATTGAGAGCGCGACTGGCAAAGTGTTGCCGGATACTATCGATCGCACCCGCTTCGCCAGCGTGGCCTGGATGAAGGACAGCTCCGCTTTCTACTACACCCGCCATCCCAAGAAAGGCGAGGTGCCAGCCGGAGACGAGGTCTACCACGTCAAGGTTTTCTATCACCAGATCGGAAGCGATCCCGCCAAGGATCCGCTCATCTTCGGCGAAGGCCGCAATCCACAGGATATTCCCGAGGTCACTCTCTCCGAAGATGACCGCTGGCTGCTGATTGATGTTGGCGAAGGCTGGACAAAGACGGAGATGTATCTGCAGGATCTCCAGTCGAAAAATCCTCCGCTCGAAATCACTACCGGCAAAGAATTCCTTTACGGCGCCGAGTTTTTTGAAGGCAAACTCTACATCACCACCAACGAAGACGCTCCCCATTATCGCGTCTTTGTCGCCGACGCGACGAATGCGAAACGCGAGAACTGGAAGGAACTCATTCCGCAGACGGACGCCGTGTTGCAGAATGCGAGCGTGACCGGCGGCAAGCTGCTCGCGCAGTACGAACACAACGCGACTTCAGAACTGAAGCTGTTCGGGCTCGACGGCACGAAGCTCGCCGACATTCAGCTGCCGGCGCTTGGAGATGTTTTCAGCGCCTCGGGACGATATGACCGCAACGAAATCTTTTTTGGATTCCAGTCCTTCACCGTGCCTCCCTCGGTCTATCGCGTGGAGTTAAGCGACGTGAAAAGCGCGCTCTGGGCCAAGGTTGACGCGCCCTCCATCGATCCTTCCGCCTATGACGTGCAACAGGTTTGGTACACCTCGAAGGATGGCACGAAAGTTCCAATGTTTGTCGTCAACAAAAAAGGAATCGAGAAGAACGGCAAGAACCCCACTCTGCTGACCGGCTACGGCGGTTTTAATATTTCACTGAAGCCAACTTTCAACCGCAGCATGTATCTCTGGATGGAGCACGGCGGCATTTACGCGGTCGCCAACCTGCGCGGCGGTTCCGAGTTCGGCGAAGACTGGCATCGCGCCGGTATGCTGGAGAAGAAACAGAACGTGTTTGACGACTTTATCGCCGCGGGCGAATATCTCATCTCACAGAAATATACCGACAAAGATCACCTTGCCATTCAAGGCGGGTCTAATGGCGGGCTGCTGATGGGCGCGATGATCACTCAGCGGCCCGATCTGTTCCGCGCCGTGGTGTGTGCCGTCCCGCTGCTGGACATGCTGCGTTATCAGAACTTCCAGATCGCGAAGCTTTGGATCCCGGAGTACGGCTCAGCCGAAGATGCCAAGCAGTTTGAATGGCTCTATGCCTATTCGCCCTATCATCATGTGAAGCCGGGTCAGGAGTATCCCGCTATTCTCTTTATGACGGGAGACACCGATACGCGGGTCGATCCCATGCACGCCAAGAAAATGGCGGCGCTCATGCAATCCGAAGCCAAGAACGGGGCCAGCCAGCAGAAGCCGATTCTGCTACGCATCGAAACCAAGGCCGGACACGGCCAGGGCAAGCCGGTCACCAAGCAGATCGAAGAGAGTACCGACATGTACTCGTTCCTGTTCTGGCAGTTGGGAGTGAAGCCGTGATGGTGGAGGGGCGGGCGTCTCGCCCGTCCAGTCCCACCTGTGCTCTCCCGGTCCTCTGTGGTTAAATGATCTCGGTGACCTCTGAGCAAAAGATCCGCGTTCTCGTCGCGAAGCCTGGCCTCGACGGCCACGATCGCGGCGCCAAGGTCATCGCTCGCGCCCTGCGCGATGCCGGCATGGAGGTCATCTACACCGGCCTGCGCCAGACGCCGGAAATGATCGTCAGCGCCTCGCTTCAGGAAGACGTGCAGGTCATCGGGTTGTCGATTCTCTCGGGCGCACACAATGCCATCGTTCCGCGTGTAATGGATCTGCTAAAGCAAAACAAAATGGACGACGTGCTGGTGCTGGTTGGCGGGATCATCCCCGATCAGGATGTGGAAGGCCTCAAGAAAATAGGAGTGGCCGGCATCTTCCAGCCCGGCACCCCCATGGACGACATCGTTAAGTTCATCCGCGAGCATGTGAAGCCGCACGGAGTGCCTGCCGTTTAATCTTCTTGTCCGCGCACTCGGCAGAGGTTCTTCGGAGCAGGGAAAAAAAGGTCCTTCCCCTTCGGCTGCGCTCAGGGTCAGGATGACAAAGTTGGCGGGCTGCGCGGCTTGAATCGCGACTGTCCGCGCCACACAACGAATTCGCGGACTATAGCACCAACGACCAGCTCAGAAATGCCCACATCCAAACCAGATTGAACGCAAACAGCGCCCCGCATAGAAATGCGAAACGTGTCGGCTCCATCTTCTCCGCCCATTTTCCCATCGTTAGATAAGCCGGATACACCGGCAGCAGATACCGCGGAGCCCCTAGCAGCGGCGGCCAACACAACCGCAAGAGAAGATGCACGATCACCGCTGCCGAAAAAAATCTGTCTTCGATCCGCATCCGCCGGCGCGCCGCTACTCCCGCGACGAAGAAAAAAATCAGCGCAACCAGACTGATCATCACCAGGGAATCGAAGCGCTCCACCAGCGAACGAATCGCCAGCCACAGCGTCGTCCACGGACCCGCCACTTCGGTGTTCCAATAGATGCGATAAGCAGCCGTCACGCTGACGCGCCCCGTCTGATGCAACCAGAACCAGTATCCCAGCGTACCGAGCGGAGCGATCGCGACCGGCCATCGCGCTCGGCGCGGCGCCCGCCAGGCCATGATCGCCAATGGCACGATCGCCAACGTTCCTGCTGACCGCGTCAACCCGGCAGCAAAAGCGCAAGCCACCGCCAGCGCCCAACGCTTGTCCTGCGCCCAGCTAATGGACCATACGATCAACGCCACTGCCAAAGCCTCCGTGTATCCCGCGAAGAAGAAAAAACTTGCCGGCCACACCGCCGCGAGCATTACCGTGCGCAGCGGTTGAGTGCTTGGAAATTCGCTCGGCACTTCATGCTCCACTTCATTCCGCGATTCATTCCGCGCCAGGCGCAGCAGTCCCCAGAAATAAAAAAAAGCCGCCACCGTCGAAATCAACAAAGCCGCAGCCATCGGGTCTGCCAGAGTGCTCAAGGTCCGAATGAGCCATGGATAAAGAGGATAGAAAACTACTCCCGCCGGCAGATCATATCCACGCTCAGCGATCCGCAAATACCAAAGCGTGTCGAAACGCTCCCAAATCCCAAGCAACGCATAGTGCCAGCTACCCGGCGGCGGCAGGTTCTCTGTGAGCGCATTGCTTTGAATCAAACGTGCATCGGGATGCAGAAATACCGCCGCAACCGCGGCGACGCCCGTATAAACCACGCGCAACGCCGCCGTGATCGCTAAGGCGATTTGCCAATCCGCTCGCGACTCGCGCTTGCGCCACACTCCGGATCCACCCTCCACAACAAACTCCGCAGCTGAGTCTACCAGCCAAATCCCTCCGCTTCGTCCTTCGCCGCGCTGGTATAGTAAGTAGTTTCGCAAGTACTTTCGCAAGTAGTTTCGAATACTGCCCTCATGCCCGAACGTACCGATTCCACGGCTCTCTCCATCAACAACATTCTCCCCACGAAAATTGACCCCAGTTCCCTCCGCTTCGAATCCAACATGCGCGCACTCGCCGACCTCGTCGCCCAGGTTCGCAACGAAGAGGAAAAAATCCGCGAAGGCGGAGGCGAGAAAGCCATCGAAAGCCAGCATGCTAAATCGCGTCTCACCGCCCGCGAGCGCATCGAGCTGCTCGCCGATCCCGGATCTTTCTTCGAACTTGGGCTCTATGCGGCGCACAAAATGTACGAAGAATGGGGTGGCGCTCCCGCCGCCGGCGTCATTACCGGACTCGCCCGCATCGAAAGCCGCATGGTCATGCTCATCGTGAACGACGCCACCGTGAAAGCCGGGGCCTTCTTTCCCATGACGACGAAGAAAGTCATCCGCGCGCAAAACATCGCCATCGAAAATCGCATCCCGACTATCTACCTTGTCGACTCCGCCGGAGTCTTCCTTCCCCTGCAAGAAGACGTCTTCCCTGACACGGACGATTTTGGCCGCGTCTTCCGCAACAATGCTGTCATGTCGGCCATGGGCATCCCGCAGATCGCCGCCATCATGGGCATGTGCGTGGCCGGTGGCGGATATCTTCCCGTGATGTGCGACCACGTCATGATGACCGACGGGAGCGGCCTGTTCCTCGCCGGGCCCGCGCTTGTGCAAGCCGCCATCGGACAGAAAGTTTCCGCCGAAGAATTGGGCGGCGCCGCCATGCACTCCGCCATCAGCGGCACGGTCGACTTTCGCGAGCCAAGCGACAAAGCTTGTCTCGCACGCATTCGTTCGATCATAGAAAAATGGGGTTACCGCCGTCAGTCCCTCTGGGATCGCAAGAAGCCCGTGGACCCGGCGATGCCGGCTGAGGAAATCTACGGCGCCTACGACGCCTCACCCGCGCGCCCCTACGATATGAAGGAAATTCTCGCGCGCATCGTGGATGAAAGCCGCTTCGACGAGTACAAGCCTGAATACGGCGCGACGCTGATCTGTGGCTACGCTCGCATTGGAGGCTTCGCCGTCGGCATCGTGGCAAATCAGAAACTTCACGCGCACCAGACTGACCATGAAGGCCACAAGCGTGTCGAGTTCGGCGGTGTTATCTACACCGAGTCCGCCGAAAAAGCCGCACGCTTCATCATGGACTGCAACCAGAGCCTGATCCCGCTCGTTTTTTTCCACGACGTCAACGGCTTCATGGTGGGACGCGATGCCGAGTGGAGCGGCATCATCAAGGCGGGTGCGAAAATGGTGAATGCGGTGTCGAACTCCGTGGTGCCCAAAATTGTTGTGATCGTCGGCGGCTCTTTCGGCGCTGGACACTACGCGATGTGCGGCAAAGCTTTCGATCCGCGCTTCGTCTTCGCCTGGCCTACCGCGAAATACGCGGTTATGAGTGGGGATGCCGCCGCCGGCACGCTGGTGGAAATCAAAGTGAAGCAACTGGAACGCAGCGGCAAAAAGTTGAGCGAAGAAGAAAGAAAAGAACTCTCCGACTCTACGAAGCAAACCTACGAAGAGCAAACCGACCCGCGCTATGGCGCCGCCCGTCTCTGGATCGACAAGATCATTGATCCGATGGAGACCCGCCAAGCCATCACGCAGGCGCTGGAAGCGGCGTCGCTGAATCCCGAGGTGCCGGAGTTCAAGGTGGGAGTGCTGCAAACTTAGAATCGGGTGATCGGGTCATCTGGTCATTGGGTGATCTGTTGGCCCGATGAGCCGATCGTCGGATGATCGAACTGCTGGAGTTGTATGAGCGAAGCCGTCAAGTTGATCGAATGTCCCCGCGATGCCTGGCAAGGACTCAAGGGGCAGATTCCTGCCGAGCTCAAGACGAACTATCTACAGGCTCTGATCTCCGCCGGCTTCAAGCACATTGATGCGGTCAGCTTCGTCTCTCCGAACGCTGTCCCGCAGATGGCCGACTCCGAAGAAGTTCTGCAGGAACTCGACCCGCCAGACGACGTCGAAATCATCGGCATCGTGGTCAACGAAAAGGGCGCGCAGCGGGCGATCGCGACTGAGGCTGTGCGCACGCTGGGTTTTCCGTACTCGATCTCGCCAACATTTCTGCAGAACAATCAACGGCAGACTCTCGAAGACGCCATCGAGGAACTGGAAAGGATTGAGAAGAAGGCCGACGAAGCCGGGCTCGACAGTGTCGTTTATGTTTCTATGGCCTTCGGCAATCCTTATGGCGACCCATGGAGCGTGGACGAGGTTGTCGAAGCCGTCGCCTTGCTTGAGTTGCAGGAGATTCGCGTGATCTCGCTCGCCGATACTGTAGGGCTGGCGCCGCCGGAAAAGATTCGCGAAGTGGTTTCCGCGGTGATGGCGAAGTATAACTATCTCGAAATCGGAGTCCATCTGCACAGCCGCCCCGAACAGGCCGCCGCCAAAATTATTGCGGCGTATGACGCCGGCTGTCGCCGTTTCGATTCCGCCATCGGCGGGCTAGGTGGATGCCCCTTCGCGCAGGATGAGTTAGTTGGGAATATTCCAACGGAAACAGTGATCGAAACTTTGCGCGGCCGCGGTGCGCAATTGCCGGCGCTGAAGTCGTTAGACACATTGTTGAGAGCGACGGCGGAGATCGGGGCGAGGTACAAAATCTCGACGGCAGACTGATTGATCGCACTTCCTATGAGCTACAAAACGCTCCAACTCGCCTTCGACTCCGGCATCGCCACCATCACCCTCAGCCGCCCCGACAAGCGCAACGCGATCAGCTACGAACTGATTGACGATCTGATCCGCGCACTGGAGGAAGTAAGAAATTCTTCCATCCTGATCTTGACTGGGGCAGGGAAGGCATTCTGCGCCGGCATGGATCTCGACAACCTGAAGGCCCTGATTGGCCGTACACCCGAGCAAAATCTCGCAGACTCGCGAACCATGGTCAGCCTGTTTCGTTCGCTGTATGAATTTCCTAAGCCAACGATTGCCGCGGTAAACGGCGCGGCTATCGCGGGCGGCACTGGACTAGCTCTGCTCTGCGATTTCACCCTTGCGGTGCCGGAAGCCAAGTTTGGCTATACCGAGGTCCGGATCGGATTCGTGCCGGCCATCGTCTCGACTTTTCTGTTGCGGCAGGTCGGCGAGAAAATCGCTCGCGACCTCCTGCTGACGGGCCGTATCTTCGACGCGCCGGAAGCCCTGAAGATGGGCCTGATCAACGAAATCGTTCCTCCGGAGAAGTTGCTCGACCGTGCTCGCGAACTCGCCGCGCAGTTAGCGGAGAACAGTCCGCTCTCCCTTTCCAATACCAAGCGCCTGCTGACCGAGCACGCGCGTGCGGACCTCGACGCGCAAATCGAGGCCGCCATCCGCGAAAACGCTGGCATCCGCGAGAGCGACGATTTCCGCGAAGGGATCGAAGCATTCCTGGAAAAGCGCAAACCAAAATGGACGGGCCGATGAACCGGCGCGATACATCGATGTCTGTCAATTTAAAAGATAAGGCGACCGTAAATGAGACGCGCATCCGCGTCCGCTATGCCGAAACCGACCAGATGGGGGTCGTCTATCACGCCAATCATTTCATCTGGTTTGAAGTGGGACGCGTGGAACTCCTCCGCCAGTTCGGCTTCAGCTATAAAGATATGGAGCGCGACGACGACTGCTTTATTGCCGTAGTCGATGCCCGCTGCCGCTACAAGGCTCCCGTACACTATGATGACGAGGTTATTGTGCGCACGTTCCTGAAACATGTGCGGGAGAAAGTGATCCGCTTCGGATACGAGTTACGCAGCGCGGAGACTGACGAGTTGCTGGCCGAAGGCGAGACCACGCACATCGTCGCCGATTCAAAAATGAAACCCCGCGTGCTGCCGAAGAAATATATGAGAGTGTTTCGCGCCGCGATGGGAAACAGAAGTGCTTAACTGAGAACTGAGAACCGGGAACTGAGAACTGCCTTGCAAGCCCTGCACATCAACGGAAACGATCTCACGCTCGAAGCGGTGCGCGAAGTAGCGCAGCCCGACGTTCGCCGACCCGTTCTCCTCGATCCCGACGCACGCGAGGCCGTCAACCGCGCTCGCGCCGTCGTCGACGCGCTCGTCGCCAACAATAAAATTTCTTACGCGATCACGACAGGCGTCGGCAAGCTGAGCGATGTGCACATCGTCGGCGATCAGGTCCGCGAGTTGCAAGTCAACCTTGTGCGCTCGCACGCCGTCGGCGTGGGCGAACCACTTTCGATCCCTGACACGCGCGCCATGATGCTCCTGCGCGCCAATTCGCTGGCGAAAGGCAACTCGGGCATACGCGGCATCACTATCGACACTATCTGCGAAATGCTCAATCGCGGCGTGACGCCGATGGTCCCATCGCAGGGAAGCGTGGGAGCGAGCGGCGATCTTGCGCCGCTGGCGCACCTGGCGCTGGCATTGATCGGTGAAGGCGAGTGCTTTGACGAAAAGGGCGCGCGAATTGCGAGCGCCGAAGCGTTGAAGCGCGCCCAAATCAAACCGTTGGTGCTCGAAGCGAAGGAAGCGGTATCGCTCATCAATGGCACGCAAGCCATGCTGGCTATCGGCATTCTGATGCTGCTTGCGGCGGAGACGCTGGTTGACACCGCTGACGTCATCGGCGCGATGGCGTGCGATGCCCTCAAGGGAACCAACGTCGCTTTCGACGAGCGCATTCAAAAGGCTCGCCCTCATCCTGGACAAATCAGGACCGCGGCGAACCTGCGCCGTCTGCTCGAACAGAGCCAGATCCGCCAGTCGCATCGCGACTGCGGCCGGGTGCAGGACGCTTATTCGTTACGCTGCATCCCGCAGGTGCATGGCGCGGTGCGCGACACACTGGCCCATTGCCGCGCGGTGTTTGAGACAGAGACGAACTCGGCCGTCGATAACCCCCTGGTATTCGTGAAGAATCCGAAAACGATGGACGGCGAGGGCGAAGTGCTCTCCGGAGGGAACTTTCACGGCGAGCCGCTCGCGTTCGCGCTCGACTTTCTGGCGATTGCTTTGAGCGCGCTGGCCGGCATCAGCGAGCGGCGGCTGGAGCGCATGGTGAACCCCGCGCTTAGCGAGGGGTTGCCGCCATTTCTCGCACCGGGTGCGGGAATGAACTCGGGCTTCATGATGCCGCAAGTGACCGCTGCCGCGCTGGTGAGTGAGAACAAAGTGCTGTCGCATCCTGCGTCGGTCGATTCGATTACGACGTCGGGGAATAAGGAAGACTTCGTGTCGATGGGTATGACCGCTGCGAACAAGCTAAAGAAAGTGGTGGAGAACACGCGCAACACGCTGGCTATCGAGGCGATGGCGGCGGCACAGGCGATTGATTTCCTCGCGCCGTTGAAGACTTCGAAGCCGTTGCAGCAGGCGCACGCGGCGATCCGTTCGGTGTGCGCGACGATGGAGAAGGACCGCGTGATGTATCGAGATTTCGCGCGCATCGCGGAGTTGATTGCCACCGGGAAGGTGGCTGAGGTCGTGCGGTAAAGAGTTGTGGCGCGGGCTAAGAGCAGGTCCTTCCCCTTCGGCTGCGCTCAGGGTCAGGATGGCAAAGTTGTTGAAGACTTGGCGGCCGACCCATCCAACCCCAACTCCCCCGCGATCTCTTTCATGGCTTCAATGCAGAAGGCGATGTGCGCTTCGAGATCCAATCCGAGGTCGGCGGCGCCTTCGAGGATGTCTTCGCGATGAACGCTGCGGGCGAAGGCTTTGTCCTTCATTTTTTTCCGGACGGATGGGGCTTCGACCTCCGCGAGCGATTTTCCCGGCTTGACGAGGGCACAAGCGGTGATGAATCCGGCGAGTTCATCGCAGGCGAAGAGGGTTTTTTCCATGGGTGAGAGGCGCGCGACGCCGGAGTACTGGGCGTGCGACATAATAGCGCGGCGGATTTCTTCGGAGTAGCCGCGTTCTTTCAGAATCTCGGAGCCTTTATAGGGGTGGTCGTCGGCGCTCGGATATTTCTCGTAATCGAAATCATGGAGAAGACCGACCATGCCCCACAATTCTTCGTCGGCTCCAGCTTTGCGGGCGTAGGCGCGCATGCAAGCCTCGACTGCGAGTGCATGCTTCCGGAGGCTTTCGGACTGGGTGAACTCAGTTAGCAATTTCCATGCTTCGTCTAACCGATTTATTACCATAGACATGCACTCCAGTGCTATTGCTTTGTGATTGTTTTGGCTTTACGATTAAGACATGAAAATCTTCCACAAGGGGCCGCCCGTCGTCACAATTTTGGTCCGTCACTCCAAAGGGTGCAAGTACGAAGGCGACGAATTTTGTAAACGCTGCAACTGCCGTAAACATCTGCGCTGGACCCTCAAGGGAACACAATACAGGAAGGCGGCCGGTACGCGGTCCTGGGCGCAAGCTGAGGAAGTCAAGCGCGACCTGGAGGACCAATTGGCCGGGCGTCTGCCCGAGAGTGGCGCGGCTGGGCAGCTACTCATAGAGGCAATCAAAACCTTCGACGCCAACAAAGAAGCCCAAGGGGTCAAGCCCCGCGTCCGAAGCATGTATGCCCGTGAGCTGAAGCGGTTGCGCGAATTCTCCGAGCGTCAGGGATTCTTCACCGTAGCGCACGCCCTCACCATAGAGAACCTGATTGCGCTTCGGGCAACCTGGAATGAAGTTTACCCGTCTTCGAGTAGCCGCGCCGTGGTTCAAAAGCACCTTAACAATTTCCTCCGTTTCTGCTATGACGCCAAATGGATTGACAGGATACCGCGCCTCAGCCCCATCAAGATTGACTCGCCGGAAACGCTACCGCTCACCCCGGCCGAATATGCCAAGATCCTGAAGGCCGCCACGGGAAAGACCCGCGTGCTTATCCAGCTCATGCGGTGGAGTGGCCTCGCCGTGCGGGATGCATCCACGCTCAAGCGGTCGGATATGCACGAGGAAAACGGTGTCCACAAAATCATCCGCAGCCGGACCAAGACCGGGACGCCCCTTTACATCCCCATCCCCGCAGACGTAGCGGCCGAAGTCCTGGGCGTGATGAATGGCAACCCGGTGTATGTGTTTTGGAACAAGCAAAGCGAGGAGTCCTCCGAGTACAGGCACGCCGGTTATATGGGTGAGCAGGTAAAGGCGGCCTTTGACGCAGCGGGAGTCAAGAGCGTCGGTCACATGATAAGCCATAGGCTGCGGGCTACCTTCGCCGTAGACCTTCTAGAGAAGGGCATACCGCTTGAGGACGTATCCAGGCTGCTAGGGCACAAGAGCGTGGTCACCACGGAGCGGCACTACGCGAAGTGGGTTAAGGGGCGTCAGGACCGGCTAGACACACTTGTGACCGAGACTTGGAAGCGGTGACGCGGCGATACAATAGCGGAGCTGCGGGCCGTCCACGAGCAATCAGTTCGCTACGTGCTGCTTGACCGCCTTAAGCAGAGATGGAATCGCGCACTTCCACGCCTGCAAGTCCGTCTCGTTGTCCAGCATTCGACAAATCGGGACATCGGGGTAACGCTGCCGACTGTTCAATACGGGGCCGTCATCCTTGCACGTGAGCGAGACCCAGACATGACCGTCCGGGAAAAGCACGGATTTCAGGTTGCGCACGTTGTAGTCCGGGTCACCGATCCCGAGCAGGAACGCGCTTTGGACGGGATTGATTTCGAAGATCATAGGAAAGTTTACCACGGTCGCGGTGCCCTTTGAACCCCCCTTGAATGCGGCCTAAATGCGCCGGAATCCCGCCTGAATGATGCCTCAATTACATCCTATTGAATCTAAACACTTTATCTCACTTACTGCATTTGTCTCACTTTGAGAAAAATAGAGCATTTACGTGTAAAAAGCTCCACGACGGGCCGCAAACCACAACCTATTGTGGTTTTTGCACCCCATACCCGGCCCCTACCACAAGGGCTAGAGTTAAAGCCATCCTTCCCTCACTTCCTTTGGCTGGGGTACACGTCACAACCTTTCTTGGTGTTGACGCCCAAAGGATTCACGAGCGACGTGTACATTTCATCGTTGACGGGCACGCGGCATAGCAGCGGGGAGCGCGCGAAGCGTTTCATCCATTTGGCTTCCGCTGCTAATGCTGCGTTCCACTGACGCGGGCCCGTGAAAAGGTACTCCACGTCGGCTTGGAGGATAACCGCAATAGGTTGCCGAGGGAGTAGCGATGCAATCCACTCGGACACCGGCGTGGTTCGGCGTTGCTTCGCTCGGTAGCGATGTGTCTGCATCCGTCTGGCAACTGTCGTTCTCGTTTGACCGATGTAACGGACTTGGCACGTGTTTGGGTCAATCAATCCGTAAATTGTCGCTTTCATAATTCCTACTTTCTTGCCGTTATTAAATCCTGGAATACGTCCTGATTAAATCCCAGGGTGCGCTAACGTGTTGAAAATCGCTCAGACCTTCCGGGGCGGCTTCGCCCAGGATTTAATCCTAAACTTATTTAACTGCTTTCTTTTGTTATACTTCAGCCCTATACGTTTTAAATCCCTCCCTTGTTCTCTTTTTATCTCTTTATAAGAGGGAGGGCACACCCAAGGCTCAATTGGGATTTAATCGGTAAATGGCATACGGCTTGGCGCGGATTCGCGCACCCTTTCTTTGTCTGTCCCTAACTGCTAGTTCATTACCTTTTTGTGCACCTAGGGCAAGCGAGACGAAGTCGAGCGATGCCCGAAGGGGCTCTTGTTCTTTATAAGTGGATAGTTCACGAAGTATGGAGTCCACGTGGACCACCTACTTCCCCGGCTATTCATCCTTGGTACCCCTACTTCGTCCCCCGGCCCTTATCCGCCAGGTATTGCGCCTTCTTCGGTCCCGTTTCGGCATTTAACCGTGCAATCGCGCACTGCAATGCAGACTGATAGACTCGCTTACCGTCGCGGTACAGGCGGTATCCGAAGGCAAACCGGGCCTTCCGGCCCTTCGACGGCGGCTTCCATTGCTTTATTGCGGTCAGTGGCCCAGTTTTCTGGCCTTGGCGGCCCATCCCATGCGGCCTCCCCCAGTCGTCCAAGACGTAGTTCTCGAATCCAGGGAAGGGCAGCAAGGAATCGTTTGCGTCGTTTGTGTCATCGGCGTCACCCGGCGATTCTCGTTTGCTGTAGTACTGGTAAAACGCGCGTTCAAACTCTTCAACCGTATCGCCCTCATCCAGCTTTTTAAAAAGCGGCGACGGCAAAAGAGTTCTAAGCTGGTTTAGCGCGGCCACCGCGACGCCCCCGTCTACGGAGTCCTCGACTGTAGTCCAGAGTTTCTTGATGTGGTCAAAATCGGGCTTCATGGTTATCGGTTCCTTTCCTATCTGTTCACCCTTTGGTATCGCCCGCACCGCCAACAACTGAACGAGCCACAAGAGCACTTACCTAGATACTTAATCCAGACATGAAGCCGCTTTCTCATCGGTTCTTCCTTGCTGCCACTTCTGCCGCGTGGTGCTGCTTGCCCAGGATCTGCCTCTGTGACGCCTTGAAGCTGTCCGCGTCCTTTGTGACGATGTTGTAGTTGTTAGTAACGTGCCCGCGTCCTTTGCCCCGGCCCTCAGACGCTTCTACCCGGTCGGTTAACGCCTTAGTGACAACCGTTTCCCCGCCGTGGCCCATGATCGGCACCGGGCCGTGACCTGGGATAGCCCCGCCATGCTCAAAGGACATGACCCCAGCGAAGGCCACACCGGCCGCAATGGGTGCAACTATCGCATTGACCGGAAAAGGCAAACCCTGCATAGCCCATTTGTATGCGGAAATCGCACTGCTCTTGGCATCTATGAGCCTTTCCCGCATGGCCGCGTCTTCCTTTACCATCAGCCCTTGAAGAGTGTTGCTAATGAGCGAGGAAAGCTCTTGCTTGCCAATCTGCTCTAGCGCAGCGGCTACGCTCTTATTCTCGAAGATGGTCATTTGCGCAAACTGCTTAGCTAGATCCGCGCGCGTCTGCTCACCCTTACGGGTAAGTTCGGACATTTTGTTTTCGTGCTTCTGCTTTTCCTCCTCTTCTTTGTGGTCTAGCTTCTGCTCATCGGCAACGCGCTGTGTACCCGAGGAAGTCAGCAGGGCCCGCTCTTTTGCATTGGCCGCTACCAAGGCTTGGTAGCGTTTGTTTTCGCCATTCTTCGATGCCCCGCCGTCCCTAGAAGCAAGATCCGCCATTGCCTGAGCGTGCCGGGTGTCTTCCTGAATCATCTTCTCGGTTAGCTTGATCCATTCTTCGGCCTCTTTCTGCTTGGACCCGAGAACTGCATCTATCGCCTTTTTCTGGTATTCAGCGGCCCGGATTGCTTCCTTTACCTCTTCGTCTTCAGCCTTCGCAATCACCTTGGCGAGTTCAATGCGTTTCTTGGCTTGCGCCTGGAGGTTGTCTATGAATTCTTTGCGTTCGCTATTGTCCTCACCCTTGGTGACGTTGCCCTTGTCTGCTGCTAGTACCTGAGCACTCATTTTCTGGAGGGTAACGGCATCCTGTAGCCGGGCAACTAATTCCTTTTCAGCGTTCAACCTCTTTTCGGTCACTCCGTACATTGAGCCTTGCAACCCAAGGTCTTTGGTTAGCAGATCATTGGCGTCTTTGAGTGTGGCTTTGAGCAACTCCGCAGCACCGGCTTTGTTACCAACAGCTATGAGCGCTTCGTACTTGTCCTTAAATGCATCCAGCTTTTGCTTAGCCTCTTCTGAGCCGCCTAGCTCATACCAATGGGACTTCAGGTCTTCAAATACGTGGTCCGCCGCTTTGGTTATGGTGCCCAACTCCGAGACAAGCTCACGCATACTCATGTTGTCAATCTTCTGGAGTTGCTTTGCGAGTGCCCCGAGATGGTTCCCCGAGAGTTCATCCGCCTTGATTCCCGCATCCAGCAACTTATCGCTGAGCTTGTTAAAGACGTTTTGCACCTCAGTGTTTGCGCCCTCCCAATCCCGCGTAAACTTTTCCTTCGCCTCTTCGTTTTTCTCCACGAGTTTGGCGATAATGGCAATGGCCGCAACCACACCGACGATAGGAAGCATCGCAGAGAAGGCCGCGCCCACCATCGGTATTTCGGCAATGAGGGTTTGCAAGTGCCGGGGGATATGCACGCCTAGCTCTTCACCAAGTAGCATCATGCTGCCCTTGGCCTCTAGCATTGAGTAGTCCACGGTTTTGCCCGCTGCGGCTGCGGACTTGCCGAAGCCGTCAAGGCTGTTTCCCGCCTTGCCTAAATCGGCGGTGAAGGTAGCAGTATTGGCTTCCAAATTAACTGTGAGGGTACCGACTACA
>WNFA01000143.1_pt1 | contig 69522 bp, 65 predicted proteins | sample 5400481 | NCBI WGS metagenome assembly WNFA01 (sample SAMN13153340, study PRJNA577476) | soil metagenome | isolation source: 120 cm saprolite under Douglas fir tree site 2 hole 1 replicate 2 | place: USA:California | collected 2015-04-18 | reverse complement strand
AGATCCGGACCTGGACGTCGACGGTCGGATCGTCGGCGATGATGTCGAGCTTACCCAAGTTCAGCTGGCAATGGCACGGCGGTACGTCGGCGGGCCCCCCCGGATCGAGGACGAGCATCGGTTGCAGCAGGAAGTTCGGCAACGCCGGGGGGACCGTGTCCACGCGCGGGATGGTGTGGGGTCGCGTGTTCTCCGGCTCGACCGACTGCGGGAACAGGCATCCCTGGGCCAGGACGCAGACGAAGACCAGGGGCATCCAGGTGCCCAAGAATCCTCGCGACGCCGGCGGCGTCGCCTCGCGACGCGGGAACGACAGTCTCGTCATCCTTCCGAATCCAGCGGGTCGGGTGGGAGCGACTCTCCGCGCCTCTCCGCCTCCGTCCGCTCCAGATGCCGGAAGATGGTCCGCGGATCGACACCAAGGTCCTTGGCGGTCTTGGTCCGGTTTCCGTCGTTCCGCTCCAGCACCTCGTTGATGTAACGCTTCTGCCATTCGTCGCGAGCCTGCGCGAGCGGCAGGATGGGATCCAGCTGCTCGGCTCGGAGCTCCAGGTCGTCGGGCGTGATGAGCGGTTTGTCGGCGAGCACCACCGCCTTCTTGATACGGTTTTCCAGCTGCCGGATGTTGCCCGGCCAGCGGTAACGCTTGATCGCCACCAGCGCCTGGTTCCCGAACCCCTTCACCTTGGCGCTCAATTCCCGGGTGGCGCGCGAAAGGAAGTACTTGGCCAGCATCACCGCGTCGTCGCCGCGCTCGCGCAGGGGCGGCAGGTGCAGGTGGACGACGTTGATCCGGTAGAAGACGTCCTCGCGGAAGCGGCCCGCCTTCATCTCCTCCTCGAGGTCCTTGTTGGTGGCGGAGACGATCCGGATGTCCACCGGCTCCGGCCGGTTCTCGCCGACCCGGGTGACCTGCCTGTCCTGCAGCGCGCGCAGGAGCTTGACCTGGAGGGTCGGCGGCATCTCGCCGATTTCGTCCAGGAACAGCGTGCCGCCGTTCGCCGCCTGGAACTTCCCCGGCCTCGCCGCCACCGCGCCGGTGAAGGCCCCCTTGGCGTGGCCGAACAGCTCGCTCTCGAGGAGCTGCTCGGGGATCGCGCCGCAGTTGATGGCCACGAACGGCCCCGCTTTGCGGGGCGAGCGCCGGTGCAGCTCGCGGGCGATCAGCTCCTTGCCCGTGCCCGACTCGCCGGTGACGAGCACGTCGATGTTGGTGCCGGCCACCTTGTCGACCTTGCGGAAGATGTCCCGTATCGCGTCGCAGGCGCCCAGGATGTCGCCGTAGGCCTGCTCCTCCAGGCGGTTCTCCAGCTCGCGCTTCTGGGTGCGCAGCTCGTCGAGCTCCAGCGCCCGCTCGAGCAGCAGCGCGGCGGTGGAGCAGAACGAGGTCATCAGCGTCAGCTCGCGCCCGGTGAACAGGTTGGCGATCCGGTCGTTGCCCACGTACACGGCCCCGTACAGCTCCCCGCGCCGGATCAAGGGAACGCACATCACGCTGGAGAGCTTCAGGTTCACCACGCTGGCGCTGGCGTTGAACTGCGCGTCGTTCAGCGCATCGCTCACGATCACCGGCTGGCGGGTCTGCAGCACGCGCTCGACGATGGAATCGGAGAAGCGCTCCACCGCGTTCTGGATGTCCTGTCGCTGGAAGTTGCGCGCCACCTCGACGCGCGGCGCCCCGTCCTCCACCACGATCAGGAACCCCTTGTCCGCCTGGACCACCTCGACGATCGCGTCGAGCAGCCCGGAGAGCGCGGCGCCAGTGCCGGGCTCGCGGGCCAGCGACTGGGTGAACTCGGCCAGCCGCTGGACGGCCAGGGTCGCCGCATCCACCTGCCGGGGCGGGGGCGGCGCCGAGGTGCGGTCGGCGGCCTGGAACACCAGGCGCGTGCGCCCCAGCTGCAGCGTATCGCCGTCGGCGAGGTGCGCGCGTTCGCGTTTCTTCCCGTTCACGATCAGGGGTGCTCCCTCCAGCGCGGTGGCCAGGTACCCGGACCCGTCGAACTGGATGGCGACCACTCCCCGAACTTCGTCGAGGCGGACGTCGCTGTCGGGACCCGCGCCGATGGTGGTCAGCGCCTTGACCAGGGGGACCTGGGCCGGCGAGCCCCCGGCGAGATGGACCACGAGGGAGGCCATCAGGGCTCTTCCCGGGCGACGACCCGCGGCACGTGCAGCCAAGCGGGCCCGGTCGCGGGAAGCGTCGCCTCGGTCCGGGGGCGATTCGGTTCCGGGGGTGTCGCGGCCGGCAGCGGTGTGCCGCGCGGGCCGCGCTCCGGCTGTTCCGGAGGGGGCATCACGGGAGAGGTGGTCGAACCTGGAGCGGGGCCCACCAGGACCTGGTCCTTTACGATGGTCTGCGCCTTGTAGTTCATCGCCGCCTGCACCGCGCCGAAGGCCCAGAGCCCGTAGAAGGCGGCTGCTCCGACCCACTTCACGATCTGAAGCCGATGAGCGATCGTGTAGTCGCTGCCGGTCGCGAACTTCTGCGTGTTCTGGTCGCGGAGCGACTCGATCAAGAGGGCGCTGCCCGCGCTGGCGGCCCCGAAAATGACCTCCAGGGTGGCCAGCGTATAGCCGAGGGTGCGGTCGCCGTTCTGCAGCTGCCCCAGCCCGAAGGGCAAGAGCGAAACCCAGTACTCGTGCTGCACCACGGTGCGCTCGACGTTGGGCCGGATGGCCTCCATCCGCCGCTTCGCCTCTTCCTCGCGACGCCGCTGCGCCTCCTGCTCGAGGGCCTTGCGCCGCGCTTCCCTCTCCGCTCGCCGCTGCGCGCGCAGGGGCGCGATCTGCGGCTCCAGCTCCTTCTTCTCCCGCTCGAAGAACTCGATCACGCGCGGCGGGACGAAGAAGGGATCCAGCTCGGTGTCCGGATCGAGGAAGAGCAGCTCCAGGAACGCCCGGTGCGCCTCGACCTCGCGGGGCGGGTTCTGCAAGAGGAGCGCTTGGCCGAGCAGGGTGTAGGCGCGGGCCCGCAGCTCGGGCGACTGGAAGCGGCCCACTTCGACCAGTCCCGAGAGCCGCTGGGACACCCTGGCGTAGTCGCCGTACTCGAAATCGCGCTGCGCGAGCCGCACCTGCTCGGCGGCGGCGTCCTCGCCCTCGGGCGGCTGGGGGCGCTCCGCCTGCTGTGCCCGGGCGGGCAGGGCCGCCGCCACCGCGGCCGCGAGGGCAAGCGCGCGCCTCACGGTACACCGGCCATGTCGATCTCGTTCTCGATGCCCGCCCGCAGGGTGCGCTGCATCGCCTTGTCGCCGACGGTGATGGTGAACCGGTGGATAGGCTCGGTCATGGCGATGCGCGCCGGCGTGCCGCGCAGGTCGCGGACCAGACCCAGCGGCGTCACCGGCGTGTTCTCGTCCGAGTACCATACCTGCGCGTCGGGGTCCCCGCCCAGGATCCGCAGCTGGGCCGGACGCGGGGCTCCGGTCTCCAGCGTGTAGCGCTGCCGGTCCGGCCGGACGTCGATCTGGGTGTTCAGATCGGCGCAGCAGCGGTGCTGGATGGTGACCCGGTGGATCCCCGGCGCGAGCTGCGCATGGATCATCAAGTCCTGCCCGAGGTCGGCGTCGTCCACCACCACTCGCGCCGGGACCTTCTGGGCGAGGACGACGGAGAGCAGCCTGGGGCTCTCGGCGACGCGTTGCTCGCGCCGGGCGACCGCAGGCCGGGTGGTGACGCCAGGGCTGGCTTTCGCCGCGGACGTCGAGGTCGCGGTCGAGCTGGGGTCCGACTTCGGGGCCGGCGCTGGCGGCGGTTTCGTGGCCGGAATGGGGTTGGCCGCCGCCGCGGCGGTCAGCTCCCTCGCCCGAGCTTCTTGCCGCTCCCGCTCCACCCGGGCCGCCTGCACCCGTTCTGCGAATCGGATGGCCGGCACGGCCACCGCGGCGGCGATCGCGCAGGCGGCAGCGCCGATCAGCGTCCACCGGCCGAGCTTCAAGAGACGCGTGCGGCGCCGGATGCGATCGACGCGGCCCTTCGCCTGCGCGTTCTGCGGATCGAGCGCCAGCACCCGGCCGAACGCGGCCAGCGCCGCGCTGGTGCGCTTGCGCGACAGCTCCTCCTCGCCCCGGGTGAGGCAGCGGGCGACCAGCGCATCGCGGACGCGGGGCGCCTCCTCGGCGGGCGCGTTCACGAATCGGGCGAGCGTCTCGAGCGGCTGCTCCACGCCGGCGTCCGCCAGCAGGACCTCCAGCTCGCTGCGCAGCTCTCCCGCGCTCTGATAGCGCCGGGCCGGGTCCCGCTCCAGGCAGCGCGAGATGATCTTCGCCTGCCCGTCGCTCACCGCCGGCCGTACCGTGCGCGGGTCCTTCAGCTTGCCGTCGAGGATGGCGCGGAGGAGCGCGGCCGGGCTGGGGGCCTGGAAGGGCAGCTCTCCACAAGACAGCCAGTAGAGGATGGTGCCGAAGGAGAACAGGTCGCTGCGCGGGTCCGCCGGCTTGCCCTCGATGGTCTCGGGAGCGAGGTGCGCGGGCGAGCCGAGGATGCTGCCCGTCATGGTGAACTTCTCCCCGGGGTCCAGCAAGGCCGCGATGCCGAAGTCGGTCAGCTTCACCACTCCGTCCTCGCGGACCATCACGTTCTCGGGCTTCAAGTCCCGATGCACCACGCCCGCGGCGTGCGCGTGCTCCAGCGCCTCGGCGATGGGGAGCAGGCACGCCGCCGCCAGCTCGGGTGGGTCGAAGACGGTCTGCTCCGCGAACTCGCGCAGCGTGCGGCCGCGGATGAACTCCGTCACCAGGTACGACGGCTCGGCGGCGAGCCCGCTGAAGTCGTAGACGTCGAGGATGTGCGGGTGGTGCAGGCGAGCGACCGCCTGCGCCTCGCGGTCGAAGCGGCGGCGGATGTCCTCGCGCGCGTGGAGGTGCGGGTGGAGGACCTTCACCGCCACGATGCGGCGGAGCTGCGTGTCGAAGCCGCGCCACACCACGGCCATTCCGCCCTGGCCGACCTGCTCATCCAGCCGGTACCGGCCAAGCTGCAACGACTACCCTCCTCGGGCGCCCATGTCGCGGTCGTGCTCCAGCGGGCCCGCGCGGGACGCGCCGGAGCCGCTGGGCAAGCGGCCGTGTCGGCGCGAGATTTCGCGGGCGCCCACGAGGGGGGCACGACGGCATTGGCACTGTAGCGGTGCGGCAAGGACCGATCAAGCGCGGGTCGATGCACCTCGCCGGCCGGCCCGGATGCGCTCGAGCAGCGCCTCCAGCATCTTCACCGGATCCCGCGGCAGCGGCCGCGGGGCGGGCTCTCCCTCGATCGGGGCGAAGCTCGCATGCGCCACCTTGGTCGAGCGCGAGGGTGCGCGTTGCGGCGCGGGCGCCGAGGCGGGGGCCGGGAGCTGCTCCGCGGAGCCGAGGTCGGCCCGGGCCCCGGGGGGAGCCAGCTCGCGCAGCTCCTGGAGCCGCTCCCGGATCAACTCGTTCTCCGGCGCCGCGGCCAGGGCGCGCTCGTAGCAGCGCAGCGCCTCGACGAACCGGCCGGCGCTGGCGTGCAGCTCGCCTTGCTCCGCGTCGGTGAAGGTTCCGGCGGCGGGCCTGGGCTCCGCCTCGTCCGGCTCCGTCGGGCGTTGTCCGTCGGAAAGCTCGGCCGGCTGGAGCAGCGCGCGCACCGACTCCATCCGCTGGCGCACCCTCTCGTCGCCGGGAGTCAGCGCGATCAGCTCCTCGAACAGCTGCAGCGCCGCGTGCAGCTCCCCGCGGCGGACGGCGCGCTCGGCCCTCTGCTCCAGATCGGCGGCGGACTCGGGCATCGGGGCTCGATCTCAGGGGCCAAAGTCCGGGTGAGTCAACTTCCGGTGCGCGCCGGCGCCGGCAGCTCCGGTGTTCCGCGCGGCGCCGGCAGGAGGCCCTGTGCGCGGCTCGCCGAGGCCAGCTCCAGGAGGCCATCGATCGCGCTGGGCCAGCGGGGCAGGAACCCCAGCGCGCGCAGCCGGCTGGTGTCGTAGTAGCGATCGGCGGCGAGCTGCTCGAGCAGATCGGGCGTGAGCCGCGGCGGCGCGGCCGGCGGGCGCCCCTCCCAGGCGCGCAGCCAGGCCCGTGCGAGGCGCTTGTTGAGGCGGTTCCACAGCACCCAGGACGGCGTGTGGCGGAGCACCCAGAGACCGGCGCGGGCCGACGCGGGCGAGTAGGGAAGGCGCCCCGCCTCGCGGGCGCCCGCCGCGTGCAGGACCGCGCGCGCCAGCTCCTCCAGCGGCAGCGGGACGTCGTCGGCCACGTTGTAGGCGCGCCCGAACAGCGCGGGGAGATGCTGGTGCTCCGCCAGGAGGAGGGCGGCGCGGGCGACGTCCTCGGCATGGACGGCGTGCACCACCGGGCCGCGGCGAGGCAGCCAGAGGGCGCGATCCGCGTGGGCCGCCAGCGAGGCGACCACCAACGCGGCGGCGAGGCCGCGCCGCTGCCGGGGACCGTAGGTGAGCGCGGGCCGCAGCACGACCAGCTTGAGCCCGCGGGTGCGGCGCCAGAGGAACGCCTCCCGCTCCACCGCCCACCGCGCGATTCCGTGCGAGTCGATCGGACGCTTGGGATCGCCCTCCTCGCAGGGAAGGTTGCGCGGCCTTCCGTAGACCGTGCAGCTGGAGAGGAGGAGGAGCGGGGCGCCGGCGGCGAGCGCGGCGGCCATGGCGGCGCGCGCCGACGCGAGGGCCTCCTCGGTGAGTCCGGCGCCGGGAAACGCGGCGTGCGCCACCAGGCCGGTGCCCTTGGCCAGCTCGGCGGCGAAGAGCGCCCCTTCGGCGCTGTCCAGCTGCGCCTCGGACGGCGCGGCGCCGACGGCCCGGGCCTCGGACAGGTCGGCGCCTGGCCGATCGACCGCGCGGACCTCCCAGCCCGAGCGCGCGAATGCCTCGCAGAGGTGGGAGCCGATCAGGCCGGCCGCGCCGGTAATCAGGACTGCTTTCCGGTCCACGGCGGAGAGATTCCACGCGTCCTTGCTGGGCGCAACCCGGATCTCGTGTGGAGTCACGGCCGGGGGTCGCGGTGTGGTTTTCTTGGGTGGTTTTGGCCATGACATGCACTCACCTTTTGTGCGTAGAGGCACCACCATTATCCTTGGAGCAGAGGTCCCCCTTCCTTGGCCGACAGCCTGGATTCCATCCTGGTCGAGCGCTGCCCCGACCTGCTCGTCGTCCTCGATGCCGAGCTCAAGGTCGTGCGGGCGAGCGCGGGGCTGCGCGCGGCGGTCTCGCAGGTCGAGCCGGGGATGGAATTCGCCGGGTCGCTCGACGATCCGTCCCGCGAGCGGTTCGAGCAGGCGATGGCCCTGGAGCGCGACGCCACCCAGGCATTCTCGCTCGACCTGACCCACCGCGGGCGCGACCGTCTGGTCCCGGCGACCTACCGGTTCTTCGCGCTGGAAGATCCGCTGGTGGCGGGCCTGGGCCACGAGATGGCGGTCACCGGGGGGCTGGTCGACCACGTGGAGGCGCTCAGGCGGCGCCACTCGGAGATGCTCGCCCAGCTGGCCGCGATGACGGGCCGCATGCGGGAGCTCGCGAGGAACGATCCGCTCACCGGGCTCTTCAACCGGCGCGCCTTCCTCGACCAGGGCGACAACGAGTGGGTGCGGCACCGCCGGCACAGGCACCCGCTCGCCTGCGCGGCGGTCGACGTGGACGGGTTCAAGCGCATCAACGACAACTTCGGCCACGCCGCGGGCGACGCCTTGCTGCAGCACATCGGCACGCTGCTGCGGGCGACGGTGCGCGCCAGCGATCTCCCCGCCCGCATCGGCGGAGACGAATTCGTGGCGTTGATGCCGGACACTTCGGTGGACGGAGCGGTGATCACCTCGGAGCGCCTGCTGGCCCGCCTGGCGCAACACCCGCTGCAGGTCCTCGATCAGAGGCTCACCGCCACCGTCTCCATCGGCGTGGCCACCGCCGAAGGCTGCGCCTCCCTCGAGGAATTGCTGGCCCGCGCCGACGCCGCCCTCTACCGCGCCAAGAAGGAAGGCAAATCCCGCGTCTGCCGCTCCGACTGACCCTCACAAACGTTTCACGCGGAGGAGGGGAGGAAAGGGAGGGCGCGGAGGAGCCATCTGATTTTCTTGGAAAGAAGTTCCTCCCCTCCTCCCTCTCCTCTGCGCCCTCTGCGTGAAACGAACGAGGCCCTGACCATTGCTGGTCAGGGCCTCAAAATGCAGCACGGCGATGCGGGCTAGGCGCGGACGCCGGGTTGGGGCTGTTCGGCAGGGGGAGGAGGGGACTCCGGAGGGAGGGGATTCTTCGCGGCCTTCTCGAAGGGATCCTCTTCCAGCGCGGACTTGAGCACGTCGTCCATCGAGTGGGCGAAGATGAATTCCATCTCCTTCTTCGCCTGCTCCGGGACGTCCTGCAGGTCCTTCTTGTTGCGCTCCGGCATGATGATCCGCTTGATCCCCGCCCGGTGCGCGGCCAGCACCTTCTCCTTGATGCCGCCCACCGGCAGCACCAGACCGCGCAGCGTCGCTTCGCCGGTCATCGCGACGTCGCCGCGTACCCGGATGCCCGTCAAGAGCGAGGTCAGCGCCGTGAAGATGGTCACGCCCGCGGACGGTCCGTCCTTGGGGATCGCGCCCGCCGGGAAGTGGATGTGGATGTCGTTCTTCTCCAGGAAGCGCGGGTCGATGCCCAGCTTCTGCGCCTTGTTGCGCGTGTAGCTGAGCGCCGCCTGGGCCGACTCCTTCATCACGTCGCCCAGCTGGCCGGTCAAGGTGATGCCGCCCTTGCCCTGCATCTTGGTCGCCTCGATGAAGAGCAGGTCGCCGCCCGCGGACGTCCAGGCAAGGCCCGTCGCCACCCCCGGGACCTCGGTGCGCTCGGCCGTCTCCGACCAGAACTTCTCCGGCCCCAGGATGATCTCCAGCTCCTCCGCCGTGATCACCCGCTTGGCGTCGGAGCCCTTGGCCACGTCGACCGCCACCGCCCGGCACACGTCGGCGATGGTCCGCTCCATGTTGCGGACGCCCGCCTCTCGCGTGTAGCCGACGATGATCTTGGTCAGCGCCGCGTCGGACAGCTCCAGGTTCTCCACCGACAGCCCATGCTCCTTCACCTGCTTGGGGATGAGGTGGTTCTTGGCGATGTGGATCTTCTCTTCGAAGGTGTAGCCGGGCAGCTCGATGACCTCCATGCGGTCCCGCAAGGGCGGCGGAATGGGGTCGAGCTGGTTCGCGGTGGCGATGAACATGATCTTCGACAGGTCGTACGGCACGTCGAGGTAGTGATCGGAGAAGCTGTTGTTCTGCTCCGGATCGAGCACCTCGAGCAGCGCCGCGCTGGGGTCGCCGCGGAAATCGGCGCCCAGCTTGTCGATCTCGTCGAGCATCATGACCGGGTTGATGCTGCCGGCCTTCTTCATCGACTGGATCACGCGGCCCGGGAGCGCGCCCACGTAGGTGCGCCGGTGCCCGCGGATCTCCGCCTCGTCGCGCACGCCGCCCAAGGACAGCCGGACGAACTTGCGCCCGGTGGACTTGGCGATGCTCTGGCCCAGCGACGTCTTGCCCACTCCGGGCGGACCCACCAGGCAGAGGATGGGGCCCTTCATGTCGTTCTTCAGCTTCCGCACCGCCAGGTACTCGAGGATGCGCTTCTTCACCTTGTCCAGCGAATAGTGGTCGCGGTTGAGCTGGTCGCGGGCGTTCTCCACGTCGAGGTTGTCGTCGGTCCTCTTCGACCAGGGCAGGTCGGCGATCCACTCCAGGTAGGTGCGCGCGACCGTGTACTCGGACGAGGCGGTGGGGATGCTCTTGAGGCGGTTGAGCTCCTTGTTGGCGACCTTCTCCACGTCGGGCGGCAGGCCGAGCTTCTTGATCCGCTCGCCCAGCTCGTCGAGCTCCTCCTCCTCCTCGCCCAGCTCGCCCAGCTCCTCCTTGATCGCCTTGAGCTGCTGGCGCAGGTAGTACTCGCGCTGGGTCTTGGACATCTCGCCCTTGACCTGCGAGTCGATCTTCGAGCTGAGCTTGAGGATCTCCCGCTTGCGGTTCAGGAGCTCGAGGACGAGCTTCATCCGCTCCTTCAAGTCGACGGTCTCGAGGACCTGCTGCTTCTCCTCGATCGGCACGTCCACGTTGGCCGCGATCAGATCGGCCAGGTGGCCCGGCTGGGTGATGCTCTCCACCAGCTCGGTGGCGGCGGCCGGCAGCTCGGGCATCATCTCGATGACCTCGCGGGCCAGCTTCTTGAGGTTGATGCCGAGGGCCTCGACCTCCACCTCTTCGTTGGGAGTCTTGTCCTCGACCGGCTCGATGCGGGCCTTGAGATAGGGGTGTTCCTGCACCAGCTCGACCACGCGGAAGCGCGCGAGCCCCTGCACGACCAGCGAGTAGTTGTCCTCGCCCATCTTGAGGAGCTTCACGATCCGCGCCACGGTCCCCATCGAGTGCAGGTCCGCGGCCCCCGGATCCTCCTCTTCCGCCTTGCGCTGGGTGACGACGCCGATCACCTGGTCGTCCCGCACCGCGTCCTTGATCAGGGCGATGGTCTTTTGCCGGCCGACGGCCAGCGGCAGGACCCCGCCCGGGAAGAACACGCTGTTGCGCAGCGGCAGGATGGGCAGGACCTGCGGGATGTCTTCTTTGTTGATCAGACCCGGTGCTGCCGGGGTCACGACCTTTCCCTTCTCCGACATCGCTAGGTCCCTCCGTGAGTGGGCAAAATCATTCTCCGTGTCTAACGGCGAACGCCCAATGTAGCCACCCGACGCACCCTGGCAAATGCATTGCATCCTCTGGCGGCCGGGCGGGCCATCGCAACCTTGACGGGCCTCCTCGCCATCTCCAGCTTGCCCCCGCAAGAAGCCGCCCCTGGGGAGGGACGACGGTCGATGAGCTTCAGGACAGTTGTACCCTTTCTCACGCTGCTCGTCGCGGGAATGTCCTGCCAGAGCTACGTCGCAGTTCCTGTGCAGCCTGCGACACTCATCGCCGTGGCGCAGCACAGCCAGGTCAAGGTCGCCACCAAGGCCGACATCCTCTTCGTGGTCGACGACTCCCTTTCGATGTCCGGCAAGCAGGATCGGCTCGCGCAGGCGCTGGCCGGTTTCACCACCCAGCTGGACGGCCTCGTCCCGCCGATCGACTACCAGGTCGCCGTGGTGACCACCTCCATCTTCGAGCGATTCGGCGCCTGCGGACCCGACGGGGACCCCAACGCCGCCGCGCAGTGCGACAGCGACTGGGGGGCGCCCGGGTACGCGTGCTCGGCCGCCGCCTGCCTGCGCAGCTTCCCGGCCGAGTCGGGCAAGCTCCGGGTGGCGCCCGGCAACCCGGGCCCGGTGCTGCGACGCAGCGCGACGGATGCCGCCACGTTCAGCGGATGGGTCGCGAGCGACGTGCAGGCCGGGTCGGGCGGCGCGCGCCAGCCGCAAGGGCTGGAGGCGATGCGGGTGGCGCTGAGCGACCCCTCGACCCGGTTCCTGCGCGACGGGGCGAAGATCGTGGTCGCCTTCTTCACCGACGCAGAGGACTGTTCCGACCCCTCGCAGCGGTTCTCCATGCTGGTGAAGGACGGGCAAGGAAACGTGATCGACCAGTGCGCGCAGCAGTCGGCTTCGGACGGGAGCGGGGTCTCCTCGCTCGAGCCGGTGGCCAGCTACGTGAACTTCCTTCGCGCCCGCAGCAACGCCGACGGCAGCCTCAAGGAAGTGCAGGTGGCCGCCATCGTCAGCCTCGCGGACGGGACGCACGATCCGGGGATCTGCACGGATGCGGCCTGTCAGGCTCGCTGCGATGAGCCTCCGGCGCAGCAGGCCTGCCAGACCCGCTGCGCGGGCGCCACGCCGATCGCTCTGTGCATGGCGGACTGCACGGCCGACTGCAAGAGCTTCTGCAACGGTCAGGTGCCCGGGCGCCGCTACGTGCAGATGGCCGCCGCCTTCCAGGGGCTGGCCGCCAGCGTCTGCAGCGCCGACGCCGGCGGCCCGCTGGGCCGGCTGGCCGCCGTGATCGGCATTCCCAAGCAGATCGAGCTGTACGCGCGGCCCACCGGCCTCGAGTTCCTCCGCGTCCAGGTCGACAGGGCGGGGACGGCCATCGACTGCGCGCCCGGCCAGGGATTCGATCTGATCGAGACCGCCGACGGCCCGGCGGTGCGCTTCACCGGCGTCTGCACGCTGCAGCCAGACGACGTCTGGGACATCCGCTACCTGGCCGACGGCTGACCGCCGCGCGCCGCCTCCGGGCGGCGCAAGAGGCGCCGGTCCCCCCGGCCGTCGGTCACGATCAGCAGCACGGCGTGCCCGGCGACGAGCTTCACGCCGGACTTCAGATCCGCGACCGTCACGTCCCGCTCTTCGCGCTGGTTCGCCATGTCGCCCCCCCCCGCCGCGCTTCGCGTCCCGGACGACAGCATACGCCGCCTCTGGTGCGCAGTGAACGCCCACCGTTGCCCGCGCCCTTGGGCCGGTGATAGGAGCGGAGGGCTCCCCTGGGAGGTCTCCGTTGGGCGTTGTGTGCCGCAGCGCCATGGCCGTGCTCGCCGCCGCCTTCGCGGCGTCGGCGCAGGGCCAGGCTCCCGGCCCGCCGCGGCCCGCCGATTCCCCTCCCGCCCCGCAGATCCCGCCGGACATCGTCCCTCCCGGGCCCAAGCCGCAGGAACGCCCCGGCGCCTCCGCCGATTGGATGGCGGCCTGGGACGACCTGTGGAAGCGGCGCGACGATCCCGCCGCGATCCAGGAGCTGGAGAAGATTACCCAGGAACGGCTTGCCGAGGACCCCAACGGATTCGAGACCACCCGCCGCCAGGCGGAGCTGGTGGCCTGGGAAGCCGACGGCGAGCCCGACGGCTCGAACGACAAGGCCGCAAAAGGGAAGGTCGCCTGGGAGGCCGGCGACAAAGCCATCCAGGCCAACCCCAAGGACGTGCGCGGGCATTATTTCTCGGGGGTGGGAGTCGGACTCTACTCGGAAGGCGTGGGTATCCTCACCGCGCTCTCGCAGGGGCTGGAAGACAAGTTCCGCGAGCGCATCCTGGCGGCGCTGCGGCTCGACAAGGACTTCCTGAACGGCGCGCCGCAGGTCGTCTGGGGCCGGTATTTCTTCAAGCTGCCCTGGCCGAAGCGGGACCCGGAGGAGTCGATCCGGGTCCTCCGGATCGCGCTCCGGACCCATCCGGGCAACTGGCGCGCCAAGCTCTACCTGGCGGACTCGCTCCTCTTGAACCGGCTGCCGGGACAGGAGGACGAGGCCCACGCGCTGGTGCAGCAGGTCCTCGATGCCCCCGGAGGACGCGACCCTCCCGAGGAGAAGCGCCTCAAGGAGATGGCCCGCAAGTGGATGTCCAGGCATTGATTCGGGAGCATGGCGATGGCGACCGCACAGAAGACGATGGGCTCGATGCAGAGGCTGAAGGAGGACTTCGCGTCCGTCCGTTCCGTGGCCGGGCTGTTCCGGCTACGCGCGGCCGGCGATCCGCAGCGGGTGGCCGCGCTGCACAAGACGGGAGGGGCCTGGAAGCCGCTCACCTGGGCCGAGCTGGCCGGGTTGGCGGAGGAAGCGGCCTGGGGCCTGATCGCGGTCGGCGTGAAGAGCGGCGACAAAGTGTCGCTGGTTGGGTCGACTCGGGTGGAGTGGACGGTGGCTGACCTGGGGATCGCACACGCCGGCGCGGTGAGCGTCCCCATCTACCACTCGAACACCGCGGAAGAGATCCGCTACATCGTGCAGAACTCCGGGGCCACCCTGGTCTTCGTCGAGGACGACAAGCAGCTGCGCAAGCTGCGCGAGGTGCGCGCCCAGCTTCCCGCGGTCCGCAGCTGCGTCGTGCTCGAGGGCGAAGGGGACGGCGACTGGGCGCTGTCGTTCGCGCAGCTGGTCGCGCGAGGCAAGGAGCAGAAGGCGCGCGTCCCGGGCGAGCTGCAGAAGCGGCTCGAGCAGCAGCGGCGCGACGAGCTGTCCACCATCCTCTACACCAGCGGCACCACCGGCACGCCCAAGGGCGTGATGACCACCAACGACCAGCTCATCTTCGCCGCGGAGGTGGTGGTCGGCACCGGCCTCCTGGTGCGCGACGACTCGCATCTCTTGTTCCTGCCCTTCGCGCACTCTTTCGCGCAGATCATCAAGGCAGCCTGGTTCGGCAGCGGCCTCAAGATGATCTACGCCGAATCGGTGGACCGGCTGGTGGACAACGCCGGCGAGACGGGCCCCACCGTGCTTTCGGCGGTGCCCCGGGTCTACGAGAAGGCGTTCAACAACGTGGTGGCGAACGGCATGGCCCAGAAAGGCCTGTCGGGGACGCTCTTCCGCATGGCCATGCGCGAGTTCGAGATGTACGCCAACGCGAAGGAGAAGGCCCAGCCGTACTCCTCCTTCGCGTTCGGGCTGGCGCGCAAGCTGGTGTTCCCGAAGATCAAGGAGAAGCTGTCGAAGCGATTCGGCGGCCGGATCCAGACCTTCGTGTCCGGCGGCGCTCCGCTGGCGCGGAAGATCGCCTACTTCTTCGACCTGCTCGGCTTCAATCTCCTGGAGGGCTACGGCCTCACCGAGACGATCGCGGTGACCAGCGTCAACCTGCCCGGGCAGAACAAGCTGGGCACCGTCGGCAGGCCGTTCCCCGGCGTCGAGGTCAAGATCGCCGAGGACGGCGAGATCCTGCAGCGGGGCCGGCACATCATGCGCGGCTACTTCGGGATGCCGGAGGCCACGGCCGAGGTGATCGACAAGGAAGGCTGGTTCCACACCGGGGACATCGGGGACCTCGACGCGGACGGGTACCTGCGCATCACCGACCGCAAGAAGGACCTGATCAAGACCAGCGGCGGGAAGTACATCGCGCCGCAGGCGATCGAGGGCGCGCTCAAGACCATGAGCGAGCTGATCAGCCAGGTGGTGGTGATCGGCGACCGGCGCAAGTACGTCTCGGTCCTGGTCACGGTGGCGGAGGACCAGGCGAAGAAGGTGGCGGCCGAAGCGGGGGAGGCGGCGGCCAGCTATCGCGACGCGGCGGCCTCGAAGGCGGTCCGGGCCAGGGTGGAAAACGCCATCGACCGGCTGAACGCGACGCTTCCCTCGTACGAGACGGTGAAGCGATTCACCATCCTCGACCGCGACTTCTCCCTCGAGTCCGGCGAGCTGACTCCCACCCTCAAGGTGAAGCGCAAGGCCGCCACCCAGAAATTCAAACCCCAGATCGACTCCATGTACGACGGCGAATCCCTCGACTGATCCGCTCCAGGCTACAATCGTTTCACGCAGAGAGCGCGGAGGAGGGGGAGGGCGCGGAGGAGCTTCGCTTTCAAACGAGATTCTCTGCGCCCTCCCTTCCCTCAGCGCCCTCTGCGTGAAACGCTCTTAGATTAGCCGCAGTTCAGGGGGGGGTCGGTGCGGAGGTCGAGGATGACCTGGCCGCGGCGGAGGACCAGGCGGGCGTGGTCGACGCCGGCATGGTAGGGCAGGTGGGCCGGGTCGCGGGTGGCGTGCAGGACCAGGTCGGCGCGTAGCCCCGGGGCGAGGCGGCCCCGGTCGTCCATCTGCAGCGCGCGGGCCGCGCCCACCGTGCAGGCCCATAGCGCCTGCGCCGGGGAGAGCCCGCTGAACAGGCACCCCGCCGCGAGCAGCAGCGAGAACCCCTCCATGCGCTGGCTGCCCGGGTTGAGGTTCGATCCCAGCGCCACCGGCACGCCGGCGGCCAGGAAGGGCGCCGCCTGCGCCGGCTTCGAGTCGCGCAAGAACCAGGCGGCCAGCGGCAGCAGCACGGCGGTAGTGCCGGCGCGGGCCATCGCCTCGACGCCGGCCGCTCCGGTCCGCTCGAGGTGGTCCGCGCTGGAACAGCCGATCACCGCCGCCAGCGCGGCTCCCGCCGTGTTCGTGAGCTGGTCCGCGTGCAGGTGCGCGACCAGGCCGGCGCGCACGCCCGCTTCCAGGACGGTGCGGCACTCGTCGGTGGTGAACGCGCCCTTGTCGCAGAACGCATCGCAGCCGTGCGCCAGACCCTGCTTCGCCGCTTCGGACGTCAGCTCGGTCGCCACCACCTTGACCCACGAGTGCCGGTCCATCTCCGGCGGGATGGCGTGCAAGCCGAGCAGGGTGGGGACCACGTCGCAGCTCGCGCCCTGACCGGCCTGGCGGATCAGGCGCAAGAGCCGCAGCTCCTGCTCGATCGAGGCCCCGTAACCGCTCTTCACCTCGGTGGTGGTGACCCCGGCGCGCACCAGCCGCTCAAGGCGCTGCCTCGCCGCTTCCACCAGCTGCTCGTCGGAAGCGGCCCGGGTCGACAGCACCGTGGAGATGATTCCACCGCCGGTCAGCGCGATCTCCGAGTTGGTCGCGCCCGAGAGCCGCTGCGCGAACTCCGCGGAGCGGTCGCCGGCGAAGAGCAGGTGCGTGTGCGGGTCGACGAATCCAGGCGTGACGAGGGCCCCGGCTGCGTCGATCTCCAGAGCGCCCGGTGCGCGCGAAAGCTCGCCGGCCGCGAGCTTCTCCGCCAGCTCGTGTTCGGGCCCGGCGAAGGCGATGCGCTCCCCGTCGATCGCGACGGCGCCGTCCTCGACCAGAGCGAGGGGCCCGTCCTGGGGAGACCCTTGCGCGCCCTGCATGGTGGCCAGCCGCGCGTGACGGATCGCCAGCGAAATCATCGCGTCAACCCCGGAATCTGCACGCCGTGTTCGCGAGCCACCTGGATGGCCTCCTCGTAACCGGCGTCGGCGTGGCGCAAGATGCCCATCGCCGGATCGCTGGTCAGCACCCGCTCCAGTCGCCTCGCCGCGGCGTCGGTGCCGTCGGCGACGATCACCTGCCCGGCGTGGAGCGAGTAGCCGATGCCCACGCCTCCGCCGTGGTGGAAGGACACCCAGGAGGCGCCGTTCACCGCGTTCACCAGCGCGTTCAGGATGGGCCAGTCGGCGATGGCGTCGGAGCCGTCCTTCATCGCCTCGGTCTCCCGATTCGGGGACGCGACCGAGCCGCAGTCGAGGTGGTCGCGCCCGATCACCAGCGGAGCCTTGACCCGCCCGCTGCGCACCAGCTGGTTGAAGACGAGGCCTGCGCGAGCGCGCTCGCCGTAGCCCAGCCAGCAGATCCGCGCGGGAAGGCCCTGGAACTGGACCCTCTCGCGCGCCAGCCGGAGCCAGCGATGCAGGGCAGGCTTGTCGGGGAACTCGGCCATCAGCGCGTCGTCCGTGGCGAGGATGTCGGCCGGGTCGCCCGACAGGGCTACCCAGCGGAAGGGGCCCGCCCCCTGGCAGAACAGCGGCCGGATGTAGGCAGGCACGAATCCAGGGTACGCGAATGCGTCGGCTGCGCCACCTTCTTGCGCCTCCGCCCGCAGGTTGTTGCCGTAGTCGAAGACGTGGGCGCCCCGCCTGCGCAGCTCCAGCATGGCGCGCACCTGATCGGCCATGCTGGCCCGGGCGCGGCGCACGTACTCCTTCTCGTCGCGGGCGCGCAGCTGCGCGGCTCCCTCCACCGAGAGACCCGCGGGGACGTAGCCGTTCAGCGGATCATGGGCAGACGTCTGGTCCGTCAAGAGGTCGGGGACCACGCCCCGCCGGACCAGCTCGGGCACCGCCTCCGCCGCGTTCATCACCACGCCGATGGAGACAGCCTCCCCACGATCCCGGGCCTGCTCTGCCCGGCGCAGCGCCGCTTCGAGCGACGGGGCTTCCTCGTCGAGGTACTTCTGCGCGAGCCTTCGCCGCAGGCGCTGGGGATCGACCTCGAATCCGAGGAACACGGCGCCTGCCATCGCGGCCGCGAGCGGCTGCGCCCCGCCCATTCCTCCCAGCCCGGAGCTGACCACCAGCCGGCCCGAGAGGTCCTCGCTGCCGAAGTGCCGCCTGCCCGCGGCCACGAAGGTCTCGTAGGTGCCCTGCAGGATCCCCTGGGTGCCGATGTAGATCCACGAGCCGGCGGTCATCTGGCCGTACATGGTGAGGCCGGCCCGCTCCAGCTCGCGGAACTTCTCCCAGGTGGCCCACTTCGGAACCAGGTTCGAGTTGGCGATCAGGACCCGCGGCGCGTCGGGATGGGTGCGCAGGACGCCGACCGGCTTGCCGCTCTGGACGAGCAGCGTCTCGTCGCCGGCCAGGGCGCGCAGGGACGCGCAGATGCGCTCGTAGGAAGGCCAGTCGCGGGCCGCCTTGCCGCTTCCTCCGTAGACGACCAGCTCGTCCGGCTTCTCCGCGACCTCTGGATCCAGGTTGTTCTGCAGCATGCGCAGCGCGGCTTCCTGCACCCAGCCCTTGCAGGAGAGGACGGAGCCCCGCGCGGCGCGGACGGTGGGCGGCATTCGCACCTCCTCCGGGCCGGCATTACCATGCTTGCATGGACGAGTGGCGGCCGAACCTGATCGAGGACGACGAGAATCGGATCGCGGAGCTGCTCGAGAGCGCCCGCCGGGTGGCGGTGCTGGGGATCAAGACCGAGGCCCAGAGCGGGCAGCCGGCCTATTATGTCCCGGCGGCGCTGCAGAAGATGGGGCTGCAAATCGTCCCGGTGCCGGTCTACTTCCCCGCCGTGCAGGAGATCCTGGGCGAAAAGGTCTACCGCAAGGTCAGCGACGTGCCCGGGGAGATCGACATCGTCGACGTCTTCCGCCGCTCGGGAGACGTCGCCCAGCACCTGCCCGATCTGCTCGCCAAGCACCCGCGCGCCGTCTGGTTGCAGAGCGGCATCCGCGACGACCGCACCGCCGAGTCCCTGGCCCGCGCCGGCATCCTCGTGGTCCAAGACCGCTGCCTCATGGTCGACTACCGCTCCCTCCACCGATAAGGACTAGAGCGTTTCACGCGGAGGAGGGGAGGAAGGGGAGGGCGCGGAGGAGCGGTTCGTTTTCCAACCACAAAAAGTTCCTCCCCTCCTCCCTCTCCTCTGCGCCCTCTGCGTGAAACGGTTCTTGGTCGATCACAATAGAACGGATGATCCTTGTGCGGGGATTTCGACGGGCCAGTCGCGGGTGGAGAGGCGGAGGCGTTGGGCCTCGAGAGAGGCGGGCTCGCCGTGGATGAGGAAGGTGCGGGCGGGGGGATAGGGGAGGGCGGAGAGCCAGCGCTCTTCTTCCGACCAGTCCGCATGGGCGGAGAAGCCGGTCATCTGCACCACGGTGGCGCGGACCGGGACCAGGCGGCCGCGCATCTTCAGCTCCCGGGCGCCGTCGAGGAGCTTGCGACCGCGCGTCTCTTCCGCCTGGTACCCCACCAGCAGCACGGTCGTCGTGGTCCGCGGCAGCTGGCGCTCGAGGTGGGAGAGGATGCGGCCGCCGGTCGCCATGCCGCTTGCCGCGATCACCGCGAAGAAGCCGCGCCGGTCGAGCAGGCGGGCCGAGTCGCCGGCTCCGCGAACGAACTGCAAGAGCCGCGGGTGCAGCGGACGCACGTGGTCCGCCAGCAGCTCGCGAACCGCCGCCGACTGGTCCTCCGGGTGCCGCAGGTAGATGGGGGTGGCGTCGGTCGCCATCGGGCTGTCCACGAAGAGCGGCACCTCGGGAATGCGGCCTTCGTGCTCCAGCTTGCGCCAGAGGAAGAGCAGCTCCTGGGTCCGGCCCACCGCGAAGGCGGGCACGAGCAGCGGGCCGCCGCGGGCGATCGCCTCGTGCACTTCGCGCGCCAGCTGATCGGCGGCAGGCTCCTCTGGATGGAGGCGGTCTCCGTAGGTGCACTCGAGCAGCAGGGCGTCCGCCGGTGAAGGCGCGTCCGGATCGGCGAGGAGCGGCGTCCCGTATCGGCCCAGGTCGCCGGAGAACAGGATCCGCTTGCCGTCGGCGCGCACCTCCAGGAACGCGCTTCCCACGATGTGTCCCGCCCGGCGAAAGGTGACGTCGACGCCGGGAACGGCCTCGACCGCCTGATCGAACGCGACCGGCTGGAGGCGGGCCACCGTCGCCTGCGCCTGCGCCGAAGTGTAGAGAGGCAAGGCCGGCCGGTGCTTGCTGTAGCCGCGCTCGTTGGCGATCCGCGCGTCCTCTTCCTGCAAGTGAGCGCTGTCGGGGAGGAGCAGGGCGGCGATCTCCCGAGTGCCTTCCGTGCAGAGGACGCGTCCCACCAGGTCCTGCCCGACCAGCCGGGGAAGGTAGCCGCTGTGGTCGATGTGCGCGTGGGTGAGAAGGACCGCGTCGAGCTTGCCCGCGGTCCACGGCTCCCAGTTGCGGTCGCGCAGATCGCGGCGGCCTTGGAACAGACCCGCGTCGACGAGCACGCGCTTCCCGCCGGCCGTGGTGAGGAGGTGCCGCGACCCGGTCACCGTCCCGGCTGCGCCCAGGAACGTCAGGGTGGCCATGGTCTAGCCAGGGGTGGCGTCCCGGTGCCGATCGAACCAGGCGATCCAGGGGATCAGGATCCAGCCGACCAGCGCGCTGGCCGCGACCACCCGGGCGCTCGGCGGCGGGCCGCCTGCGAGGCTCGATGCGTAGGCGATCACCAGGAAGGCGACGAATGCCCAGAACGCCCAGGTTCCCGCCCGATCCCAGGGATAGTGCACGAACCGCAGCCTGAGGAACGGGCTCGATGCCGCTCGATCGATTCGGACGGTCTCGATCCCCAGCAGCACCAGGATCGGCCAGATCAAGTCGAAATGCCCGATGAACATCGGGCCACACTACTCGGCGCGCTGGACGGGATCTACTGATCGGGATCGGGCGTGGAGAGAGCGGCGGAGGTGGTGGGGGTGGTCGAGGACGGAGTGGCCGCGACCGCCTTGGCGACCGTGCCGACGCGGTCGGCCTCGAACATCGCCAGGCCGAGCTGCTCCTTCTGCTCCGGGACCTTCTTGCGCAGCCTTCCCCGGGCCTGCTGCGCCTGGGTGAAGGCGTCGGCGCTCTGCCGGCCGCGCAAGAGGCGCGCCCGGTAGTCGACCACGCCGAGCAGCTGGTGCCAGAAGCCGTCGTACAGCTTCTCGAAATGGTCCCGCATCTCGGGCTCCAGCGCCGAGGCGGGCACTTCGGCGGGCGCCCCGTCGACCAGCACCACCACCGTGTCCAGCGTGCCGAAGCCGCTCTGCGACCGGTCGACCAGCGCGAGCGACTCGCGGGTGACCATCGGATAGTCCTCGTCCAGCACCGCGAACCGCAGCGTGCCGGGGTCGCCCAGCTGCGCCAGCACCGCGCGCCCCCCGAAGGGGAAGATGAGCGAGCGGGTCGGGTCCGCGAACAGCTCCTTCACCACCCGGTCGCGATCCTGGGCGGTGACCTCGGCGCGCAGCGCTCCGTCGCGGCGCGGGACCTTCAGCATGTCCAGCTCCTCGCGCAGCTGGTCGATGCTGACCACGACGTTGAGCGCCGCCGCGTCGGCGTAGCCGGCGTGGAAGATGCCCACCAGCTCCGGCTCGGACGTGCGGCAGGAGATGGCGAACACCGGGCTGCCGCTGTTGCCGGCGCTGAGCAGCGCGTCGATGACGAAGTCGCTGTGGCTCCAGCCCTTCTCGGTGTCTTCCGTGTAGGGATTGACCACCTTGCCGACGCTCACCGCGGAGAAGGCCCCCAGCGGGAAGCCGCGGACCTGCACCAGGTTCCCCGGCCGCAGCGCGCTGGAGCGGCCGAAGCGGAACGGCATCGGCGGGAGGAGCTTGTGGGCCTTGACGATGGCGATGTCCGCCGCCGCGTCGGAGAGCACCTTGGCCAGGGCGACGTGCCCGGGCTCGTAGTCGTCGTCCTCGTTGCGGACGATCTTGAGCTGCTCGCGCACCTTCTTGCTGCCCGCAGGGACGCCGTCGACCGGGTGCTCGTCGTCGGTCACCTCGGGGCGCTCGGCCACGTGCTGGTTGGTGATGATCAGCGTCTCGCCGTCGCGCACCCGGTAGGCGAAGCCGGTGCCGTGGACGACCGAGCGCACGTACGCGTGGCGCAGCTTGCCGTCGCGCCCGTAGTAGACGTGCTCGTAGGTGGCCGTGTTGCGGACGGCGAAGACGAACTGCTCGCGCACTCCGTCGAGCACCTGCGAGGCGATGGAGGCAGGCACGGCGTCGGCGTAGTCGCCTTCGCACAGCGGCGCCTTCTTGGCGGCGGCGGCCGCGGGCGGCTTCTTCGCCCGCCACCTGCCGGCCGCTGACCCCGCCGGAGCGGCGAGAACGAGCGCTGCAAGAAGGACGACCATGCCCTCGCCTCCTCCCTAGGAAGCTAGCGATTCGCTCCCCGGCTGGAAAGGAGCGGTCGACCCCTTGTCCGGCCACCTTGCCCCACCTCGGACCGGGGTCTATGGTGCCGCGGCATGTCTTCCAAGATTCGCGTCGTGGCCGCCATGCTGGAGAAGGACGGCAAGTACCTGATTACCCAGCGTCGTCCCACGGCAACCCTCCCCCTGTTGTGGGAATTCCCGGGCGGCAGGGTCGAGGAAGGCGAGACGGACGAAGCCGCGCTGGCGCGCGAGCTGAAGGAGGAGATGGGGATCGACGTCGAGGTCCGCGACCGCGTCATCCACGTGCAGCACTCGTACCCCAACTACGACATCGACTTCTGCGTCTACAGCTGCAAGCTGCTGGCGGGCCGGATCGCGCATCACCGGGTGCACGATCACCGCTGGGTGGCGCCGCAGGACCTGAACAAGTACGAATTTCCGGCGGCAGACGAGAAGACGGTCGCCCAGTTGCTGAACCTGACCCACTGATCGGCTGCCTGCGGGCCCTTGGCCCCCCGGCGGGAAGAGCCTCGCAAGACCTGAGCCTTAGACGGTAATTGGCCGTTTCGGTTGCGACTCCCTCGCGGGGTCTTACCTTCAACCACGGGTACACACGTGTTCCGGAGGGGAGCGAGAGGATGATCGGGAAGCCCAATCCACGCGGCAAGAAGCTCGACAAGCCGGGGGGCGCGGGTCCGCGGTTCGGTTCACCGCTGGCCTACGTCCTGCTCGTGCTGGTCGCGTTCCTCTTGCTCCGCACGCTCTTCCAGGACGCCGGGTTCCAGCGCGTTCCCTACAGCCGGCTCCTCGACCGCATCCAGAGCGACGGCTGCACCAAAGTGGTGCTCAGCCAGGACTGGGTGAAGTGCTATCCGAAGGGCGCCGATGGCTCCGGTTCGCGCAGCGAGCTGCCCTGGTTCGCGGTGCGCGTCCAGGGCGACACCACGCTCATTCCCCTGCTCGAGTCCAAGCACATCGAGTACGAGGCGGTCGCCGAGTCCTCGACCACCGACATGATCTGGATGCTGGCCGTGCCCATCGGCCTGGGGCTGCTCTTCGTGAGCTGGCTCACGCGCCGCATGAGCGGCGGCATACCGGGGGGACCTCCCGGGGTGATGAGCTTCGGCAAGACCAAGGCGCGCATCTACATGGAGGCGACTACCGGGGTCACCTTCAAGGACGTCGCGGGGATCGACGAGGCGGTCGACGAGCTGAAGGAGATCGTCGAGTTCCTCAAGACGCCCGCGAAGTTCCGGCGACTGGGTGGGCGGATTCCCAAGGGCGTCTTGCTGCTCGGCCCTCCCGGCACGGGGAAGACGCTGCTCGCGCGGGCGGTGGCTGGCGAGGCGGGCGTGCCGTTCTTCAGCCTGTCCGGCTCCGAGTTCGTGGAGATGTTCGTCGGCGTCGGGGCCGCGCGCGTGCGCGACCTGTTCCAGCAGGCGGCCTCCAAGGCGCCGGCCATCATCTTCATCGACGAGCTGGATGCGATCGGCAAGAGCCGCAACGCGGGGGTCTTCGGCGGCCACGACGAGCGCGAGCAGACCTTGAACCAGATGCTGGCCGAGATGGACGGTTTCGACGCGCGCACCGCGCTGATCGTCATCGCTGCCACCAACCGCCCCGAGATTCTCGACCCGGCCCTGATGCGGCCCGGCCGCTTCGACCGCCAGGTGCTGGTCGACCGCCCGGACCGGCGCGGGCGCGAGCAGATTCTCCGCATCCACGCCCGCGAGGTGAAGCTGGGCGCCGACGTCGACCTGCGCGAGGTGGCGACCCGGACGCCGGGGTTCGCCGGCGCCGACCTCGCCAACGTGGTCAACGAGGCCGCGCTGCTGGCGGCGCGCAAGGACCGAGACAAGGTCGTGATGGCCGACTTCATGGAGGCCATCGAGCGGGTGGTGGCGGGCCTGGAGAAGAAGAACCGCCGGATGAACGAGAAGGAGAAGGAGATCGTCGCCTACCACGAGTCCGGGCACGCTCTGGTCTCCAGCCTGTGCCGGTACTCGGAGCCGGTGCACAAGATCTCCATCATCCCCCGCGGCCTGGCGGCCCTGGGCTACACGCTCCAACTCCCGCTCGAAGACCGCTACCTCATGTCCCGCGAGGAGCTCTACGACAAGCTCGCCGGCTTGATGGGTGGCCGGGCTGCCGAGGAGATCATGGTCGGCAGCATCTCCACCGGCGCCTCGAACGATCTGAAGCAGGCCACCGAGATCGCGCGGATGATGGTCACCGAATACGGCATGTCGGACGCCATCGGTCCGGTGTCGCTCGCCGAGCGCAACCGGTCGCCGTTCCTGGGCGGACCGAACGGGCTCACCGGCATCGCCGAGCGCATCTACAGCGAGCGCATGCAGCGCAAGATCGACGCCGAGGTGAGCCGCCTGCTCGACGAGGCGATGAACCGCGCCCGCGACATCGTGCGGACCCACCGGGACGCACTGAGCAAGGTCGCGGCCCGCCTCCTGGCGGTGGAGGTGATCGAGGGCGACGAGCTGCGTCGGATCCTCAACGAGGCGGGCGCGAGGGTGCCGGAGAAGCGCGCGACCACCGCCGAGGCGGAGCACGAGGCAGGCGAGCAGCCGGAGCGGCACGCGGGCACGTAGCGCCGTAATTTCGCGGTGTTAGAACTCGCGGGGTCCGGGGGGCGGGGAGGCGCATGTCGGGTCTCAAGATCGGGCGCTCGCACAAGGCACGCAAGGCGCTCTTCGCGCGCGGCATCCGCCGCGGCTATCTGCTGATCGACGAGATCGACGAAGCGCTGCCGCCTGGCAGCCTGACGGACGCGGAGCGGTGGCTGCTCTTCTACTCGCTCAAGGCCTCGCGGGTGGAGGTGCGGGACGCGGAGGGCAACTCGATCGAGCTCGCCGAGCGACCCCAGGCCAGGCAGAGCGAGCCCGAGGTAGATCAGCAGCACTAGTCACGACAGATCGCTTGATTTGACGGCTCTACCTCCGGCCCCACGCTCTTCGATCCGGCGCCTTCGGCGCCTCACAAGGGGGGGGGGGAGCGTCCGCGCGGCCTAGGGTGTCGGCTGGCCGAGCAGGTCCAATTGGCGCGTGGCCGCTCTCAACGCGCCGCGTCCCGGCCCAGAACAAGTCGAGGCACGTAACGATCGTGCTCGCTCCATGAAGGCGCGCCCGTAGATCTTCTCTGCCGCGTACTGCGCGTACTGATTGTGGCCACGGCACATCAGCCGGATGCGATCTTCATCGTGCAGATGCGTGAGCGCGAATCCGTCGACGTGTTCGAATTCCAGGTTGCCCGTCGCGGGGCACGCTTGCGCAATCACCGGCGCGGGGGGAGAGGTCCGGTCCGCGGCCCTGTACAGCTGGTACATGTCAGGTCTGGGGGTATCTTCCCCCGATCCAGGCGTTCTCGGATGTCATTCCGACCGTCGGATCATCGGGACGGCCGACGTAAAGCCCCCTCGCGCAAGCGATCGAAATCGCTTCGGCTTTTTTCAGCCCCCAAAGAAAAACCTCAATCTGGGCGTGCACCGGGCTCCCATGCGAGCTGCACTCTTCGCCTGACTGGGCTTGGCGCTCCCCCGGAAAGCAAAACGGAGATCCACGCCACTCATGCTCGAACGCGGAATTCACGATCGCGACTCGGCGTCGCCCCAGGCGCACGAGGCAAGAAGTGACGAATCATGAGAGCGCGCTCCCCCCTCGACCCCCCAAAGAGATCGCGGTTGCCATTTCCACCGCGGATTGCGTTCACAGCGTCTTCGCGAAGGCGATGATTTCGGCAGCCACGGCACGTGGTGCTTCGGCAGGGAGGAAGTGCCCTCCCGGAAGCACGCGCAGCTCGGCGGTGAGCAGCCGCGCGAGCGGGCGAGCGACGGCGTCCACCGGGAGGTAACGATCCGACTCTCCCCAGAGGACCAGGGCCGGGACTCGTGCGGCGGCCAGGGCGGGCAGGCGCGAGGCCGTCTCGCGCGGGTCGAGGGCCCGCGCCGCGCGGATGAGCCTCGAGCCGCCTTCGTCGCCCGCGTACGGTTCGAGCAGGGACCGGATCGTCTCGTCGGGGAGTCCCGGGCTGCGCAGCCGGCGCGCGAGCACGGGCGCCAACCGTGAGGCATTCGCCGGCTCCCAGTTCCGGATGCTCTCCACCTGGTCCATCGCCCATTGATCGGCATGGACGCCGTCGCAGACGACCAATCCCCGCGCTCTGCGCGGCCGATCGGCGACCAGGATCTGGGCCGCGGCCGATCCCACGTCGTGGGCGATCACCAGCGCAGCTTCGATTCGTGGTGGGGAATCCGTGGAGCAGGAGCGCCGGCGGTCCCCGCCCCTCGTCGCGCACTTCCAGTGCCAGCTCGGCCAGTTGCACGCGCCCCATGGCCCCTCCCACCGATGCGTCATTCTGGCACGTTACCGTTGCGATCTAGTTTCCAGGTCGGAGATCGTGCTGCGCGGCGGGCCTCGCGCCGGTACCCTGCGAGGTGTAAGGAAATGCCGGGAAGCGCCGGGTGTTCCAAGAAACCGGCCGCCCGCCCGCTTGGAGGCACGTTCATGCGACGCTCTCGCATCACTTTGCTGTTCGCATTCGCTCTCGGATCCCTCGCCACCGTGGTGGCGCTCCCCATCGCCCTGTCGGGCCGCGATCGCCAGAAAGAGCTCGCCAGGGACGCGCAGGCCGCCGCGATCGCGTCGCCGGCGGCCGCCCTCTCCGCCCTGGCGGATTCCACCCCGCCCGCGCAGGCCGCTCCGGGACAGCTCACGCCGCTCCCCTCGCTGGCGCCTCTGGTGAAGCAGCTGCGGCCGGTGGTGGTGAACATCAATTCGCGCTTCAAGCCGCGCCGCGCGACCGCCCGCCGCGGTCTGCCGCAGGCCCGTCCCCGCACCCCGTTCGACCAGCAGGGCCCGGGCGAGGAGGGCGACGACGATCAGCAGGACCCGATGGAGCGCTTCTTCCGCTTCTTCGGGGGCCAGCCGATGCCCGACGAGGGCGAGCGGCACGGCCTGGGCTCAGGCTTCCTGATCGGCAACGGCATGGTCCTGACCAACAACCACGTGGTCGAGATCCAGGATCCCGGCTCGACCAAGTTCCGCCCCATGGACGACATCAAGGTGATCACCGACGAGACCTCGCCCGTCGGCGCCCGCGAGTACGTGGGCAAGGTGATCGGCAACGATCCCAAGTCGGACATCGCTCTGCTCAAGCTGGAGGGCGAGCACGCGAACGAGCTGAAGGGCGCCATGCTGGGCGATAGCGACGCGCTCCAGGTGGGCGATTACGTGATCGCCATCGGCGAGCCCTTCGGCCTGCAGGCCACGGTGACCGCCGGCATCATCAGCGCCAAGGAGCGCGCCCTCGGCCCCGGCTCCGTGTACAGCGACTTCCTCCAGACCGACGCTTCGATCAACCCGGGCAACTCCGGCGGGCCGCTCTTCAACCTGCGCGGCGAGGTGATCGGGGTCAACGCGGCGATCATCGGCGGCGCGAACACCATCGGCTTCGCCATCCCCATCGCGGTGGTGAAGCAGATCCTTCCCCAACTGGAGAAGACCGGGCGGGTGGCCCGCGGGTTCCTCGGAGTGCAGCCGCAGCCGATCACCCAGGACATGGTCGACACGCTGGGCCTCAAGTCGACGCAGGGCGCGCTCATCGCGGACGTGGTGAAGGGGAGCCCCGCCGACAAGGCCGGCACCAAGCCCGGCGACGTGGTCGTCGCCTTGAACGGAAGGCCGGTGACCGACGCGAATCAGCTCACCCGCGACGTGGGCGCGATCCCGCCGGGGCAGACGGTCCGCCTGGAGGTCGCCCGGGACGGCAAGACGCGGCAGATCGAGGTCAAGCTCGCCGAGCGGCCCGACGAGAGGGAGACCACGGCCCGCTCCAGCGGCTCGGGCGGGGACGTCGACAAGTCGAGCGGCGATCTCCTCGGCGTCCACGTGCAGAACATCACCGCCGAGCTGGCGCAGAGGGCGCGCGTCGATCCGGACACCAAGGGCGTGGTGGTCACCGACGTCGCCCAGGACTCGCCGGCCTCCCAGGGCGGCATCGACCCAGGCGACGTAATCCTGGAGATCAACCGGCAGCCGGTCACCTCCGTCGCCGACTACAGGAAGATCGTCTCCAAGCTGAAGAAGGGCGACACGGTGCTGCTCCGCGTGCGCAGCGGCCAGGCGGTGCAGTACCTGCCGATCAAGATCCGCTGACGATCGCCACTCAGTGGATGGTGCCCGGGCTTCTGGCCTGGGCACCTTTCGGGGCGACGAACCTGAGACCGATCCCCCGCATCCCGGCTCGGACGGCGTCGGCGCGGGTGAAGTTGATGAAGCACTGGTAGCGGACCTCGCCCTCCAGCACCATCTCGGCGCCCCCGGAGGGCGAGGTGAAGGTCACCCGGACCCGGCTCCCCAGCGGGAACGGCTCGCGCGTCTCGACGAACATCGCGGAATCGCTGATGTTCCGTCCGATTCCGGCGGCGACGCCGCGCTCCCCCTCGAGGAAGACCGGGAACGCCTTGTCGAGTCGGCCCGCCGGCGGCCGCCGCTCGGGCTCATGGTGCGAAACCTTTGGGGGATCTGCTCGGCTGGACATGCTTGGAGAGCCTCGCGGGTGACGTGGAGCCCACCGTAGGAGCCGGCCGCTCGGCCGTCAAGGAAAGGACTCCAGGCCAAGGGGGGTATCGCGCTCAGGCGGCGAACGTCCTAAATTGGATGTGGGGAAGCGTCGCAGAAGCCCCGGGATGGTGGGTATGAAGGGTCGCACCGTGGGTGGACTGCTCACATCGGGGCTGATCGCGCTCGCGTTCGTCCTCGCGCTGCTCCAGGCGGCAGTGCTGGCGCAGACGCCGCGGCCCGCTCCCGTGACCACCAACTCGCCCGCCGCGCCCGTCGCACCGAGCAACCGCTACTCGGCGCCGGGCGGCCGCGCGGGCATCCCCTGGGCGCCGAGCCCGCCGGCGCAGAAAGCTTCGCCGCCCGATCGCGAAGGGCGGACTCCGGATCAGAAGCCTCCTCGCGAGGAGCACCGCACTCCTCTGCGCAACCCGAACTTCATCCCGCACCTGGGCCCTCGTCCAGCGCGCAGGGCACTGGCGTAGAGCGCAGGATCTTCACTTCGCGTAGAGCGTCCAGGCGCCGGAGCGGGCCGCGACGTGCCACGCCGGGCCGGACATCGGCCGCATGAACGCGTCGGGATATCCGCGGACGAGGACGTAGTCGTAGTAGAGACCGTCGACGTCGTTGCGGAACCTCCACGGCTCCCATTCCCAGTGCGGCGGCTTATGCGGAGGCGCGGTCTCCGGCCGATAGCGCAGCGGCGATTGCGGCAGCTCGGCGAACGAGAACGAGGCGAGGCCGCCGTTGCGTGCGCGGTAGTAACTGCCGAAGTGGAGGTATGGGCTGAACTTCGCCCAGGCCGAGTCGTGGTCGTAGACGAGCGACAGCAGGCGCCGGCCGGGAGCCGCCGCGCCGAGCACGCGGTCGAAGCCGTCCACCTCGCGGGAGAAGCCGCGGACCTGGCCAGCGGCGACGCCGGCGGAGAAGAGGCCGGCCGCGGCAACCAGGAGCAGGGGGAGCGCTCCGCGCAGCCCGCGGGCCGGCCGCAAGAGCAGCGGGGCGAGGAGCGCGAAGGCGATCGCGTAGCGCTCGTTGAGCTGCCACAGCCAGCCGATCGCGACCGGGAAAGCGAAGTAGAGCAGGGCCGACAGGGCGCACCAGGCGGCGGCGATGCCGCGCAGGCCCGGGTTCGGATCCGGGTCGCGCGCCTGAGGCCACGCCAGCAATGCGGCCGCGGCGAGGAGAGCGAGCAGGGCGACCTCGTCGAGCGGTCCTGGCCAGATGTCGAGCAGCGCTCCGGGCAGGTTGCTCAGGGATGCGCCCAGCGGCTCGAAGAGGACCCGCACCGGCTGCGTCCATCCCACCGTGGCCGGGTGCACCACCGGGCTGGTGGCGAGGAACACGAGTCCCAGGACCGCGACCGGGATCGTCCAGAGGAGGGCGCGCGGCCGCCGGCCGAGCGCGAGCCAGGCGACCAGCGCCGCCGGAGCGAACAGCAGGAACGCGGACAGGTGGATATAGAAGAGCGCCACTGCCAGTGCCGCGAGCAGCCCCGTGCGCCGCGGACGCGGTTCCTGCGCGTCGCGCACCGCCAGCGCGAGCCCCCACAGGAGCACCGGCAGCGCGGCGACGTAGTTGAAGAACCCGATCAAGAGCGACTGCGACCAGAAGAGCGGCGCCGCGAACAGAGCGAGCCGGTCGTCGCCTCTCAGGGCGCGCAAGAGGGAGCGCAAGGCGTATGGGAACGCCAGCGCGGTCGCCGAGAGGAGGACGAGGTTCGCTCTCTCGGCCGTGCCCACCAGGAACGCGATCAGCGCCCCCGCCAGGTAATAGAGCAAGTACTGCGATCGCCCCAGCGCCAGGATGAAGTACTCCTGGCCTTTCCACTGCGGATCGCCCCAGTGGCGCAGCGTCGCAATCGCGGCCGCATGCTGAGGCAAGTCCGTGAATGGCAGATATGGCGCCGACCACAACGCGGTGACGTTCGCCACTGCACAGAGGAAAAGAAGGAACGGCCAGATTGGGTGCGTGGCATCGGTCCACGAGGACCAGGGAGAGGGTGAGGTCGAGGGAGAGGGAGAGGGTGAGGGCGAGGGCGAGGGCGAGGGTAAGGGGGAGGGCGGAGGTGAGATCGGCGAGTGCACGCGCCTGGGACTGTACCGGCCTTGGCGGGGGCTGTCCCTTCCTCTGCCGGTGCGCTAGGCTTTCGCGACGTGCGCATCCTGGTCGGAGTGGACGGCTCGGAACCGGCGCAGCGTGCCGCGCGCCGCGCCTTCGATCTAGGCAGGCGGCTGGGCGAATCGGTTACGCTGGCCCACGTCCTGCCCCCGCCGCCCGTTTTCTCCGAGCCGGCCGTGGTGCTCGACATCGCCGAGCTCGAGCGCCGCGTCTACGAAGCAGGAAAGTCGGTGCTGGACAAGCTGGCCGCCGAGGGGCGTGCCGCCGGGGTGCAGGTCGAGACGCGGCTCCTCTCCGGTCCCGCCGCCGAAGTCCTGGCCGAGGCGGCGCAGTCGCAGGACGTCGACTTCGTGGCCGTGGGCAGCCGCGGCCGCACGCTGGTCGGCAGCATCCTGCTGGGCGGCACCTCGCACCGGCTCGTGCACATCTGCAAGAAGCCCGTGCTGATCGTGCACTGATTACTGGCTGAAGCCTTCCAGCTGGTAGTGCGCCTCGATGCGCTTGAGCGCCAGCACCATGGCCGCGGTGCGCATGTCGACTTCGCGGCCGATGCAGTACCGCTGCGAGTTGTGGGTGGCGGTCCGCCGGGGAGAGTTCCGGGCGATGTCGCGGATGATCCGGTAGTTGGACTTGATCGCCTGCTCGAGGCGGCCGTTCACCTCGATCTCGCTCCAGTGCTCCATGCGCTTGTTCTGGATCCACTCGTAATACGAGACCGTCACGCCTCCCGCGTTGCCGATGATGTCCGGGATCAGCTCGATGCCGCGCTTGGCCAGGACCCGGTCGCCCTCGGGAGTGGTCGGGCCGTTCGCTCCTTCGGCGACCAGCTTTACCTTGAGGCGTTCGGCGACCGGACCGGTGATCTCGCCTCCGAGCGCGGCGGGAACCAGGATGTCGGCGTCGACGTCCCACAGATCGTTCTTCGAGATCTGCTGCGCCTTGGGATAGCCGGCGACCGTCCGCCGCAGGTTGGAAGGGTTGTCGTACACGTACGAGATCAGGTCGGGGACGTCGATGCCGCTCGGGTTGAAGATCGTCCCCCCGGCATCGTTCACCGCCAGGAGCCGCGAGGCCATGCCGGCGAGGATCTCCGCCGCGTTGGAGCCCACGTTCCCGAAGCCCTGGACGACGAAGGTGGATCCCGCCGGCGTCGCCCCGCGGTCCGCGTACCACTCCTGGATGCAGTACGCGAGGCCCTGGCCGGTCGCCTTCACGCGCCCCTCGGATCCGCCGATGCGGGTGTCCTTGCCCGTCACCACGCCGCGCAGGGAATGGCGCTCGCGTTCCCCGTCGGTGAACTGGCGCAGCAGAAGGCCCATGATGGTGCCGTCGGTGCCGACGTCGGGCGCGGGAATGTCCAGGTTGGGGCCGATCAGCGGCTTCAACCGGTACATGTAGCGGAGAGTGAGCGCCTCCAGCTCTTCCGAGCTGAGCGTCTTCGGGTCCACCTTGATGCCGCCCTTGGCGCCGCCGAACGGCACGTCGGCGATCGCCGTCTTCCAGGTCATCTCCGCGGCGAGCACTTTGAACAAATCGAGCGAGACGTCCTGGTGGTACCGGATGCCTCCCTTGTAGGGGCCGCGCGCCTGGTTGTGCTGCACGCGGTACGCCTTGAAGCGCTCCGGGCGGCCGGGCACCACCCGGTAGAGCCCCTTTCCCTTGAGCCGCATCACGCCGTCCCGCATGGAGACGTTCGCGTTGATCAGAGCGCGCCGCTTGAAGACGAAGCTGCCGTCGAGCAGCGGCTCCAGGCCGTCGGGCAAGACCTCGCTGTCGGTGAGGTCCTTGTAGCGAGGCTGATCGGAGGCGGCCAACGGCGCGAGCCGCGTGTGGAGCTTCACCGTCACGTAGAAGATGTGCTCGTAGTCCGGCTCTTCCAGTTCCATCCGCACCCGGCGATCGAGCCCGATCAGTTCGGCCGCGCGATGGAAGACTTCCATCGCCTCGGTGTAGACGGTGTGTCTGGGTGGCTCGCTGGTCACGACGCGCGCGGTCACTCATCCTCCCTTGGCCGAAAGGGGCCGGTTTCTAGAGTGGATGGCGCGCCCTGTCAACCCGCGCCGCGTCACTTCTTGGCGAAGCCGCGCACGAAGGCGGCGAGCTGCTCGATCTGCTCCGGCGTGAGCTTCTTGCGGTACGCCGGCATGAGCACCTTTCCCTTCTTGTTCTTGACCCCGTTGCGGATGGTGTCCCGGATCTCCTTGTCGGTGGTTTCCTCGGACCATTTCGCGCTGGTGAAGTCGGGCGCCTCAAGCTTGCGTCCTTTGTCGGTGTCCCCGCGCCCGTCCTCGCCGTGACAGGCGACGCACTTCGACTTGGCGAAAAGGTCCTTGGGGTCCTGCGTCCCCGGAGCGGCCTGTGCCTGGGGTGCGGCGGGGGCCTGCTGCAGGGCCACGGAGAGTGCGAGCGCGGCGAGAGGCAAGGGATCCTCCTTCCAGGTACGCGGACCGGCGATCAATAGTGCTCGAGGGCGCGTTCCGCTTCGACCCGCAGCGCGTCGCGGGCCCCGGGCGGATCGACGATCTCGGCGGCTCCGGCGAAGGACAAGACCAGCGAGACGGCATACTGCGTGCCCGCGGTCTCGATGGCGACCTCGACGCCGCCTCCGGCCAGGCGGCGGGCGCGGTCGCCGTAGCGCGACAGAGCCCAGCCGGCCGCCGCCGGCGAGAAGCGCACCGTCACCGGTCTCTCGGCGCCGGTGGGAAAGAAGAGGGCGGCGCGCTGGAAGAGGCTGGGATCGACCGGGCCCCGGTCGGGGAACGAGGCGCCCGTTTCTCGCAGGCCGCGCACGCGGTCGAGCCGGAAGGTCCGGTCGGCCGAGCGGGCAGGGTCGTACGCGTAGACGTACCAGCGCCCGCGGTGCTCCACCACCGCGCGTGGGTGCACCGTGCGCGGCCCCGCATCGCCGCGCCCTTCCTTGTCGTATTCGAGGATCACCTCGCGCCGCCGCTCGGCGGCGCTGCGCAGCCCGGCCAGCAGGTCGTCGGTCCCGCGCGGAGGCGGCGTCGCCGCGGCCAGCCGCCGGGCGAGCGCGGCGTACAGCTCGCGCGCCTTGGCAGGCAGCTTGTCGGTGAGCTTGCGCAGCGCGGACACCACGGCGGGATCCGCTGGAGCGGTCTCCTGCGCCGCGGCGGCCAGCGCGAGCGCTTCCAGGGGCGTGAGCTGCGGCGGGCGCGAGAACGACTGGTCCAGCATCACGCTGACCCGGCCTCGCTCGTCCACGCTGATGTCGATCAGGTCGTCGGGCGAGAACGGCGGCCGGCCGACGAAGCCGAGCAGGTCGATGTCCTCCATCAGCTCTTCGGGCGGAAGGCCCAGCTCGCGGGCCAGGTCGTCGACATGGATGCCGGGCCGCCGGCGCGCGGCGGGCACGATCAAGAGGAGCCTGCGCAGCCGCTCCTGCGGCGAGAGCTGCTTTCCCGCGCGCTTGCCGGCGGGCTGCGCCGCTTTCTCGATCGGTGGAGGCGCCGGCGCGGAATCGACCGCCGACGGAGGACTTGCGTGCAGGTCGACCAGCAGCATCAGCGCCCGGCGGGCCCTGGTCCTGGCCTGCGCGGGATCCTCGATCCAGACGCGATCGCCTTGTGCGAGCAGCTGGGTGAGGAGCCCGTCCAGGTAGCTGACGCGCAGCTGCGCGGACTCGCCCGCGGCCGCGTCGAAGGCGCGCTCCGCCAAGAGCTCGCTCCCCGGGGCGAACCGCAGCGTCACGTCGATCGGCTCGGACCCGGTCCACTGCCACGGCCTGCGCCCCGCCGCTTCCCCCGCGTCGAACCCCTCCGGGATCTGGAAGTCCGGCTGGCCCGGCTTCTGCTCGTTGACCTCGAGCTGATCGATGCGATCGACCAGGAAGACCCGCTGCGCTTTTCGCAGGTGGCAATACCCGACCAGGCGCCAGGTGCCGCCCCGGAAGGCGAGGCCGTACGGGTCGACGTCTCGCTCCGTCACCGAGCCGAACTTGTCGTAGCGAAGGTGGACGCGCTTGCGCCGTGCCACCGCGCCGGCCAGCTCGCGCAAGCGCGGCGCGCGCTCGGTGTCGCCGGGTCGGACCACCAGCAAGCTGCGCGAGACCGACTGCGGAGCGGGAGCGGCCCCCGCCAGCGAGATCTTGCGCAGCGCGTGCTGCAGGTCCTGCGCGAAGGGGAAGTCGCGCGCGGCCAGCGCCGCGGACCCGGCCGCGTAGAGCGCCGCCGCCTCCTCCGGCGCCAGGCGCGGGTCGGGCAGGAAGAACGCGGCGCGATCGATCCGGTATCCGCCGGTGTCGCGCCCGTCCTCCAGGCTGGGCGGGACGAACTCCAGCGGCACGCCGAGGTGCAAGAGCTCCGCCTTGTCGCGCTCCAGCTTGCGCTCGGCCGCCTCGCGCCCGCCTCCGTAGTCGTCGGGGAAGGCCTCGCGCAGATCGGAGAACGCCACCGGCTCCGGCGCGTCGAGGAGCAGCGCGACCAGGTCGAGGAGCCGCTCGGTGCGGTCCATTTGAGGGCCTACGAGGTGGCGGCGCTCTTGGGGGCCGCCTTGGCCTCCTCCTCCAGCGCCCACTGGATGGCGGCGACGTTGTCGCCGGGAATCTCCACCTTCTTGCCCGCCAGAGGGCCGTCCTCGGTCCCCACCACCCAGTAGCTGTCCCCTTCCTTGTCGATCCGCGCGATCCCGGGCCCGATCTGGATCACCGTGATGTTCGGGTGCACGGGGAAGCGCAGGTAGAGGATCTCGATGGACGCGGCCAATGGACTCTCCGCCTTTCCGGGGGAGCTTCCCTCGTACCGTCCCGGCTCCCGAGGGTCAAGCGTCAGGACCAGAGTCATCGCAGCTCCAGTCAGCCTCCGCTGACCACCACCGCGCCACGGTACATGTCCATGCCGCAGGCGAAGCCGACCTGACCGGTCGCGGGTGAAGTGAGGCGGACCTCGACCGGCTTGTCCTGCGGCAGAATGTGCTTGACCGGGTCGCCCTGCACTAGGACGGAGTCGGCGCAGGTCTGGGCGACCTTGCGGGTGAAGCGCAGCACCACCTCGCGCCCCGGCGGCACCTCGATGCGCGCGGGCTCGAAGCCGTTCTTGGTCACGGACACGTCGTAGACCGGGGCCGCGCCCGATGTGGGTGGGTGTGGGGGTGGAGAGGGCTGCGAAGGCTTGCAAGCGAGGAAAAGGAGGAGGGGCAGAATCCGGCGCGCCATGGCGTTGTATCCGATGAGGACCGGCGGCGCGCAAGCGCCATGACGCCGCGGTGACCGCCCGACCGGAGACTCTCCGGGTTGGGAAGGGCCCGGCAATCGTGCAAGACTGAACGAGCAGGCGGGGACATGCGGCGAAGAGCTCTCGACATTCGCCATCGCGACCGCAAGGCGCTGCGCAACGGCTACAGCCCGGCCGTGCGGCAGTTCGAGATCGCCAGCATCGCCGGCTACTGCTGCGTGATGGCGTGGCTCCTCTGGGGCCTCGTCCCCCTGGTGCGGACCTATCCCTGGCTGATGGCGAGCGCCTTCATGCTCGGGTTCGTGCTGGCGGACTTCGTCTCCGGACTGGTGCATTGGTTGGCCGACACCTGGGGCTCGCCAGACCTGCCGATCATCGGACAGGCGCTGATCCGGCCGTTCCGCGAGCACCACGTGGATCAGAAGGAAATCACCCGCCACGACTTCATCGAGACCAACGGCAACAACTGCTTCATCTCCATCGCGCCGGCGGTGGGGGGAAGGTTGATTCCGCTCGACGACGCGGTCAGCGTCTTCGCGGCGACCGCGATCTTCTCGGTCACCCTGTGGGTGCTGTTCACCAACCAGTTCCACAAGTGGTCGCACCTCGACCAGCCGCCGCGCTGGGTGATCGTGCTGCAGCGGCTGAACCTGGTCCTGCCGCCCGATCACCACGCCGTGCACCACACCGCGCCGTACGCGAAGTACTACTGCATCACGGTCGGTTGGCTGAACGAGCCGCTCCATCGGGTGCGCTTCTTCCAGGCGCTGGAGTGGATCATCACTTCCACCACGGGCCTGGTGCCGCGCGAGGACGACATCGGAGCTCGCGCGGCGCGCGCCATCCTCGAGGAGCCGCCCGCACCCCGGCACGCGGAGCACGGGGCGCCGGAGCCCGAGGTCTAGTCAGCGCTGCTTTCGCGCCTCCTCGGCCCAGGCGGCCAACTCGGCCTTGCGGCGCTCGATCTCCGCGACGATGCGCGCCGGACCGACGGAGACCACCACCAGGTTGCCTGCGGAAGTCACGCCGGGAGGGACCGGGATGCCCGCGCGAAGCGGGAGATATCCCGGGACGCGGGCGACCAGAAGCTGCTCGATGTCGCGCGAGGCGAGGCGCTCGGCGAGCTGCGCCGCGGCCTGGGCGCTGCGGGCATCTTTGAGGCGCGACAACGCCGTGGGCCACACGAACGTTCCGATGGAGCGCTGGTTCGGGTACTCGACCGAGACGCGAGCGGCGCTGGCGGCCGCCTTGGCCGCTTCGTCGCTGGAGAGGAGCCCGGCGATGGCTTTCCCGCCCACCACGGCCTGCCGGACGGCGTCGTCCGAATCGAGGACCTGCACGCCGTTCGCCTGCAGCTGCTTCATCCAGGCCTGCATGCGGGCCTCGCCCCACGCCTGGTAGAGGGCGGCGAAGTGAGCCAGCGAGGCGCCTCCGGTGGGTGCGGCGAGAGCCACCTTGCCTTTGAGCCAAGGCTGCGCCAGCGCGCCGTAGCTCGCCGGAACGGGATGGTCGCCCAGCAAGTCCGATGCGACGAGCAGCACCACCGCGCGGCCGCCGACGGCCACCCAGGTCCCGCCGGGATCGCGCCACAGCGGGGGGACGTCGGAGGCGGCGGCCGGCGCCGGCAGGAGCTCGCCTCGCCGGGCCGCGGCGATCGCGCCGTACGGCTCCGAGTCCCAGCGCAGGTCGCCTGGTTCGCCGGGCGTCGCGCCTCGGGCCAGCGCCTCGGCTCCGGCGCTGAAGCCGGCGACGCGCTCGGCGCGCGGACCTCCCGACAGCGCGATCAACCGGAGCGCCGTGTCGATGATCGGCGCCGGCAGGTCCGTCGCCAGCCGGACCTCGGGCGGGGGCGGCGAGCCCGCTTGCTTGCTGCAAGCCGCCGCCAGCAGCACCGGGACGAGGCGCCGGAGCATTCGCGCGAGCTTGCTCTTCGGGGGAAGCCTGTCAATCGCGCCGGTTGACCTCCGCTGGCGCCGCTTGCTAGAAGCACGCTCCCTTCAGGGCCGACATAGCTCAGTCGGTAGAGCAGCGGTTTCGTAAACCGCAGGTCGCCGGTTCAAGTCCGGCTGTCGGCTCCACGTTCACGACAGCAGCGAGGCGCCAGGACCACCCGATACGCCGCAGTTGGCGTCGCGCTCCACGAAAACGGGGACCCGGTAGCGCTCCTCCAGCTGTCTGCGAAGCGGAACGTCCACCCATCCGCTCAGGTTCCCGGCGCGGACCACGTGGCCTTCGCCATCGACCGGGCCGGGCACGGCCACGCCCAGCGCGCGGACGCTGGAACGGCCCCCCGGCAGCTTGTCGATCCAATCGTCGAGCAGTTGGAACATGGCGCCGATGCCTCCGTCGACCGGCGTCTTCACCTTCTCCGTAAAGACCTTGCGATGGGTCCTGGCCTCGTGGACCAGGATGGCCGTCTTGCTGCCGCCGATGTCCACCCCAATCAGGTGGCGTCTCACGGGCCGCCCTCCGTCGCGGCGAACCCGGGCCGCCTGCACGCTCGCACGGCGAGCGGGGCGCCGAGGCCTTCCACTTAGCCGGAGTCCCACGGTGGATCAGGTTGGCAATCCGGTCGTGCTTCGACAATCGCGGCTCGCCATCGTCCGGGGTCGGGTCCGGCTCTCAAGCCGTTTCCGACTCCTCCGTGGAGGCGCACTTCCGCGTGAGATCCACCAACGCGTCGAGGGTGAACGGCTTGCCGAGCACCGCGACGACCCCGTCGAGCCTGGGAACGCGCATCAGGCCGGTGATGACGATCACCGGGATCGCCGCGACCGCGCTCACCGCCTCCTTGCGTTGCAGGAACTCGCTACCCGTCATCCCCGGCAGATCGAGATCGAGCAGCACCAGATCGGGCTCATCCTCGATGAGCAGGCGGAACCCGTCGTCCCCGTTCAACGCCGATTTACAGTCGTAGCCCTCGTCGCCAAGAACGTCCTGGATCGCAACGTTGATGTCGGCGTCGTCCTCGACGATGAGAATGAGTGACAACCGGAGACCCTCTCAGAGTACCTGCGTTCGCGAGCAGTGAAACGTCAATTCGGGACGATGCGTAGGGGCTCCCGATGGTTGGCGATGTAGTCAAGTTGGGTACTTGAAATCTACAGGCACTCTCGATCGAAGCTGTCTCGACCAGCTCCCAGCTCCGCCAGCACTTCTTCGCCCGTCGAGAGCCATGGCCGGAAGCAAGCGATCGTATGCCGTAGTCCTCGCCGGGCAGATGTCCGAAGTCCCGGCTGACACGCTCCTGGAGCTCCGCCTCATCTTGAAAGAGATCGGCGCCGCCTGCGACGGTGTGCCCGCGGGCAGCCCGTTCTGGACGTCGGTGGCGAGCAGTGATCTGATCCTCGACGTCGGTCCGTGGCGGTTCGTCTATGCCATCGACGGCCCGGCGAAGAAGATCACCGTGAAGAGCGTCAAGCGGTTGAGGTAGGCGGGTTTCTTCGAGGCCTCTCGGCGCTCCGGTACAGTGGCCGCCATGAGATGGCTGGCCCTCCTCTGGCTCGCGGCGCTGCCGGCGCTGGCGGGGGAAACCAAGATCGCGGTGGCGCCGATCGATGGACTGCTGGGGCGGGCCGATGCGGCGGCGCTGGAAGAGGCAGTGCGCACGGAGGCGCGCGGGCTCGATCTGAGCGTGGCGCCGGGTGCGCCGGCGAGCATCGAGGCGGCAGCGGAGTCGGGGGCCACGTACGTCATCACTGGAAAGGCGGTGCGCCTCGAGGGGGCGCTGGCGGTGATTTTGACGCTGGTGAGGACGGAGGACGGGGAAAAGAAAGGGATGGAGAGGCTGGTCGGGTACGCCCTGGCGGACCTGAAAGGGGAGGCGAAGAAGAAGGTGCCGCGGCTGTTGCGCGCGGGGCTGGGGATGGCTGCTCCGGCAGCGACACCGACACCGACGGCGACAGCGACTCCGACCGCGACAGCGAAGGCGACGGCGACTCCGACGGCGAAAACGACTGCGACAGCGACGGCGAGTGTTGCTCCGCCGTCCGTAGTCACGAGGACGAAGCCGGGGCCCAAGTTCGTGCGGCCGCCGACGCAGATCACGGGGGCGGAAGAGTCGTCGCCGCTGGTGAAGACCATACGGGAAGTGGTCGAGGACGTAGAGGATGTGAGAGGGCTGTGGCGGAAGACCACCTTGCAAGTGGTGCTGCTGGACGACGCGCTCTTCTCCAAGGCGTTGCGCGCCAAGGCGGAGAAGGAGCTGACCAAGATGGCTGTGGCGGCGGAGCGAGCGCGCTGGGCGGCGTTCGGGCTGGCGCCGGTCGATGCCGACCCGGGGAAGATCTTGCTGGGCGTGCTCGACGAGCAGGTGGCCGGCTTCTACGATCCGACGACGAAGGCGCTCACGGTCCGGGAGAAGCCGCCGGCTTCGGCAGGCCTCTCCGCGGAGGCGTTCCAATTGGTGCTCGCGCACGAGGTCGAGCACGCGCTGCAGGACCAGCACTTCGGGTTCCCGGACATGGAGAAGCTGCCCGACGACGACACGCGGCTGGCGCGCATGGCGCTCTACGAAGGGGACGCCATGGCCACCATGATCGCGGTGGGCGCTCGGCGCGGGGGGCGGCCCGTGAAGCTCGCGCTCGGCATTGCTGCCGCGGCGGCGAGCGGCATGTCGGCGGAGCAACTCGCCCAGGCGGGAGGGTACTCGCCGGAGCTGCGGAACGCTCCCGCGGTGGTGCGAGAGGAGCTGGCCCTCCCGTACGTCGCCGGGCTGTCGCTGGTCGCCGAAGTGCACAGGCGCGGCGGGTTCGACCTGGTCGACAAGATGTTCGGGCGCCCGCCGTCGAGCACGCACCAGGTGCTCCATCCCGAGGCGTACCTCTCCGGCGAGCTCCCGTCGCGCGTGCCGTACCCGGCGGCGCCTCCGGGGATGCGCGTGGTGAGCAGCGGCCGCATGGGAGAGCTGGGCGCCAAGCTGGCCTTGCAGGTCTGCGTGGACGAGCAAGTGGCCCGCGACGTCGCGCAGCACTGGGCGGGGGACGCGTACACAATCGTCCGCGGGCCGCTCGACGGCGTGGCCCTCATGTGGAGCACGGCCTGGTCGGGCGATGGCGCGCGCCAGTTCGGTACGCTGCTGGGGATGCAGTCGCCCTGCTGGCAGGAAGCGGCCGAAGCAAGCCGCGGGAAGCCGTACGCCATCCCGGCCGCGGCCGAGGTCCGCGTCGACGGCGCCAAAGTGGCGCTTGCGCGCGGGCTTTCGCAGGCGGCGCTGACCGCCGCCTCCACGGCTGCCACGCGATTCGACCCGAAGCGGCCGCCGGCGGCGCCTCCGCTGGGCGATCTTCCCGAGGGCCCGCAGGAAGAGCGGGCTCGCGTGGTCGACGGCCGGTTCGAGAGCCCCCGGCTCGGGCTCGAGGCCGACGTGCCTCCCGGGTTCGAGGCCGACCTGGAGCAGCCGCCCGCGGAGATCGTGCTGCGCAAGCCGCGCCCGCCGGCGCGCGCCTCGCTGGTCTTCGTCCCCGAGCCCGCCACGCCGGAGGTCCTCGAGGGGTTCTTCGAGACCGCCCCGAGCGCGTTCGCGAACGAGATGGGGGGCGCCTCCCTGAAGCTGCGCGGCACCCAGCGGACCACGCTCCTGGGCGGCGTCGCGCAGGAGCGCGCCTGGGACGTGCAGGGCACGCAGGCGGTGCTGCGGGTCACGCTCGCCCCGGCGTGCGGCGGGAGGGGTTACTACGCGGTCCTGCGCGCCGCCGCGGACGAAGGGTCGCGCGCCGCGCTGGAGAAGTTCGTGGGTTCGCTCCGCGCGCCACACGCCGCGGACTCCCCCGCCTGCGCGGAGCTGCAATAACCCCAACTGAACGGAGCGGTGGGGGTTGGCTACTGCGCGGGGTGGTTGAGGTAGTTGAGCGCGATCGCCAGCGCCTTGCGCACCGGCAGAGTGGACAAGTAGAGGAAGAGCGCAATCGGGATCACCACCATCCGCCCGTTGGCGATGCTCTCCGGGTGCATGAGCAGCATCACGACGACCATCACGCCGGTGAGGAACGCCGTGCTCACGTACATGAAGGCCAGCGACTCCCCGCGCGGGTCGTAGCGCAGCCCGCAGCTCGGGCAGTTCGTGTACTCGCTGTAGGTGAGGATGCGGCGGAAGATCTTTCCGTGGCCGCAGCGCGGGCAGCGCAGGCGCAGGGCGCGGCCGAGGAGCTGGCGCGAGAGGCGGAGGACCTTCCCTTTCTGCATCTCAACGCGGTTCTAACTCGACCAGGTCGACGCCGACGAGGCGAAGCCCGTACTTCTTCTGCAGCAGCTCCAGGTCGGACCGGGCGGGGCGGAGCTTGCGCCGATCCGCCAGCTCGAGCAGCTGCACGGCCGGGTCGGCGCCCGCGCTGGCGAGGAGCTTCCCGTCGCGCGAGAAGGCGACTGCGTGGGTGAGCGGGCGGGGCAGGGTGGCGACCGGCTGCCGCGTGCCCGTGTCCCACAGCCGGACCGTTCCGTCCAGGCTGGCGGTGGCGATCGTCGCGCCGTCAGGAGAGAAGGCGGCCGACCAGACGCGGTCCTGGTGGCCGCGGAGCAGGCCCCGCTTGTGCCCCTCGGCGGTCCACAGCCCGGCCGTGCCGTTCTTGTAGCCAGAGACGAGCAACGTTCCGTCCGGCGAGAAGGCCAGGGTCAGCGCGCTCTGCGACTTCTCGCCCAGCTCGCGCAGCAGCTTTCCGGTGGTCCGGTCCCACATCCGGATCGGCTGGTCCTCCCCCGCCGTGGCGAGCACCTTTCCGTCCGGTGCGACCGCCAGCGCGGCCACCGGGAACCCGGCGTCGATGACGATCGGCGGCCCGCCATGGGCCAGGTCCCAGATGCGCACCGTGCGGTCGGTGCTGGCGGAGGCGAGCGCGCGGCCGTCCCGGGCGAAGCCCAGGCCGGCGACGGCGGAATCGTGACCCTCGAGCCTCGCGCGGATACGCCCTTCCTCCGCGCTCCAGACGAGCACTCCCCCGTCGAATGCGCCGGAGGCGAACAGCTTCCCGTCGGAGCTGAAGGCCAGCGCGGTCACCGACGAGGCGTGGCCCGGCATGATCGAGACGAGCTGGCGGGTCTGCACGTCCCAGAGCCCGATCGGTCCGCTGGTCGACCCCGCCGCGAGCGTCCGCCGATCCGGCGAGAACGCGACGGAAGCGCCGGTGAAGAACGGCGGCACCGTGGGCAGGTCGTAGCTCTGGCTGCCCGCGGCGACGTTCCAGACCCTGAGCGAGCCGTCCAGACCCGAGGCCGTGAGCAGCTTGCCCTCCGTCGAGAACGTCACCGCGGCGTAGGGGTGCCGGTCGGGAAGCCGCACTACGAGCGAACGTGTCTGCACATCCCCGAGCGCGACGGGACCCCGCAACGAGCGGATCGCGAAGGTCCGGCCGTCGCCCGACAAGGCCAGGCCCACCAGCGGACCCAGATCCGGATCGGCCCGCGCCAGCAACTGTCCGGAAGCCGCGTCCCAGAACCCGACGGTCCCGTCGCGGCTGGCCGAGATCACGCGAGATCCGTCCGTGGTGAACGCGGCGCCGGTCACCGCCCCGGTGTGCCCGCGCAGCTTACCCAGCGCGGCGCGGGTTTGCGCGTCCCATAGCCCGACTGTTCCGTCGCCCGATGCGGTAACGATGTGCCGGCCATCGGGCGAGAAGGACAGGGCGTTGATCTCGTCGTCGTGGGAGCCAAGCTCGGTGCCCGGGGACTGGGCGGGAACCTCCCAGAGGCGTAGCACGCCGTCGCTTCCCCCGGCCGCCATCCGCTCGCCGTCGGGCGAGAACGCCACCGCGTGCTGCGGTGACCCGACCTCTAGCTTCGCCACCTGCTCGCCGGAGTCGGCCGCATAGAGCCGCACGGTTCCGTCCTGGCCGGCGGAGGCGAGGGTGGTGCCGTTCCAGCTCATGGAGATGACGGTGGACTCGTTCCCCTCCAGCCGGGTCAGCCGCTTGCCCCCGGGGACCTGCAGCACGTCGATGGCGCGGTCGCGGCGGGCAGCGGCCAGCATCCTGCCGTCGTGGGAGAAGGCCAGCGCATAGACGAGCCCGTTCTCGGGGAGCGCGAAGGCGGGCCACACCTCGCGCGGCGGTCCCTGGGCGATGCGGAAGTCCACCTCGGGCAGGTCCAGCTCGCGCCGCGCGGCCGCCGCGAGCACCATCGCGCGGTCCCAGCGCAGGTCCGCTTCCGCCCGCGCCGAGCGCTCGCGGAAGGTGCGCGCCAGCTCGCTCTTGGCTTCGCGGTACTTGAGCGTGGCGACCACGGCGGCGCCGGTGACCAGCACCGCCGCGAGCGCGACCACGGCGGTGAGCTTCTTGTTGCGCGCCACCAGCCGCCGGAGCAGCTCGAGCGAAGAGTACGCGTACGCGGAGACCCGGGCGCCGGTCTGCCAGGCGACCACTTCGTTGGCCAGCGCCTTCGCGTCGGGGTAGCGGTCCTGCTTCTTCTTCTTGAGCGCCTTCTCGCAGACGGCCGCCAGCTCCCGGGGCGCCTCCTTGTTGAGCTCGCGCACCGGCACCACGCGCTCGGAGTTCACCTTGAGGATGACCTCCATCGCCGTCTTGCCGACGAAGGGCGGGCGGCCGGTGAGGATCTGGTAGAGCACCGCGCCCAGGCTCCACACGTCGCTCCTTTCGTCGACGTCCGAGATGGCTCCGCAGGCCTGCTCCGGGCTCATGTACGCGGGCGTGCCCAGCACCATCCCTTCCTGCGTCTCCTGCACCTCCTCTTCCTGCATCTTGCGCAGCATCGCGTGGTCGGCGTGGCCCCTCGGCTTCGCCAGGCCCCAGTCCAGCACCACCGTCTCGCCGAACTCGCCCACCATCACGTTGTCGGGCTTGATGTCGCGGTGGATGACGCCGCGCCGATGGGCGTAGGCGATGGCGTGGCACAGGTTGACGAAGTGGGGCAGGACGCGCAGCCGGTCCCGCGGAGTGGTGCAGCGCTTCAGCTCCTCGGTGAGCGTGTGGCCCCGGATGAGCTTCTGCGTGTAGTAGAGGGTCCCGTCGTCGCGCCGGCCGATCTCGTAGACGGGGACGATGCTGGGGTGCTCGAGCATTCCGGTGATGCGCGCCTCGCGCACGAACCGGGCCCACGGGGCAGACGTGTCCCCTCCCGACGCATCGGCCATCTGCTCCATGGCCTCGGGGAGGAGCTCCTTGAGCGCTACGTCGCGCCCGATGTGCGCGTCGTGGGCGAGGTAGACGACGGACATGCCGCCCCGGCCGAACTCCCGCCGGACCTGGTAGCGACCCGGCGACTCGGCAGTGAGGTTCTGGTCGGCGCGCTGCTCGGGGGGCAGCGTCTCCTGGAGCGCCGGCGCCTCCGCGACGTGCCGGGCGCCGCCGGGGACGGTCCCTTGAAGCTCTTCCGAATCCGGGAGGGTGCGCGCCGGGGCCCGTGGGACCGCCGGCGGCGGACGGCCCGGCGTGCGCACAGACGACCTGCGAGGATCCCCCGCCATCCCACTTCCCCTCTTAGCGCCCCCGTCCGTGGGTAGGCAAGGGTGGGCGCGTCGGCGTACGACCGACGGACAAAGAGGCGCGCCGATTTACCGGTTCACGTTGGGTGAAGTGCGACGCCTACATTTCCCGGTGCCGCTCTCCACCACCGTAGCTGTCCTCCAGGGGCCTCACAAACGTCGATAACCGGCCCCGCGTGTGTCATTGCGCCCAGGAGCGTTCCCCGCTTCAATATCCGGGTTCACTGGAAAAGTGAGGGAGCCATGGAACGCCTGCGTAAGGGTCTCTCCATCTTCGCGGCCGCCGCGCTACTCGCCCCCGCGGGTGGGGCGCTCGCCGGCCGTCCGGTCTTCCAACGTCACCACGAGAACCACGAGCGTGACGACGACAAGGGTGGCATGCCGGCCAAGGGGTCGGCAGGCGACCTGACGTTGCGCTCGCGCGCGCTGCTCGGGAAGGACGGCATCACGCAGCTGGAGATCAGCACCGCGCCGTTCGACACGGGTGCCACGCCTCCGGGGAACATCTCCGAGGTGCACGTCCGCGCCGTCGACCCCAATCGGAAGGACGGGGACGATGACGACGGGGACGGCAAGGACGGCAAGGAGTACCGCTTCCGGCGCGAGTACAACCATCTGCGCGGCGGCGGCTACTTCACCGACAAGTATCCCGGCATGTCGCACGGGCTGAACCTGCGCATCCAGGCCAAGGCGCGTGGCGCCGTTCACCGGGACGAGCTCGAGGCCAAGTGGCTCGACTCCGTCCGCTACCGCCCGGACTTGTACGTCAAGTTGATCGATGCTCCGGCCAAGGCGCGCATCAATACGCTCGTCTTGATCAATGCCGTCATCGCTGAGGGGATGGGTGACACCGGAGCGGACACCGACTGCGTGCTTCTCGTCGACGGCGTCCAGGTGGACAAGGGTCTTCTCTGGGTCAACGCTGCTGGGTCCGCTGCCTGCAGCTTCGGATACACGTTCACGGCTGCTGGCCAGCACACGCTGACCGTGAGCGCGCTGAACGTGCGGCCGGGAGACTACGACCTCACCAACAACTCGCTCTCGCAGCAAATCACGATCACCCAGCCGTTCTTTGCTCACTACGATGCCACGGCATCGGAGCAGATCGACTTCTCCGAACTCGTGATCGACACCTACCTCCTGGCCTCGAATACGGTCCCGGACCAGCACCTCGTCAGGCCCCGGCAGACCACTGTGAGCCAGCTGCGTTCATTCATGGGAACGCTCCCGGCAGATGCGAACCCGAACGTGTTCCACGTGGCCTTCCAGGACTTCAGTGGCGGCCAGGCGCTGAGCTCATTCGATCTCGCTGGGCTCACGCTTGGAGATCCCCAGGCGTCGGAACTTCCGGGATGCCCGATCGTAAACAGCGTGCTCGACGCGGATAACACCAGCGGTCGACAGCTGTTCGTGGGCCGATGCACCGATCCGACAAACAACACGAGCTCGACGACGGTGTCGATCACCTATCCGGTGACTCAGACCACGACGTTCTCGGAGAACCTCTGCAGGAACACCGCCGCGGGTTGCAAGCTGGGTGACGTCATCACGAACCGCGTCACCGGGGTCGGCGCAGTCGTCACCCTCGCCAACGACTATTCGGCCAGCGTCTCGCTGGATGACGGCAACGGGAGCGTCTTCACGGCCAAGCCGCAGCTGACTCTCGCACAAACCGCATCGAGCCCTCTGACCTCTACCACCACGTGCCTTACCTTCAACGGCAAAGGCAAGCGGTGCACGACGATGAGCAGCTCGTCGTCCAGCAGAGGTGGCAAGGTCTCTGTGGACAACGCGGAATAACGCGGACAACCGATCAAATTCGGCCGGCGCGGCGGAGCAGTACCCGCCGCGCCGGTTTGCTTCGACGGATCTGGTGTCATTTCTGAGGATTCGGGGACACCATACGCAACTCAGCGTGCGGGGCGCTGCTCCAAGGATAGTTCTTGACGCGGTTGACGAGGCCAGCGCGCACCGGGTTGAGCTCGACGTACCTGGCGGCCGCCAGCGTGTATCGGTCGTCCATGACGTAGGACGCGAAGCGCCCCTGCCAGAGGTGACCGCTCCAGCCCTCGCGCGAATTGATGCGCGATTCAGGAACTGCGATGAGGTGGACGTGGTTTGGCATCAGGCAATACGCCCAGATCTGCACCCTGTAGTGCTCGCACCATTCCGCCATGAGGGCCAAATAGAGGAGGTAATCGTCAGAGGAGAAGAAGGTTCGCTGTCTGCGGTTACCCCGTTGCGTGATGTGGTGTGGCAAGGAAGGGACCACAGCGCGGGCCATGCGAGCCATGGCGGCCGTGTACCCAACCTCTCCGAGACGGCGTCTCGGGCGACTTACGTATCGCATCGACCAGTCGGAACCTACCCGAGTTGGCATCCCCCTGCGCCAGCATAGTTGTCGCTTCGACCTTCCATCGATTTGGGGGCGAGCAAGCGATGACACGATGACCAGACCTTTCTCGATCGCGTTCAAGCAGAAGACCGGCACGGAGTTGCGTATGGTGTCCCCAGATCCCGGAAGATCCCTTGACAATCAAGGAATCGGCCGGCACCGGCCTTGGGAGCCGGGGCCCCCGGGGGAGGGCTTTTGGGAGCGATTCTGATGAAGCCACCGATCATCCTTGATAATCGCGGCGATATCCGCGTCTTCCCCGATCTTGAGAAGGCCCTGGGCTATACCGAGGCGGTCGATGTCGAGGACGGCGAGTACAAGGCGTACGACTCCGAAGGCCGTCTATTGACACTGGGTACGCGCCCGAGGCGGGGATTCTTCGGAGGTAGGGAGGTGGTCATCGACAGTGTCGAGGCACAGCCACTTCACCAGCAGGAACTGCGAGCGACACTGATAGAGCTCATGCGCCGAATTGGAGCGTCGGTCGATCCGAACGCATCGCTCGACACGCTCGTCAACGCACTTGTAGCCTTGCGTACCGAGAGACGGAAATAGTGCTCGCGCTCCTCGGGGACGCTGCTTCAGGTCAGGACGATTGCCGCTCGCCGACTTTCCGGCAAAGGCAGTCGAGGAAGCCGATCAGCTACTCAAGCAGGCCGCGCAGAAGAAGCCGGACACCAATGTGGGTGCTCGAGTTCAGCCTAAGTAGCACCGAACGCCGCGCGGCGGGCGGCCGCGATCTCGTCTTGCACCGCTTCCCGCCCGGGGAAGGCTCGCCCCGCTTTGCCATACCAATATAGGGCGTTGTCGAGATCGCCCTCGAGCGCATGGACGATTCCGTGCAGCCAGGCAGCAAGCGCCGAGCCGTCCTCCTGTACGATGAGGTGTGCTGCCTGCCAGTCGCCAGCCGCGAGCAGGTCGAGCGCTCGACGCAGATCGCGATCCGCCATGGTGGATCCTACGGCGATGCCCCACGGGAGTGGAGTATCTGCCGAAGCACGTAGGGCAGGATCCCTCCGTGCCGGTAGTACTCCACCTCGATCGGCGTATCGATCCGTACCGTGACCGGCACTTCGTCCGTCTTGCCGGACTTGCGGTGGATTACGAGGCGGGCCTTTCCGCGGGGCTGGGGCTCGGCGATGCCCAGCAGATCGAACGTCTCGGTGCCGTCCAGCTTCAGCGTCACCGCGTCCGTGCCCTCCGGGAACTGGCAGGGGAGGACGCCCATCATCACCAGGTTCGAGCGGTGGATGCGCTCGAAGCTCTTCGCCACCACGCCCTTGACGCCCAGGAGCGCGGTGCCCTTCGCCGCCCAGTCGCGGGAGCTGCCGGTGCCGTACTCGGAGCCGGCGAAGACCATGAGCGGCGTGCCTCGCTGCTGATAGGCGAGGGAAACCTCGTGGATGGTGTTTCGGGTGCCGTCGGGCTGGAGGATGGTCACACCGCCTTCGACGCCGGGCACCATGAGGTTCTTGATGCGCACGTTCGCGAAGGTGCCGCGCACCATCACCTCGTGATTGCCGCGGCGGGCGCCGTAGGAGTTGAAGTCCTGCACGGGCACGCCGTGCTCCTGGAGGTACTTGCCCGCAGGTGAAGTGGGCTTGATGGACCCCGCCGGGCTGATGTGGTCGGTGGTCACCGAGTCGCCGAAGACGGCCAGCGGGCGCGCACCGCGGATGTCCTCGCGCTTGGCGGGCCGATCCTTGAATCCCTCGAAATAAGGCGGCTCGCGGATGTAGGTGGACTGAGGGCTCCAGGCATAGACGAGCCCGCTGCCGGCCGGGATCTCGGACCACTCGTGGCTCTCGCGCGACAGGTCGCCGCCGTAGTTCTTCCGGTACATGTCCGCGTCCGCCACCGAGCCCAGGGCCTGGTTCAGTTCCTCGGGAGTGGGCCAGACGTCGCGCAGGTAGACGGGCTTGCCGTCGCGGCCCAGGCCGATCGGGTCCTTGTCCAGGTCGATGTCCACGCGGCCGGCGATGGCGAACGCCACCACCAGGGGCGGGCTCATCAGGAAGTTCGCCTTGATGCTCTGGTGGACGCGCGCCTCGAAGTTGCGGTTGCCGGAGAGGACGCTCGCCGCGATCACGTCGTTCTTGGTGACGATCTGCTCGACGTGCGGCTCCAGCGGGCCGGAGTTGCCGATGCAGGTGGTGCAGCCGTAGCCCACCGTGACGAAGCCGAGCTTGTCGAGATAAGGCTGCAGGCCCGTCTTCTCCAGGTAGCGCGACACGACCCGCGAGCCGGGCGCGAGCGAAGTCTTCACCTCCGGCTTCACGTTGAGGCCCTTCTCGACCGCCTTCTTTGCCAACAGGCCCGCGGCGATCATCACCGACGGGTTCGAGGTGTTGGTGCAGGAGGTGATCGCCGCGATCAGGACGTCGCCGTGCCCGATGTCCACGGGCACCTTGACCGGGTGCAACTCCTGTGGCGGCACGCGGTCTGGCGTGGGCCGGTTCGTCATCATCTCCGTCTCGGTGAGCGGGTTGGTGTCCTTCATCGTGATGCCGTTCCACTTCACCTCGGGGGCGCTCTCGGAGTCCTGCTCGCCGCCTCCGGTGACGTGCGCGACCGGCAGGGGCTCGGCCACCTCGTGGAAGCGCTTGCCGATCTCGGTCTTCGGCTTGCCGTAGCCGTTCGGAGCGGGCGCCTGTAGCAGATCGAGAAACTTCCCCTTCAGCGAGGGCAGCTCGATCCGGTCCTGCGGCCGCTTGGGGCCGCTCACGCTCGGCTTCACCGAGGCGAGGTCCAGCTCCAGCACCTGCGTGTAGTCAAGCTGGCCCTTCTTCGGAATCCCGAACAGCTCCTGCGCCTGGTAGTAGGCGCGCAGCCGGTCCACCAGATCCTTCGGGCGGCCTGTCGCGAGCAGGTACTGGCAGGTCAGCTCGTCGATGGGGAAGTAGCCGATGGTGGCCCCGTACTCGGGCGCCATGTTGGCGATGGTGGCGCGCTCGGGGACCGGCAACGCGGCCGCGCCGTCGCCGTGGAACTCGACGAACTTCCCCACCACCTTGGCCTTGCGGAGCATCTCGGTGACGGTGAGCACCAGGTCGGTGGCGGTGACGCCGGGGCGCAGCTGTCCGGAGAGGCTCACGCCCACCACGTCCGGAGTGAGGATGTAGACCGGCTGGCCGAGCATGGCGGCCTCGGCCTCGATGCCGCCCACTCCCCATCCGACGATGCCCAGGCCGTTGATCATCGTGGTGTGCGAGTCGGTGCCGACCAGCGTGTCCGGGTAGACGACTCCGTCGTTCTCGAGGATGCCCTTGGCCAGGTACTCGAGGTTCACCTGGTGCACGATGCCGATGCCGGGCGGGACGATGTTGAGCCCGTCGTACGCCTGCATGCCCCACTTGAGGAACTCGTAGCGGGGACGGTTGCGCTTGAACTCGATGCCCATGTTGAGCTGGAGGGCGTTCGCCACCCGGGCGAAGTCGACCTGCACGCTGTGATCGATGACCAGGTCGACCGGCACTTCCGGCTCGACCAGCTTGGGGTCCTGCCCGGCGCGCTTCACCGCGCTGCGCATGGCGGCGAGGTCCACCACCAGCGGGACGCCGGTGAAGTCCTGCAGGAGCACGCGCGAGACCACGAACGGGATCTCCTCGACGCGCTCGGCGCGCGGCTGCCAGGAGGCGAGGTTCTTCACGTCCTCGTCGCGGATGCGCTTGCCGTCCAGGTTGCGCAAGAGCGACTCGAGCACGATGCGCAGGCTGACGGGCATGTGCGCCACGCTGGGAAACTTCTCGCGGGCGGCGGAGAGCGAGGCGAGGCGCGCGGTCTTTCCTGCGGCGCGAAACTCCTTCAAGTACGGGCTGGGCATGATGACCTTCTCCGTTCGCTGCGGATCTAGTCCAAAGCGACGCGTCGTGCCACAGGCGTTTCGGTCCTTGCCCGGGCGGGCGGAAATAGAAGGGCCCACCGGGCGTAGCATGGCTCCCGTGCGCGTGCTTCCGCTGCGATCTCCGGCTGCCGCGCTGCTCGCCGCCTCTCTCGTGGGCGGCGCCGCGCGCGCCCAGCAGGAAGAGCCGCGTCCCTGGAGCCTGGACCTCACCGTCCACGACGTCGGCATCGGCATCGGCAATTCGCGGCACATCGACGGGCTGCGGCTGAACTTCCGCGACACCGCCCCGTTCAAGGCGCACGGCGTGAACGCCACCATCTGGATCCCCGACAAGAACGGCGCGAAGAGCGAAGTCGACGGGCTCGCTCTGGGCCTGCCGGCGACCGCCGCAGGGACGCTGCGCGGCCTGGCCGTCGGGTTTGGCGTGGCCGCGGAGAAGACGATCGACGGCGTCGCCGTTGGAGTGCTCGGCGCTGGCTCCGGCGACGGCGTGCGAGGCATCCTGGTCGGAGGGCTGGGCGCGGGGACTGGCGGGAACGTGATCGGCATCGCGGCGGCAGGGCTCGGCGCGGGCGCGAGCGGCAACGTGTACGGGTTGGCCGCCGGAGGCCTCGGAGCGGGAGCCGGCGGCGACATCACCGGGATCGGCGTGGGTGGCCTCGGCGTCGGCGCGGGTGGGCGCGCGAGGGGCATCTTCCTCGGCGGTCTCGGCGTGGGCGCAGGAGGCGGGCTGGACGGGATCGCGGTTGGCCTCGTGGGCGTCGGCAGCGGCGGCTTGCTGCGCGGCATCGCCATCGGTGGCCTGGGCGTGGGAGCGGGCGACGGCGCGCGAGGCATCGTAGTGGGCGGGCTTGCGGTGGGGTCGGGGAGGGACATCCAGGGGCTCGCGGTGGGCGGGCTCGCCGCGGGAGCGGGAGGCGCCATCCAGGGTGTGGCGATCGCCGGTTTGGGCGTGGGAGCTGCGCGGATCCAGGGCCTCGCGATGGCGCTCGCCGCCGGCGGCCAGGAGATCCAGGGCGCGGTGATCGCGCCGGCTTACTTCCACCTCGCGGAGGGCGGCCGGATCGAGGGAGTTTCGATCAGCGCCTTCAACCGCGTGCTGGGCGAGCAGCGCGGGCTGGCCATCGGCCTGGTGAACTACGCCTCGCGTCTGTATGGCGTGCAGATCGGGCTTGTGAACTGGGCAGACAACAATCCCACCGGCCTCAAGGTGCTCCCGGTAGCGAACGCCCACTTCGAGTAGGCGGTTCAACCGGTTGAACTGCATCCCGACTGCGAAAGACAGGCGTTGCCTCGGGCGCACGATCAGTTAGAGGCCGTCCGGGCACTGCGACTCGGCGGTACGCCGGCGATTCCACGTCCGAGGAAGGATCGACCTGCGTCTCGATCTGCTTTTCAGAGGACGTCCGAGCGTCAACGGAATAGATTGCCATCTCAACGCGCGGCCGTACCTCGTGCCGGCACGAGTGGGCGGTTACGCTCCCGCTCGTGTGGATCATCGGGGCGGGGGAGAGATCCGGTCCGCGGCTCTGTACAGCTCGTACAGATGAGCTCCGGGGGTATTTCCCCCCCGGGTCCAGCCTTTCTCGCCCTTCGATCGAGCGTTGGATCATCGGGACGACCGAATGGAAAGCCTCGGGCGTAAGCGATCGGAATCGCTTCGGGTTTCTTCCAGCCCCTGAAGAAAAGCCTCAACTTGGGCGTGCCCCCCGTTGCCTCGGGCGCACGATCAGTTTGAGGCCGCGCGAGCACGGCGACTCGGCGGCACGCTGGTGATTCCACGTCCGAGGAAGGATTGCCCTGCGTCTCGATCTGCTTTCCCCGCCCCGCTTCTGTACAGGTCGGGTCGGGGGATCGCCCGAGTCGCTCTCGACGGCGTCGCTTCCAATTCCCAGGGACAGGTCACACGGGACAGGTGCTGTGAAGCTCCTTTGCGCAACCGATCGAAATCGCTTCGGCTTTTTCCAGCCCCTAAAGAAAAACCTCAATCTGGGCGTGCACCCCGTTGCCTCGAATGTCGGAGGGGGCTGCTACGATTCGGAACGTGGTCGAGGCTTCTCGTGATGGCGCGCGTCTAGCTCGAGCGCGCGGGCTGGCTCATAGGGGCGCAGATGTGCGCGCGGTCGCGTCAGACGTCGGGTTGCGGGCAGGCGGCGGGGCACGTGCACCGCCCGGATCTTCCGCAGGAAGACCGTCGCCGTTCAGCGGGCCTCTGCGATCGGGCCGATGCGGACTCGGGTAGCGCCGCCCAGGATGCGTGCCGCGTTGGTGTTCACAGCGTTGGGAGCTCGCGGCGGCGGCGCACGGGAAAGGCTGCGTCGATCCTGGCCAGCTCGTCCTCGCTGAGCTTCAGCTTCAGCGCGCCGGCGTTCTCCTCGGTGTGCTCGACCTTGCTGGAGCGGGGAATGGTGAAGAGCGACGGGCGCCGGGTGAGGAAGGCGAGCGCCACTTGTCGCGGCGTCGCACCGTGCGCGCGGGCCACCTCGGCGAGCACCTTGCCTCCGCGCGACTGCGGCGAGGGGAAGGTGCCCGATCCGAACGGGCTGTACCCGACGAACGCGATCCCCAGCTCCTCGCACAGCGGGACGAGACCCGCCTCGGCGTGGCGCTCCTCGAGGTGGTACAGCACCTGGTTGCAGGCGACCTTCCCGGGTCCGGCGATGGATGCGGCTTCGCGGAGCAGCTCCTCGTCGAAGTTGCTCACGCCGTAGGAACGGATCGCGCCCGCGCGTTGCAGGTCCTCGAAGGCGGCCAGCGTGTCCTCGAGTGGATGTTCCGACGACGGCCAGTGCAGCAGGTAGCAGTCGAGCCGGTCGGTCCGGAGCCGCCGCAGCGACCGCTGGCAGGCCGCCACCGTGCCGCGGCGGGAAGCGTTGGAGGGAAGCACCTTGGAGACGAGGAACACCTGATCGCGCCGCCCCGCGATCGCTTCGCCCACCAATTCCTCGACCGACCCGCTTCCGTACATCTCCGCGGTGTCGACGTGCGTCAGGCCCAGATCGAGCCCGCGACCGAGCGCCCTGACCACCTCGCGGCGATCGTTTCCTTCCAGCTGCCAGGTCCCTTGCCCGATGGGCGGGACCGCCGCCTTCACCGGCCCGAATCGGTTGCGCATCGCCTCTGGATGCGCTTCGAGCACCTTTTCCGCAACCGCATCGACCCGCGGCCGTCAGGCTCCGACGGTCCAGACGTCGCCGGAGTGGAGCAGCGCCTTCAGGTCGGGCGCGCGCTTGCGCGCCGCCTCGTCCTCCTGCTGGCGCGCCAGCGCATCGACGGTGGGCCGCTGGACCGCGCGGAGCACGCCCATCGGCTGGGGAAGGGGAGGCTCGAGGGCGGCCAGCGCCATCGCCAGGGCCAGGTCGTCGCGCGTCTCGTCGTGGATCAGCGCGTTGCCGCCGACCGGGCCCGCCTCGAGGCGGAAGCCGTCGCCGATGCGCAGCGCCTTCTCGTTCGACTTGCCGAACACCAGGGGCTTGCCGTGCTCGATCTTCAGCAGCGCGTCGTCGCGGACCTCGCGCTCGGACCAGGCGTCGAAGGCGCCGTCGTTGAACACCGGGCAGTTCTGCCAGATGTGGACGAACGCGGCGCCCTTGTGGGCCGCCGCGCGTCGCAGCACTTGCGAGAGGTGGGCCACGTCCGTCGCCACGCTGCGGGCGACGAACGTCGCGCCGGCCCCGAGGGCCAGCGTGAGCGGATTGAAGGGCCGGTCCACCGTGCCGTACGGCGTCGACTTGGTCTTCTTGCCCAGCTCGCTGGTGGGCGAGGCCTGCCCCTTGGTGAGCCCGTAGATGCGGTTGTCGAAGAGGAGGATCTTGAGATCCACGTTCCTCCGCAGGGCGTGGATGAGGTGGTTGCCGCCGATCGACAGCCCGTCGCCGTCTCCGGTCACCACGAACACCGTCAGCTCCGGCCGGGCCATCTTGAGGCCGGTCGCGATCGCGGGGGCGCGGCCGTGGATCCCGTGAATCCCGTAGGTGTTCATGTAGTAGGGGAACCGGCTCGAGCAGCCGATGCCGCTGACGAAGACGATGTTCTCCTTCGGCACCTCCAGCTCCGGCATCACCTTCTGCACGGTGGCGAGGATGGCGAAGTCGGCGCAGCCGGGGCACCAGCGCACTTCCTGATCGCTGACGAAATCCTTCTTGGCGAGGTTCAGCTTCCCGATCATGCGATCTCCTTGGCGCGCGGCGCGAGCTTCTCGATGGCGCTGCGCACCTCGGCCACGTGGAAAGGCTTGCCCTGGATCTTGTTGAGGCCGACCGTCTCCATCCCGAGCTGCCCGCGCAGGTGCAGCCGGAGCTGCCCCAGGTTCAGCTCCGGTACGAGCACCTTCCGGTAGCGGGCCGCGATCCCGGGAAGGTCGTGCGGCAGCGGCTGGATGTAGCGCAGGTGGACGTGGCCCACGCGCCCGCCGGCGGCGCGCGCGTCGATCAGCGCCTGGGTGACCGACCCGTAGGTGCCGCCCCAGGAGATTACCAGCACGTCGCCGTCGGGGTCGCCAGCCACCTCGGTGGGCGGGTAGGTGCGCGCCACCCGCTGCACCTTCTCCGCGCGCGTCCGGATCATCTTCTCGTGGTTTTGCGGGTCGTAGCTGACGTTGCCGGTCAGGGCGTCCTTCTCCAGCCCGCCGACGCGGTGCTCGAGCCCCTTGGTGCCGGGCACCGCCCAGGGTCGGGCCAGCGTCTCGGGATCGCGCTCGTACGGTTGGAAGCCCTGCGGGTCGGTACGCAGCTTGGGATCGATGCGCGGCAGCGCTTCCAGGTCGGGCAGCTTCCAGGGCTCGCTGCCGGTCCCGATTGCGCCGTCCGACAATAATATGACGGGCGTACGATACTCGATGGCGATCCGACAGGCCTCGATGCAGGCGTCGAAGCAGTCGGCGGGCGAGCGGGTCGCCAGCACCGGCACTGGCGACTCGCCGTTGCGGCCGTAGACGGCCTGGAAGAGGTCGGACTGCTCGGTCTTGGTGGGCAGGCCGGTGGAGGGGCCGCCCCGTTGGGCGACCACGATCACCAGGGGCAGCTCGATCATCAGCGCCAGGCCGATGGCCTCGGTCTTCAGCGCGACGCCGGGGCCGCTCGAGGCGGTCGCGCCCAGCGCGCCGCCGAACGAGGCGCCGATCGCGGCGGTGACGGCGGCGATCTCGTCCTCCGCCTGGAAGGTGGTCACCCCGAACTGGCGGTGCTTGGCCAGCTCGTGCAGGACGTCGCTGGCCGGCGTGATCGGGTAGCTGCCGAAGAACAGCCGGAGGCCCGACTGCCGCGCCGCCGCTATCAAGCCCAGCGCGATGGCGGTGGAGCCCATCACGTTGCGGTACGTGCCCGGCTGCAGGCGAGCAGGGGCGATCTGGTAGGGCGCATCGGCTGCCTCGGTGGTCTCGCCGTAGTAGTAGCCGGCCTTGAACGCGCGCACGTTCGCCTCGGCCAGGTCGGGCCGCTTGGTGAAGCGCTCGCGGATGGACTTCTCCTCGCGCTCCGTGTCGCGCGAATAGAGCCAGAAGACGAATCCCAGCGCGAAGAAGTTCTTGGTCCGCTGCACGTCCTTGGCCGGCAGCCCCATGCCCTCGCACGCGAGCGTCACCAGCTTGTCGAAGTCGATCTGGATGACGCGGTAACCCTCCAGACTTCCGTCGGTCAGCGGGTTCGATTTCCAGCCGGCGCGGGTCAGGTCCCCCGGCGTGAAGGAAGCCTCGTTCACCACCAGGAGCCCGCTCTTCTTCAAATCGCCCAGGTGCACCTTGAGCGCCGCCGGGTTCATCGCCACCAGCGTGTCGGGCTGGTCGCCGGCCGAATACACCTCGTGGGCCGCGAACTGGATCTGGTAGCCGGAGACGCCCGCGGTGGTGCCCGCGGGCGCTCGGATTTCCGCCGGGAAATCCGGGAACGTCGCCAGGTCGTTTCCGTGGAGCGCCGCCTCGCGGGTGAACTCCGTTCCAGTGAGCTGCATGCCGTCGCCTGAATCGCCGGCGAACCGGACGACGGCCTGATCCAGGTTGCGCGGCGTGCGAGCGGAAGTCTGGCCTTGCATCAGGTTGCCTCCACTGCGGGACTGACCGGTTGTCTAGCCCGGAAACCCGCCCCGCACAATTACTCCGCACGACGACGCAGAGCGTCGCCCTTGCGTCGTCCCTGCGATCAAACGTCGCGCACCGGCGGGCCCTTGAACCGCTGGCGCATCCAGAACACCCAGTACACGCCGAGCAGGGCGAGGGCGCCGGCAAACGTGTAGCCGGCCACCTGGTTGGGAGGCAGGACGAACAGGACGGTCAAGGTGCAGATCCAGAGCAGCGCTGCAACGTTCACCGCCGCCGACCAGCGGCCGAGGTGCCAGGGACCCAAGCGCGTCCATCGGCCGCTCTGGCGAGCGCGCAATCCGAACCAGATGGGCAGCCCGTAGCTGGCGTAGAGCGCGATGGTGGCGAGCGCGGTCATCGCCGTGTAGACCGCCTCGCGGTAGTCCGAGTACGCCTCCGTCCAGAGCGCGATGGCGAGCGCCGCGGCCGTCGAGACCCAGATTGCCACGTGCGGCGAGCGGTACCTGTCCGAGACCGTCGCGAGCTGACGCGAGAAGGGCAGCCCGCCGTCGCGCGCGAAGGCGAACAGCATGCGCGAGTTGGACGTTACCGACGACAGTCCGCAGAACCACATCGCCAGCACCGCGACCCAGACCAGCGCGCCGCCCAGGCGCGTGCCGAGGGCCATGCGCAGGACGTGGATGAACGGGTTATCCGCGGTCACGGCCGCGCCCAGGTCCCCGATCCCCAGCGTCACGGCGATGAGCAGCGCCCAGCCGGCGAGCGCGCTCACGGCCACGGAAAGGAAGATGCCCCAGGGCGCATTGCGGGTGGGATCGTGCGTCTCCTCGGAAACGTGGGCGCTGGCATCGAATCCGGTGAAGGTCCAACCTGCCTGCAGCAGGCCCAGGAGGAAGCCGAACCAGTAGGGCCGCGGAGCGTTGGTGAAGCGGGTGAGGAGGAACTCCGCCGGCTGGCGCGGAGCGAAGAGCGCCAGTGCGCCAACCAGCACTACGACTCCCGCGATATGCACCCAGGCGGAGAAGTCGTTGAGCCTCGCCACCAGCCGCACGCCGAGGTGGTTCAGTGCCGCATGGCTGAAGAGGACGGCCGCGTACACCAGAAGCGTCCGCTCCGGCGGGACGCCGAGGAGCGCCACCACGAATTGCGCGAGCCCGTAGTCGATGCCCGCGGTGATCGCGAACTGGCCGATGCAGTTGAGCCAGGCGGTGAAGAAGCCCGCCCCGCGCCCTCCCAGCAGCGCGGCCCAGTGGTACAGGGCGCCGGCGGTGGGGTAGCTCGAAGCGAGCTGCGCGAGCGAGGCTGCCACCGGCAGCGTGAGCAGCGAGACCAGCGGCCAGCCCAGCGTCATCTCCAGCGGGCCGCCATATTTCAGGCCGTGGCCGTAGAGCGTCACCGCTCCGGTGAGGATGGAGATGATCGAGAAGCTGATGGCGAAGTTGGCGAAGCCGCCCATGTCGCGGAGCAGCTGCTGCGCGTAGCCGAACCGCCGGAGCTGCGCCGCATCGCGATCGAGGGGGCCCTCGCCCATCTCCCCGCAGTCCTACCGCACGCAGGGCAGCCGGAGCGAGCGCTCCCGCTGGGTCCAGTCCTGCTAGTCTGGGCTGGTGGCTGCCCCTCGCGTTCCCCTGCAGATCGTCCCTCCGTCGCGGAGGCTGGACGCCGCTTTGCGGCTCGCGGCCGGGCCCAGCCCGGGGACGCTCTCCGCGACGCTGAGCTACCTCTGCGGCCAGCTCTCCGCGCTCTGCTCCTCGCCGATCGCGTCGGTGTACGTCCTGGAGGAGCGGGACGACCTGGTGCTGCGCGGGAACCACGGCTTTCCCGAGGCGGTGCTCGGCGAGGTGCGGCTCAAGGTAGGGCAGGGGATCACCGGAACGGCGCTGGAGACCATGCGGCCGATGACGGTGGACGACGCCGGGGTGATCGAGCAGTTCGAGTACTTTCCCCAACTCGCGGAGGAGCGCTACCCGGCTTTCCTGGCCCTGCCCCTGCTCGCCGGGCCTCGTCCGCGCGGGGTGCTGGTGCTGCAGCGCGAGGCGGGCCCGTTCTCCGAAGCCGACGTGCTGCTCGCCACGGCAGCGAGCCGCGCGGTCACCGCGGTCCTCGAGGCGCAGCATCCGCAGGGCGCCACTTTGTTGCTCCACGGTGCCGGGAACCACCGCGGGCGGGTGCTCGGGGCGGCCTGCGTGCTCTCCCGCGCGCTGCCGCGGCGGCAGCGTACCTCCGAGGTGGCCCCGGACGATCCGCACAGCGACCTGATGAACGCGTTCACCGCCGAGCGCGAGGAGATCCGCGTTCTGGCCGAGCGCGCCCGCGCCGCCCTGCACGAACGGGTGCGGGAGTTGGAGGAGGCCGCCACCGTGGTGGAGGACGCGCGGCTGCAGGAGCGCGCCATCGAGCATCTCTCGGCGGGCCTCCCTCCCTCGCTGGCGCTGGAGCGGATCGCGGCCGAGTTCGCCCGCACCCTGGCGAGCCACGGCCCGGCGGCGAGGCGCGCGGTGGACGTCGAGGCGTTCCTGGGAGCGGTGGCGCACCGCTACGCCGGAATGGAGCCGCTGCGAGTGCGCCGGGGCGAGCTGATCGTGGCGGTCCACCTCTCCGGGCTTTCCGCGCTGCGCGGCTGGGCGAGCGGCGCGGTGGGGGCGCTCTGCGCGGGCACGGGCGAGGATTCGACCGGAGCGCCGGTACTGACCGGGCTGGGCCTTCCGGTGGCGTCCGGGGTGCGGCAGCTTTTCGACGCGGTGGGAAACGGGACTCGGATCGCCCTCGACGCCGACAGCGGCGAGGTCTACGTCAACCCGAGCGCGGCGCAAGCCGCTTCCTGGCGGCGTTGAGGGCCGCCTCGTTCCCTTCCAACGTCCCCGCTCCTCAGTGCCGCGGCTCGGGCTCTCCGTGGACCGCTCCGTGCTCGTCCAGCTCGATCCCGAAGTACCGCAAGAGCCGCTCATGGTGGCGGCGCAGCCCGCGCACCCTCAAGGAGCGAGAGTGCGCGCTACGCAGCACGTGGCTCAACACCGCCACGCTCGCATCGCCCAGGTCGTCGACCGAGCCGAAGTCGAGCACCACTTCGTCGCTTTCTTCTTCCTTCACCAGCTCGCGCTCGAGAAGGAGCGCGCTAGCCGGGTCGAACCGTCCGGTGAGCCGGAGCAGGACCCGGCCTTCCGTCGTCTCCCGCTGCATGGAGCGCAGCCTGTACCCGGCAGGGGGGGCAGCTCAAGAGGCGGGCCCCCGCTCGTGCGCGCCCTCTGCGCGGGTCCTGCACCCCGATGTCCATTACCGGACGGCCCGCACCGCCTTCTCCAGGGCGGCCGGATCGGTGCGTCCGAGGAAGCTCTTCCACAGCTTTCCCTGCGAGTCGAACACGAACGTCGAGGGGAGCGTACCGTCCCAGGCGGGCTCTCCAACCGCCTTCGCCACCGGCTCCGGGTCCGGGGCGTCCAGCACCACGGAGGGGAGCTTCGAGACGCCGAAGCGGCGCAGGTCGCGCTTCACCTGCTGGAGCTTGTCCGGGCGGTCGATGCTGATCAGCAGCACGCCGACGTTCCGCTCGGGGAGCTGGTTGAGCAGCTTGCGGATGCGAGGGAACTCGTCGCGGCACGCCCCGCACCAGGTGGCCCAGAAGTGCAGCACGGCGGGACGGCCGTGCCCGGCCTCGCGGGCGAGGCTGCCCGCATCGGAGAGCGGCCGGACCTGCACCGCCACCGGCGGGTGGCTGGCATCCGGCGGCAAGGCGCCAGAGCCGAGGAGCAGGGCGATCAGCAGGGCGCGGGCCATCAGTCCAACTCGATCAGCTCGAAGCGGTCGCGGCTCGGACCCGGGTCGGGCGGAGGCGGCGGCCGGGGAGCGGATGCCGGCTGCGGCGGCAAGAGGCGGGAGAGCAAGGTCTCCAGCTTGCGCAGCGCTTCGTCTTCCCACGCCCGCAGCTGCTCGTCCTCGGGGCCGCCGGAGCCGAGAGGCAGCTCGCGGAAGAACAAGTTGATGAGCGCCGCCGGCCGGCCCTTGTGCAGCACCACCGCGAACCGGGCGTCGTCGTCCTCGTCCCGGAGCAGCATCGGCCAGGCCTCGCGCGACACGCCCAGGGAGCGGAGCAGGGCCTCGCCGTCGCGCTCGCGCTCCTCTTGCGGCCACTCGGCGAGGACCAGGACGTGCATCCGGTCGGCCAGCTTGTCCGCGAGCGGCGCGAAGGGGCGAAGGCTGGATTCGCTGGTGTAGCGGTCGGCGAGGAGCGCCAGGAGGGTGGGCTCCGGCCGCAAGTGGTCCGCCACGAGCTGGGTGATGGGAGTGCGCGACTTCCGCGCGGCGGAGAAGGAGACGACGGTCAGCACGGTGCCGAGCATAACCCGAGGTCAGGGTCAGGGTCAGGGTCAGGGTCAGGGTCACGGTCAGGGTCACGGCTACGGGCGTTTGGCTTGACCCGTGTTGCGCTCGCAGGACACCCTTCGAGTGCCCGTGCACGTCACCATCCTCAGCAGGAGCCTGACCATCTACACGACGCGGCGGCTCGCGCAGGCGGCGCGGCTGCGGCGAGCACGGGTGCGCGTGCTCGATCCGCTCGGCGTCGAGATGCATCTGGACGGCCGGCCGTCGGCCTTCTACCGGCAGCGCAAGCTGCCTCCCACCGACGTGGTGGTGCCGCGCATCGCGCCCTCGATCCAGGCGTACGGCCTGGCGGTGGTCAACCACTTCGGGATGATGGGCGTTCCGACGCTGAACGAGGCGGCGGCCATCGCTTCGAGCCGCAACAAGATGCGCTCGCTGCAGCTGCTCGCGGCCAGCGGCGTGCCGGTCCCCGCCACCGTGATGGCCGCCACCGCCGCGGACCTGCGCGCCATGGTCGAGTTGGTCGGCGGGGTGCCGGTGCTGATCAAGCTGCTCACCCCGGCCGAGCGCCCCGGCGTGATGGTCTGCGAGAGCTTGCAGTCCATGGAAGCTGCCATGGAGGCCGTGCTTTCGATGGGCCACAACCTGCTCGTGCAGAGGTACGTCCGGCGCAAGCGGGAGCGCGATCTGCGCGCCCTGGTGGTCGGAGGGCGAGCGATCGCCTGGGTCGAACGGCGACCCCGGCCCGGGCGCCTGCTGCACACCCTGGCGCGCGGGGCGCAGCTCAAGGCGGTGCGGGTGCCCGCGGCGGTGGATCGGATCGCGGTGGAAGCGACGCGCGTGGTCGGGCTCGAGGTGGCCGCGGTCGATCTGATCGAGACCCACGCCGGCCCGATGGTGTTCGACGTGAACTCGAGCCCGGGTCTCAAAGGGTTGGAGCGCGCCACCGGAAAGGACCTCGCCCTCCCCATCATCGGCCGGGCCGAGGAGCTGGCCCGCTCTCAGCCCCACCGCAAACAAGCCCCCTGACCCGGACTTGCAACATTCCGGGGTTTCTGGCGTCTAAGAGGTATGCGGAACTGGCGGATGGGTGTGGCGCTGGCGGGCCTTCTGGCGGCGCCGGCGTTCGCGGAAGTGGACGCGCACGCGGATGCGGCGAAGGCCTACAAGATCGAGACGAGCCAGGCTCCTTTGAAGGTGAAGAAGGGGGAGAAGGGAAAGGCGAAGGTGGAGGTGGTGCCGCGCAGCGACGCCCACGTCTCGCCGGACGCTCCCCTGTCGGTGACCGTCTCCGCGGGACCGGCGCTGGATCTGCCCAAGCCGAAGCTCGGGCGGACCGACGCGAAGCCGACCGGGGCCAAGGGGGTCGAGTTCGAGGTCCCGTTCGTGGGCAAGCAGCCGGGAAAGGACGAACTGAAGGCGCAGGTCACGTTCTTCATCTGCACCGAGAAGCTGTGCGAGCGGCAGAAGCGCGAGGTCGCGCTCGCCGTCGTGGTGGAGTGAGCCGGTTCGTCTACGGGATGAACCCGGTCCTCGAGGCGCTCAAGGCCCATCCGCAGGACGTGGTCCGGGTTGTCCTGGAGCGCGGCCGCGACGGGCGCCGCTCGCACGGGGGCGATCGGGTCGCCGAGGCGGCCTCGGCGGCCGGCGTCCGCATCGAAGAGGCGCCGCACGGCGAGCTCGCCCGGAGGTCCAGGGGAGGCGTCCACCAGGGCGTGGGCGCCGAGATGGCTGGGTTCCGCTACGCCGAGCTGCCGGATCTCTTGGCCGCGGCCCGGTCCCGGGCCGAGCCTCCCTTCCTCTTGCTCCTGGACGGCGTGACCGATCCGCAGAACCTCGGGGCGCTGGTCCGCAGCGCACACGCCCTGGGCGCACATGGGGTGGTGCTGCCCAAGGATCGGGCAGCCGGGATCACCCCGGCCGCCTCCAAGGCCGCGGCCGGAGCCTTGGAGCACTGCCCCGTGGCGCGGGTGACGAATCTCTCCCGGGCGATCGACGATCTAAAGGAGGGGCGGGTCTGGTCGATCGCGCTGGCCGCGGACGGCGACCGCGACCTGTCCGAGGTGGACCTGAGCGGCGCCATCGCGCTGGTTCTGGGCAGCGAAGGCAAGGGAGTGCGGCCGCTGGTACGCAAGACCTGCGATCTGGTGGCCCGGATCCCCATGCGTGGACGAGTCGGGTCGCTCAGCGTTGCCGCGGCCGGCGCGGTCGCCTTGTACGAGGCCGCCCGGCAGCGTGGCGGCGGGCGGAAGGCTTCTTGACAAGGCGCGCAAGGTCTTGTAGACCCCCTCGTCCCCGCAGGGTCCGGGGAAGGCGCGCGCGCAGTGAACATGAATCATTCCGGGGACTTGAGGCTGGCGTAGCTCAGCCGGCAGAGCACCTGCCTTGTAAGCAGAAGGTCGCGGGTTCGACTCCCGCCGCCAGCTCCAGAGGCTCAGGGCCGACGCCCCCTCCCCCAGGAGGACGCACGACACGGATGCGGAGGACGGGCTGAACACCGGAGGGGTTCCCGAGCGGCCAAAGGGAGCAGACTGTAAATCTGCCGGCTTACGCCTTCGAAGGTTCGAATCCTTCCCCCTCCACCAACTCCGCCACTTTCGACCGCGGGAATAGCTCAGCTGGTAGAGCGTCAGCCTTCCAAGCTGAATGTCACGGGTTCGAATCCCGTTTCCCGCTCCATGCAGCGATCACAAGGAGAGGAGAATGCGGGCCCACCTAGCTCAGTTGGTAGAGCACGTCCTTGGTAAGGACGAGGTCACCAGTTCAATCCTGGTGGTGGGCTCCAACCTCCGAAGGGTGAGGGAATGAACCGGACGATCATCACGCTCGAGTGCAACGTGTGCAAGGAGCGGAACTACACCACCACCAAGAACAAGCGGACCATGACCGACAAGCTGGTCAAGCCGAAGTTCTGCCCCCGGTGCCGCAAGCACACCGACCACAAGGAGAGTAAGTAGGCCAGTAGCTCCAATGGTAGAGCGGCGGTCTCCAAAACCGCATGTTGGGGGTTCGAGTCCCTCCTGGCCTGCCAACTTCGAAGCTGCTGAAGAGAGACGATGACGAACACGCGGATCGTACAGATCGGACTGGTTGCGCTGGCCATCCTCACCGGGCTCTTCCTCGAGCACGTGCTGCTGGTCGGCTTTGGCGCCTGGAGCGTCACGCAGCCGCTCACCCGTCCCTTGTGGAACGACTGGACCTGGTCCTCGTTCATCGGGCTGGCGATCGGGGCCGCGGGCGCGATCTACGTGTGGGTGACGCCGAAGGTGCGCGACGTCGCGCTCGACATCGTGGCCGAGCTGCGCAAGGTGAGCTGGCCGGGCCTGCCCGAGACTCGGGCGGCGACCGTCGCCGTGATCGTCGCGAGCCTCATCGCGGCCGCTCTGCTGGGGCTCTTCGACGTGTGCTGGCAGTTCCTCACCGACAAAATCCAGAACCCGAGTCTGTAGAGAAGATGACCGCCATGGCTTCGACCAAGATCGACAAGAAATGGTACGTGGTGCACACGTACTCGGGCTTCGAGAACAAGGCCAAGAAGAGCCTCGAGGAGAAGATCAAACAGAACGCGCTCGAGGAGTACTTCGGCGACATCCTCATCCCGATGGAGAACGTGGTGGAGATGGTGAAGGGGGAGAAGCGCGCCTCGAAGCGCAAGTTCTTCCCCGGCTACATCCTGGTGCAGATGGAGCTGAACGACCGCACCTGGCACCTGGTGAAGAACACCCCGAAGATCACCGGATTCGTGGGGAACGCCACCAAGCCGCCCGCGGTCAGCGAGCACGAGATCGCGCGGCTGACCACCCAGCTGTCCGAAGGAGCGCTCAAGCCCAAGCCCAAGGTGGAGTTCGAGGAAGGCGACAACGTGCGCGTGGTGGACGGCCCCTTCTCGAACTTCAACGGCACGGTCGAGGAAGTGAACCCCGACAAGGGCCGGGTGCGCGTCCTCGTCTCCATCTTCGGCCGCGCCACCCCCGTCGAGCTAGATTTCATGCAGGTGGAGAAGACTTGAGCAGGAGGAGCAAGTGAAGAAGGTCACCGGAATGGTCAAGCTGCAGCTCCCCGCGGGGAAGGCGAACCCTTCGCCGCCGGTGGGGCCTGCGCTCGGCCAGCACGGCGTGAACATCATGCAGTTCTGCAAGGAGTTCAACGCCGCCACCCAGGCGCAGGCCAAGGAAGGCCTGATCGTCCCCGTGCTGATCACGATCTATTCGGACCGCAGCTTCACGTTCGTGGTGAAGACGCCGCCGGCCGCCATCCTGATCAAGAAGGCCCTCGGGCTGCATACCGAGAAGAAGAAGGGCTCCGGCGCGCACAACCCCGGCAAGGAGAAGGTGGGGAAGCTGACCCGGCGGCAGCTGGAGCAGATCGCGAAGACCAAGATGCCCGACATGACGGCGGGCTCCCTGAAAGCGGCGATGAACAGCATCGCGGGAACGGCGCGCTCGATGGGCGTCGAGGTCGAGGAGCGCTGAAGATGCCCAGGCACGGGAAGAAGTACGAGGAAGCGGCGAAGCTGGTCGACCGGAACAAGCGCTACAGCGTCGACGAAGCGTGCGCGCTGGTAGGCAAGACGGCCAAGAAGAAGTTCGACGAGACGGTGGACGTCGCCATCCGGCTGGGAGTCGATCCCAAGCACGCCGACCAGATGGTCCGCGGGGCGGTGGTGTTGCCCCACGGAATCGGGAAGACGGTGCGGGTGGCGGTGTTCGCCAAGGGCGACAAGGCCCGCGAGGCGCAGGAGGCCGGCGCGGACACGGTGGGTGAAGCCGACCTGGCCGCCAAGGTGCAGGAGGGCTGGCTGGACTTCGACGTGGCCATCGCCACTCCCGACATGATGGGCGTGGTGGGCCGCCTGGGTAAGGTGCTCGGCCCGCGCGGTCTGATGCCGAACCCGAAGGTCGGCACGGTCACGGCCGACGTCTCGCGCGCGGTGCGGGAGGCCAAGGCCGGCAAGGTCGAGTTCCGGGTGGAGAAGGCAGGCATCGTGCACGTGCCCGTCGGCAAGGCTTCCTTCGATGCCAGTAAGCTGCTCGACAACGTCAACGCGATCCTGGAGACCATCTTGCGGGCCAGGCCCGCCACGGCGAAGGGGATATACCTCAAGGGCGTCTCGATGAGCACGACGATGGGGCCAGGAATCCGGCTCGACGCCGCCGCCATCACCGCCGCCCACAAGTAGGAAGCTTGTGGGGGGTCCAGGGGGGAGGCGACCGCCCCCCTGGTAGAGGCGCCGAAGGCGCCGGATCTAGAGCCGTCGCTGGAGGTAGGGCGCAGGAGTCGAGCAAGGACCCGCAATGGAAACCAAGCGCCGAAGGCGCCGGATCTAGAGCGGCTGATCGAAGGTACAGCCGAGGAATTGGACAGGAAGGTGGGTGAACAACGGCCATGCAGCGCAACGAGAAGCAGGAGACGGTCGGCGCCCTCCGCGCCAAGATGGTCAAGGCGAGCTTCGCCGCGGCGGTCGGCTACAAGAATATCGACGCCGAGGCGACGGTGAAGCTCCGGAAGACGTTCCGGGAGGCGAAGGTCGACTACAAGGTGGTCAAGAACACCCTGGCCAGGCTCGCCGCGAAGGGTACGCCGCTGGAGCAGTTCGCGGAGCAGCTGACGGGACCCAACGCCCTCATCCTCGGGTACGACGACGTCGTCGTACCCGCCAAGGTGCTCCGGGAGGTGCTCAAGGAGCAGGGCGAGAAGATGAACGTCAAGGCCGGCGTGGTCCAGGGCAACCTGGTCGACGCCAAGGGCCTGAAAGCCCTGGCAGACATGCCGGGCTTGCCCGAGCTGCGGGCGACGTTCCTGGGGATGCTGTCCGCCCCGGCCAGCAAGCTGGTCCGCCTGCTCAACACGCCGGGCGGCCAGCTCGCCCGGGTGCTCCAGGCAAGGAGCGAGAAGGCCGCCTAGGGGCGGCGAACGTCGTAAGGCAGTTCAACCCTTTGCGTCCCACGCGACGCGTCGTTAAAAGGAACAGTTCCGATGGCAGACCTGAACCAGATTGCTGAGTCGCTCAGCTCGCTGACCGTCATGCAGGCGGCCGAGCTGGTGAAGATTCTCGAGCAAAAGTGGGGTGTTTCAGCCGCCGCGCCGGTGGCCGTGGCCGCCGGGCCCGCGGCAGGCGGAGGCGCGGCCGCGGCCGCCAAGCCGGCCGAGGAGAAGACCGAATTCACGCTGGTCCTCACCGCGGCGGGCGAGAAGAAGATCAACGTCATCAAGGAAGTTCGCGCGATCACAGGGCTGGGCCTCAAGGAGGCCAAGGACCTCGTCGAAGGTGCTCCCAAGACCGTGAAGGAGGGCCTCTCGAAGGAGGACGCGAACAAATTCGCCGAGCAGCTCAAGGCCGCCGGCGCGACGGTCGAGCTGAAGTAGCTGATCTGTCTACGAAATAGACCGGCTCCGGCGGGGGTTCCTCAGGATCCCCTTCGGTGCCGGAGTTTTCGCTTCGTGGAGGGGTGTTTTTGGCAGTCCCGGATGTCCTAGAGCAAGGGAGCGATCGCTGACATGGCGGCCACCATCCAGAACAATTTCCGTACGCGCAAGAACTTCGCGAAGATCCAGAAGATCATCGACATCCCGAACCTGATCGACATCCAGAAGCACAGCTACGACAAGTTCCTCCAGGCCGACGTTGCCCCCGAGCAGCGCGAGGACTCGGGGCTCCAGGGCGTCTTCAAGAGCGTCTTCCCCATCAAGGACTTCAACGAGACCAGCTCGCTCGAGTTCGTCTCGTACCACCTGGAGAAGCCCAAGTACGACGTCGACGAATGCCACCAGCGCGGCATGACGTACTCGGCCCCCATCAAGGTAGTGGTGCGCCTGGTTGTCTGGGACAAGGACGAGGAGACGGGCGCCCAGTCGATCCGCGACGTCAAGGAGCAGGAGGTCTACTTCGGCGAGATCCCGCTGATGACGGAGAACGGCACCTTCATCATCAACGGCACCGAGCGCGTGGTGGTCTCGCAGCTGCACCGCTCGCCCGGCGCCTTCTTCGACCACGACAAGGGCAAGAGCCACTCCTCGGGCAAGCTGCTCTACAACGCCCGCATCATCCCGTACCGCGGCTCGTGGATCGACTTCGAGTTCGACCACAAGGACATCCTCTACGTGCGCATCGACCGGCGCCGCAAGCTTCCGGCGACGGTGCTCTTGCGCGCGCTCGGCGCGGTGCCCGACACCGCCAAGAAGAGCCCGATCGAGTTCAAGGGCACGCCCGAGGAGATGCTCAACTACTTCTACGCCACCGAGACCATCACCATCGGCGAGAAGGGCAAGTACGAGAAGTCGGTGGAGCTGGAGCTGCTCCCCGGCCAGCGCGCCACCCGAGACATCAAGAACCCGAAGACCGGCGAGGTGATCGTCAAGAAGAACCGCAAGTTCACCCGCGGGGCGATCAAGAAGCTGGAGCAGGCCAAGATCCGCTCGCTGCCCCTCGACGCGGAGGAGCTGGTCACCAAGATCAGCGCCCGCGACGTGGTGGACGAGAACACCGGCGAGGTCCTGCTGGAGTGCAACGAGGAGGTCACCGAGGAGAAGGTCGAGCAGCTGCGCGAGCGCGGCATCGACCAGTTCCAGGTGCTCTTCATCGACAACCTGAACGTCGG